>OGCO01000004.1_pt1 | contig 362802 bp, 290 predicted proteins | sample 1570171 | NCBI WGS metagenome assembly OGCO01 (sample SAMEA4370583, study PRJEB24528) | human gut metagenome
CAGGCTATTCTACCAACCCGAGCGATTCTGTCAACCTGCGAAGGAACTCGAGCGCGGAGCGAGCTGCGGCGTCGGGCCCCTTGTCGGGCAGCGCCTCGGTTTCGCCGTCGGCCCTGGCGAACATCTCGGCGAGCTCGGATGCGGCGCGCGAGCGCGAGGAGCCCTCGGGTACCAAGCCGGAGTGCGCCACGAGCACGGTCGCGACCTCCTGCATGGCCGTATTCCCCATCCACTTCCTCCTGGTCGCCTTGGGAATCCCCACGGCGGCGACCCTTCGGGAGACGCCGCTGGACGCCGAGCCCCGGGCGGCGCCCCTCTCGGCGAAGCAGTTGATCAGGCACGAGCCGTGCGCGGCGCAGTTGCGGACGGACTTCACGCGCTTGAGGTCGTAGTGGGAGGCCTCGAGGCGCCTGTCGCCCCATCGCCTGGCGCAGAAGCGCACGAAGTCGATGAGGGTGCCGAACGAGGTGAGCTCAAGGAAGGCCCAGGCAGGCATGTCGCCGGAGTACTTCGCGTAGAGGCTCGAGCTGTAGGGGCTGCGGCCGCTCATCTTGAGCTCGCGCAGGCGGTACTCCCTGTTTGCAGTGGTAAGCGATGCCATGTAGTCGGCCACGATGGCGTAGCCGTCCTCTCCACGGTCCTCCATCTCGCGAAGCAGTGTCACCTTCTGGAAATGCTCGATGTCGAGCGTCATGCCGAGCAGGGCGTGGCGCAGCTCCTGGTCGAGCGCCGCGAGCAGGCGCAGCTGGCCGAAGTCGAGGTCTACGTAGCGGCCGTCGCGCGGGCCTCCCTCGTATTTCGAGAAGAGTTTGCGGTAGGATGCGAGCTTGAAGAAGTTGCACTTGTCGCGCAGGTAGTCCGCGGCCTCTTCCTCGGAACACAGTTCGAAGGCTACGCCCTTCTGCTTGAGGTGCTCTATCTGCTGCTCGATCGTGAGGATCGGCTTCCTATCGTGGGGTTCGGCCATGCTCGGTCTCCTGTCATTGATTTGAGAATCCTATTCTACCAGCATGTTTGCCCTGAATCCTGAAGGCCCGTTCGCCAACTCATAAGCAAGCCACCTGAGACTACTCACTTTGTTCACGAATGGCGAAGACCTGCGACCTGGGGTTTTGCAAATGGCGCGCAAGCCACCCGCGTTAATTCACTTGCGATTGCAGCTGGCGGCTTGCGGGCAAAAGGGCGGTTGAGTTTCAAAACGGGCGTTTTCGGCGCTATCGAGCCTCCAAAGGCGGCCTGCCGCGCCCTTTGGGACAAAAACAAAAACTCAAAGCCCTGAGTTTCAAAAAAGTTTTTGAAGTTGTCCCGACTTTTGTCCCCGAGGCCGACGAAACATGACACGGTGTTACTTGGCGGCACTCGGCTCGAGACAGCGCCGAAAACTGGGTGCAACTGGAATGACGTGACGGCAGAACTGAAGCCATCGAGTGGGAATAACGGGAATACGTGCAACACACGTGCATGACAGACTAGATAGCACCCATGGCGCACTGCATCATGGGTGCTATCTTTGCGTATGGGAGAGGGTCACGGCGTATTCCAGTCGCCACATGACGGATTTCCGTCATGTCATGACGAATCCCCAGAAAATCCCGCCTCCCGCACGTACAATTCCATGCAACGAACTCATAAGGCAAGGAGGTCCGCATGGAGACGGTCAACGTCACCGTACGTATGGAAAGGCAGACGAGGGACGATGCGGCGAGGCTCTTCTCGGAGCTCGGCATCAGCACCACCCAGGCGATCAACATGTTTCTCAAGCAGGCCGTGAGGGAACAGGGAATCCCCTTCGAGGTCACCGCAAGGCCCGCCGTCGAGCGCGGCAGCGAGAAGCCTGGGTAAGGAAATCCGGCGCATCCCCCCCAACAGGGCGAAGACGCCCGTTCAGGGATCTCGTCTGCTGTTTGCAGCACCTTTCATTCCGACAAGCAAGACTCGATGCTTGGGGGCATGGACCCCTTCGGTGCAGGAGGGAGCCGAGGCTCGCCGCATGGGCCCCATGTGCGGGAAACGCCTGCACCCCCCTCATGCGCAGTTCTCATCGAATGCCCGCAAAGGAAACACGCGGCAAGGCGTGCGGGCCGATCGGCTGCAAGGAGGCCGTGCGCGCGGAAATCGCGCCGGCACAGCTCAAGGCGTCAGGGGGGGGAACATCGTGAGGGCGGTACCGAGAGCCTGCCTTGGGCTCGCGAGGTTCGTTCTCCGCCCTGCGTCTCGCTTCGTGCGACAAGCACGCAAAGAGCCGCCCTGTTGTACAGATTTGCTGAATGTGAGAGAATATTCAGCAAATAAGTACAGTTAGGAGGGACGGGCGATGATGGGGATATTGGAAATGGCGAGGAACGCGAACGGCTACGTCTCCTCCGCCCAGGCGACCGCCGAAGGCATTCCAAGGAGGCTTCTGGCCGCCGCCGTCGCTTCCGGCGAGCTGGTCAAGGTCGACCGCGGGCTGTACGCGCTGCCCGACACCTGGGAGGACCCGCTGTTCATAGCGCAGCACCGCTTCTCCAAGGGCACGTTCTCGGATGAGACGGCGCTGTACCTGCACGGCATGACCGACCGCGCGCCGTTCTCGCTGACCATGACCTTCCCGAGGTCCTTCAACACGAAGGCCGCCAAGGGCGCCGGCATCACCTGCCGCACATGCGCCGACGACGTGCTCGATCTGGGGGCGTGCCGGGTGGCGACCCAATACGGGAACGCCGTCCGCGCCTACGATGTCGAGAGGACGCTCTGCGACATCGTGCGGGGCCAGAGGGCCGTCGACTCGCAGGTCGTCGCCCCGGCGATGCAGAAGTACGCGGCGAGCAGGGAGCGCGACCCCGTGAAGCTCCTGGGCTATGCCCGCAGGCTCGGGGTCGAGGCGAAGATCAGGAACTATCTGGAGGTGCTCCTGTGAGGACGAGGAGGATCGTCGAATGGGAGCCCGCGCTCATTCGCTTCTGCGATTCCGACGAGGCCCATCGGGATTTTCCTATCCATCTCTTTTTCTCATCCCTTTTCTTTTTGGCTGACATCCCGTCACGGGTTCCCCTGACGTCCCGTCAGGGTTCGGCACGCGTCGGGGTGACGTTTCGTCAGGGGGATGACGAATTGACAGGGGTGACGTTTCGTCATGTGACGGATAGGGGCGATCGACGGCTCTATAGCTTCTCGTCACCTTGCCGGAACTTGATTTCCGATAGCCGGTCATCTCGATAAATCCCAGTTCGAGGAGGTCGTTTATCGACCTGGTCACCGATCTCGAGGTCGTTCCGAGAAGCCCCGCCGTGGACGACCTGCCATCGTAGAATTCCGCGCCCGACTCGCAGAATCCGCAGATTCGCGCATAGACCATCAGCGTCACGCCGGACAGGCCGAGGTCCTTCCACATGAAGCGCCTCACTACGACGAATCCGTCATCGTGCTCAGCTTCTATCGGGTCTTTCTCCATCGTCGCCGTGCCTCGCGTCGTTCAAGGGACAGGAGTTGCGCTCGACCCATTCGATTAGCTCGTCACGAGAGACGAACATCCCGCGCTCGCTGACGAACAGCAGCCTGAACGAGATCGGGTCCGATTTCCTCTTCGCCAGCTCTCTTACCCTGTTGACGCTGATGTGCAGCTCGTTTGCTACCTCTTCGGCGCTGTAGTACAGGCGCCTCCCCTGCTCTTGCCTTTCGTTGCTCATTACGGCACAGCTCCTTCACTCTTGTGGTCTTCCCGCAAGGGAGCTGCCCGACAAGGGCCTTGCGAAGACGCAGTGCCCGTATTTGCTTTTCACACCGCGATAATGCCGCGGCCTCGTTGAGCCCCGCATCGCCCCGCCCTATCAGAGGAAGGAGCGTCGGTCAGTCTTGAGGGCCTCGTTGAGCTCGCTCTTGCTGACCCTCAGCAATCGGCCAAGACGTATCGCGGGGATCCTGCCATTCTCAATCAGCTTTTAGACCATCGACCGCGATATACGCAGGTAGTCCGCCACCTCGGCTACATTGAGGAGGCAGTCTTCGGCGCATGCCGCGGTCCCGGAATCAGGGCCGCCCTGGCGTGACTGGTCAACGTCCCCGCGGCTTACCGATGGATTATCCGATAGCTCCGCTGCCGCCTCGTCTCGCGTGCTGGATTTTCAGTCTATATGGTAGATGTCGGTAGCCATTCCTTCTCCCAACGTTCCGCCCCCGTGATGCGTGCTCGTCCGTTCTCTTTCGTTCCGTTGGAACAAGGAGACTTACATGGAATAGGAGGGAGGCCTGAGAAGGGATTCGGGTCATCTAGCCCCGCTAAGCCACAGTAAGGAAGGCGATATGAAACAATTGCAAAAATTAAACAGCTTGACCTTCCATGAAAATCAGGAACCCCTGCTTAGAAGGCAAGGTAAATCCATCGAGCAAAAGCCTATAATTGAGCAAATATTCATCGGAGAGACTCAGCGTACATATTTTGAGAAGACGACGAAGGAGGAATGCATATGGAGTCCGTTGCAAATGCCAACCTATGCACCCGTCACGACATGATTTCTTGGGTGTCATATCCCTACGGCGGGCAGTCTTGCTATGTGTATCCCAGGTATTTACTTGATGGAACTGAATGGAAATTGATAGACCCCAACGCATTTCCAAATGCTGGAGCTTTTCAGGCTGTTATTACAGGAGGGGCCTCTCCTTCGGACATGAGCGATCGTTACGGCTCCGTTGTGGTTGCACGAATCAATAGCGACACTATTGATGAGAATTTTTACTACGTATCAGACAAATACAATTCCAACAAATTCCGGGCGGCAATTAACCCGTCATTTTCAAAAGGTAACTCTGAGCTTGAATTCGACCTGCTGTCCGACCATAGACTCTCTGCGGAACTAATACAGATTGTCGATATTCGAGATAAGGTATCTTTTCTAAAGCCGATTACCACTGCCGTTGAGCTCTGGACCGATCCTGAGATTCTTGCTTGCAGATACATACTTGTTCGCCATTCCTCCGGCGAAGTTAATACATATTTCGGCCCCTTCGAATACGTAAAGAGGGCCGATGGGCTAATTGAGCTTCAAGCGACAAGCGCAAACGATTTCAGAATTGCTCGAATTCAAGAAATTGACTCCTCTTCAATTATGTCCATCCGAGATAATGATGGCGTTGAGAAATGTGCGTTTATCCATAGAGATGCCGTCAGTGACCTAGTCGGATCGATAGATTCATCGGAGATGATTGATTGGATTCCGCAAAAGGAACTGACTGAAACAATAATTCAGGCGATTAACACCTCGAACAACTTTGAGGGTATGTCGAAGAATCAAATACGAGCAATTAAGTCTGCTATCTGGAACTACAGTGATTCCGAAAGCAAAATCCAACTAGACGATACCCGAAAGAGTCGAATTATCGAATGGTTGTCCGATGTCTCCAATTGGGTTGAATTACCAGATGAAATCACAAAGAGCGTTAGCGAATCGATTGACGAGAACAAACTTACAGAAATCGTACTCGATGAAAAGAATTACCCTCAATTCAAAGAACGGATACTGAACAGCGCGGGTGTTCAAGAACGCATAAACGAGGAGAAGACTCGTCTTGAAGATGGCTTGAATTCGATAAGGCTTCAAACCGCTGATGCAGAGAAAGGTTTGAGGGAAGCCGTCGCCAAGAAAGAAGATGCCGAACAGGCTGCTTCTGCTGCCGAAGAGCAGCTCGAAAAAGTAAGGGATGAGGCTCTGGCTCAGAAGCGTGAAGAGCTTGATACCCTTGATGGGGAAATTGAATCTCGAAAATCAGAACTAGATCGATTGAAGTACGAATACGAGCGCGCTGTCGCCGACAAGGTTAAGATTGACCAAGATGTCAAGGACATCATTAACGGCATCAATGACGAAGTTGCAACGTCCACTGCAATTCTAAAGAGCGAAATGCTAAGAAAGGTTGTCTCGGCAGTTTCAGGAGTCGACCTCAACAATGAAGAAATCGACTCTGAAACAGTCTATACCTCTGTTCGCCAAGACGAAATCGCAATGGCTGATGATGGAGTAGTCGAGGCGATTCATAGCGCGTTGACTCAAAGAGGCGGCCGCCAATTCAAACGCAACGACACAGTTAACCTCATGATTTGCCTAACGCAAGGCTATATCACCACATTTTCAGGACTACCCGGGACAGGCAAAACCAGTTTGTGCAACATTCTCGCTGGCGTGCTTGGCCTACTCAACGAGAGCTCTGGTAAGAGATTCACGGAGATTAATGTTGAGAATGGATGGACCTCTTACAAGGATTACATCGGATACTACAATCCGCTATCCAAAACTTTTGAAAAGTCGAACACGGAAGTTTACGACGCGATGAGGATGCTCTCTCATGAGGAGAGTGGTAATGGGCTGCCGCCGTATGTATTCCTGTTGGATGAAGCGAATCTGAGCCCAATCGAGCATTATTGGTCGCCATTCTTGAGGGCGTGCGACACCTTCGACACGGAGGGCGCGCGCCTATCCCTCGGCGGCACTGAAGTGTGGTCGATACCTTCTCATGTAAGGTTTCTGGCAACGGTCAATTTCGATCACACCACCGAAGCCCTGTCGCATCGCTTCCTGGATCGAAGCTGGGTCGTCTCTTTGGACTCGGAATTCCCTGACATGAATTTGACAAAACTCAATGCAGCGAAAGTATTCTCTAACGACTCTGCCTTTACCGCCACTCGATTACTCGACGTTTTCGGATACAGGAAAGGCGATGTTGCCGACCAAGGCAATGCAACGCTCTTCGACGAGTTGCTGCGCGTTTGCAGATCGTACGCATTCCCCGTCTCCCCAAGAAGCAGGCAGATGATACTCAGGTACATGGCTACTGCATCACGACTCATGTCGCTTGAGTCAAAAGACAGCCAATTCGCTCCTTTGGACTACGCGTTCTCGCAAAAGGTTCTTCCTCAGATTTCCGGACCCTCCGAGAGCGTTGGACCGCTTGTGTCCGACTTGCTCGATAAGTGTTCAGAGCTAAAAGCCACGAAAAAGCAACTAGATCGCATGAGGGAGTTCGGCGAAAACAATGGCTTCTATCAGTATTTCGTCTAACCAGCAAAGCATCGGCTTTGTAAGAGTGAGAAATGGGTACTCCCAAGAAGTATGCGAGTATCCGCTGTACCCTGCTCTGTCGATATCATCGAATATCATTTTAGCGAGCGAAGAGCCGGTGATTGAAAACGCTCAGTATTCGATTTCCGTTGTCTTTCCGGCTCAATATCCCATCGAAGATATTGAGCTAAGCGTAAACGGCTCAGATGTATGCCATTGCGAGCCGAACCGCTCAGCAGAAGAGCTTATCGATGGGGACACTTTCATCTCTTATCCGGTAGATACGTCCTCAATGACAAACTCCAAGCTGCCTTTTCTCCTAACCTACGGGTTTGTAAGAATGGAAGTTGTCGCGACTCTGGGAGAAGAAGAACGAAATTATTCGACAAAAGACATCCCGTGTCTCAGCTCGGACCAGTTTCAAAGCGTCTCTATCGAAGAGATGCTCAGTTCCCTTCTTGATGATGATCAAGGCCCGGTGAGCAGATGGATGTTTACCGACGGTCATGACAACGAGTCTGAATTCGCGCTCTTAGATGGAGGCCTGCAATACAATTCGAAAAAGTCTCTTTCGTCAATGATTCAGCTGCTTGAGTCCATCGCTCTTGAATACGACCTAAGGTTTCCCTATTTTCATTCTCATGGCTATAGCAGGATAACGAGCCGACCTGTAAAAATGTCTCCCAGAAATATCAGGCACATCGGAAGTCAAGAGGTTCTCTGGATTTCAAAGAACCTCGAGGTCCTCTCCGAGACACCAACTGAGTCAAATATCGACTATTTAGGACGGTATTATGTTCCGCGGGAAGTCGAATCGCGACGCAAAGTAAAAACGTATGACAGCTACGAAAACAGTCTCGTGCTTGGCTTTCTCAATGATGCGGTTGCCAAGACGAAAGCCATTCTCTCCGAATTACGAGCTGGTATCTCGTATGCGGAAGCCCTGAAAGATCGGCTTGGAACGATACGGCGAGAGAACTACTCTCTTCCGGCACTTGTTTTGGTGCAGCAATGCACAATGAGAGAAGAATTCTTCATCAACAAGCTAAGCATGATATTAGCCAAGCTGCGACAACTCGCGAGGAAGTATGAAGCCGCTTTGCCTGGGGTTGCACCTCGCTTCCCCAAAAACCCAAAGCGAACTAAAGTATTCCAGGAAATAGACGCCTATTCGGGGTTGTATGCCTTGATGTCCAAATGGCTCACCTTCGGTGATTTCACTCTTGCCAGGGAAAGTCTAGCCCTTCATTCGCTCAGGCTCGACAAGTTATATGAATATTACTCCCTCTACCGCCTGTTGAAGTGGTTCGACGAAAACGGCTTTACGGAAGACTCTAGCCTGGAGAAGCCGATATATCGCGCTGAATACAGCCTTGTTGCCCCTCATTACCATAATGAGCGTCGAGTGGCCACTTATTATGCCCTGACGAAGGACTCGATAAAAATCCACTTGTACTATCAGCCGGTCATATACGGCGATAAAAGAGAAGAGAACGGAATCTCGCTCCATCGACTTTCTCCGCGAAATCCTCTTAGCAAGAAGCTTAAAGATGGATTCTGGACTCCAGACTTCCTCCTGAACGTCATTTCCTCTCCAGGAGAAACCTCCTGGCATATATTCGATTCCAAGTACAGCCGTCCCGAAAAACTGTGGGAGGGCTACCCGAAAACAGGAAGCTTCTCTCAGCAAATTTCGAAATACAAGTCGGACATTGGGGGAACAAGCTCAACAGATCGCATCTCGTCGGTTTGGCTGTTAAGCGGACGCTCTAACTATGCTCATATCCAGTACGCAGAAACGTCTTCATGGGCAAGAGAGTCCTACCATGCTGCAAAGTCAGGAATCGTTTCGCTTTCACCCAGGTTTTCCAAAATCGATTCCGTTTTCTCTGATGTCGTCTCTTTGCCAATCAAAAGTAAAGAGGGAAAGAGAAACCAGACGCCAATCGAGGGACAAGACGTAGAGTTTCCTCAAGTTCAAGCTCTGCCGGTGGATTCAAAAAGTCGTTCTCGAAATAAAGAGCCTTGGTTTGCGAAGCCAGGGAACAGATGTCTTCCTCTTATTGTCGCGCTATACGGATTGGTCGACAACCCTGAGGACCTATTCAAGTCGAAATGGGCGGAGAGAAATCTTGGGATTGCACACCCGTTGCTTCGCTCTATGCAACCAAATGGTGTCGAAAGAAAATATTACGAATCGGGTGATATCAATGGTATTTCCTGTTACATCTTCAAACAGTGGTTGCCTCATCAGGAGAACAAGCTTAAATCTCTCGTTGAAAAAAAAGAGGGACTCTAACAAAAAACTCGATCCCGAAAGCGTCAATGAGCTTGTGTAGTCAGTTGGGAAAATTCGTGTAGTCACTTTCGGCTTTTGCGATGCCTATGCGGCCATTGGTTGCTGCTCGCAGTTTGCCGTGACCCACCGTGACCCGCAAAAACGGCTCCGATGACCCGAAAAACCGTGACCCAGATTTGACCCCATGGAATTTCGTCAATTTTGAGACTGAGCGTAAATAGGACAAACTGGAGCAAACTGCGACAAACCAGAACAAACTGGAGAGAGATTTTGGCTATTGAGTGGGAGTAATTCCGCACATTATCGTGAGGTTTGATTTCGGTGATTTACCAGGTCTTTTGATGGCTCAAATATGCCGAATTAGCCTGCAAACCACCAGCCATATAGAACCAACAAGAGCCTTTCCAGCGGTCTGGAAAGGCTCTATTCATATGGCTTGACCTGGAAATATGCATCTTTTGCATTTTGGTTGGCTGGATGGATGAGTATAGACATCACGATTTTGTGCGGATAACCTGCATTTTCGATAGCTCTATCATCCCCATATACTCAGAAGGGGGACGCGCCTCGGAAAACGCATCCCCCTGGTACTCACGCGATACTCAAACAAGCTTGTAAGCTTCCTTCGAACCTTACAGGTACTTGAAGCAGTTCTCCTGGCTCTAGTTTCCTCAAGCCGCCACCATATTCTCTGCTGCATGCAATTAACGTCTCGGAATCAATACTCTGCAATTGAGCGCACAGACAGTCTAGCTCCTGCTCGCTCATCTCACGCAAAGGATAAATGCACAGATAAGCCATTGTCGTTATAGCTTTCGATTTGTTCCTAACAAACCTAAATGGCTTTTCTTTTGATCGCGACATATAAGTGCACAATATCGGCGCTGGTTTCCTGTTTTCAACCGAATACCATGGCTTTCGATGAGACAGGGTGTAGCTTGATCTAGATTTCTCTGAACAAGATTCTAGATATTCAACGAGGCTACTTGGCATCTGATCAGTTGACACATCCCTGCCTATTCGAAGCATGGCTCTGTTGGTCTCTATCGGCCAGCCATCTTCGTTAGAAGTAACAGTATCTGAATCTAGATAACGTGGTGGAGGAAGAACTGGCTGCAACCAATCGTCACCTATGCCCAAGGAATGCCATTCATCTCTGTCTTTAACAAAAAACTTGTCATCTCCAGAAGAAACCCCTCGACTGACCTTTATGTAGTTCTTGAGCGGTTCGCCAGCAAGCTCAACCCCTCGAAAGGCATGTTGCCATTTAGGAATCGATGCAAGCTCACGAACAGGCAGAGTCATCTCCTTTTTCGGTTTCGAGATGCTCCCGCCCTTTGTCAATTCAACAGTTTTATCTTTGTTGCAGCGTGTTTTCCTAACAAACAGGACACAAGAGGACACAAGGGCATCGCCGAACTGAAGGTCGCTTTCTTCGAAAAAATGGATTCTTTCGATAGAAGCCTCAGAGGTCAGATACTGCTTGATTTTCTTTCCGAAGTTAACGCTAAACGTCTCTGACGGTATCAGCCAAGCGCCCACACCGCCTTCTTTCAGCAAGTAAGTGCCGCACAATACAAAATACGCATGAAGGCCGGCGAGCTGGGACAACTCTTTGCCCGTAAGAGACTTCGTAATAGCCCGGTACTTGTCTTTAGATTCCTGATTAAGATGGTGATGTCTAGAATATGGGGGGTTCGAAAGCAACACATCGAACGAAGACTCTGAATCTTTTGAATACTCAAGAAAGTCATCGTTAATCACAGACACGGAGTCGCTGGACCACAGCGAATTTGCAACTTCGAAATAATCGACGTCCTTCTCGATTGCTGTTATTGCTAGCTCACTATTGCACGCTAATGCTGCAGAAACGAATGAGCCGGTTCCACAAGCGGGTTCTAGACACCTTTTGGCATCTGGCACATAAGAAAGAGCTACTCTCGTGATGTCCAGTGCAAGGTCATAGGGAGTTGCAAATTGGCCTAATATATTCCGTTGCTCTTGGCTTCTTTCGCCATCAAGAATCAATTGCCTGGCGATTCTTTGGCTCTCAAGTTTATTTAGACTCATTACAAACCCAGCTTTTTTAAGTCATCTACTCTATGCTCCCAAACCCAATCCATGTGATTGGCTGCCTCATAACCAAGATAGGTGTTGTCGAAATAGCCGCATAGAAATAGATAGAGCTTGCAGTCGCCTCCGTACACATGATTGTATGTTGCGCGAAGCTGAGCCACCTTTGTGTCCTCTTCTTTTCTGCGCTTATTCGTATTGGCGAAGTCTCCAGCGCTTTTGCATTCGAATAACAGTGGAGGATTTCCGTTCTTTGGGGCAATCACTACGTCAATCGGAGTGTTCACGTAGCCTTCGGAATCGTCGGATGCGTTCTTAAACATTCTGACATTCTTGTGATGAGCATACGTCCCAGCAGGAAGCTCGAGAAAACCAATTGAGGGATCAGGGCAAAGCGTGTATCCATGCTCCTCAAGCCATGTATCCATAACGCTAAGCTGGCGATTTTCCTGAGCGTTTCTGATAGCCGGATCGGCCAGGGAGCCGCTAACTCGATCGCCGACAACAGCAATGAATTTTGTGCGCTCTTCAGGAGACGGAGCTCTATTTTCCTTTAGCCACGGAGCCAGGGCGGGATCGATCAATTTCTTAATAACGGCCAGCATGGCAGGAAGCTCTTCTTCCTCCAAAGCGCGAAAGGCGGATGCCCTAGTAGGCAGGGAACCTTCTTCCAAGCTCTTCACCCTGCCTCTAGGCGTATCGGAAAGACCCGACAACCTGTCACGCGCCAAAGGCGGCGCACACAGCATTCTAAGCACCATCAAACAAGTGGGGTCATCGATTACAAGCTTCGGGAAAAGATCCCTGAGATCATTCGAAGCATCCAGGACGCTTTCAATTCTTTCAGAGCAATCTGCTCTAGCATCATCATACGCACGCGGAGCAAAATCTATGAACCAGTAGTTGTATTGAGACACGGAAGCGGCAGTGTCTTGTTCCCACATGTTTGGATTTCCGGCGTTGATCATTGATGCTCCTCTATCTCATCTATTTCTCTTCCATTTTATCATCGTGTCATGGGGTCAATTTTAGGTGTCGAGGAATCCGCATTATTCGCCTTATAAGGGGCGCGGGGGATCCCCCGCATCGACTGCGCCCGCAAGGGTGGCGAGTGGTTATGGCGTAATACGGCATGAGTTACTTGCTACGGGAGATTTTTCGGGCAAGCAGCCTTGTCGGAAGGCCTCGTCTGACGACATGGGCTACTTGCTGAATTCGGCGATCCGGCAAGGAGCATGAGCGGAGAGACCTTGTCCGACACTCATGGGCTACTTGCTGGGTTCGCCTTGCTGCAAGCCCTAACGGTATCCGTGATACAAGTTAGGTAGCTTGCTACATCAGGATTTACGGGCTCGTTTTTAGCCCGTAAAAAAGTACTGACTCAATATGAGCCAGTACATTGGTGACAGGTGTGACGGGAATGACGGCAAATTCCTTACCCCTAGATCATCCGTCACTACTGTCACTGCCGTCACTTTCGTCATGGAATTCGAGCGCAAGAAGTGAGCCTGCGTTGGTGTGCCTCTTCGAGTAACGGACGCCCTTGGACCTCATGTGCTTCGAGTGCTGGGCGAGGTTCTTGCCGAACGCCGCCGCCGTCATCCCGACGATCCCCACCTCTTCCATGAGCGCGTTCGTGGAACCCTCCCAATGGCCGAGATCGGCAACGAACCCGATGACCGCGGAAACGCACGGAGGCACCGTCGATTCGGCCAGCTCCTCCGACGTTTTCTCCTTGACCATCTCCCAGCGGTAGCCGCGAAAGCTGATGTCCGCCACCCTTTCCTCGACGCCACTGCCGGTGATGGTCAGCGTGGCGTCGTTGTCGTTTCTGTTTCTCTTGATGACCCAGGTGAAGTCTGCCGCGCCGGTGATGGCGTTGGTGCCGAAGACGGTGTTCATGACGTCGCTGTCGCCCATCTTGCGGGTGTGGTGGACGATGAGGATGGTTATCCCGTGCGCGTCGGCGAAGCGCTTAAGCTCTGAGATGTCCCTGTAGTCGGCCGAGTAGCTGTAGTCGCGGGAGGTGGTCCTGACCATCTGCAGCGTGTCGATGATCACCAGCGCGAGGTCCGGGTGGCTTTCGTGGAAATCGGCGAGCTGGTCCAGAAGGCCGCCGGCCAGGGCATCGGCCTCCGTGGCAAAGAACAGGTTGCCGTCAACCTCGTCAGCGAGCCTCCAGAGGCGCTGCGTGATTCTTTGGTAGGTGTCTTCCAGCGGAAGGTGCAGAACGGCTCCCTTGCGCACCTGATGGCCCCACAGCGGCGTTCCCGTTGCCACGCAGATGCCGATTTCCATGGCCAGCCAGCTCTTGCCGGACTTGGGCGCCGCGCACAGGAAGCCAAGGCCGTCGCCCATGAGCCCATGGATGAGCATGGGCCTCTCCTCGATGGGGTCGGTCATGAGGTTCTGGGCCGTCCTGGTCTGCAGAGGAGAAGTCACCGTTTACCTCTCCAATCCCATGATCAGGTCATCGTCGGAGGCTGCCGCGGCCTCGTCTTCCCCACCCAAGGCAGCGAAGATGCCAGACAGCATCCCGACCAATTCCGATAGATCCCGGGGCAGGACCTGCCCCGCGTCAAGGCGTCTGAGCTCCTTGAAGACATAGAGCATGTTTCCTCCATGTAGAGCTGCATGCGCTTGTTGGGAACCACGGTCACCTCGCGCTGCAGTACCCTGCTGATGAGGTAGTCCTGCTTGGTCATTCCGCTCATGTCCGCATACCTCTGCAGCAGATCCGCCTCCTCCGGGGACATCCGGAATGCGACGGTCTTGTTTCGCATGCGGCCCTGGGGATCGAGGTTCTTCTCGCTCATTTGAACATCTCCTTCATCGGCTTGATCTCATCTGCGGCGAAGGCGCCGTTCGGGCCGCGCTGCTCGTCGAGCTGCTGCGCCATCTCGTCCTGCTTGTTGGGGAAAAGATGGGCGTACATCATGGTCACCTCGGTGCTCTCGTGCCCGAGCCTGTCGGCGATGGCAAGGGCGGAGAAGCCCATCTCGATGAGCAGCGAGACATGGCTGTGGCGCAGGTCGTGGATTCGGATGGGCTCGAGTCCAGCGGCCCTGCATCCCCGCTCCATCTCGTGCCTGAGGAAGTTCTTGGTGACAGGGAACATCCGGTCGGTTGGTCGGATGGATGGATGGATGGGTCAGCAGGTAATCCTTGACTTCGTCGATGAGGAACCTCGGGAGCACGATTACCCTGTTGGACTTGCGGGTCTTCGGCGGTGTCGTCACGTCTTCGCCGTCGATGCGGTGGTAGGTCTTGGCGATGCTGACCCTGCCGCGCTTGAGGTCGAAGTCGGCGGGCGTGAGCGCCAACGCCTCGCCGCTGCGCACTCCCAGCCAGTACAGCACCTCGAAGATCATGAACGAGACGTCCTTGTCCATGATCGCCCGGGAGAACCGCTTGTACTCGTCCTTGATCCAGAAGCGCATCTCGTCGGTCTTCTTGCTGCCCATTCGGTCGACCTTGCTCATGGGGTTACTGGGAAGGTTGTAGTAGCGGACGGCATGGTTGAGCATTGCCGACAGCTGGTTGCCGATGGTTCGCAGGTAGGAGTCCTTGTAGGCAAGGCCGTTGGACGTGGTCCCCGACTGTATGGCGTTCTGCCAGCTGAGGATGTCCAGCGGCGTTATGTCTGTGAGCTTCTTCTCGGCCAGGTAGGGGAGGATTTTGGTCTCGATGAGCTGCTGCTTTCCGCGCTGGGTGGTGATGCGCACCTTCTTGGCGATGTCATTCTTGTACAGCTCGTAGAACGCGTTGAGCGTCATGTCCGGCGTTCCCTCCATCTGCCGCAGGAAGTCCACTTCCCAGGCTGCAGCGGCCTTCTTCGTCTTGAATCCGCGCTTGGTCTTCTTCTTGCGTTCCCCCGTCCAATCGCGGTAGTAGCATTGGACGTAGTAGGTGCCGCGCTCGTGGTCCTTACTGATTGACATTCGCGCCGCCCTTCTTTCCGAAGTAACGCTCGGCGAAGTAGTCGGCGCTCACCTTTCCCTTTACAACCAGGCAGCCTTTCTCCTCCTGCTCGACGTTGAGCTTGCGGATCACCTTGTAGGCGTAGCCCTTCGAGGTGTTCAGGGCTTTCGCGACTTCCTCTGCTCCGATCATCTGTGTACTCATTTTCATCTCCTGTCTTCGAGTCGCCATCAAACATCACAGGTTCGTGAGGTTTGCTTATGTGAACAGAATACCTCACTAAAACGTGAGGTAAATAGAAATCGCTTGAATTGCTCACAAATTCGTGAGGTGGTACCATTTGCACAGCGTTTTCAATGCGCTAGGTGAAACCATTAGGACAGGACGAAAACATGCTTGTGGAATTGTTTGGTGATCAGAGTTCGAGATTTGCACGCACGATAAAGAGGCTCAGGGACAAAAGAGGCCTCACCCAGAAGCAGGTGGCCGACTTCGCAAGCATCAGCGAGACCGCTTATCGCAGCTATGAGCTTGGAGCCAGGAAGGCTAAGCCCGAGATCAGCGAACGCATTGCCAAGGCCCTCAAGGTCAGGCCGGAGTACCTCAGCTCCCCTGAGTTCGGCCCCTACATGGAGTTCTACTACGCGATCCTCGAGAACGAGGACATCCTTGGCTATACCGTGACCAAGATAAACGGCCAGCCAGCCATCGTCGCCAAGCCTGGCGCATCCTCCTTCTTCGCCCTGCTCTCCAACTGGAACGAGATGAAGGATAAGCTGGAGGCCAAGGAGATCACCCGAGAAGAGTACGAGGACTTCAAAGAGACCTATGAGGGTGGCATCTGGATGAACACCCCCGATGGCAAGAGCCCTTGGACCGGGAAGTAGGAATTATGTGCGCTAAAAAATACAGCATCACCCAAGCCAGCATTCGAGATTTCGTTTCAAGCGAAAGGGATCGCATTGGAGAGGTGGGTGACGAAAGTAAGGTCTTTGAGTACGTTGCCGCGCAACAAGTGCTGACCCAGTACGACATCGATGATGATGAAACTTCAAGAGGCATCGTTGGTGGCGGCAATGACGGTGGTTATGACGGCGCCTTCCTTTTCATAAATGAAACGCTCGTCAACGGAGAGGATCCCGAGATTCTCGATGTGCCCAAGAGGGCCAATATCGAACCCCATCTTATTCAAGCTAAATATCAAACATCTCTTCCCGAGGCGATAATCCAAAACTGGAAAAATTCCTTTGAAAACCTTCTTTCTAGCGAAGAACCTGACCCCCAAAGATATTGCCCAGAAATTATCGATTTCTTCTCTTTGGCAAAATCGGTTTTGTCAAAAACAATGTCGAACAAGCTCCAGGTGTCCATTCAATTTTGGGCGGTGTCTCTCGTAGAAGAAATACACCCCAATCTCATGAAGCAAGCCGAGGAGCTTAAAGAGAAAGTTTCCGGCCTAATTCCAGCACGTAACACAACCGTTTCCGTTAATCTCCTAACCGCGCAAGAACTGTATACGTTGCTCGATCAAGCCCCAGATGAGGTTATGACCTTAAAGGGAACCAAAGAGCCACTTTGCCCCGATGAGCACAGCGCAATTATGACGGTAGGCCTATTCGAGTTTAACGATTTCGCCACGAACGAAAGCGGAGAACTAAAGAAGGCCTTATTTGAAGCGAACATTCGTGACTATCAGGGAAACATCGAAGTTAACAAGGCAATCAGAAAGACATTGACCGAGGGAGGAGCGGTTGACTTCTGGTGGCTCAATAACGGAATCACCATTGTTGCAGACTCCGTTACGAGGGATATGGGAAACGCAATTACGCTGACCAACCCAAGGATCGTTAATGGACTTCAAACGTCAAACGAAATTTGGAACTTCTGCAATTCACACGATGCATCGACCGACGAAAGAAAGGTTCTTGTTAAATGCATTGCTGCTGACGATCAAAGCACTCGCGCAATGATTATCCAGGCAACAAACAATCAGAGCTCTATCCCACCGGCTTATCTTCGATCCCTTGAAACCATCCACCTACAAATCGAGAGGTACTTTAAAGGGCACGGTCTCCATTACGACAGGAGAAAGAGTTCGTGCAAAAACGAAGGAATCCCGGCAAGAGACATTATTTCAGTACCATTCTTCGGACAGTGTCTTATTTCTGTCCTACTTCAGCAGCCAGATTATGCGAGAGCTCGACCTGCTCAAATACTGGGGGATAACGAAAAATATCAATCCATTTTTAATGAAGATGTGCCTCTGGAGTCTTACCTCGCGCTCGGAAAACTTGCTGTCCATGTGCGGCAATATTTGAAGACCTCTGGGCTTAGCAGAGGCGCACAGAATGACTTGATTTTCTATGTTTTACTCGCATCGTGCGCAGAACAAGTTGGAAAGTTTGAAATCAAAGCCGATGATCTTAAGGGGATTGTTGTTCCGGCTGACGAGACTCTTCGTTCAATCGTCAATACGATTCATGAGGAATATGTTGAAGCGGGTGGAAATTCTACAATTGCAAAGAATTCCGCTTTTGTCGATCGAATCAAACAGGCGTTCAACTTCGCCGGATGACATATCGCTCAATGAAGCCATCGGCTAGCATGCGAATCTAGAACACTCATGAGTATCGTTTGAGTACACGATTTTCGCGCCTCGTTGTCTACTGGAGTCAAATCGCGCAACCAGACAACACTACGATGCACGTGGATTCACAATTTCAAGATTGAGTGGGAATAGAATTATTTTGGTTATGGGTGGGGTATAAATCGTTTAAACGACAATGAATATCCCAATAAACCCGTAATTTGAAAGACTGTCTCCAATGAAAATTGGAGCCAGTATGCGTTTGTTCCGCAGAGAAAACTACCTGAAGAAGCTTCGCGGCTTCTTCCATGACGACGGGATGATCAAGGTCATCAGCGGCGTCCGCCGCTGCGGCAAGTCCTGCCTCATGCAGTGCATCGCCGAAGATCTGAGGACCGAAGGCTCGATGAAGAACACTCGCCTCTATCGACCTAGATCAATACGGGTACCGATCGTTCATGAGCGGCGACGCATGGAAAGGTATGTCCGGGAGTCCTTTCGCGCAGAGGGCGCTCTCATATAACCTCGGTTGAGTCCGCGATGCTGTCCGATTGGTCGCGCATGACGACGGTGAGCAGGTAGTAGCGATCAGAGAGGCCGTCGCTTCCCGACTCGTCGACGAAGATGCTGAGTTCTCGCATTGCTCTCTGAATAAGAAAAAAAGCCAGGGAAAACGTCCCCGGCACTTGGAAGCCTTCCATATGGAAAACCAATCATTTTATATAATGGGCTGCGCGGAAAGTTAAGTACACGAAACGATCGCGCCAATGGCGAAGCCCCAGCCTGCGCGCCAGCCCATAGGCAAGCCACCTGAGACCACTCACTTTGCTCACCGCTGACGAAGACTTGCGACCTGGGATTTGCGAGCTGCTCGCAGAACCCATGTTGCTTATCAAGCTTTAGACTGACTCAGCCAATCATTTCTCGTCAGGCAAGAGATCTGCTCTGTGCGAATGTCGCCCATCAGCTCGCAGTAGACGTCCTTGCGGGTACGGTGCCAGGTGAAGCCGCATTTTTCCTGAACGCGTTTCGATTTCTCGTTCCCGTCGAACCAGCCGCACCAGATCTTGTCCAGTTCCAAGTCCTCGAAACCATGGCGAATGAGCTCTCGAGCCGCCTCCGGTATCAGTCCCTTGCCCCAGAACGGGACGCCGATCCAGTAGCCGATTTCCGCCTCGGTGCCCGGGATTTCCTTGTCGGACCGCGCGCCGATCATCAATCCTATGCTTCCGATGGCCCTGTTGTCTTCCTTTAGGCAGACGGCGTACGTCTCCGGCGCGGAAAACACGGTACGTATGATTTCCGCGCTGTTGTCAACGCTCGAGTGCGGTGGCCAACCGGCAATCGGCCCCACCCTGTCGTCCTTCGCGTATCTGTACAGGTCCTCTGCGTCCGTTTCGGCCCATGTGCGGAGTATCAGCCGTTCTGTTGTCAGTTGCATACCTGCCTCCATCGACTAATTAGAATTGATGTTGATAGCTCCATTTTATTCGCTGCGATAAAACCTGACACAGAGGATGCTGCGTTCGATCGGTTCTTGAAAAACCACCACCGACGTGACATATAGATTTTGGTGGCTGCAGTTTTGCGAACGATGCGCAAGCCACACGCGTTGATTCACTTGCATTTGCTGCCAGCAGAGCCACGTACCTACTGCCGCTTCTAAAGAAACTTGTCGAGCTCGCGATCAACTGCAGCCTTGCGCTTCACGCGAGGCTTAGCGATGAAGTACCCTCGATGAATGACGTGCTTTACTGTGCGCAACGCACGCAGGTCATCCAGCGGATTGTCAGTTGTGACAATCATGTCAGCTTCCTTCCCCACCTCGATTGAGCCCGTGATGTCGTCGATGCCGGCAAGCTGGGCATTGCGCAGTGTTGCGGTATGAAGAGCAAACGAGCGCGACACGCCAACATACTTCTCGAAGTAGCACAGCTCGCGCCAAAAATCGTACTGAGTGATCCAGGGACATCCAACGTCATTGCCAAGTGCCACGGGAATCCCCTGTTCAAGAGCCGCCTTGGCATTGGCGATAATGCCCTCCAAGACCATATTGCCGTTAAACTGCTCGACCTCGCTTGCACAAGAGACGGAGCGATCGAACAGCGCATACGGAAGCGCAGGAGAAAGCGTAGTGCACAGGAAGGAATTTCCCTCCTTGAACAGGCGCATCACTTCGTCCGTCGGAGCAGCGCCGTGCTCGATCGAGTCCACGCCGCACTCGAGCGCCACGCGCACGCCTTCAGTTGACTCGACGTGCGCAGCAACAATGAAGCCCAGCTCGTGCGCCTTGTCGCAAACCGCGCGCACCATATCCGGCTCCATCTTGAGCTCGCCAGGCGTACCCTTTTCCTTGGCATCAAGGACACCGCCGGTAATCATGAGCTTGATGAGGTCGACACCCTGCGATTTGGCAACCTCGACCTGCGCAAGCGCCTCCGGGATGCTATTTGCCGCAATGGCAACCGACCCGGCCATGTGGCCTCCTGGTACCGATATGCCCATGTTGGCAGCAAGAATGCGCGGAGCCTCCAACTTTCCCGCCGCGGCGTCATCACGCACGCGCGTGTCGAAGTCACCCAGGCCACCCACTGTGCGTATAGTGGTGACGCCGCTGTGCAGCTCGAGGCGAGCGTATTCGGAGACAAGGCGGTAGGCGACGGCTCGCGTAAGACCGTTCGACATAATTTTCCTTACCAGCGCCTCGTTATCACGCTGCTTCTTCTGGGGTTTGCCGTTGCCTGCCAGATGCACATGCATGTTTATGAGGCCTGGAAGCAAATAGGCACCCTTAAGGTCAAAGGTCTCGCATCCAGACAAATCGGCATCGGCTAGGGGTGCGACATCAACGATACGCCGTCCCTCGACCACAACCGCGTGGTTTTCAAGCACCTCCATGCCCTCAGTTCCGTCGAGCACATTTGCGTTGATATACGCCATCCTCTTGCCCTGGGCGGCGCCGGTGCCGATCTTCGCCATATGCATCCCTCCGCTTCTTTACCCTCACCTCAGCCTTAGCTTGCTTCGTGCCAACATACCACAAAGGCCTGCAAACGAAGGCTTCCCGCAGTTGCCGGGGGTCATCGCGCCGAGCACGGCCCATGAACTTGAAGCAGCATTCGCTTAGGGCTTGTTTTGCTTACGTGGACGTGCGCTTTCGGTGCTAGCTAGCGGTTGCGACGCCTTGCCGCGGCAATGCCAGCCGCGGCTGCGGCGACGCATAAGGCCATAATCTACCAGCAATAGGAAGTCCTTTGCTTGGCGAAGCCATCAGCAAAGTAGCTTCCCAATGCCAGAGCAACAACCATCGACCCCATTAGCCTCTCCATATACCCCTTGCGCCGCAGGCGTATAATCCAGAGCCATGATCACTCTCCTGCTTATAGAAAAAATCGCTTCGCTATTCCTAATCATGGCGGTCGGATTCGCGTTAGTGCGCCTTCATCTCCTGAAAACGGGAGACAGCAAAACGCTCTCCGTCCTGTCTGTATACGCCATCTGCCCGTGCGCGTTCATTTCTGCAACGCAGGTTGATTTGACTCCAGATGTACTGCAAGGTTTTTTATTCGCAGTTGTCTGCGCTATCGTGCTCCAGGTTGGGCAAATCATCCTGACGAAAATCCTGGCAAAGCCGCTTCACCTCTCCCACATTGAGCGGGCGGCAAGCATCTACTCGAATTGCGGTAACCTGATCATCCCACTTGTCGGCTTCATCTTGGGCGACGAATGGGTGGTCTACTCGCTTGCCTACATGAGCGTGCAAACGATCCTGATTTGGACACATGGCAAGTCTCTTATCAGCGAGAATCATCACATTGATGTCCGCGCCGTTCTGTTCAATATCAACTTGCTTGCTGTCGCCGCTGGCATCGTGCTCATGGTACTCGGCATCAAGCTTGTTGAACCCTTCGGCACCTTCACCTACGACGTAGGACAGATGATAGGCCCTGCTGCCATGCTGGTAACGGGCATGATCATCGGAGGCATGGACTTGCGGCAAATCGTAGCCAACAAGCGCGTCTGGCTCGTCGCCTTCATCAGGCTAGTGCTTATCCCTGCCATAGTCACGCTTGCACTTAAGTTCAGCGGCATAGACGCGTTGGTGGCAAACGGCCAGTCGATCCTGCTCATTACACTTCTTGCCACCATCACTCCATCCGCCTCAACAACGGTGCAAATGGCGCAAATTTACGAGAAGGACGCACCGTACGCCAGCGCTATTAATGTGATCACCACGGTCGGCTGTATCCTAACGATGCCGATTTGGGTAGCGCTGTTCATGGCTTAGCGCTAAGCCAGTTACGAAAACAATCTGCCTACCGCGAACTACACCCTTTCGCCTCAATGAAGGTGGTCCTTTATCGCAAAACAGGCAACATCCCCCATAAAAACCTTCCCTGCAGAAATCGCACCTTGCGTAATGCGAAAATAAACCGCAAAAGAGCTTGATCGTCACGCAACATAACGTCGTAACGTATGTGACGAAAGGAGGTGGGTTCCAAGTCGAAAATCAACAGCGAAGCCGAGAAAGCTTACTCGACAGGCGAACACGCCACGCTCTGTGGCGTCAGCGTAAGAACCGTGAATATTACGATGGAAAAGGCCTCCTACCACCATCAGGACTCACCGAAGGCGGTAGACGCATCTATGCCGAAGCCGATGCTGCTTGGCAGCAACAAGTTGCCAGGGAAGCTCCATATAGTAGGTTGTGCCCTCCTGAACGCCCGTGCCATCGCCATCAGCGTTGTTCGGCGTCATGGCAGCCATCCGAAAATGAACCGTCACGTTGTCGCCCTTTGAGAGGCCAGCACCTTCCCCACCTTGCTCAACAGACTTATAACGCTGGTCAATCGCGCGGTGGGGATCGTTCGTGTCTACAACCTTTCCGTCCTTGTCGAGCAACGTGGTATACATCTGCAAATGAGGGGTTCCAGAAGCATCCGCCTCAATGATATCAACGAGGGGAGCCGCGGCATTTGCTGCGGGTACAGGCGCATCAGCCCCCTCAACGTCAGAATCGTCAGAAGAAAAACGCCAACATCGCCATTGGCAACATGGGCGTTCCAGCTTCACCATAAGTGGAAGAATCCTCTTGAACCGGTTCCTCAGATGCATTTATAGAAGCGTCAGAAGAATTCCTCCCCCTGTCAATTGCGCACTGCCGGAAGAGGCGGAATCGAGATTTGAACCCGTCATGTCAGCAGGCTCAGCAAAGCCTTGAGCGGGAATAAACGAGACTATGAGCGTTGCGGAAAACAAAATGCTTATCACTCGACGAAGTAAGGTTGTATTCACAGGTTCCCCAAATGGAATCGGCGGTATAGCCATTCTTAACTTTCAGCTTACAGCTCTATTCATGCATATGATTAATTCATGTACTCTTTTATGGGTTCACTGAATTAACTCTATTGCCCACATCATTATGAGCGAGTTCACGGGTCATTACAGGCGTCACGAAGGTTAGCAGAAGCAGCTTAAGAGCAAAATCGCTACAGCAGCAATAAAAACGGTCTCGTTTAACGCCATTCGCCACGCATTACCTTGCGGCGCTGCCTATTGGCAGAAGTCGGCTTTGCTTCAACTCCAAAATCATGCTTTAGCTAGGAAATAACCCGCAATTGGAGGCTACCCTAATTGCACTTCAAAGCGAAGGGGCCGAGCCTGGACTACATCCAAGCTCGGCCCCTTTCATCAAACAGCCCTATTCTGTATTACCGTGCAGCAAACGGAGATAAACAAGCGTAATGCACTAGTTCATCTTCTTACGACGAAGCGCGAATACCGCAACACCAGCAGCCGCAACGGCAATCACAGCAATTGCACCACCGACAAGAGCGAGGTTGTCGCCCGTCTTCACGGTAGCCATCTTCGCTTCGCTTGCCACATTGTCGCCGTTGTTGTTAACGGTGTTGACGTTTACGTTCGCATTGGCGGAGGAGCTATCGCCGTTGCCTCCGTTGTTGCCGTTGTTTCCGTTGTCGCCAGCACCAGGCTCAACGGTAGCGGGGACCGCCTTCCAGCCGGCATACAGAGTGAACTCAGGCTGCGTGCCGTCTACAGCAGCATCGAAGTCATAGGCATTGGTGCAGTCCTTGTCAGCGAACCATCCGGAGAAGGTATAGCCTTTCTTGGCAGGATCTGCCGGCTTTGCCACTTTGTCACCGACGGCAACAAGCTGAGAGTCGACTGCCGTGCCCTGGTTGGAATCGAAAGTAACGGTAACCTTCAAAACCTCAGGAGCCTGAGCGCCCGATTCCTTAGCATAGTCGTTTGCAGCCTGAGCATCAGTGAAGTAAACAACCGTTGTTCCGTCGGTATTAGTCACAGAATAGGTCGCATCGCCCTTCACGGCTTCCTCGTTACCGACAGCATATTTGCCGTCGTTGAACAAAACTGCCTTGCCGCTCTTGAGGTGCTTGGCAACCTCTTTGTCTGTGAATTGACCGCCGCTAACTTCAATATTGCCAAGACCAAGACTGCCGTTAAATTCACCGCCGGAAACGGTGACCTTGTTATCGGCATTATCAAAAGGCGACTCCTGCTTCGACGAGGAATCCCAGCTGTAGGCCTTAAGTGCCGAATTTTCATCCTTCGCCGTGAAGGTGCCGCCTGTGATAGCTACCTGGTCGAGGCCCTTGTAGCCGGGGCGGTTGACGATGGAGATTGCCGCGCCGTCCTGGATAGCGCCATCGCCCTCAGTCTTTGCAACCGGATCGCCCGACACGGTAATCGTGCTGCCAGGGTTGACGTTCAGGCTGCCCGAGCACACCTGCACGCCCATCGTCTTCGCATTGATTGTGGAGTTGTCGATGGTCAGCGTTCCGCTGCTGGGGAAGTAAATGCCGTAGCCATTGGGAACATTGAGCGTACTGTTCTTCAGAGTAACGGCGTCGTTGGTGTTGTTGCCGTTCGTCTCGATGCCGCTTGCAGCACTCGTAGTGGCCTCAACGTTTTCGAACGTAAGGCTGGAATTGTCGTACGTGATGGTACCGCTCATAGCAGACGGAATCAGACCGATAAGCTGAGAGCTCACGATTTTGCCATTCTTCACCGTAAGCGATGCATTGGGGTAATTGATCTCGAACGCCGCGGAGTTCGCGTCGGTTCCCGTGCACGTCCAGGTGTGGCCATTCAGGTCAACCACGCGAGCAACAGATCCAGAGTTGAACGTGCTACCCGTGGTGTAGTCGCGCAGCAAGGTGATGGCTTCACCACTTGCAGCCTGGGCCTTGAACGCTTCGTCCATAGTGTAGTAGCTGGTTTCGCCAACCTGAGCAAGGTAGGCCTTTTCTACGCCGTACGTGCCATCAGCGTTTTGGGTAGCAGTAGAGCTTTCGACCAGGTAGCGAGAAGGATCAGTGCTAAACGTACCGCCCGTGACCTCGATCGTTGCCTTTGTGGGGTCGTTGGTTTCGGTCGAATTGTATTTGCTTGCACTCAGCGTGCCATTGACAACGCCGCCCGTGATGGACACCTTCGCCGTTTTGCCCTCTGCGCCGTCGTAAGTCACCGACTTCACGTCGCCATTAACGGTGCCGCCGCTGATCGCCAGATCGCTGTTGTGACCGCCGCTGTACGTCCAGGCCGCCACTGCGCCGTTGACCGTGCCGCCTTTGACGGTAGCTCTGTGCCAGTTCTCAATGGCGTAGCTGTTGGTGGAATTCAGCGTACCGCCGTTCAGGAACAGATCGCCGCTATCGACCTTGATCACGACGAAGTTATTCTGGGTAAAGTTGCCGCCCTTGATATTCAGGCCGGGGTACTTGGCAACGCTGTCATCGCCCACACGCACCAGGGACGCGCCCTTCCCGCTTTCGGTGCCGCTGTTGTTGGTTACGTTGCCGCTCTCGAAGGTGAGCCAGCCGGCGCCCTGAATGTCGATGACATAATGGGAGCTGACGCCGGAGTTCTCTGCGGTGTCCTCACGCATGATGGTACCGGTCTGGGTCTCGCTGCTGTCCATGACGGTAACGCGAGCCGTAACGGTCAGCGCGGGCTTGCCCTTCTCGGTGCCGCCGTTGAGGGTGTGACCGTTCAGGTCGAGCGTGACATAGGGCGTGGAGATTGTAACGTTCTCCTTCGTATCGGCCAGCAGCTTCACCGTTGCCTTACGCGGCGCAGCGTTAATAGCGGCCTGCAGGTTGGAATATGTCTTGCCGTTCACTTCCGCAACCGCTGCCGTGGTGCCTTCCTCGCCAGTTTCGGCTGCAGGGGCTGCTGCTTCACCCGTCAATTCGGACTGTGCGGCAGGCGCATCTGCCGAACTTGCGCCCGTATCAGCGCTTTCCGACTGCTTAGAAGACTGATCAACTCAGTCGAGGATGAAGAATCCTCCGATGCTGCGCCATCATCAGCCGCGAATGCTGCGGTTGGCAACATCATGGGGCACATCGCAACACCCAGCAGGCCCGAAATGAATTTGTTTTTATTGCTCATTTTCATTTCTTGCGCAACTCCTTTTCTGTTTTCTATGCTTTCAAAATCCTCTACATCTTAACCCCCATCGTCGTAATTGCTGCCGAAAATGCTTTGCTGAATAAAAGATTTACAGGCTTCCGTACTGCGCATAAGCTGCACCAATATCAAAATGCTCAGACAGCAGGAACCAAGTCATAGCGCCAATTTCATAAAGCAGCACACAGTAATTTCGCTAAGCGCGACCAGATTCGCTTGCCAATTCGCTTCATAAAAGAAAAGGGTACCTTCACTGTATTGAAGGTACCCTGCCGTTAACACGGTCCAAGCCATATTGAAGGGTGCAGTACGCTACCGGCAATATAGATAGCTTCACCGTACTTTGAAACACCAAACTCTCCCATTTTCAATTCAGCCATGCTATCTTTGCGCACCTCAAGCTCGCTCCTTGCTTCGACGGCGGCGGATTGCAACCACAATCACAGCGCCACAACCAAGGGCCAGCAGCACAGCAATCAGGAACTGGACCTTTTTGTCCGTAGGCAGTACGTTCTGCTGTTCTACGGTTTTGGTTCCAGCTTCCTCACTCATGTCGAACAACGCCAAAGCGTCATCTTCGCTCCTCCAATGCCCCAGCGCATGCTCTGACGAATAGTATGAGCAAACAACCGTTACGATTTTGCCTGAGTAGGTAACATACTCGCTGCCCTGATCGATGCCATTGGAAATAATGGAAACTGCACCCCTGTAATAGTGGGGTTAAAGTCATAGCCAAGACGTGCCTCGGGCACAACCATAACCGCATGGTTGCACAGGAGGTACATGAAGTCGTGCTGTGTTTTGCAGAACGCTTCCTGTGGAATCTGGGTTATTTTCAACCCTTTTGGCAGATCAAGGCCACCTCTCATATCGGTATTTTTGAAGCAGCTTTTACCTATGCTTGAAATGGTCGTATTCGTCTCAGGATTCGTAAGGCGCAGGCTTTTGCAGTCCTCGCACGCAAAATTCCGACAGCAACGATTCGCTCACTCGTCCCTAGGCCAATATCAGCCAAATCAGCGCACCCAACAAAAGCGTATTCATTAATGGCGGTTACCGGCGTATTGGCGCCTAACCCTGTATCGGTAAGGCAATAGCGCAATCAAAGGCGTCAGTCTCTATCGACTGAATGGACGTGTTTTCTCCAAACCCATTTCAGCAAGGTCATAGCACTAGTTAAAAACACCATCGGGAAGTGGGGTAAGACCCTGCATTTTGTCTAAACAGGTGGTGGTAAGACTGCAACACGAAAAGCAACCGTAGCCCATTGCCTGAATAGTAACGGATTCGTTAAAGGCAAGGCTGGTTAGGCTAACACCGATACCGAACGCCAATTCACCAAAATACCCAATACTCATTCCCAAAGGTCAACCAAAGCAAGATTAGGCAGTCGCAGAAGGCGGAATCGTTAATCGAGTCAAGCGTTCTGCCCTCGAAACGCACCGATTTCAGGTTATGGCAGCAGATCACCTACGCGCGAACAATACACCATGGATCGAAGCTTTCTTTTCCAAGCTCCTTGACACGAGCGCCTATCCACGTGCAATGTGCCGTGGATACCACTTCTGAAACCATGCGGTGAACACCCCCATCAACGCGGGAAGAACGGAATTGATTGCGCCAACATAGCTTGCTGCGTCCGTTTGCATGATGAAGTAAGTCCAAATGGGCGTAACCAGGTAAAGTATTCCCCACGCCGCCGTAAGGATGCGGTTCGTTCTCATGAAGATCGGATTGCGCAATGCCGCTTCCCCGTTATAGCTGTTCTTGGAATAATGCGCAGTCAGTGGCACTTTCAGGAAGCATGAAACCGTCCACATCAACCCGAACAACAGGTATGACACCGGGATAACGAGATTCGGCGATGCTCCCGCCAGCAACGCAACAGAACACGCGCCTACCCCTAAACCAGAAATCTGGTCATACAACGTAGCCTTTGTCCGATGCATCAAAACCGGCAGCAGCACACATACCGTCACGCTGATCAAGCTGCCCCAGAACCCATCAATAGAAGCAACAACCCAGAACACGATCCAGGGAATCAAGAGCAGCAGCATATTGGTCTTCGGCTCGCTGGCGCTTTTGCCGTTGCCCTCATCACCACTGTTCACACCTTCAAGCACATCCGAATTATTTGCGCCCGCACTCGATGCCGCGCCAAAAAAATCATCCCAGTGCATCATCAGGTCAAAATCGCCCTCCACGGAATACAGATGCTTCATGAGCGCTTCATCTCCAGCAATCTCACCGCTTGCAATTGAGCGCCAAACATCAAAGGGCGTGTTGATGCGTGTGGTGAAACCATCAGCAAAGCCATCTTCAGGCTCTACTTCAACCCGGCTTCCCCTCTGCCCGAGAGTGATGCGATAGACCTTGCCGATATCGGTATAGTTCATGTCCAGCACAACATCGTGCTCCTGCCATGACTCCTTGCGATAAAGGGCTGCCATTTGGCGAGTGAACACCAGGCTAGGATCTTCCTTTTCACCTGATTCGCCAACGCCCCAGCTAGCATCTGCCATCGCCTCAAAAACATCACGAGGGAATAGGTTCTGGTCAAGCTTGCCGCGAGTTTCTCCGGTAATGCCATCAGAAGCAAATTCCTGTCCCGCTTTCTTCACCCAAGAAAGATATTCGTCAGTGCGTTCTGAAAGCTCTTTCACCCTGAAAAGCTCACCTTGTCCGCAGAAAATCGCAGTGTAGCCGCCTTTTCCGCACAGTCGGTCGTACAGACTGGTAACGCAGTCGTAGTTCCCCTGGGCAGTGTAGAAGCCGCACGTGGAAATAACCACGGTGCTTTTGCCGCTCATATCGTAGCGAGAAGGATGCCCTCCGCTTTCCGTTTCCGTGCACATGAACGGAAGGGACATAGGAAGCTGACGGTCGATGAGGGTTTTCAGCTGACCGGGCAATCCAAAGTAATACAGGGGGAAACTCCAAACAACAACGTCGGCCCACAGGATTTTATCGATAACTCCCTGCATATCGTCGTGGATGCAGCACTCCCCTGGCGTCTTGCTCCAACACGAAAAGCAGCCCAAACAGGGTTTGATGTTCAGCGAGCCAATATTGAGAGTTTCGATTTCCGCCGTCTGCGCACCGCCATTTTCTTTCTTAGCGGCAATCCCCTCAAGAAAAGCGCAGGTTAGGCGCCAAGTATTGCTTCGTTTGCCTTTAGGACTGCCGTTGATGGCAAGGATCTTCATTTCGCGTTCCTCAATTCGACGACACATTGTTCGGCCGATTCAATATGTGCTTCAGGTCTTTCTTCTGCCGAAATCGGCGGCATTACTCCAATGCGAGCTTTGCCTTGAGCGCTCGTATCGAGAATAGCCATTTCGCTTTCGTACTAAGAATATAAGACACGGCCAAAATTGACTCGTTGGGCATGTAAGAAAAAGGTAAAGCCGAAACCAATTATGAGGCCAGATTGACAAGGTGGTCCACGTTCGGTTTGCCACGATATTGAGCCATTTGTCCACGAATAGGCCTAAAAAATGAGACATAAGGTGGCATGAATAATCAGACAATCAAATAGAATGACAAATATTTACCTGGTCGCTAAACCAACAAGAGAGCAAATACTGCAACTATCACAACAAGTCGTCATATGCAGTTCCAGACAATGTCGCAAAAACAAATTTGTTCCTGCGCAAACCCTAAACAGAAGGAAATGTTATGAGCAAAGCACAGAAACTGATATCCGGCATCTTTGCGTTAGTATTCGCCCTAGCAATAGCGCCTACTGCGTCATTCGCCGCCACCAATTATGACCTATCCATTAATGGCGAGCACTTCACCAGCGAAAAACTCACCATCCAATGCGGCGAAGGCACTGCAACTTATGACCCCGCCACGCAGAACCTCACGCTCAACAATGCCTCCATCACAAACGCGGTAGATTATGGCGGAATCGATTCCGAGCTAACGAGCGATTTAGCCATTACGCTCCAGGGAAGTAACCAAATCACCTTCAGCGATAATATAGGCATCATGGCCACGGGGAACGTCATTTTCCGTGGATCGGGAAGCCTTGCCATCTCGGTCGCAGGAGACACGATGGATGGCATAAGCGTAGGCGGCGACGTCACCATGCAGAACACAGCCGTCTCAATCCATTCCCCTGGCGGACTCGGCATTGCATGCGATGGCGCAGTCTCCCTCGACAACACGCAACTCACTTCTAATGGACTGTATGCAGGCATCGATGCCGCAGACCTGGTTATCAAGAACGGCTGCACCGTAAACATCTCGGCAACCGAGCAAAATTGCAACGCTGCGTACATTAACTCCACCGACAGCTCTGCAGGCAATATCAGCATTTCCGATTCAGCTATTATCGCCAAAAGCCTGTTCCCAGGACTCTTCGCCTCAGGCAATATGACTATCGATGGTGGTACCCTCCAGGCCACCTCTACCGTTGACTCTCCTCTGTGGGCAAAGGGCAACATCGCCATTAGGGGAAAAGCGAAAGTCACGCTTAGCGGCGAATACCCTTCAGGCTGCAATGGCAACTTTACGGTTTATGAGGCAGAGATCGACGCCAAAAACACCAGCCAGAACAATATTCCCGCACTTGCCGACTGTCCCACTATCAACGATGACTTCGCGCTGACGTATGCCATGGCTGTTGATAGCGAAGGCACGTCGATCGATCTTATTGAGCACGATGGAGCCGAACAGGCTAAAGGCTTCCTTCACCTTTACAAGAACATCCATTTCATTACTGGCGAAAAAACCGTGACCTGTTCCCTCCCATTCACGAAGATAGTCAAAAAGGGTGGCGACATCGCTCCTGGCAAGCAGGAATTTGAGTTAGAGATCTTCGATGTTGGCGTAGGCCAGATTGAGGATTACAGCGACGTAACCATAACGGCAACCGTTGCTACGAATGGCGAAGGAAGCTACGAAGGCACCCTCACCATCCAAGGTCCGAAGAAGCAAGTGGACAACATAACGTGCGAAGGCTTTTACGTACATGAAAAGAACACCGGCATTGCAAACTGGACCTATTCGGATGCCGCATACCAAATCTTCTGCAACGACGGAGCAACCGACAATCAGGGAACAGCCCAGCCGAGCTTCGATATATTCCCCGTTGAACTGGTAGCAACTGACAACGGCGAATTCTTCGAAAAGACGCAGGATACCCCTGTTGATGTCATGACGTTCGAAAACGTCTATACCGAAAAGACCGCTCCCGGTGAAGACGCCAAGCCAACAGAAGGCAGCGATCCCAACGCGAGCAATAAGTCCGCCGCAGACAACAAAACAGCGGCAGCCACCCCTCATACGGGCGATGCGAACATGCTAATCGTCGCGATCGCAGCATTGCTGATAGCAGCAAGCGCTTTGTTGGCCTCCACTCTGGCGACAAAGAAGCGTTAAGAATAAGAACATGCTGGCTACGAGCGCCCATCGATGATTACCGATGGGCGCTTTTCAGCGTTCGCATGCTTAACGTAGAAGCGCAACCCGACAGAACGTTTAGCGACACCCCCGTCACTCAAAAATGGGAAACAAGGGCGCATGCCTGCGGCAATAATGGGACACACGTTCATTCCCTCGCGCATGCGACTGTGGCACTGTCGTATAAGGAGCACTTCCCCTAGCTAACGCATGCGAGAAAGGGCACGAACATGAACAGCGACGTACAGAAAAGCGTTAATGCGAAAACGCACTACTTCGATGAATATCTCATCGTGCCTGATGACTTGCAGCCCGAAGTGGACTCATTCTGCGCCGAAGTGATCGCGCTTGGCGAACAGTGCGCAGACTTCAATACCTTCGAAAACCGCTTCGCGTCTGAAGGGCTTTCAGAAAAGTTCGTGGCTCTCATCTGCCAATGCACCCAGAAAGCCTCCCCGCAAACAAAAGAACAACGGCGAGAATCGCTCAAAACCGCCAAAAGCATGATACGCGAAAACCGAAAAGAAACCGCGGAATACCTCGCCGACTCCGTACTAACATCCGCCCGAGTTGAAGCCGAAGGCCGCATGCTGAAGGAAAGCCGAGAGCGCATGATCGAAAACGACACCATGGGCGACTACACAAGAGCAAAGAACGCCATAGAAGATGGCATCGGTCTTTTCGGGTTCCTATTGAATAAGTTCAAGAAGTAGCGGCACTGCGCTATCTTTTAATCATCAACTACAGGGATAACGATTCAGGGAACCCTAAATGGTGTTTATTCTCATAGTGCTGCTCATTGCCACAGCTAACGTTGTAGGCTGCGTCCTTATCAAAAAACGGGGAATCCAAATCTTCCTGGGAATCGCAGCGTGGTGCTGGCTTCTTATTGCGCTGGCGAGCGGCCTACTTCTTTACAACATCAATTACAAAACAACCGATATCGACGTATCGGAATCCCCCGATGGCACCCACGAACTGCACTTCCAGCAAATCGGAGAACCAGATTGGCCCTTCGGTTCAACCCACGCCCGTCTTGTTCTCGAAAGCAATGGGAAAACCGTCACAACGTGCAGCTTCGACATTGCCAACGACGGCAAAAACCTTGGTCCTGAAAACTGGGAAACTACATGGGGCAGCGACCACGCGTCAGCCACCATATTCGGCGAAGAGCAAAGCGACTATCGCTACAACCTCCGCTTGGATGGGGAAATTGAAGAGCTCCAGCTAGACACCCACAACGGCAAAACGATTCCTGATGCACAGAACGAAACCCCAAAGATCGACGAAGATGGCTACCCTACCGCCCAAGACTACCAAGCATACAAACAGGAAATGGCAGCAGTTGCCAGCTACATTGGGGTCGACGGATTCGAGATGGAATACAAGATTACGGCTAAGGGCTACCCCTATGCCGTAATCTCCAGGGAACCAAACGAAAAAACTGGCCAAGTTACCGAGCTACACATTATCCTGAACGAACAGCACGAAAGATTATCGAATCGGGAATACGTTCTGCAAAAGCACCGCTTCGCAGCAGATGGAGCAAAATCCGCTTCCGCCGAAATCGTCGATTTCTATTTAGTGGACTGTGCAACGCTTGAAGTCACCGACGAGCATACAACCCAATGGCATAAAGCAAACCGCAGTTAAAGTTTCATAGCGAATTGGGATTCAAACCTATTTCAGAACAGCATCAATAGGAACAGATAACACTGTTTACCTGGTGGAACGACGCTATTTTTAAATAAGCAAGCAACAGAAAAGTTAGAAGAGGCGCTTCTAATGAATGCACAAAAAGCTTAATCCGTCCGTCTAGATGAACATGTTCATTGATTTCTAACAATTCTTAATCTATTGTAAAAAAGCTAATAGCTCTCGAAGCTATTGGGATCTATTTTTGGGGGAGGCTTACATGAAAACTGTTGCTATTATTGGCACTTTTGACACCAAAGGCGAAGAATTCGCCTACGTTAAAACCCGCTTCGAAGAGCTGGGCATCAACACCATCACCATCCACTGCGGCGTATTCGATCCGCAAACCATGCCTGACGTTACCAACACGGAAGTAGCAGCAGCAGTTGATATCGAAATGTCAACCATCGCCGAAAAGAAGGACCGCGCCTTCGCCACAGAAACCATGACGCGCGGCGTTGAAAAGCTTTTGCCTACGCTGTATGCCAACGGTCGCTTTGACGGCGTCTTCTCCATGGGCGGATCGGGCGGAACCGCTATCGCAACCGCAGGCATGCGCAAGCTGCCGGTAGGCGTTCCCAAAGTTATGGTATCCACCATGGCATCAGGCGATACTTCGCCCTACGTCGGCGCATCCGACATTGCCATGTTCCCCTCCATCGTTGACGTTGCAGGCATCAATTCCTTCTCTGCGACGATCTTCAACAACGCAGTTGCCGCTATGACAGGCATGCTCGAACACGTTGCTCCCAAGCACGAAGACTCCAAACCACTTGTGGCCGCAACCATGTTCGGCGTTACCACGCCCGCTATCCAGAAAGCACAGGCATACCTGGAATCAAACGGCTATGAAGTACTTGTATTCCATGCAACTGGCACGGGCGGAAAATGCATGGAATCACTGATCAACGGCGGCTTCATCAAAGGCGTACTTGATCTGACTACCACCGAATGGTGCGATGAAATTGCTGGCGGCGTTCTTAACGCTGGCCCTGATCGCTGCAGTGCTGCTGCCCTTAACGGTATTCCCGCTGTGGTGTCCGTAGGCGCTGACGACATGGTGAATTTCGGCCCATGGGATACTGTCCCCGAGCATTACCAGTCTCGCAACCTGTACAAGCACAACCCAACCGTTACGCTTATGCGCACCACGGTTGAAGAAAACGAGCAAATTGGGCATGCTATCGCAGACAAAGTCAACATGTCCATTGGCCCGTGCGCTGTAATGCTGCCTCTGAAGGGCGTTTCGATGATCGACGCAGAAGGCCAGCCGTTCTACGGTCCCGAAGAAGATGCGGCACTGTTCCAGGTGCTTCGCGATGAAATCGACCCGACAAAGGCCGAGCTCATCGAAATGGATGCTCATGTGAACGACGACGAATTCGCCATTGCTGCAGCACAAAAGCTGATCGACCTCATGAATCAATAACGTATATAGAAAAGACGAGAACGCACAGTTCTCGTCTTTTTTCTTGTAGAAGGTGCCCGAGCGGCACCACTACCCTAGCTTCATTGGGCCTCTTTCCATAAGAGCAGTATTTCTTATTGGAAAAATGCTCATTAAAGTGACAGTTCCTCAAGGAAAAGGAGAAAACCATGCTTGAATTGTCCCGCGCAGAAATCCTCGACCGGTTCCGCAAGTCCCTCGACGAAGGCAACATCCTGCTCGGTGTAGGCGCCGGTACGGGCATCACGGCTAAATCCGCTGAGGCCGGCGGTGCCGACATCTTCGTTATCTACAACTCTGGTCGATTCCGCATGGCTGGCCGCGGCTCTCTTGCTGGCCTACTTTCCTACGGCGATGCAAACCAGATCGTTGTTGAAATGGGCGCCGAGGTTCTGCCTGTTGTGAAGGACACCCCCGTGCTCGCTGGCGTATGCGGCACCGACCCCTTCCGCGTAATGAAGAAGTACCTTGCCGAGCTTAAGGAGCAGGGCTTCAACGGCGTTCAGAACTTCCCCACTGTTGGCCTTATCGACGGTACGTTCCGTAAGAACCTCGAAGAAACCGGCATGGGCTACGGCCTTGAAGTGGACATGATCGCCGAGGCCCACAAGCTCGATATGCTTACCTGCCCGTATGTCTTCGATGAAGAGCAGGCAGCAGCAATGACCAAGGCCGGCGCAGACATCATCGTTGCCCACATGGGCCTTACCACCGGTGGCACCATCGGCGCAGAAACCGCACGCACTCTCGAGGATTGCGCAAAGATCATCGAAGGCATCGTAAAGGTTGTAAAGGATATCAACCCCGATGCACTCGTTATCTGCCATGGCGGCCCCATCTCCGAGCCCAAGGATGCGGCTTACATCATCGAAAACGTTCCTGGTATCGATGGCTTCTTCGGCGCAACTTCCATCGAGCGCCTGGCAGCCGAGCGCGGCATCAAGGCTCAGACCGAAGCATTCAAGTCTATCAAAAAGTAGCTTTTACCAGCTTGTTTGTTTGCAAATAACAAGGCGTTCGCCATTCGGCGGGCGCCTTGTTTCATTCAACAGCAAAAAGAAACAAGTCCAAACCTTGGTAGTTGCCCAATCTCCCCAATCATTCTCTTTCGGTATGCACTATGCATCTGTGCTAAAGTTAGCTTAACCTAACTTAACCACGGCTAACTCTGCTCTCGCACCGATCGCTCCGTTGGCCTTCCGCACAGATTGGAGCGCTTATGAAAGCCAACACCCCCTACCTGGTGGTCAACGGACTCAAGAAGCATTACGGCAATGACGAGGCGCGCGTCCAAGTGCTTGATGGAATTACCACAACCATAAACAAAGGCGAAATTTGCGTTATGCTTGGCCCCTCTGGTTCAGGAAAATCAACGTTTCTGAACCTCATCGGCGGACTCGAAGGGGCCGACGGCGGCACGATCCACGTCGGAGAATGCGAGATCACCGCGCTTTCCGCAAAAACCTTGGGCGAATACCGCCGCCGTGAACTTGGCTTCGTTTTCCAGTTCTACAACCTGGTCCCCGACCTTACCATTCGCGAAAACATCGAGGTCACAGCGCACCTTTCTAAGAAACCCCTCCCCATAGACGAACTGTTGCATTCGCTTGGCCTATGGGAACACCGCAACAAATTTCCCCGCCAGGTTTCAGGTGGCCAGCAGCAGCGTTGCGCAATCGGACGCGCGCTGGTAAAGAACCCTGGCCTTATCTTGTGCGACGAGCCCACAGGCGCCCTCGACTACAAAACCTCGAAAGAGGTTCTTGAGCTTATGGAAAGCGTGAACCGCACGTATGGCTGCACGATCGTTATCGTGACACACAACGCCGCCATAGCACGCATGGCAAATCGCGTGCTTCGTTTGCGCGACGGAAGCCTGGCGGAAGACGCAGCAAATGGAGCGCCTGTGCCCGCTTGCGAGCTTGAATGGTAGGCGGACGATGACACCACTTGCCAAACGACACCCCCGCGAACTCAAGAACAACATCGGCAAATACCTTGGCATCTTTCTGCTTATGTGCGGAGCCATTGCTCTGACCTCAGGCTTTCTACTTGCCGCGCATTCGATCAGCCAGATCATCGATGGCATGCACGACGAATACACCATCGAAGACGGCCGTTTAACCACTTCGTTCGAAGCCACCGACAACCAGCTTCAAGCCGCACGCGATGCAGCCGAAGACGTGGGCGGCGTTACGCTCTTCGATAACTATTCCATCGATGCCGCCATCACACTCCCCAATGACGATGGGGCCAAACGCACACTGCGTACTTACAAGCATCGCACCCAAGTAGACATCGCAGCCTACTGCGAGGGTTCAGAACCTGCAACCGAAAATGAAGTTGCCATCGACCGCGTATTTGCAAAAAACAACGATATCCATGTGGGCGATACCGTCGATCTTGAAGGCAGCGCCTACACCGTCTGCGGCATCATGACCCAACCGGACAGCCAAGCGCTTTTCCTCAATAACTCCGACTTCACCGTGAACACCATCACCTATGGCGTTGCCGAAGTTTCCCCCGCGGGCTTTGAAGCGCTTAAAGATGCTGGCGGCGCACCCACATACACCTACTCGTTTACCTTCGCCAACCGCAACCTTTCCGTTGCAGACCGCACCGATGCCGAAAAAGATATGGCAGAGGCAATGGCGGATGCCGATGCAAATATCGACGACCTCACCGATGCAAGCGCCAACCAAGGAATTGGCTACGCCGCAGACGATGTTGAAGGCGATTCGGCCATGTGGACCACCCTGCTCTACATCATCATCGTTATCATGGCATTCGTATTCGTGGTGCTTACCAACGCCACCATCGAACAGGAAAGCGCCATCATCGGCACCCTTCTGGCAAGTGGATATCGCCGAAGCGAGATTGTCCTGCACTATCTAGCGCTGCCGGCAATTGTAGGCATCTTAGCAGCTGGTCTAGGTACCGCGCTCGGAGTGGTATTCTTTACCGAGCCCATGCGCCAGCTTTACTACGGCTCCTACAGCCTGCCTCCGTTCCAGGTGTTCTGGGACTGGGGTATTTTCCTCAAGTGCGCCGTAGTGCCCGCTGCCGCACTTATCATCATTACGCTCGTGGGCCTTCTGCGCAAAATGGGAAAAACGCCACTGCAGTTCCTGCGTCACGAAGCTGCCGGGAAATCGGGAACCAAGCGCGGCGTGCGCTTACCCGAACGTCTGAGCTTCGTAGCGCGCTTCCGCCTTCGTATCTTCCTGCGAAACCTTGGCAACTTCGCCACACTCTTTGTAGGAATTGCTTTCGCCAGCCTGCTTTTGCTCTTTGGTTTGGCTATCCTGCCCACCATGACGCACTATGCCGACAACTTGGAAACAAGCCTCGTAGCCGAACATACCTACACTCTTAAGGCGCCACTCGAACTCGAAGGAACACCCGAAGAACGCGAAGCGTGGACCGCGCTCGAACGCCTGCAGTCCATCAACGGTACGCTGCTTACCGCCGCAGAAGACGCGCAAGACGAACTGGAAGAAGCAGCAGATGCCGCGCAGGATGCATACCATGAAGCAATGGCGTCGCCTTCTGTCGAAGCTACCCAGGCAGCAACTGACGCCCTTTCTAAAGCACAACGCAAAAAGGACGCCTTCTATGCATCTATCGATGACATTGCCGACGCTCTTGGATGCAACCGCGACGACGCTATCGACCTAATGGAAAAAGCCGCCGATATCGATACAGACGATGACGATATTCATCCCGTAAACACCACCGACAACGGCGCTGATGTCATCAACCAAGCAGAAAAGTTCGCCGTCTACCAGCTTGAATACGACCGAGGAAACAACAATGGCACCGAAACCGTTGCCGTCTACGGCATCCAACCAAATTCCCGTTACTGGAAGGATCTCAATATAGGCGATGGCAAAGTCGTATTCGGTGCAGGTCTTGCAGACAAGTTCGGCTGGAATGAAAACCAACAGGTAAACCTCTACGACAAGTACGAAGACAAAACCCACAGCCTTACCTTCTCGGGCCAGGAAGACACCTGGGGTTCGAACTCGAATATGAACGTATACATGAGCATCAACGACTTCAACACGATGTTCAGCAACAACAAGTCGTACTTTAACGGATACGTTAGCAACGAAGCACTCACCTTGGACGCACGCTACTACGCAAACGACACAACCCCGGATGACATGCGTGCGGTAGGCAACCAATTCGTAGACATGATGGACTCCATGATTGGAATGATGGTGGGCTTGGCCGTATTCATCTTCTTGCTGTTCATGTACCTGCTCACCAAAGCCGTCATCGATCGCAGCGCACGCTCCATCAGCTATATGAAGGTATTCGGCTACCGCGATAAAGAGGTTTCTCGTCTCTACATTCGCTCAGTTACGCTGTGCGTGGTCGCATCGCTTGTGCTGTGCCAGCCTCTCATCATTGGCTCGCTTACCGCAATCTTCCGCTCAATGTTGCTCGCCTACAACGGCAACATCGAGATCTACGTGCCCTGGTGGTGCATGGCCGTGTGCATGGGCATTGGCTTTGCCACCTACCTCCTAGTAGCGTTCATGCATACGCGCTCGATTAAACGGGTAAGCCTGTCCGAAGCGCTGAAAGTGCAAGAGTAAGCAGTTTTTTGCAGCTGGTTAAACGTGGATTGTATTTGGCAGCCCCTCGAAAAGTTCTCTTAAGGGGCTGCCAATCTGATTGCTAAACGCGAAGACGCCCATCGCTGATTAGTTGATCCCTTTGCGTAAAACAGGGGCGTGCCTCAAAGGGCAAATAAATAATCGAAAGAAGGAGAAGCCAATAGAAACCATCCTTGGAATCCTGATTCCCTTTTTAGGCACGACGATGGGCGCCGCCTGCGTGCTCTTTATGAAAAACAACCTGGGAAACCTGGTGCGACGTTGCCTTGCGGGATTTGCCGCAGGGGTAATGGTCGCCGCGTCGGTTTGGAGCCTGCTAATTCCCGCTATAGAGCAATCGGCCTCGATGGGAGCGCTTTCGTTCGTTCCCGCTTTTGCGGGATTCTGGTTCGGCGTGCTGTTCTTGCTTGCCTTAGACCACCTGATTCCCCATCTGCATGTAGGCAGCGAGCAATCAGAAGGCCCAAAAAGCAAACTTAGCCGTACTACAATGATGGTATTGGCAGTGACGCTGCATAATATCCCGGAAGGCATGGCGGTTGGCGTAATGTACGCAGGCTTCCTTTCCGGAAACACGCAGATCACAGCAGCAAGCGCTTTGGCATTGTCCCTCGGCATCGCTATTCAGAATTTCCCAGAAGGCGCAATCATCTCGATGCCACTTCGAGCGGAAGGGATGAGCAGAAGAAAGGCATTCGCTGGTGGCGTTGTTTCCGGCATCGTAGAGCCCATTGGTGCAGTGCTGACGATCATTGCCTCACAGCTCATCATTGCGGCACTGCCCTATCTTTTGAGTTTTGCAGCAGGAGCCATGCTGTATGTGGTGGTCGAAGAACTAATGCCGGAACTATCTCAAGGCAAGCATTCCAACCTTGGCACCGTGTTCTTTGCCATCGGGTTCAGCTTGATGATGGTTCTCGACGTTGCGTTAGGATAAAAGTACTAGTCGTGCTCACGCATTCTGGCAACAGCATCAAGCTCGAGGCCGTCACCATGGTCAAGTTCCCTTTCCTTAGGAATGGTGGGAATAATAGCCAGCATTAAAACCGCCAGGAAAATCGCAACAGCAGCTAGCACTATCCACACAACGGGCTTTTGGACCAGAAATGCGCTAAGGCCCATCACCGAATAGGAGATGGCCAGGATCCTCATCTTCCTAGGCAGCGAAATACCACCGCTTTGCTTGAAGGGCTCAACGTATGCTCGGTAAATTGGAGTTTGAGCAATCCAGGAACTAAGGCGCTCCGAGCTACGTGAAAACAGAAACGCTGCAAGCAGCACAAGCGGCGTTGTGGGCAGAACCGGTACAAACATTCCAATGAAGCCAAGCGCAAGGCACACACTGCCTGCAATAATAAATAGAATCTTCTTCGCAAAACGCATGGTAGTGTCCTTTCAGGGATTGGCATGCTCGCAAAAGAATGCGCGCGGCCATTTTCTCATAGAGGTTCCAATCGCTCATGCAGCGAGCAGGACACATGGTCGATATTTCCATTTAACGGTTTGAATGTCGCTACCTACATAGGAGGAATTTCCAAACCAAAGTCACATGGGTCAGACACACCGACCAATTCCGCCCATCGAGCTGACAGCAACTGCGCATAAAGGTCATGCCAAAGGCCGTAAGAACCCAGAGAGAATCCGTCATTAACTTCTACAAGAGTGGGTAAAAATCCAACAATAATTTCCGCTTTAACAAAACAGGGCCGCTACAGCAGGGCTCAATTCGGGCGTTCTAAATTACAACCAGCGGCTTAATCAGATCAGCGGGCTTGTCCTTCATCAGCATCAGGGCTTCTTCCATATGATCGAATCCCTCAAAGAGAGCCCATTGAACGGAACGGGTTCAAGCATAGCGGGATCACGTTCCAAAAGTACTTGCCGCATCAAACGCGACCATGTTTCAAGGAGGAACAACTCCAAACTGCACCGATTAGCCTTGAAATCAAGAAGCTTCCCTTGAAAGGCGGGTTCAGAGATAGAAGCATCCTCCAAACTGAAGAAGGCGGTTCCCTCTGCTTTGCCCGAACATACGACAAAACCGCTTCCCGGCTTCGCCTCAAGATGCCCTTCACTTACCAGCAAGGAATAGGCATGTTCGACCGTGCTCACGCTCACTGAAAGTTCAGAGGCAAGAGAGCGCTTGGCGGAAAGACGGCTTCCAGCCTCAAGAACGCCATTGCGAATATCGCTGCGAATACAACGATGAAGATACTGATATTTGGAAAGACCTCCCCTATTGTCAAGGTCGTACCGCGCCGCCATAAAACTCCCCCGATAATAATTGACTCGAAGGTTTACGATGAAAATCCAAGTTAACTTAGGGTCAATCCTGCCTAAACATTAGGCACTATTTCGCAGAACGCATAATTCCAGATGTCCTCTGTTCGGTTCTCTCGGTGAACGGCTTTCGTGCCTGAAGCACCAAAGGCGACCTATAGACACTCGCTCACAACCGCAGATTATGACGGAAACATTCTTACGGATGTTTACTCCAATGGCCTCATGCGAACGCTCATATCCACGGGCTTAGCCGTAAACGGTGCCGTGGTAGCCAAGCCGTCAACGCCGCATGCAGCATAGGCGCCTGCATTTTGAGGATTGATGCCACCAGCAGCGATAATCGTGATTCGGGGATCGATTTCGCGTATCCGACGAACCAACTCCGCCAATTCGGAAACCGGAACTTTATCGAGCTGGATTCCATCAACCCCGTGTCCGTCCGAGCTCGCCCTCGCAAGGGCTATAGCGCGTTGCGCATCCGCCTCTACAAACAGCTTCTTTTCCACACACCGTGCCTTAATGCGAGGCAATTCCTCGACAAAACGGTTGAACCCACCGAAAAACGAAAGATGTTGCTCGAATACCAACACGGTTTCCGACAACCCAAGGCGGTGGGGAAACGCACCGCCCGCCATTACCGCACAAGTAAGAAGGTCCTTTGCGCCAGGCATGCTTTTACGCGTGGTCAGAACTTCGCATTCAGGGTTTACCGCATGAACCTCATCGACCATACTGCGTGTTTTCGTAGCAACGGCCGACAAATGATCGAACACGTTAAGGCACGCTTTCCAAGCGGCGTGCAAATCCGCCGCTGCTCCCCGTACTGTAAAGAAGGTCTGACCCGCTGAGACCAATTGCCCGTCTTTGCTGGATGTCAGAACCTCGCAATCGAGATTTCGCATGATGCGTCGAGCGATATCGGTGCCAGCAAGCACACAGCTCTCTCGCGTAAAATATTCCATTTCGCCAGGCTGATTGTGGATGCCGAGCACCTCACACGTCAGATCGATATAGGGTACATCTTCTTCAATGAACGCATCAATGCGCGCATTTGAAAACCTCATTTCAACTCACCTTCCATACCTCTTAAACACCCTTAGTTCAACTTTGGTATTCCAGCGTATTGAGGCTCAGAGGCGCTTATCTGCTTGCTGTAACATCACACTTTGCACGCATACGTGCGATAGCTGTCACTTTATATCAGCCCCTAAATCTCCTTATGCCACACGTGCAACCCAAAAGACCAGGTTGCCAAAAAGGAGCGGAAAGAGAGCCATGCGCAATAACAATGATTTGATACGACATATTTTGCATGGATTTGCCCTATATTAACAAGTTGCGCATTCGTATCCTTTTTTACCGAATCTGAACAAGCACGCGCACGCTCTCACTCGGATTCAAAAGACCATGAAAGCGAAATGCCGTGAGCAGAATACGCATGGCACTGACCTTTGTTGCAGCATTAGCACTCTACGCATTGGTAATGCCGATATCGGCATTCGCAGCAACGCCAACCACTATCGAAGTAAGCAACAGCAGCGAATTTGATAATGCGGTAGCTACTGTAAACGCTGCTACCAGTGGCGAATACATTATTGAACTCACCGACGACATTCAAACGGGAGGAGCCTCATTCTCCTCATCGCAGCCTGTAAGCATTGTTGGCAACGGACACACCATGACGCTTGGTCAGTACAGCTCGATTTCCGTACAGTCGGGAGCTCAATTGAACTTGGGCGCGGCAGACGGCAGTGACACGCTAAAAATTAGCGGTGGAAACGAGCAGAGCAACGACGTACCTGGCCTGTTGCATATCAAAGGCACGTGCAATATGTACCCCGGCGTTACCATTGCCGACCGTAAAGGCAATAACTACTTTGGCGGCGGCGTAACCGTACAGGGCGGCACCTTCCATATGTACGGCGGCACTATTGATAACTGCGGCATTACCGGCGGTTCCATCTGCTACGGCGGTGGCGTTGCCGTGATTTACGGCGGCGCGTTCACCATGGACGGCGGCGAAATAGAAAACTGCTTCGCCACTTCTCCCTTCAAAGCCTCGGATAGCGAGTATATGGATCCCCGCAGTATCGTGTCTGCCGGCGGCGGCGTATACGTTTCCGGCGGATCTTCGTTTGTCATGACGGGCGGAACCATTTCGAACAACAAGGCCAACGAAATGGGAGGCGGCGTTGCTGTTGTTGCGTCAATCGAAGAAATCGTCAATGGCGGATGGGGCAACCTTCAAAGCTCCGCGCAAATCCTTGGCGGTACCATCAGCGGAAACGAAGCAAACGATGGCGCAGGCGTTCTTTCTTCCGCGTATTTCTACGCCGCAGCATACGGCCTGTGCGCTGACACCCCAAACGTAGGCGCTGCCGAAAAACCGGGCTTATTCCTTGAAAACACCACCATAACCAATAACACAACGAACCAGGAGGAAGGCTACGGCGCCGGCGTGCTTGCGGTGATGATGAAATCACCTGCCGCAGCTGAAATTCGCGATTGCACGATAGCAAAGAACAGCGCCGCTATAGGCGGCGGCATTGCATCGTATGGTAACTTCACCAGCTTGACCATCGACGGATGCACGATCACCGGCAACAAGGCGTCAAATTACGGCGGAGGCTTTGCGGCGGAATCGAATTCCGGCGAAGGTGCGGGCACCACCATCACCAACACCAAACTGTGTAACAACAGCGCAGACAAGGCGGCTTCCGACGTCTACTTGAACGGCTCTGTTGCAAAATTGTCAGCCGCAAAAGACATGGACGAGCTTTACCTGGGCAAACCCGATGACGTGACCAACAAAAAGATTGACGGTTGGTATCTTGACAACGAAGATGCCCGCTACACAACGCAGGCAAAAGAACAGCGTAACGAGTACTCCGACTATGCCAGTATCGGCTCCGATGGCAAGGTTTGCCTGGTTGCCGCCGCAAAACCGTCTTTGGTGAAAATCACCTTCGCGAATGAAGACGGCAACACCATCTATAGCGAAGACTGGTACGAAATCGGCACGAAAGCAGACCAAATTACGGTGCCCACTCCTACGAAACCGTCAGACGACAAGTACGACTATGTGTTCGATTCATGGCACACCGCGATCGAAGATGTCACGGGTGACGTTGTTTACAAGGCTCAATTCAAAAAAGTCTTCAAGAAATTCAACGTGAAGCACACGTTCAGCTGCTCTTCCTCGGGCAATCAGTTGCCGGACGAGGTTCTAGCTTTACTACCTAAGGACGCAAACAACTATGTGTATGACGATGTGGTAAACGCTATTACGCCTTCGCAAACAACCGTAGAAGTTGCCAATGGCACCTGGATTTTCATGGGATACGACAAGGAATCAGCCATAGCAGACATGGACACGGCCGATTCGGAAGGCAATGTAACCTTCACCGGCTCCTGGAAATTCGTTAAGAAAAGCGACACTCCGTCCACACCAGGTGATAGCAACCAGGGCGAAGTAAATGGCGACGATACATCGCAGGCCAACCCTAGCGACAAATCGGGAACTGCGCAGGAAGCAGATTCACCTTCCCCCAACACGGCAGACGGCACAAGTGTCGGTTTTTGTTGCACCTTTCTTATAGCCGCCATTGTGGCGCTGGGAAGTGCCGTGTATGCAAACAGCAGGATAAGGCGTAGACGAAACTATTAATTGTGATCCGCATCCGCAGAGTTGCAGAAGGTCCAAATCGATTTCGGAACAAATGCATTACCCAATCAGGGAAAATGTTCCCAACTGGATATAATTAACAGATATGAGATATGCGTCGTGCTAACAACGACGCATTCCTGCCGAATTCAAAAGAGCTCTGCATGGATCCCAATAAGCGTCCTGACGGATGTCGCGGGAACCCGCGAGTAAACAAAACAATCGGCCGTCCGAATTCGCAGAAATTGCATGCCCTATAGGGAGTGAGGCTGCGTAGAAAGGATTCAAAAAATGACAGCTGGTAATGTATTGGTAATCGGCAACTCAGGCGTTGGAAAATCGACCCTCATCAACGCCTTTCTCGACGAAGACGAAATTGCTGCGAGGGTAGGTTGGGGCATTTCGGGAACGACCAGCACTCTGGAGATTTATCCCGCAAAAAAGGTGCCCTTCCAGCTCATAGACACCATCGGGTTTGAGCCGTCCTTCCTCAAAAGGGCGAAAGCTATCAAGGCCGTCAAAAAATGGTCGAAAGAGAGTGCCAAGGAAGGCAATGAGGATAGGCAAATAAATGCCATCTGGTTCTGCATCGATGGAACTTCCAGAAAACTGTTTCCCGAAGCCATCAAGAACCTATCTAAGGCTACGAAGATGTGGGAATCGGTACCTGTGATCGTTGTAATCACGAAATCCTATTCCATCCCTGAACGAGCCGAGAACGTCCAGATGGTTCATAACGCATTCGCCCAGCAAAAGCGCTATGCGAAGAACCTCAAGGCGGTTATTCCCGTCGTGGCCCAAACCTACACGCTCAACGACACGGCCTTTGCGCCGCCTGAGGGAATCATGGAACTCATCGATGCCACCAATGCCGTCCTCCCGGAAGGCATGAAAGCCGCCGAGAAAGACATCGCGTCCTTCAAACTCAAGCGCAAGCGCGCGATGGCGCAAAGCGTCATAACCGCATCGACCGCGGCAGGCGGAGCCGTCGGAGCGATTCCGCTGCCCTTTGCCGATGCCGCCATACTCGTTCCCGTCGAGAGCGGACTCGTCACAGCACTGCGAAAGATCTACGGAATTCCCGATGGCGACGATGCCCAAAAGATAATGGACACGATTCTCGAGGTCGGCACGGCAAGCATCGCGGCCAAGGCCGCAATCAGCGCACTGAAAGCGATACCCGGCGTCAACCTTGCAGGAGAAGTTATAAACGCCATCGTCGCGGCAGCCATCGTCGCGGCCATTGGCGAAGGCTCGGCGTTTGTCTTCGAGAAGGTATATCTAGGCGAAATGAGCGCGAAGGACGTTGATGCGATTCGCGACTTCATGGAGCAAAAACTGGACAACGAGTTCGTCAGGAACGTGACCGAGGTCATTGAGGATTTCGCTGGCAGTGATCAGGGCAAGAATTCACTCAAAGATTTGGCCGGCAACCTGGTCAAGACCCTAGGCCCAAGCGCTGACAAAGCTACCCCTCAGGAGCATCGGGAGTAATCTTGCTTGTGAGTACGGAATGAGTACAAACAGATTGCATATCCCGTAGACGACAAAATCCGAGAGTGCAAATTGAAGCACAACGAACTACGACAACGCTCGAATTCTCAATCGAGTGGGGGTAGTGGGAACTGGCTTCTGAACTCGCATTTTGGTGCTGCCAAGTACCGCCTGATACTGTTTCGGCATCGCCGCAGAGCAAAGCCACCAGCGAAATAACGGGGATAACGGCCTCAGGACCCTCTGTGAACTGTATTTGCCCAGGTCAGCAAACGGGAATATATAGAAGCGAAAATCGGTTTCCGCAGGTTCGGTAACTTCGAATACCACCGAATGGCGCCGCGTATCTTGCCGTATTTGGGCATTTTGAGCAATTGCCTGAATGATTGATTATTCACGCAATTTTGCTTTGAGACACGGGGCACTGCGGGACTTTTGAGCCGCATGCCCCCGTAGGAAAACGACCCTGTCCCGCCTTATATGCCGTGTAGCGAACAACGAGCTTCGCTTCAGTATCATCGAGCCCCAGGCCCCGCGTAGGCGCCAAATAAAGTCGGCACCATCGGGTTGCAGCGAAACAGCGGCAATCGCCACATGGGCACTTGACGGTGACGTAACGTCGCGCGCGATAATAGGCTATTAAACTACTTTGCGATTCCGCGTGCGAGAGGAGCACGGCATGCCTGCATACAAAGATGGTCTGATGACAGTTGGCGAACTCGCCCGGCGCGTGGGCGTGACCGTGCGCACCATCCAGTACTACGACCAAAAGGGCCTGCTGCACCCCAGCTCCAAAAGCGAGCAAAACCAGCGCCTCTATTCAACCGACGACGAGGAGCGCCTCTATCGCATCCTCACCCTCAAGTTCCTCGGCTTCTCGCTCACGCAGATCAAGGAAGCAGAGGGCATCGACGACTGCCAGAAGCTCTCCGGCGCGCTTGACCATCGCATGTGCGAGCTGGAACGCGAGAGCATGGAGATCCTGCGTAACATCAACACCATCAGCAACCTCAAAGAGCACCTGGCTGTGAGCGAGAGCGTGCGGTGGAGCGACTTCGCCCAAGCCATCAGCGATATGCAGAACCGTGAGGACGTGCTGTGGATGGCAATCAACGGGGAGGGCTGCGACGAGAGCAGCGTCCCAGAGCTCACCCACGAGGTGATCGACCGCTGGCACGAGCTCATGGGCGATACCATCGAGGCCATGCACGACGGCGTGCAGCCCCGAGACGAGCGCGGCCGCGAGCTGGCAGCGCGCTTCGAGCGCCTCGGCGGCATGCCCAGCGCCCTGACCGGCCTCAAGCGCCTTGCCAACCAGCGCGTACAAGGCCCCAAGAAGTACGGTCGAGACTTCTACGCGGGCATCCAACGCAGAACGCTCAGCTTCCTCAAAGACGCGCTCGAGGCGCTGCACGAGCAGGCGTGACACGCGACCCACTCACACTTGCACATTGACAAGTTATTCTTGTCAATGAAAAACCAGGCCCCAAACAGGGCACCCGACCAGATCACAGCCTTGATCGACATGCTGCGCCGCTCGCCAACTTTTTCTCGTGCAGCACTTGACCATGACGTAGCGTCGCCCGTTAACATCCTCACTCGATTTCGAGAGAGGAAAGACGATGATCGTTTCATGGATGACGACCAACAAGTGCAACCTCAAGTGCGAGCACTGCTATCAGGACGCAGCGGACTGCGACAGCCGCGAGCTAACAACCGTCGAGGGCAAGGCGATGATCGAGCAGATCGCGCGCGCCGGCTTCAAAATCATGATTTTCAGCGGCGGTGAGCCGCTCATGCGCGATGACATCTTCGAGCTCGTGGCGCACGCCGCGGCCCAGGGTCTGCGCCCTGTGTTCGGCAGCAACGGCACGCTGATCACCGACGAGGTCGCACGCAAACTCAAGGAGGCCGGTGCGTGCTCCATGGGCATCAGCATCGACAGCCTCGACGCAGCAAAACACGACGCCTTCCGCGGCGTTGCGGGCGCCCACGCAGACACCCTCGCGGGCATCGAGGCATGCAAGCGCGCGGGCCTCGACTTCCAGATCCACACCACCGTGGTCAACTGGAACCGCAACGAGATCTGCGACATCACGGACTTTGCGCAAAGCATCGGCGCGGTCAACCACTCGATCTTCTTTCTCATCCCCGTGGGGCGCGGCAAGTACATCGAGGAGACGAGCCTCAAGGTACTCGAGAACGAAGCGCTGCTCCAAGACATCATGCGCAAGGCCGCAGACGTCGACATCGACGTCAAACCCACTTGCGCGCCGCAGTTCACGCGCGTCGCCGACCAGCTCGGCATCCCAACCCGCTACACGCGCGGCTGCCTGGCCGGCCTCACCTACTGCGTTATCGGCAGCGAGGGCATCGTGCGCCCATGCGCGTACATGACCGAGAACGCCGGCGATGTGCGCGAACAACCCTTTGATGAGATCTGGGCAACGAGCCCCGTGTTCGAGCGCCTGCGCACGCAGGCTTACGGCGGCAACTGCGGCGAGTGCGAGCACAAGAAGCATTGCGGCGGCTGCAGGGCACGCGCGGCGTACTACCACGACGGCGACTACATGGCACAAGACGACTACTGCGCCTACGGGCAGAAGCTCGGCCGCATGGGCGCCTAGGCTCTGGCGGCAACAGCCCGCTGCTCGGCAGCGACACGTGACCGGCGAGCAACCAATCGACGAAAACCAGCGGCGCCACGATCGGCAGCTGCACCAACAAGACAAGGAAAATCGCATGAAGAGAATCGCAACAAAGACCTGCGCATGGATGTGTGCACTGGTCCTGGCGACAAGCGGGAGCGCGATGGTCGGATGCTCTGGCAACAGCTCCGGCAACGACGGCGCGCAGCAGGGCGCGACAAGCCAGGAGGCCGGCTACACCTTCACGGACGATCTGGGCAACCAGGTAACTGTGAGCTCCCACGAGCGCGTCGTCGCGGGCATGGGCAGCTTTGCGAACATCTGGGAGCTGGCCGGCGGCACGCTCGTCGGCGCGTCCAGCGATGCATTTTCCGATTACCACATCGAATCCAAGGCGGAAAAGGTCGGCGATTTCTCTTCTCTCAACGCGGAGTCCATCATCGCCCTCGACCCTGATTTCGTCATCCTAACTGGTGCAAACTCCGGCCGCGGCGGCGGTGTCGCACAGACCGACCTCAAGGACACCCTGCAGGCGGCAGGCATCGCCGTGGCGTACTTCAACGTGACCACCTTCGACGACTACCTGCGCATGCTCAAGACCTGCTGCGATATCACCGGCGACACCAAGGCATACGAAGAAAACGGCACTAACGTCGCCGAGAACATTGCCGCCATAAAGAAGAAGGCCGAGGGCAAGAGCGCTGGCAGCGTCGCAGTGCTGACCACGTACTCCGGCGGCGCGCGCGTCCAGGCGTCCTCGACCCAGACCGGCACCATGCTCGCCGAGCTGGGCGCAAGCAACATCACCGACGCCGACAAGAGCCTGCTGTCCGACTACAGCCTGGAGTCCCTGGTCAAGGCCGACCCCGATTTCATCTTCCTGCTGGCGATGGGCGACTCCGACGAGGCAGCGCAAAAGGCCCTCAAGGACCAGACCACGGCTAACCCGGCTTGGAAGGAGCTCACCGCCGTCAAGAAGGGTCGCGTCATCACGCTCGACCCCAAGCTGTTCCTCTACAAACCCAACAACAACTGGGATGACGCGTACGAGGAGCTGTACGAGGCCCTCTACGAGGACCAACACGAGCAGAAGTAGCACCTGATCTTGAAGGAGATACAGACAACAAGCTTACCCGGGGAGCGCAGGCACACTTTGCAGGCAAACGAACGATTCGTGATGGCAATGGTTGCCGCAGCGGTGCTGCTGGGATGCACCGCGGTGCTCGGCATCGTTATCGGCTCGACCTCCGTCGGCATAGATGACGTGCTCGCGCTCGCCTTTGGCGCGGATGCTGATCAGACAGCGGCAAACGTCATCTGGAACATCCGCCTGCCGCGCGTGCTCGCCGCGCTTCTTGCCGGCGCCGCGCTCGCGCAGGCAGGTGCGCTCATCCAAGCTGCGCTCGACAACCCCCTCGCCAGCCCGAACATAATCGGTGTGAACGCGGGCTCGGGTTTCTTCGTGCTGCTGGCGGCGTGCACGTTCCCCAACGCCTTTGGACTCGCTCCCGTAGCGGCCTTCCTCGGCGCGCTGTGCGTGGCGGGGCTCATCTTTGCTGTGGCGGGCCTTGGGGGCTCGTCACGCCTCACCGTCGTGCTCGCCGGCATGGCGTTCACGTCGATCTTCACTGCAGGCATGAACACGATCCTCATCGTGAATCCGGACGCCTACGTGGGAGCCTCCGGATTCTTAATCGGCGGCCTGTCCGGCGTCAAACTGGACGAGCTCATCGTCCCCAGCTGCGCGATCTGCGCGGTGCTGGTGCTCGGCCTGTTGCAGGGCACGCAGCTCAACCTGCTCTCGCTGGGCGAGCATCAGGCACACTCCCTTGGCCTCAACGTCCGACGCACACGACTTGTCGCGCTGGTGTCTGCCGCCGCGCTCGCGGGTTGCGCAGTGAGCTTTGCAGGTCTCATCGGATTCGTGGGGCTCATCGTCCCGCACGCGGTCCGCACGCTGGTGGGCCACGACAACCGCCGCGTCCTTGCGATGGCGCCGCTGTTGGGCGGGCTGCTGGTGTGCCTGTGCGATCTGCTCGCCCGAACGATGTTCTCCCCATATGAGATTCCCGTCGGCATTGTCTTGTCGCTACTAGGCGGGCCATTCTTCGTCTACCTGATCTTGCGCCGCGGGAAGGGAGGCCTCAATGGCTAGCGTACAACTGAGCGACGTGTCCTTTGGCTACGGCGAGCGTGCCTTGTTCAGCGAGCTGACCCTCGAGCTCGCTGAAGGCAAGGTAACGAGCATCATCGGCCCCAACGGCTGCGGCAAATCATCGCTGCTTAAGCTTGCAAGCGGCATCTGCAAGCCCTGGAAGGGCAGCATCAGCGTGATGGGGCGCGATGTCACCGCGCTCTCCTCCAAAGAGCGCGCGCGTCTGTTAAGTTTGCTGACGCAGGAGCACGCCGCACCGCCCATGAGCGTGCGGCGATTGGTGGCCTGTGGTAGGTACCCACATCACGGGATGCTCGCGACGATAGATGCTGCCGATTACGAAGCAGTGGAGCGGGCGCTTGAGGCGTGTAGGCTGGCAGACCTTGCCGAGCGCCCGGTAGCCGAGCTTTCCGGCGGCCAGCGGCAACGCGCTTTCATCGCCATGGTCCTGGCGCAAGACACGCCCGTTGTGCTCTTCGACGAGCCGACCTCGTTTCTCGACGTGTCCGCGTGCTACGAGGTAATGGGGCTGATGCGCTCGCTCAAAGAGGAGCATGGCAAAACCGTCGTCGCGGTGATCCACGACATCGATTTGGCGCTCAGGTACTCCGACGAGGTATGCGTCATGCGCGATGGCAAGCTGCTAGCCCAAGGAGCGCCGCAAGAGGCCGAAGTGTTAGCAGCAGTCGAAGACGCCTTCGACGTACGCATTGAACTGCTTCACGGCGAGCTGGGAAGCTTGTACGCGCTGTGGCGGCGCCAGCAGGGGCAGCCCCTATTGAGCCGCCCCTCATAGTTTAAAGTGATGTTCGTCTGGGTCGAGGCAGGCTTCTTCCAATGCTTCACATTGCCCTTTGAAGCTCATCGACTCAAATTCATCAATGACGATTCCGATTTCGTTAAACGGTTAACATAGGTCATCTTCTTCGTCATCGTCCTCGAAATCGTCGCCGATATCATCATCGCAATCGTCGCTGTCGCAATTATCAAAATCATTGTCATCGTCGAAATACGATTCCGACGAACGATCGCGATCGTCGTCATCATCGTCATCGTCGGTTGCCCAATAATTGAACACCGAGAAATCCATCATATGCTCCGCCGCGCTGAGCCTACCATCATGATTCAAATCGAACTTGTCACCAAATAAGTCGTGCATGGCAGCCCCATTTAACGTGAACACCTGAAACTATGTATCGGCAATAGAAAAATTGCCGTTTACCTGGATCTATCCGAATAATATCGCAATTATACACATAGGTTCAGCCTAGCCTGTACCGCGCAATGGACAGCATCTTGGGTCTTTATCAAATCTCGAAAATGATCGATAGGCTTAAGCATTTTCGGGGCATCGGAACGATTAGGCTAACTAGCGAGCTCATTAGCCAGAGCAGCAATCTGGGCACGCGCAGCATCATCTACTGAACCACGCACGGTAACAACCGTTTCCGCAAACTCGATACCGGCCAGCTGTTCCATCTGCGCACGCATGGCCTTGGCGGCTACTGGAGCCCAGGTGCCAGATTCGACGAAGGCCACCTTGCGGTTTTGATACGAGTGCTCGGCAAGCGTATGGATGAACGTGGTCATAAACGGGAAGATATCCCCCGCATACGTGATGCTTGCAAGCACCAAACGATCGTAGCGAAATGCATCCTCCACTGCTTCGGCCATATCATCACGCGCCAGATCAAAGAGCGAAACGGTTTGCCCTTTTTCCTCAAGGGCACGTGCCAGCTCTTCTGCAGCCTGCTTGGTGTGGCCGTATACGCTGGCATAGGCAATGGTTACGCCGCTGTTTTCGGGCTCGTAATGCGCCCATGTGGTGTACGTTTCCACGTAATACGCCAGGTTTTCGGAGAGCGCAGGGCCATGAAGCGGACAAATGCGTTCGACATCAAACGCAGCAACCTTCTGCAGGACAGCCTGTACGTTCTTGCCGAACTTACCCACGATTCCAAAATAATAGCGGCGTGCTTCGCAAGCCCAGCCTTCAGGATCTTCGATATCGTTTGCTCCGAACTTACCAAAGGCATCTGCGGAAAACAGCACTTTGTCTTGCGAATCGTAGGAAAACATGACTTCGGGCCAATGCACGTTGGCAGCGCCGATAAAACGAAGCGTGCGACCGCCAAGATCAAGCTCAAAGCCTTCCTTGCACACAATCTGGCGATCGGAGAAATCGGTGCCGAAATAGGCAGCCATCATCTTGAAGGCCATCTTCGAAGCAACAACCTGCGCGTCAGGATAGCGATCCATGAACGCAACAATGCCAGCCGAATGGTCGGGCTCCATATGATGCACCACAAGGTAATCAGGCGTGCGCCCATCAAGAGCGGTTTCGACGTTACCCAGCCATTCGTCAACGAAACGAGCATCAACCGTGTCAGCTACCGCCACCTTTTCGCCGATAACAACGTAGCTGTTGTACGCCATACCGTTTTCGCGAACATCGTACTGCCCTTCAAACAAATCGATATCGTGATCGTTTACGCCTACATACTTGATAGTTTCGGTTACCTGCATGGATATCTCCGATCCCCGATGATTGTGATCGCTCTGCATATAGCAAACGACTTAGCTGTGATGCTTGCCCTGCCAATGAAGTCATTTTAAAACGCTGAATGCGTTAGCTTTGAAATGTTAATAACACGATACGCGAATAGGGCATTCTGCCCTATTCGCTAAAGGGGAACGCGTCATTTCGACCAGTCGAAGCACCAAAGCCCCAAAAGAAAAGGAATCTGATTAAACCGTTCCCTGAACCGAAAAGCTGTATATGTTTTTCATTGCAAGTTGTTGTTGCTGCAAAATGCAAAACCAGCAAGACTAGGCTTCACGTTCGATTTCGGTGACACATTCGTTTTTAATGGCGCCCACCAAGGCTTGCAGCGCATCAACTACGCGTGGACGAATATCGCCGCCAATAAGGACGTACATAATGTCGTCACCTACCGCAAGTTCACCATTTGCAAGCCAAACGCGCACATAGCCGATGCCAGGCATAGCAAGGGTGTTTTCGATAGCAGCCTGAACCTTAGCGGCATCGTAGCTGAACAGCATGCCACCCACCTTTCGGCCAGGAGCCACCCCATCGGTTTCAACACCGCGCGCTTCCGCTTTCGGCGTAGCACGCACTACGCCGTTATGCGTTAAGTACATACCACATTCCGCGGCGGCAGGGTCGGCCTTCGCCTGACGCAGCCAAGCATCAACAGAGGGAGCCATTTTACTAGTATCGAGCATTGGTTTCTCCTTAAGCTTCCACAAACAACTTGCCGCCAAAAGCCTTAACCCATGTTTTTCGCCTTAGCTTTCTTCGACTTCTTCATGCCAGGCTTAAATACCGAAAGGGCAAATAGCGCAACAACGCACACGAGCATTAGGCCCACCGTTGCCGTCGAAAACGGCAGCAATGCAAAGCCAACAATAACAACAATGCTCAGAACCCACTTCGCCACCAGCCAACTATGCTTGGCGAACCCCCATGAAGTCAGAACGCCATACAGCACTGCCGTTGCCATAAGAAACGGAATGCATGGCACGATAAATTGCGAACGAAACGCATCAATGGCCACAGGCGCGTCAAGGCTTGCCAGTCCTAGCGCCGCGCCGTCGCTGAGGGTCAGAACAAATAGAACGGCAAACCCACCGAGCCAGACAGATGCAGCAAAAAGATGAACAAGATCGATGGTTCGTTTCACCGTTCGACTTGCTTTAGGAAGTTCCATGATCACCGATCGTCCCCCACCTACTCGTTTGAACTCAGTTGCCCCTGTTCAACGTCGCAGCCATTCATAAAGGGATGCTATGCTCTTTCGCGTGACAAGATTTCGATTATTCTAGCATCCACCAATCATGAAACCAGGATGCTTGCACGGAAGGCGTTTTCGTGCGCAAAGCCTTACTATTTTTCGAAACCCTGATTGAAGCCCCAGGGCAAAGAACAACACTGAAACAGCTAGATTTCCCCGGCGCGTTTCCTAGAAACCGATGATGAGGCCACCACGTTCGGCATAGTAACTGCAAAGGCCCCTGGTGGGAATAATCTCAATCTCGGAATTACCCCACAGCTGCAAGATGTTTTCCTTCAATGTTTGCGCGACGGCGAGGTTATCGCAATGGCTAATGGCAACTCGCCCACCGGCAAATCCCCGTTCCTTCATGCGGTTAATGAGTTCGCGAACGGTCTTTTTCGTTCCTCGGGCTTTGCCCTCGACGACAATCGTGCCCTCTTCGCTTGCAGTGCCAATTCCCCACATGCCTAATGCCCTTGCAAGGAAACCGGTCATTTTGCCCATGCGGCCGTTTTTAATAAGGTTGTCGAAGGAGGAAAGCGCAAAAAGGATCTTGGTTCTTTCAAGGAAGGTATTGGCGCGGGCAACCGCCTCGTCAAAATCAATGCCCTCTCGAGCGAGCCTTTCAAGTTCATGCACGCAAAGAACAAGCTCGGGGCCTGTCGACTTTGAATCGAGAACCGCAATCTTCTTTCCCGGGTGTTCTTCTAATGCCATATCCATGGCGGTAAGGGCGCTGTTCATGCTTCCCGAAAGCTGAGACGAAATAGTAATGGCAAACGTGTGGCCGGCCTTTTCGAAGTGCTGCAACCACGTTCCGGGAGCCGGACACGCAGTGTGGCTAGCTTCCTTCTCCTGCTCCATATCGTGAAGCATTTTTTGCAGATCAAGATCCTCGTCGTCGACAAAATGCTGACCACCAACGGTAATTACAAATGGCACACTGGAAAGCTCAATAACGTCAGATTGATAACTCGACGGAAGAAGATCGCAACTCGAATCCGTAACAACGTTCCACTTCATGCCGCTCGTCCTTTCTGGCGCGCAAAAGCGCCCGATGCAGTCGGGCGCTTAGGCCTGAATCAGTTGCCTCTGCCATCTGGCAGTACAAAGCGATGTTCAACAACGCTTCTATATCTCCTGCGTTTAATGCGCCATTCTACCGAAGGGGCGAATTTGTAACAAACCCGAAATCAAAATTAAAGGTGAAACGACGACTCCTTCAAAGATCACCGGACCCGCATTTCCCTAATGAGTCGCACGATGCAAGATGCATTCCGCCGCGATGCTAACAGCGATTTCCTCAGGCGTTTCCGCCTTAATATCCAAGCCAATGGGCATATGGACCGCGTCCAGTAGTTCCTCGGACACACCTGCATCCAGCAAATGCTGACGCGCTACGGCAATCTTTCGGCGCGAACCCATGAAGCCTACGTATGCCAAAGGCTGGCGAAGCGCCTGCTCCAGGATGGCGTAATCGTACGCATGGCTGTACGTCATAATGAAAACGTAATCGCGCTCATCGAATGACAAAGACGAAGCAATATCTTCGTAATCACCCAAGATAATCTGTTCCGCGTCAGGGAAATCTTCGGATTGGGCAAACTCAGGGCGACACTCAAAAAGGGTGCAAGCGAAGCCCACCTGTGCAAGGGCCGCAATGGCGGCATGACCCACATGACCTCCCCCAAACACAATGGCACGCACGGGAATTGAAACGGGCGTTGCAAAAAAACCATCGATAACACGCTTCTGCTTCAAGCCAACAAGTTTCCTGCCCGACAAGCTGCACTCCCCCGCCACAAGTTCGCCTTGGCTGCCGAACAAGGCAACGGTGCCTTTGAACGGCAAGCCACCCTCGTGGCACTCCAGCGCAAGATAGGCAGGTTCACGACGCTCAAAACACTCCAGCACACGGGTTGCCACTTGAACCCAAGCTTCACTTTCAGCGCATATAGACATATACAGAAGTACGGCATCACCACCGCAAACCATACCTATGCTGTTTTCGGCTTGGGGCCTAAGAGCAAGATCTTCCACGCGACAAACGTCCTTGCCAACCATGGTGCGCGCTTCGGCAATAGCATGGCCTTCAATAGCGCCACCGCCAATAGTGCCGCAAACAAGCCCCGCTTTAGAAACAAGCATCTGAGACCCCGCATTACGCGGCGTGGAACCCCTGCTCCCTACTACGGTAACCAATACAACGTCATGCCCTGCACCCAAAGCCTCTACAATATGTTCTGCGATATCGCGCATGATTCACCTTGCCGTTATTGTCGATTGCCGAGTATGCCGCTTAAACACAGAATAGCTTCCAATACGCCACCTGCTACCGACAAACCTTTGTCGGAAACCAGCCGGCAATAGCAAGCGTCACCGCGGGGATCCACATCACCGCACTTCAAGCCTTTAGAAACACGCACGCCATCGGCTATCAATCCTCGAAGCACACCCGTAAGCATAGCCACTACAGGAGCATCTCCCACATAAGCAACGACTTGCCCCTCTTCAACATGATCGCCAATCGCACAAACACCACGAAACAAGCCATCCGCCGGGGCGCGCAAAACGCGTTCGCCCGCAAAGCCGCCCACAAGACCAGGCACAGCAGTATTCGGAAGCGCTGAACCTTCGTAATACGTTCGCCCGAGAGTGTGACCGCGCATGGTTTCCACTACCGCATGGCAGTCTTTCCCTGCAGTGAAGCCAGGGCCCACGCCCACTACAACGGAGGCCATGTCCATGGAAGTGCCTAAATTACGTTTTGCCAAAATGGCATCAACAACCACATCAGGCATAAGCTCAATGCAGCGGCAATCAGGATCGATCAAAACAGGAATGGCATTTTTTCGTTCAAGAACTTCCTTCGCCTGGACGACATCCCGGACGCGTATTGCCAAAACACCCTCCACCTGCATTTGCCCCAAACGCACCGCTTCACTAAAAGCAACGGTACGACGTACGGTAAGCGGCTGCTCAATTTCGGTCATAACAACCGAAATGCCGCACCTCCACAGCCGAAGGGCGATAGCGGTAGCGATATCGCCAGCTCCACGGATTATCGCAAGCACCGGAACTCACCGTTCTTAAGACTTCCTGCAACTACAGGCGTTTTACACCGCAAAGCAATACGCTCGGCCAACTGCCATTGGGCAGGATCTTCCACCTTGTTGATAAGCAGCATGTCATGAAGGCTCTCGGCATTCAAAACCGCTGCAACCGCTTCAGGCGTTACCTGGCTTTCTACCGAAATACCAGCCAGTTCCGCATAGCGGTCAGGGCGATGGCATATTTCCGAAACAGGCGAACCCACACCGTCAACACCTGCCACACATACCACTGAGCTTGCGCACTCGGGAATAACCGGCTCATATTCAGCGTGCGCCTTCAAGGGAAGCATTTTCGCGCCATCGGCTTCCACCAGCACATAGTCGGCCAAGCTTAGCAGCTCGGGAAAAGCCAAGGAAGATTGAGCCATCTTGCCTGTTTCCTCCTGGATTGACCCAACACATACCACAGGGCTGCCTGAAAGAGCCTCTTGCACTTCACCGAGAGAAGGATCGATCAGAGCCGGACACCACTCCGGCGTCATCATCTTTGTGCTGGTAGCAACGATTACACGGGCTTGCGCAGACAGTTCATTAGCAAGCACGCGCAAAAGCGTTGTTTTACCACCGCCACCGATTATGGCTGTAAGGCCAGGTTGGATATGCAAATAGTCGCAAAGGATGGTTATTCCTCCGGTTTCGCAAGCAGGATATGTTCCGGCAAAATCGGTAACTCGCGATGCCAAACGCCTGTTGCTCGATAAATCGCTTGAGTGATCGCAGGTGCGGGGGTATTGATGACGATTTCACCAATAGATTTCGCGCCGAACGGCCCAGTAGGCTCATACGAATTTTCAAATTCCACGTTGATGCGCCCCGTATCCAAACGGGTAGGCAAACGATACGTGAACAAACTCGATTCGCGAATTCTACCTGTTGCGGTCCGGGTTACGTCTTCCATGAGCGTATGGCCGATACCCTGGACGATGCCACCTTCAACCTGGACACGCGCCAAGGCCGGGTTGATGGGAATACCGCAATCAACCACAGCGGCATAGTTAAGCACTTCTACCACGCCGGTTTCGCGATCCAGCTCGATTTCTGCCATGCCCACCATAAAAGGTGGCGGGGAAACGGGCGAAGAGTGCATAGCGGTAGCCTCGGGAGCCTCGCAGTTGCTGCACTGGCTCTTAACGGCAATCTCTTGCAAGGAAACCTTCTTGCCTGTGCCTTCCTGCAATACACACCCGCCTTCAAACCGCAGCTCCTCGGGCTCGCATTCGAGAATGTCGGCGGCAATCGTGCACAGCTTTTCCTTTAGCTGAGTGCATGCCTTTTCAGCAGCCATACCCGTAACGTAGGTGGTAGAAGAAGCATACGAACCGGAATCGTACGGTGAAGCATCGGTATCGGCACCGAATACGGAAACATTTTCAACGGAGCACTCCATATGCTCAGCGACCATCTGGGCAAGAATGGTGTCACAGCCCGTACCCATATCGGCGGCACCAATAAGCATCATGAACGAACCGTCATCGTTCAGCTTGACGGTAACAGAGCCAACATCGATGCCGGAAATACCAGAACCCTGCATGGACATGCCTACGCCAGCAGCGCGCACTTTGCCATAACCCATTTCACGTACTGGGTACTTTGCTTTCCAATCGAACAGTTCAGCGCAACGATCCATGCAACGATCGAGCGCGCAAGAATTGGTAACCTCGCCATAGTAAGCAGGCATGGCCATACCCTCACGCACCATGTTCTGCTCGCGAATGGCGATAGGATCTATGCCCAGCTTTTCAGCAAGTTCGTTCACCGTGGTTTCAACGGCGAACTGACCCTGCGTCGCGCCAAAGCCACGATATGCACCAGAAGGCTGCATATTCGTGTACACCACATCAGCGGTGAACTTGAAGGCTTCGAGCGACCCCGTATACAGCGGAATGGATTTGTGACCAGTTAAGCCAACCGTAGCCCAGCCATGTTCGCCATACGCACCTGAATTAGAAAGCGTGTTAACAGCCAAAGCGCGGATGCGCCCATCGTTGTTGGCGCCCAGACGCACAGAGATTTCCATTTCGTGGCGCGGGGAGCCACAGGTCTGCGCTTCCTTGCGCGAAAAAATGCACATTGCGGGGCGTCCGGTTTTCATGGTGACAAACGCAGGATACACCTCACAGACCGCAGTCTGCTTTGCACCAAAGCCGCCACCGATACGCGGCTTTTCTACGCGGATGCGGCTTTTGGGAATGCCCAATGCATTGGACAGAATGCGACGTACATGAAATACGATCTGCGTAGAGGAAATAACATGCAAGCGGCCATAACGATCAAGCTGAGTAAAGGTACGGAACGTTTCCATCATGGCCTGGTTGTAGGCTTTCGTATGGTAGGTACGCTCCAGCACAATATCGCAATCTGCAAGCACTGCTTCGACGTCGCCATCGCCATCAGTGGTGCCGCCTACCAAGTTGCGCGTGTTGTCTCCGCCCAGGTCGCACAGCATATGCCAGTTGCTTTCAGGGTGCACCAACACGGGATTGTCTTTAGCGGCTCGGAAATCCAACACCGGTTCCAGCACGTTATACGTAACCTTAATGCGCCCAAGGGCCTTTTCGGCAGCTTCTTCAGTTTCGGCAGCAACGATAGCAACCACATCACCCACAAAGCGCACATGACGGTCGATGATCAGACGATCGTACGGGCTGGTTTCAGGGTACGTTTGACCCGCGTTTGAAAAACGCTCGTTAGGCACATCTTCCCACGTGTACACATCCACTACACCAGGAAGCTTCTTGGCCTTTGAGGTATCGATGGTTTCAACAATGGCATTGGCGTGAGGGCTTCGAAGCAATTTCACCACCAGTGCATCGGGGACAATATCATCGGTGTAAACCGGCTTGCCCAGCAACAACTGCAGCGAGTCCTTTTTCCGAACGGACTTGCCCACAGATTGGTAATCGGGTCTATTCACGTTCAGCCTCCTGCGATTTCCTGCTGTTCAAGAAGTTGCGAATACCGCGCTGCTGGCCCACGTAACCCGAGCAACGACACAGATTTCCGCTGAGGTATGCCAGGATTTCCTCATCCGTGGGATCGGGGTTTTCGCGAAGCAAAGCAATGGTATTCATCACAAAGCCAGGGTTGCAGAAGCCACATTGCTCGGCCCCTTGGTCGGCAATGTAACCCACAAACTCGGAAGCCTCTTCCTGCAATCCCTCCAAGGTATACACGCTGTGACCATTCGCACGAGCTGCCAACGTTGAGCAAGACAAAACAGGCTGGTCGTCAAGCAGCACCGTGCACAAACCACAGCTCGACGTTTCGCATCCACGCTTAACGCTGAAACAGTTATGAGCGCGAACGAAATCGATCAGAAGCATATCGGCCGGGATGTCGTCGGAAACCATCTTTCCATTCAGATTGATTTTGATTTCCATTACAGCACCTCCCCCAAAGTTATAAGGGCACGGCGTGTAAGAACTGGAACCAACGCCTTGCGATACTCAGCGCTGCCCCACATGTTTCCCGACACAGGAACGGTGTTCGCAGCATACTCAGCAAAAGAGGCAGCGCTTTCTTCCGTGATACCGTTGGCCAAAATGTCCTGATCGTCGCGAAGAATCATGGCACGCGCAGGACGCGACCCCACTACCACGCGATATTCATCGCCCAACTTTGATGCAGCGCAGTTCAGCGAAGGCAAATCGGTGCTCTGTTTACGTACCGCCTGATAGGCAAACGCACCGGGTTGCTTTTTCACAATGAGCCGCACCAGAAGATCCTTGTCGTACTTCATGCCCACGAATTCTTCCAAGGGGACTATGCCGCCCTCGAAAAGCTCAACGTAGCTGTCCATGGCCATAAACACCGTAACAATGTCAGAAAAACCCATGCGGCGCCATAAGCTTCCGCCCAATGTGGCGCCATTGCGGAACTGCACGCCCACAATATCCTTGAACGCGGCTTCAACCGCGCCGCAAGAATAAGCGGCTAAACCAGGGTGCTTTTCCATTTGCCGCAGAGTAACCATAGCGCCAATACGGAACTCGTTTTCGGTTTCCTCTATTTCGTCCAAGCCCAGATCGCACAAGTCGATAGCAGTACCAAAGGAGTGCTTGCCCATTTTCAACCACATCATGCCAGCAACGATGCGATGGCGCTTTTTCTGGTTCAATTCCCAGGCCTCTTCCAGGCTCTGCGGGCGAACGTATTTCTGAAAGGTGATAATGATACTCACCCCATTACTAGAACTTTACATAGATATTCTTATTATACTTTGAACCGATAGCTATCCGCTTAAAGCACAAAACCAACCACTGAATACGCAAAGGGCAAAATCGATATGCCACACCTTGCCAAGCAAACAACAATGAAGCACGGATGCATCATCATGGCATCGGGTATGGGCACTCGATTTGGGGGCAATAAGCTCATGGCCAAGCTAAACGGCATACCGCTTATTCAATACGTAATTCAGGCAACTGAAAGCCGCTTCGAAAAACGTGTGGTGGTTACCCGCCACGATGAAGTAGCCGGACTGTGCCACGAGTTAGGTGCTGAAGCGGTCCTCAACAACAAGCCGCATCGGAATGATACGGTCCATTTGGGCATGGACGCCATAGGCGAATGCGACACCGTTACCTTTTTCCAGGCAGACCAACCGCTTATCAGCCCAAGCTCTATTAACGCCCTTTTATGCGCCGCAGAAAACACCCCTGAATACATATGGCGCGCTAGTTTCGAAGGCGTGCCAGGCGCGCCCGTGCTATTCCCCTCCTGGACATTCGACGAACTGCGAACGCTCCCATCCGGCAAAGGCGGCGGCTATGTTGCCAAACAGCACAAAGAGTTAGTGAGATGTATCAAGGTTTCAAGCAGATGGGAGCTCTTCGATGTTGATACGCCTGCAGATCTGATCCTTTTGCAGAAGCGCCTAGGCCTCTAACGGGCGCAAAATTGCACAAGGACAATAACCCCGTCTTACTTGGTCGTGTCCGCAAAATGGACACGACCAAAGACAGGTCTCAATCGAGGGCCACGCACTCTAAGAAATATCCACCTAACAGCAAGCAGGCACGCGCTCAGAACGGCATCCACAAACACCCGTACGGAAACTTCTCCGCCAAACCAAACATGCTTTTCGCGAAAAAAAACGCCCAGATGGATGAATTATCCACCTGGGCGCAAAGTAAACCAGAACGGCCAATACCTAGTTGTCCGAATCTTTCTTAAGAAGAGCCGAATCCTTCGGGAGCACGATATTCAAAAGGATGGCCACCGCAGCTGCAGCAACAATGCCGGAACCACCAAAGATAAGGCTTACCATCTCGGGCGCACCAGCCAGAACGGCAGGATTAGCGCCAATGCCGTAGCCCAAGCCAAGAGCAACCGAAACGATGCTTAGATTGCGAGAGGTGAGCGGATCACGCGTAATAAGCTGAATACCACTTACCACAATAGAGGCGAACATAATAACAGCAGCACCGCCAAGAACCGACTGAGGCATGATGGAAATCACCGCAGCCAGCTTCGGGCACAACCCACACAGAATCAAGAAAAGGGCGCCGCACGCCAAAGCTTTGCGATTAACCATCTTAGTCATGGCAACCAAGCCAACATTCTGGCTGAAAGACGTATTGGGCAAAACACCGAACAAAGCGGCGAACGTTGAGCCGATGCCGTCGCAAACAACGCCACCGGAAAGCTCCTTGTCGGTTGCTTCGCGATCCATGCCACCCTGGGTTACACCCGAGATGTCGCCAACCGTTTCAACAGCCGTGACAATGAACATAACCAGCACAGGAGCAATAGCTCGCATATCAAACACAGGAGCAACGGGCATCAAAGCCGGAACGGCAAACCAGGACGCTTCAGCCACTTTATCCCAATTCAGAACCCAAGCTTTGGTGTACTCAACACCTTCGGCGGTAACACCCGTAGTTGGCAGAACCAAGCCCATAATGCCCGCAACGATATAACCCACGATAATGCCGGCCAAAATCGAAGAAGCGCTCACAAAACCCGTGGTGGCATGTTTAACCGCCAAGATGACGATCAAAACAACCAGCGCCAAACACAGGTTTTCAAGAGAACCAAAGTCAACCGCGCTGTTACCGCCGCCAAAAGCATTAACGCCAACACTAATAAGGCTCAAGCCGATGGAAAGCACTACGGTACCCGTGACGATAGACGGGAAGAATCTGCGAAGCGGCTTTAAAAAGAAGCCCAGAACAGCTTCGAACAAACCACCGATGAGCGAAGCACCCATAATAGCGCCATACGCAACAAGACCACCGCCCATAGATGCGGCAACGGAATTGAACACGCCGATGAAGCCGGACGACGTGCCCATAATAATAGGCACTCTGCCGCCTACAGGGCCGATGCCGAACAGCTGAACCAACGTTACCACGCCAGCAATCAGCATGGCGTTCTGCAGCAGCGCCAACTGAATTTCCGCGAATTCGGCGGTGGCCAAACCGCAAACGCCCGTCACGATAAGCAGCGGCGTTAAGTTGCCCACAAACATGGCCAGCACATGCTGCAGACCCAACGGAACCGCCTGTGTAAGTGGAATATCGCCCTCGAACGAGAAAACGCCCAACGACCTGCCATTACCAGTGGTTTCTTCCGAAGAACCTTCTGCACGCCCTTCTTCCTTTACGTGCAGCGGATTCTCCTGTTTTTCTTCGACCACTCACATCCCCCTTCCAAAAGGATAGTAATGGAAAAAAAATATCACCCAATTGTTACGTTTAAAAGCTTGATCGAAGAATTCCTACACCGTTATTCGATCTACACGACCAAAGAGTGGGGTCACCATTTTGGGATATCCGCCGATCACACCTGCCGAAACCATCACTGGCACCCGCCAAACAAACGCGTTCGTTGCGCGTGTGGAAAGCTTTAAATCCGCTCAACTGAACAGAGCTGATTTTTGAAACAGCCACGAACTGCCGTCTTCATTCCGTCTAAATGAATTTCCCCGTAACGCTTTCAGGGCATTTCCGCACATCATCTTGCGCACCACAGACCACAATTCGACCGCCCTCTTCGCCGCCGCCAGGACCCATATCGATAATGCAATCGGCAGCTCGAATAACATCAAGGTCATGCTCGATTACAACTACCGTAGCCCCTTTAGCAATCAACGCATCAAACACCTGCAGCAACGTTTCGACATCCCTAGGGTGAAGGCCAATAGTAGGCTCATCGAACACGAAAACCGAATCGGCCTGCTCCTTACCCATTTCACTTGCAAGTTTTAGCCGCTGCGCTTCGCCGCCAGAAAGCGAGGGTGTTTCTTCGCCAAGAGTAAGATGCCCCAGCCCCAAATCTCGGAGGGTTTCGAGCTTCGGCCGTACGGAATTGAGGTTCTGGCAAAAGACCACCGCCTCGTTTACATCCATATTCATAAGCTCGGGCAAAGAACGCTCCTCGCCCTGCTTGCTGGTGTAACGAATCTGATTTGCCTGTTTTCGATATCTTGACCCACGGCATTCCGGACAAGGAATGTCGACATCTGGAAGGAATTGAACATCGAGCGATATGGTTCCAGTGCCATCACAAACGGGGCACCTGAGGCTTCCCGTGTTGTAGGAAAAATCGCCCGCTTTAAGACCAAGTTCCTTCGCATCTGCTGTTCTTGCATACATCCTTCGCAGCGCATCATGCACATTGGCATAGGTAGCAACGGTTGAACGCACGTTGGCGCCGATGGGCGTTGCATCGATCAGCTTCACATGATTGATGCCTTCCGCCTGGATGGAAGAAACATGACTTGGCATAGGTTTACCGTAACAAAGCGCCTCCAGGCCAGGAATAAGGCTCTCCAGCACCATGGTGGTTTTGCCCGAGCCAGAAACCCCCGTAATTACCGTTAGCTGATGCTTGGGTATGCGAACCGAAAGCGGCTTTACGGTATGGATCGAATTTGTTTCCATGCATATAGCGCCATCAAGATTAGCAGCAATATGCTTTGGGCGTTCATCGGACGCCGTTGCACCGGAAAGATAAGGGCCTATCACGGAATTTGTGTTGTCTTCGATACTCTTCACGGTGCCCTGAGCAATAACCGCTCCGCCTTCAGCGCCCGCACCCGGTCCCATCTCGATAAGCCAATCCGATTCCTTGAGAATCTGGGTGTCATGGTCTACGAGTAAAACGGAGTTTCCGTCCCGCACAAGATCGTGCATTACGCCGTTCAATCCGACAATATTCGCAGGATGCAATCCGATAGAGGGTTCGTCGAGAACATACAGCACGCCCGTCGTGCGATTCCGCACCGCCCGCGCCAACTGCATGCGCTGGCGCTCACCTGTAGAAAGAGTGGACGAAGCCCTATCGAGCGTTAGGTACCCAAGGCCCAGTTCCATAAGCCTAGCAGCAACTTCCTCATACGACTCACAGATGCTCTGGGCCATAGCGCGCATTTCGTTCGGTACGGCATCAGGCACGCGCTTAACCCATGCAACAGAATCCTTCAATATCATCTGACAAGCATCCGCTAACGACATGCCCATCAATCGCGGTGCCCGAGCTTCCTCCGAAAGCCTTGTACCGCAACATTCTGGGCATATCTCTTCTTTCAAAAACTTCTCAACGCGCTTCATGCCCTTGTCGTCCTTGACCTTATTGAGGGCGTTGAGCACTGTTGCAGTTGCGCTGTAGTAAGTCATGTTCAGCTCGCCGGCCGAAGCGCTGTCTTTATTTTTCGGGACGTAAAAGATATGACGTTTTTCCATCGGGCCGTCATAAACGATTTCCTTTTCCCTATCGGAAAGCTCGCAAAAAGGAATATCGGTACGTACGCCCATTTCCCGACAGACATCAGTCATCAGCGACCACATAAGGGAATTCCAAGGCGCAACAGCACCTTCGTCTATGGTTTTGCTCTTATCGGGGATAAGCGTCGATCGATCAACGGTTCGAACCATTCCCGTTCCTCCACAATGCTTGCAAGCTCCCGCGGAATTGAAGGCAAGGTCCTCTGCCCCAGGCGCGAAAAAATGCTCGCCGCATTCCGGGCAAACCAGTTCACCATCCATTGCCGCAACATTAATACTGGGCTCTACATAGTGACCGTTGGGACAACGATGGCTGGAAAGGCGCGAGAACATCAGCCTCAAACTGTTCAGCAGTTCCGTTCCTGTGCCGAAGGTGGAACGAATGCCAGGAACTGAAGGCCTTTGATGCAAAGCCAACGCCGCCGGCACATAGAGAACCTCATCAACATCAGCTCGAGCTGCCTGCGTCATCCTTCTTCTGGTGTACGTGGAAAGCGATTCGAGATAGCGCCGTGAACCTTCAGCGTACAGAACCCCCAGCGCCAACGAGCTCTTTCCCGATCCGGATACACCCGCAATGCCAACGATGCCGCCCAAAGGAATATCGACATCAACATTTTTCAGGTTATGAACCCGAGCTCCCCTAACTTTTATGCTGGTTGGCTTCTGTTCAGCATTCATTTGACTGTCCCCATCCATAGTCTTTCGCCTTTATCCGATATATCGCAGCGCCTTCGCCGTATGGCTCCTTTTCAAGTTCGGCAGTGCGAATCCACTATTGCGCTCCTGCTCAAACGCAACATCGCTTAACCCCGCTGAGTCGAAACGCACAGGCCTGCACTACCCGAACTCTGTTTCCTCGCATAAGCTTACCAACTTCCCAACCAGGTGAAGGATCAGCTTATCCATGCTGAAAACAAATAAGGCTGGCGACGTTTCCGCCAGCCAGCCCCACATTCCTTAGAGCAAGAGCATTAATTGCTGTGACCACCATGGCAACATGCACCATATTCGTTGCCATGCCCCTGACACACATCATGAGCCTGTGCGTGACCCCGACATTCCCCGGGCCCATGTTGATGGCCATGATGGCATTCCCCGTGGCTATGCCCATGATGATCGCAAGCTGGCATGGTGCTCTTTTCAAGAATACCAGCCAGCAGGCACGATACGGCATCGTCTGCCAATCCAGAGAGTCCACCATACAGTTCGATGCCTTGAGCTACAAGCGCACTTTGGGCGCCGCCACCAATACCGCCGCACAGAAGAACATCGACATCATTTCCCTTAAGGAAGCCCGCCAAAGCCCCATGGCCAGAACCTTGAGTATCGACTACCTGCATTGCCACGACCCGGCCGTCGTCAATGTCATACAGTTTGAATGCCTGAGTCCTTCCAAAATGTTGAAAAATTTCACCATTTTCATAGGCTACTGCAACCCGCATAAGAGCCTCCTTCTTCTTGGGATTGCTTGCAAATTTAAAATCGGCGCTACCACATGGAGGAAACGCAACGTTACCGCCCTCAATGCACAGTCGCTTACCGTTCACCAAACTGTCAGCAACTTTCGAACGAGCCCGTTCGTATATACCCGTTACCGTGGTTCGTGAAACACCCATATGGGCCGCCGCTTCTTCCTGGCTCATTTTCTCTAAATCGAGAAGTCGTATTACCTCAAGTTCGTCATAAGCAAGCTCCACGGTATCCCCTGTGGGAATACCGTCAGGCACAAATCCAACGAATTCGGGCACGATGCCCACAAACCGAGTTCTTCCTTTTCGTCCCGCCATAGCACTTCCTTTTCTGACATATGTCACTATTTAGTCTAGATAGGCAGTCGTACCCGTCAATCCTATTTTCGACATATGTCAGTTTTAATCCACAAACGGCGGGTTGGGCATATTTATACCGAGTTATAAGAAATGCTGTAGTCGCGCCTTCGACGGAACAATCACGGGATTACAATGCTCGCTAAACATCATCTGCAGAAAGCAGGGCACCATGACCCAATCACACTATTCAATTCTATTCAGCAGCAACACCGGAAACACCAAACTGCTTGCAGAAGCTATCCGCAAAGCATTGCCCGCAGCGTACTGCGACTATTTTGGCGATTGTGCGGCAAACGAACCCGAGTCGGACATGGTCTACGTAGGTTTCTGGACCAATAAAGGCATTGCCGATGACAACGCCTTAAGTCTCTTGAAAACGCTACGAAGCAAGAAAATATTCCTGTTCGGAACCGCAGGATTCGGAGGCAGCGAAGCCTATTTCAAGCGCATCCTGGATAAAACCAAGGAATCCCTCGATGCAAGCAATACCGTTGTCGGGGAATTCATGTGCCAAGGCAAGATGCCCCAATCGGTACGAGAGCGCTACGAGAAGATGAAAGAGCAGCCCGATCATATGCCCAACATTGATGCAATGATCGAAAATTTCGACAAAGCGCTAGCCCATCCCGACGATAACGACCTGAATGCGCTCAAGCAACTTGTAGCCAACAACGCACAATAAGCAACATATTGGCCAAACAAGCAAGATCATCGGCGGCGGCAAAAGGATTCCCTTAGCCGCCGTTTTATACGATTCGCCAATTAGGACGACCCCAATCTCGACCATCACACGCTAGAGGTTTCAGCTGAACAACAATCGTTAAATTAAAGCGTTATCCAAATGCATAACGCGTATCAAACCCAACAGACGTTGGATTTCCGCTTCTCTACCCAGCACCCATTGCGATATCTACCCGTTGAGGCAATCCGCCCATCGTGAAAACAAAAATTGAGGCGTTTTGCAACTTTTTTGCGATCAGGGACTCACTTCCGTCCCCACAAAGCGAAAACAGGCCGCCATGAAACCGATTTATCTGCGCTTTTGCGCCTCAATCCCTGGTTGGAAAGCTCGGAACAGTCCCTAATCGCAAAAAAGTTGCAAAAAAGTCGAGATTTTTGTTTCTGGACTCTCGGAGCAGCTTCAGCATGACGATTTGGTCAGGGCGGACCCAGCGTAGCATCGCAAGCGGCTTCGCGGCGGCTTCCATGAGCGGCAACCGCACACTGCGCAGCGTGGTGCCGAGCGGGCGTCGTGTACCGTACAGCGTGGCGGCACCTGTGGGCGCCGCCACGCCAACCCCTTCTTTCTCCCAGAGCAAAAGAAAACCTCCCATCCCTCATGCTGTCTCATCAGCTCAAGAAATGGGAGGAAATCACGGTAGAAAAACCGTCAGTCTCACGCTCGGTGTGCCGCCCCCTATGCGCTACTTACGCTCAGTGCGCCGTGCGCGTGCCCCACGGCGGCGGCTGACCGTTGCAGCGAAGCCGGCGCCCGCTGCAACGATAGCAGCTAGCATCGCTTGCAGGAATGTCCAGTCGCCCGTCTTGGAGAGGAAGGCATCGCTGCCATCCTGGTTGTCGAGGATCGGAGCGGCATCGTCGGTAACGGAAATGTACGCAGTACCGTCTTCGCCGTTTTCGATAGTCACCTTCGAAGAAGCGCCCAGAGAATCGCCGTCGAGCTTAACGGTACCATCGGCATAGACGACAAGTGTTACTGGGTCGATCGCCACATAACCATCCGGTGCCTGCGTTTCCGTCAAAACATATTTATTGCCTTCTGTAGAGCCGACAAGCTGCATGCCCTTGAACGCCACGCCATCGCCGTTGGAAGTAAACGTCTTGGTGGCAGAGCCATCGGGGAACGCGCCAGAAAGGGTGAACTGGGCACCTTCCAATGCTGCACCCTGCTTATTCTGCTTGTTCAGGCTTACCTTCAGCGGCACATCGGCGCAGGTAATGCCAATTTCACCTTGATCATCGGAAAGCGTCCATGCCTCAGGAGCAGTGGAACGCTGAACGAGGCAAATGGAGCCATCATCGTTTACTGCAAAGCGAAGCGTATCCTGCACAAGCTCGTAGCCTGCGGGCGCTTTCACCTCAGTAAGAAGGTAGCTCTCGCCTGCGACAAGGCCCTCTATTGAAGACGCCTGGCTGAACTCGCCCACTGTTTCACCGCCAAGGATCTGCGCCTCGACATCAGCTATACGCAAGTTGCCCTGGCCGTCCACGACGATGCGCTTCTTCCCTGGCGTCATCTGCCCAGAGCCCTGGGCAAAGCTGCCCTCAAGGTCGAATTCGGCACCAGCAAGTGTCTGGCCGCCCTCGGCGGATACCTTGGAAAGCATCACGCTGGTAGGCTCGTCGACAGCAGTTATCTGCGCAATGCCCTCGGCGTCTTCCGACACGGTCCAACCCCGTACACTGGCATTCGCATCAAGGGGATTGCCCTCAGCATCCACCGCCACAAGCGTGCCGTCCGCCTTCACCATCACGTTCAGCGGTTCGGCGATAAGCTTGTAGCCCAGCGGCGCACGCGTCTCGGAAATCTTATAGATGTTGCCGGCAACCAACAGAGACGACCAGCCCTCAGTCCATCCGTCGATACCCACCGTCATGACATCGGTGGATTCCTCCGTGCTGCCTGCGAAGACGCCCGTCACCGCGAACTCAGCGCCCGCCATGAAGCCAGGATCAGCCGATTCGGCTTCTTTGCCGCCGATTGCGCGACCCTGCTTAAGGATGCGGAACTCAATTGCCTTGTCGGCAGCAACGATTGATGCGGAGCCACTCTCTGCAGACCAACCCCACGCCTCGCCGGCAGGAACCACAGCGCCGTCGTTGCCCATGGCAAATACGAAGGGTTCCGTATTCAGTTCGTATCCTTCGGGGGCGCGCGTCTCGGTAAGGGTATACTCCTCGCCTGCGACAAGGCCCTGGATAGCGTCAAGGCCCTCGCCATCGGCAACGGCAGAAGCGCCCGAAACGGTAAGCTTGCCGTTAGCACCCACGATCACCTTGGCAGCGTCGTTGCCCAAGCGCTCGACTGAGCCACCCTGACCATCGCTGAATGCGCCCTCGAGCGTGAACTCGGCACCGCCAAGCGCCTCGTTTGAGTCGATGTCCAACTTGGACAGGGATACCTCGGTAATGGCGTCGGTGGCGGTAACCACTGCCACACCGCCCTCCGCGGAAACCTCGAAACCCTCAGGGGCCTGGCCTGCGACGGAAAGGGTGCCATCGCCGTTTACCGTGAAGGAAAGCATGCCATCGATGAGCTTGTAACCGGCAGGCGCTTTTTCCTCTTCAAGGGTGTACGTGCCACCCACAACCAGCTGCGCATTGAGCGAGGTCTTACCGTCCGCTCCTGTGAACAGGGTCTTTGTTCCAGTGGTTCCGTCGGCAAAGATGCTGCCCTCTGCCGGTGTCACGTTGAACCCAGCGCCCTGCATGGCGGATGTATCGGCGCCTTCTGCCTGCTTAGTCACTGTCATAGAAACAGGATCATCGGTCGCGACAATGAGCGCAGCTCCGTTCTCGGAGTCGCTGCGATCATCGATCTTCCAGCCCACAGGCACTTCGCCTACAACGGTTACGGAACCATCAGTGGAAACCTTAATCTTGAGCGCATTCGAAAGAAGCTTGTAGCCAGCAGGCGCCTTGATCTCGGTGATGGTGTATTCCTGACCCGCCTTGAGTATCGAGGACAGCGTCTCAGTAGAGCCGTCACCGATGGTGGTAAGGGTTTCTACCTTCGATTCTGTCTCTCCTGCGAACACGCCCTCGATCTGGAACTCGGCACCGTTCATGGCGTTGTCGCCTGCACCGTCAGAAGCCACCTTCTTGATGGCAACCTCGATAGGATCGTCGGTGGCAGAAACGGTGATGTTGCCTTCACCCGTCACAGCATAGCCCGCAACGGCTTCGCCCTTCGCTACGATGGACCCATCGGTTGACACCGTGAACACGAAGTCTGCCGCATTGAGCGCATAGCCCTCAGGGGCAACCGTTTCCTTCAGCGTGTACTCCGTTGCACCATCGGCAACGAGCAGCGCGCGATCAAGCTCGGCCATGCCGTTGTTGTCAGTGGTAAGCGTGCGCTGGGAGGAACCATCGGCAAAAGCACCCGTCAGCTGGTACGTTGCACCCGGAAGCCTCCAAAGCCCATCGATTGCCGAGCTCTTCTGGATGTACATCTTGGTGGGACTGTTCCACACATCACCCGTGAATACGGTGATGGTGGCAGAACCCGAACCCGTCTTTTCGGACTTGAACGCCGCAGGAACGCTGCCCACTGCCTTTAACTGGCCATCGGATGTCACCTGAACCGTGAGCTTCTGTGCAACGCGCTTATAGCCCGCAGGCGCAACAAGCTCCGAGATCTCGTACTTGCCGCCCACCACGAGCTGGCCCGAAAGCAGCGTCTTGCCATCGCCGCCGGTGGCAGCAAGAGTTTTGTCCCCCGTCGTCCCGTCGGCAAATGCAGAGCCACCAACCGGCGTCACACCAAACACAGCACCCGAAAGCGCATTTTGGCCAGACTCGTCCTTTTTCTCGATGGTGAGCTCAACCGGGTCGTCGACGGCCTTGATGGAAACTTTGCCGCCTTCGATACCCATCGTGCCATTTTCAAACGAGGTGCCCTCGGCGTTCACCTGATCGATGGTGCCATCGGCATTCACCATGAAAGAAAGCGCACCCTTGATCTGCTTGTAGCCAGCAGGCGAAGATGCCTCCCATAGCTGGTAGGTGTTGCCCGCGATCAATCCAGGCAAGGAATACGAACCGGCGTCCATCGTGAACACGCGCTCGGTTTCGCCCGGTTCCGTGCTGCCGGCAAACACACCCTTTATGCGGAAGGTAGCGCCAGAAATTGCGAAATCGGTGCTGCTATCGCCCTTGTCGGAGCCGTACTTGGAAAGCGTTACCTCGACGGGGTTGTCTACCGCAACGAAGCCCAAGTAGTCGCCGTACAGCAAGTACTGACCATTCGAGATACCCTGATCGTTCGCTCCCCCTACGTACACTTTGCCGTCGTCTGACACGGTGAACGTGAAGGCTCCCTGGATCAGCTCGTAGCCATCAGGCGCCTTGGTTTCGGTGATGGAATAGGTTTCGCCCGCCACGAAGCGCAGCGAAGAGATATCATCCACACCCATCCGCTGATAGGTCTTCTGCTCGGCAACACCGCTTGTGTAGTCCTTGGCAAACTTGCCCTCAATAGTGAATTCAGCACCGAAGAGCTGTTGTTCCCCAGTATTGCTTCCCCGCTTGGCCAAACTCAACCGAATGGGATCATCGGTCTGGGTAATGGTTACCGTATCGCGATTGGCAATGGAGTAGCCAACGTTGCGATGAGGGTCCTGGCTCGTAGCCGCTGCGCCATTGGCTGCGGTTTGATCCGAAGAACCCGCAACAACCGTGCCATCGTCCTTGACGGTGAACGTGAACTCTGTGCCGTCCAACACATAGCCAGCAGGAGATGCAGTCTCCTTGATGGTGTAGGTTTCGCCACCGATAAGGCCTTCCACTTTCACCGCGCCTTTCAAAGCCTGAGTGGTTGCCGTCGTGTAGGTCCTGACATCCTGCTGGGGCTGTCCGTCTGCGCCACGGAACTTGCCCGAGATCTGATACGTTGCGTTGGCAACGTCTATTCCACTGGCGCTCTTCTTGTTAAGGACAACCTCGATAGGCGTATCCTTGGCAACAATCAGCGCACCGCCGTCGGCGATTGTCCAGCCAGCAGGAACCGTGCCCACCGCTTCGACGGTGCCAGCTTCGGTTATCTTGAACTGCCCGGCGGGCAGCTTTTCGTATCCCGCAGGCGCTTTTGACTCTTCGATACTGTAGGTCTCGCCCGCAATGAACAGCCCGCTCGCCACGAATTTGGCCATATCCCCATCGGGGGCAACCGTTTTCTCGGTGCTGCCATCGCTGAACGTGCCCTTTATCTTGAACTCGGAACCGACAAGCGGCTTGCCATTCTCGTCCTGCTTATAGAAGATGACGCTCGTTGCCTCGTCTTTGACCAGAACGTTATTCACAGAGCCGCTGGCTTGGATTTCCCAGTTCCCCATTGCCGAATCCGTCACGATACGAGCAGTGCCATCATCGCCGATCGTGATCATGATGGAGGCAGGTGAGGGCAGCGAATAACCGTTCGTAGCCTTGGTTTCCGTGATTGTGTAGCTGTTGCCTGCAATAAGCTGACCCGTAAGCGAAGAAGAACCGTCGATCGGCAGCGCCTTGCCTGTCGTGTCCGTGACAAACGCCTTGGAAGCAGATCTGTCCACAAATGAAGAACCTTCATTGGGCACAATGGTGAATTCGGCATCCTTCAAAGGAACCGAACTGTCCTTATCGGTTTTCCAAATTACAAGATCTGTCTGGCTGTTGGCGATTTGGCCGGCACTAAGCGGCTCTGTCGATGAAGCCTGAACGTTATCGGCCTTGATCTCCATCTCCTTCGAGACGGGCCAGCTGCCATCAACCTTGCCCACATAGCCGTCAGCGGCCTTGGACTCTACGAAACGATAGATGCCCCACGGCAGGTTCTCTACTCTCAGTTCGCCCGCGCTTGACGCAGCGCCGCTTACGGTATCAGCCTCCGAAACAGCAGTGATGGCACCCGCGGCATCCACCGCAGCACGATAGTCCTTACCCGTCAAAAGGCCGTAAGCCACATCAGCCCACTGCCCATCGGTGCCCTTCTTCTGAAGGGTGAACTGCACCCCGTTAACACCCTGGCGGTTATCAGAGGCATCGACCTTCACCAGGTTGATTAAACCATGCAGCGGCGTATTGGCAAGCTTGCCATCGGTGCCCAGCAAAAGGGTATTTCCGTTGTCTTCATTTGTCACCGTGAAGGCGATTGGCGTCGTGCCGCTCAGGTCGTAACCGGTGTTCGCGATTTCGGTAAGGATATAGCTGCCCTTCTTCAAGCCAGTAAGCTTGAGCACGCCAGCATCGGTGGTCTTCGAGTCTTCAACCTTGGATGCAGTGGCATCGAAGGCGTACTCCGTGCCGGACCTGAGGTCAGAAGCAATAACCTCGCCATTAGGGGTGCCGTCTTCACGCTTTAACGCAAACTTTGCTCCCGAGACGGGCTCGCCAGTCTCTGAATTGGTTTTCTTCAACTGTGCCGATGCATTGAACTCATCGTTTTCCGCTTCGACCTTCACGTAAGGCTGACTGGTTTTGTTGTCTTCAACCCGGAATGAGAATGCCTTGCCGAGCGCATCGACAGTGTTGTTCGATGTGCTCGTTTCCACGAAGTAGTAGTCGCCCAAAGGAAGGCCGTCGCTTGCGTGACGGTAATACTTGGCAAACTCGCCAAAAGCGTCTTTGACGTTCTGGTAGGACTTCGTCTTGTCTTCGCTCGAATACCAAGCGCCGTCATTCCCTGTAGTGATGCCCGTAGCAATGAGAATACCGCCGCCATTTGCAGCATTATCATCGTAGGCGCCCTTGTACAAGTCGAACGTCATATTCGCAACCGCAGCATCGCTGCCGCCATGATCAAAGAATTTGTGCAGCGCCACCTTGCCTCGCGTCACCGCATCAGTGACCGAAACGCAGACAACGCCATCGGGGCCTGCCGAGGCTTGGGCATATTCCCCTCCCGAACCCAACGTCACGGCACCATCGGCAGAAACCAGGATCTGGAAATCCGCAGCCTGGACGTGGCCCGCAGGGGTCTTCGTTTCCTTCACGGTATAGGTGCCTGCAGGGAGGCCAACCAAGAAGCCCTGGTTGTCGCCGGTCATAGCCACACCAGCATCGGTGCTGCCAGATGCCCTGCCACCATGCCACACCGTGCTAGAAACAACGCCTTGCTCGTCACGCTGCCATGAAGCGAACGTCTTCCCGTCTCGCACAAGCTCGAACACAACGCCATTCAACAGCTCGCCGTCGGAACCCGTAGTCTTGTCGCCGATCTTGTCCATAGTGAAGCGCGTTGCCGTGTTGGTGATGGTTGCAGTTGTGACGTCACCTGTAGCCTTGTCCACACTGGCATCATCGGCATAGCTATCGAAGAAGCCCGAAGTTCCATCGCTCACCTCGACCACACGGTACTGGTACACATTGCCCGCTTGATCAGCATAGGGCAACGAGGAGAACTTGAATGTCCAGGCGCCGTTTTCACCCATAGCCCACTCAGCCTGGGGAGCAATGCCGCCATCCTTTTCGGCGTCGCTCCACGCCGAACCATCAAGAGAGCGCTGCACCTTGAGCTTTACTGAACTTTGAACCTGGTCAAGCGTCGTGGGCGCAAGGCCTGTACCATAGTCGTTGAAGCGCTTGGTACCCGATACGTCCACCGTATTCAAAGTGTTGGTAAAGGCCTGGCCGGGCACGCCGGGAGCATTTGCGCCAACCCCCACGGCAACCAGCTGAACCTTGCCATCGGCGCTCGAGGCCACAAGCGTGCCTTCCGCCTTGTAGCTGCCAACAACCTTTTCAACAAGGCGATAGGTGTATTCCTTGCCATCGACATCTGTCTTGGGCAGGTTCTTGAACGTTGCCATGGCATCGGCGCCCGTACCTGAAATGGTTGCCTTCAGCAAGGAAGAAGCGAGCTCGCCTTCATTATTGGCAAAGGGACTACCGATATCGGCGCCGTACTCGGACAGCCATTTCCAAGAATTGTTATCACCGGGCGTGGTGGAGCGCTGCAGCGCATAGGTAACTGACCAGCCATCGCCTGCAGCGTTCGTGCCGGGGCGCGTTACCCACTCGTTGTCGTTGTCGATCCAGGTTTTCTTCGCCGTAATCGCAGTCGCATCGAGGGTATTCGTTATGGTGGAAATGCACTCTGTTCCACCCTGGTCATTCCCCTTCGAAGAAGAAGTCTGCGAGGGTTGATAGGGGTAATAGCTGGCATATGTGCCATCGTCGTCGGGAGAGGAGACCTCTACAACCTTTTCATTGCTCGAACCAGCGTTGTATACCAGCTTTTTCTCGACTGCACGCCAGGCAAGGGCATGGATGGTGCCATCTTCGGTCTTTGCCTGCGCAGGCAGCTGCTTCCACGTATACGAGTACTCGCTCTTGCCTTGGTTGTCCGGTTCCTTCGCAGACCACGTCTGCTCAAATGCCTGCGCGGAGCCCTTGTACATGAAGCTGGTAAGGGCATTGCCCTCGCCATCAACGATGCCAAGCTGGTCTTTTAGAACAGCACCCGCTTCGTCCCATTCGCCATCGTCGACCTTTGCCTGCAAAGCAACGGTCACATCAGGGCGCTGTTTCCAGTCAAGGTCTTCGTTGTCCTTCCAGACCTTTGAAACGGTGAGCTCCGTGTCAAGGTAGTTGACAATCGAAGGAACGGGAACGGGCGCATCGGATTCATGGTTGTCGGCATTGACCGTGCCGCCGTTGGCGGAAACGAGATACCTAGAGTCCGCATCCGGGATCTCTTTCACCGTATAGCGCCAAGACTTCCCATCAGGCGCGTACTCTTCCAGGTTCGAAATGGTGTAAACCCAGGCATCGGTTTGGGAATCCTTATCCCATGAAAGGTAGTTCGCAGCGGCAGGATTATCGCTTTGCAGACGGATAATCCCCTTAGAGGCATCGGAGCCAAGGCCCAATGCGCCCAGGGCAAAGCCGACCAGTCCCGCAGCTTCACCCTGAGAATCAGGCGCGCCGTCTTGATAGGAACGTGTTACCTCAAGGGTGATGTTCTCTGGTCGAATGCCGAAAGCGTTGCTTTGGTCTTGCCAGGTTTTCTTGCCCTGTAGCGAAACAGTTGCCTCTTCAGGATAATACGAGTTCTGGAACGTGACATCAGGCGTGGTGTCGTTTGCCACGGCAGTGGCAGAAGGTTGTGCAAATGTGCCTGAATCAAGAAGGCTTGGTCCCTCGAGATCGGTCGAGGCAATGCCGTTACCCACGAAGCTGCCCCAGGTGAAATCAGAGGTATCGTCAAAGGTCTTGTCGCCTTTGGCCACAAGGGTGCCGTAGCCATCAACCGAATCTTCAACTATGTAGTACACCCAGTATTCGCCTGACGGTGTGTAAATGTCCACATTGTCGAAGGTGTAGCTTCCCTCGCCCGTCGTCGCGCCATCAGCACCAGTGCTCAGGGCAATATCACCCGCTGAAAGGGTGTGCGTTGCCACAGGCTGTGCATCGCTTTTAGTGCCGTCCTTCGTAACGTAGTAGCGGTACAGGGTGAAAGTGGTATCAGGAACCTTATCGCCTGCATCAAGCCCGTCATAGAGCTTCTTTACCGTAAGCTTGCCCTTCTCCGATGCATAGGTGTTCGTAATAAGGGAGGATCCGGGTATGCCCTGCTGCACCCAATACACCTTGCCTGCAGCAAAACCAGCAGAAGTGTTCGTCAGATCGTTTGCCGTAAAGCCACCTGGCTTATTCGCCAAACCATCGATCACCTCAACGGCGCGGTACTCATAGAGATAACCGTTTCTGTCGTATTTCGGCAGATCGTTTTCGGCAGAAGCTTCGATGTCATCGCCGTTTTCACCATATTGGGTAAGGGAATAGCTATAGCCCTGATCGTTTTTCGTCAGCTTTTTTGTCCACGCAACAGCGGTCTTGCCATCAGCGACGCCTTGCGCCGATGCGGCGCTGTCCACGCGCTGAACAGCGTAGCCACCATCTTCGGTTTCAGTTATGGCCAGGTCGCTCCAGGCAACAGGATCACCCTTTTGCCATGCGCCGGATTCATCGTAAGAACCGTTTGCAAGCCTGCGCTGCAGGTACACCGAGATATCAGGCAAATCAACATCATCGAAGCCATACGGCACGTTTGCCCAGTGCTTTTCGCCCTCTGCGAAATAGGAATTGGCAATCCGATAGTTCAAGGTGCCGTCTTCGCGGATTGCGTCTACCGTACCACCCTGCCCATCTTCGCCTACGACTTCGGTGCGCTTAGCCGCTGCAACCTCATCACTTGCCTCGTCCCACTTGACATTGCCTGGGTCTTCGTCATTGGCGCTGAAGGTATACCACGGATCATCGTAGTCAAGGTTTGCCGTTGAAGAGCCAGGAACACTGGTGAAAAAGCTTGCGTAATACACGATTTCCTTGCCGTGGCTATCGTACTTGGGCAAATCCTTGACAGTTGCTTTGCGGTTGTAATCGTCTATCGATTCCCACATGTAGGCATCAGGGATAGCTACCTTTTCGAGCGTGGTTTTGGGATAGCCATTACTGTCCATAGCCAAATTGCCCTGGGCATCATATTCGTAAACTTGGCGCCACACCGTAAGGTATACATCGGGACGCTGCCGAATCTGCTCGTTCACATATCCGTCGTACCATTTAGTAAAGAAGGTAACGTCTTTGGTCTCAGCACGCTTATTGTTGTACGCCACATCGACCGAATCGGCGAAATGCCATTTCGAATCGAAGGACATGGAGCGATCTGTCTCGGAAGAGACATAGTCAGCAGAGTCCTCAAGCCAAGACTCTTCGACAGTCCAGTCAACCACGGCGCCCGCCGAATCGTATTTCGGCAACGTGGCGAATTGCACCTGAGAATCAGAAGCAGTGCTATCTATGCGCACGCAGAGCTTGGCGCCCTCGTCGCCGTCGACCCTATTGCCATCCTTGTCGGCAAGCCAAACATCGGCAGGATCGGTTTTTACGTTGTATATCGTTTTCGAGGATAAATCGGAAGAAGCGTACACGTAGCGCTTTTCGTCAGCGCTCGAATCCCCCACGTTTACGTACACGTCGCCGTTTTCGTCCGCATGGAACACATTGCCTTCGCGAGAAGAGGACAGTACGAAGCTCGCTTCCGGACGGTTACTGGGGTTAGACCCTTGATCCGTCCAGGTCTTATTGGCGGTAACGTCCACCACACCAACGCGCCTGTTGCTTACCTCGAGCGAATTCAGCGAATCGTTCTTACCGTAAGAAACATCGAAGGCGTAGCCCTGGTTGTCGTTGGAAGGAACAACCATACGCTCGTTCCACGGATTATCCGGATTGGTATCTGCCCAGTTGATCAGCAATTGCTGATACTCGGCGCCAGCGGTGCCGGATGCAACTTCATCGCGGGTCAGCACCAGGTAGTTGCCATCCGCATCTTGAGCATCGTCAACCGAAAGCTCGCGAATGTAGACATCTTTGGTCTGGTCAAGTCCACCAACCCCGATAGGGAGCTCGGAATACCAGCCGTTATCCTCAAACAGCATGGTGTCGCCGATCTTCTGATCCTTGGCATATACGACCTGACCGTCCTTCTCGATATCATGGGCCGCAAAGACGCCCACCCTCACAGGCACACGTGCCGATGTGTTGCCGCCATCGCTCCAAGTTTTGCTTACCCGCACAATGGAGGCGTCCTTGCCGGGTCTGTTCTTGATTATCGTAAGATTCGGGACCCCATCAGCGAAAGGATCGTCGGGGTCCTCTTTGTAGTTGCGATGGTACTCGTGCTGGCGAACGTAGCCCTCGCTGCCCTCCATGACCATATAGGTGTATTCGGCGCCGTTTTCATCGTACTTGGGCAGGCCGGTGAAATCCATGCTCCACGGCGTGGTCTCCTGGTAGGAGAAGGCAGTTCCGTCATCAAGGGTAACCTTGGTTGGTTCGTCTTGCGCAGTGCCAGTCAGGGTGAACTGATGCAAGACATTACCGTTCCTCGTAAGCGTGACGCTAACTGGTTTGGCATCGTAACCAAGGTTGCTCGCGTCCTGCGTATATTCGCCTGTACTCTCGTTCCACCAGTACTTTTCCGCACGGGCGGTGGTCTGGTCTATGTACTTATTTACCAGCACGCCCTTTTCTTTGTCGTAGTAGCCCTCGAAAGCAAGAGGAACATGTTCACCAGACGCATCGGTAATGGAAGACATTACCGTAAACACGCCCGTCATAAGGCTCTGACCGGTTGCATGATCGATGTCTTGGGCAAAGAAGCTGAACGAATCCGGCTTTTCGACGTAGGACTCATTCCAGCGGTAGACCCATTCCTCGCCGTTCGCATCGAAACGGGGTACTTGAGAACTCACCGTTTGCGTAAGGTTTTCCGCAGTCCAACCGGTAACCACCTTGTTCTGATCCTCAAAAGGAACATCATCACAGTACGAGAAGCCATACGGGAATTCATTGGTTTCCCCCGTATCGGGGTCGGTAACCGTGTAAGTGTCGCCGTTTGCCACCCAATAGCCTAGATTCTCATCGAAGTGGGCATGCTTCTTTAGAATACGCTCGAGTTTGAACGTCACCGATATATCGGCAATCTGATCCTGGAAAGATGCTGCGTCCCAGGTCTTGGTGAGTTCAGCCGTGGTTGCCTCGGATCGACGGTTGATGATAGTGCCGCCCGAATACACCGATTTGTCGCCCTCGGCGCGGACGAATTTCTGGGTTGCATCAACCTTGCCAGAAAAGTCATCATTGTAGTAGCTCGGCGCAGTATCGCCCGTAACCGTGCCGTCCTCGGCATCAATCCCGGAACCAAACAGGCGCTCATAACCCGCCGGCGCATCTTCGCGCAGGAAGTACACATAGGGATAACCAGCAGGATCGTATTTGGCAATGGATACATCTTTATACTTGCTGCGCAAGAGAGCACCCAGATCTATCGTGCCATCGGGGGCATTTCTACTCTGTTCCGCCGTAAGGCTGATGGCGATATACGCACCACCATCTTCGCGCACGGTCACTTGGGATGCAGTATCGGGGCCTTCCCCGTCTTTAGCGGAATAGCGCCACAGCGTGTAGTTAGTGTCGGGGCGTGCGGAAGCATCGTCATCGAGCCACTTCTTCGTAAAATCAACACGCGTGGTGCCCCTATGGATGACGGATACCGTGCCATTGTTGTATGCCGCAGAAACATCCGAACCGTAATTCGGCGTATTGGCGTTGTTATACGTTACCTGGTAGGAATCGGTATAGGTTGAGCTTGTACCGTCACCGTTGTCGATCGTGGTGGTGTGCTTCTCTTCGTCTTGCTGGAAGCTATAGACAAACATCGATCCATCGGGGTGATACAGAGGCCAACGAGCAGGACCGAGCGCGCCTGATTTGCCATCGTCGGAGATGCTCAATTTCAGGGTGCCCGTCGTGATAGCTTTATATAATTCGCCGTCTTTGCCTTCGCTCCCCTTTTGCACCAGCGTTTCTTCCACAGCACCGTTTTTCACCTTTTGGGTGATGATGGAAGAATACCTACCCCATTTATCAAACCATTTCTCCATGCGCTCATCGTCGGACATGGCGGCAAGCTCGTTTGCCTCGTCACCGATATGCAGGCTCAAATTAAACGTAACATCGCCAAGAAGCTGTAGCACTTCTTGGGTGTCGGTAACGTAGTTGGGATAATGATCCTGAGAGGCAACCACGTAGGCATTGTTATATACAACGTCGTCGCACTTAAAGCCTTCGTGTTTGATTGCCCACCTGATGTTCTTGACGGTCTGGGTATAGACGGGATTCTTGTCTTCATCAAGAACAGGATTTCCTTCACCATCGCGAAGGAGGGTTTTGGTTATAACCTGCGAATACAATTCATTTGCAGAAACGGAATACGTATTGGTCTGCGTCTGCCTTACCTGAATGATGCGATCATTGTCGGGATCCCGCAACGCCTCGAATTGTTCCTGGGTCATGCCCAGCAGACGCTTGGCATCTTCCGAAAGAACGCTGTTGCCCGCATCGTCGGCCTGGAAGAGACAATACTGCTTGTCGTCGCCTTCAACCTGGAAATAGATCCGATACTCGCAATTGTTCATGAGCTTGCTGGCAGAAGGACGCATGGCAGAATTGCCGTCGGCCCACACCGTGGTAAATTCCGCTTTGCCCCCACGCTCGGAGGAAAGGAAGGTCTCGGAATCGACCGGTGCGGCAGCATCGCCGGCATTGGACACGGCGGCCGCCCCTTTGCCATCAAGCGTATTTGCAAGTCCCGCCATAAAGGCAAGCGTCGCCTTGGAGGGAATTGAAAGCTTGACGGATCGATCGTCGGGCGCACCCTGCTGCAGCTCCCAATCGATTTCGCTCTCGTCGTCTTGAGCAAGTTGGGAGTCGAAGGAAACGGGAACGCTCACGCTGGCAGACAGAACAGTGCGCGTAGCGCCTTCCTTGTTGACTTCTACCGCGGTAGCCTCGGTGTCAAGGGCGGGTTTGCCCGTGACGGTGTCGACCGGAGCGCAGAACTCGAACTTGAGCTTCCCGTTGCTCCATGAAGCCGTGGCGATCTTCACCGTAGTGGCATTGCCCCCATCATCGTTCTGGAACACGTCGAACTTGGCGGTTTCGTCCTGAACAGCAAAGCCCTCGGGCAACGCCTGGGTGAACCAGTCGCCCGGAACCACAGCATCATGCGCTGGCGCGGATTCATCGACACCAGCATCCGCGCGGTTCCATTTGGAAGCATCAAGTGCAAACGAAAGGTCCAAGCTTGCAGGGACGCTCGCAGGAAGTTGGACGGCCCGCTGGTCGCACTCTACGTTTTCCTGGGATGGAGCTTCGGTTGCATTGCTTTGGCTGGGAGCCTGCTGAAGCGAATCCTTTAAGGCAACAGGGTCCACCACAAGACCTTTGGACGTCAGGTTAAGGGCGTTAAATTGATTGGTCCATTCGATCTTTTCAAGAGCTTGTTTCCGGCTTTCATCCTGAGCAGTTCCGACATTATTCTGCTGGGTTCCATCGGCGTTGCGCGAAGGATCCGTTACCATCGAGTCATTCTCTGCAACCGTGGCATTCGTTCCATCGGCAGGGCCAGAAGAAGTATCGGCATCGGTGGGATCAGCTGAATCCATGCTGTTTTCGGAGCTTGAACCCTGCGCGGCGTCTAAACTGGAATCGAAGCTGGAATCAGTGTCCGTAGCAGCAGAATCGCCGCCATCGGCGGACGCATATTCCTGTGCCGCTTCAGTTGCCGCCTGCGCCTGACGCATATTGGTCAGGTTGCTGGTTAACGTCGTGGGCAAGCACAGGGTGAACGCCATAAAGACGGCAAAAACCTTGTAGCCCATCGATTCTTTCAGCGTTCGCTTTGCGTGATGCGAGTTCATATATTGTGCCCTTCCGCAAGCCAACTATGCATTGCATAGCCGACCGATTCGCGCAGAGTAGAGGCTCTTCTGATAACGAGTGCCCTCTCTGCGTACGGTGATTCAATGATTCAATCATCTGCTTGAATCTCTGGGCTGCCCTACCGTCCCCTCCTAAAAACAAGGGATGACGCTGATCACACTGCATGACCGGCGACAGTATCCAGCTGCCCAAAAATACGCATAGTTTTATTATTTTATAACTTTTACCGATCTTGAGGCATCTTTCCTTGCCGCCATCGATGAAGAAGCCGATACCATTCAAACTACCTACCAGCAAACCCTGAACAAAGGCTTAAAAGACATGGCTGTCTTTGATGCAATCTGCGCCATAATCGGAGCTTTACTGCTCATCTCCTATCGCGAAAAAGCCCCTAAGGGCACCATGTAAGGCAATCAGATGAAATATGGCTCCCACATCGCCGCGGTTGGATAGGATGGGCGATACGCAACCCACTTCGTACATTCAATGCTTTTCTAAACCCCTTGCCGAAAGGAATGCAATGGCTGAACCTACACCACGTGATACCCTGCTCGATCATGCATACGAGATCGCGGACAAATACGGCCTTGCAGCCCTTTCAGTAAGGGGGCTTGCATCAGACTGCAACGTGAGCGTTGGAACCATCTACAATCATTTTGCTTCGAAGGGCGAGCTCACCACAGCTACCACAGCGCTCTATTTCAAGCGCGCGTTCTACGCCGATTTCTGCCACCCCACGAAAGGTGAACGTTATCTGGATTTCTACAAGCGCATGTTCGACAGCATGGAAAAAACCATCCGTCATTTCAGGGAGCACTGGCTCAAAGACTCCGAGGCACTGCCCACGGCAGAAAAGACCATCGCGCGATTCCGCGAAGAAAAACAGTTCGACCATATTTGCGAGGGTATGATTATCATCTTCAAAAACGACCCCTCCATCAGGCACGATCTTCCTAGTCATGTCACCGCAGAAGCCGTTTCCAAGTTCACACTGCGCAACATCATCGCCGAATTGCGAAGCGAACAACCCGATTGCTCCCTCCTGTTTACCATGCTCGAACGAACCCTCTACGAACAATAGGGTCAACGTGAAATGCTGCATCTGAACATTAGCCCGTAGATGTTCAGATGCCACGCCTTCAAGATTGTTCTTGTCAAAGCAAAGCAATCAGCTGCAAAGCACAATCTTGAAAGGAGCAAAAGATCATGGGAATCCAAGGTACCCCCAACATGGGAATGGTAATCTTTGCCGCTATTATCATTTCGCTTGCACTCGTCTTCTACACCATCGGCGTATTTGCCGAGCGCCGTTCTGGCACTTTAAGGCCAAAGCATCTGGCTTTCTTCTGGACTGGCTTCGTGTTTGACACTGCGGGAACCACCATCATGTCTATGATCGCAGGCGAAACCGGTGGTGCAGGTTCGCCCCTCCATGCAATCACGGGAGTACTCGCGCTTTCGCTCATGCTCTTCCATGCGGTTTGGGCAACTGTTGTTGTTCTTCGCGGCAACGAGCGTTCCAGGGCCAACTTCCATCGTTTGAGCATTGGCGTGTGGCTGTTCTGGCTTGTCCCCTACGGCGTTGGCGTCATGCTCGGCGCACCGATGTTCCCGTTCTCCGATTCGACGGCACTTACCATTACCGCATCCTTTGTTCTGGTTCTGGGCATCTTCTTCTGCCTTAAGGCCAACAAAACGCGCCTGCATCGATAGCGTGCAACGCTACCCCGAAGACAGCTGCTGGTTTCCTGGCGGCCGTCTTTTTGTTTCACCACAGCTGAAAAGCCCAAGAACTTCGAAGAGTACGAAGCCGTATGCGCTTTCCCGAGCAGAACTTGCCCCTGCAAGAAAGCACGAAACCAGGAATCCCCTTTCCGCCCAACGAAGAAGCTGCCCCTCCCGCACACTCGCGGCGCAATAAGGCTCGCCTGTAGAAGAAGCCCACAGCAATGGAAACAATGCAAATAAAGTCACATTCCGTTTGATCGCTATCGCAATTAACTTAAGCTAACAACCGAGAATGCAACGGTTTCGCGCCCTAGGCGACGAGACAACGAATAAGGAGCTTGCTATGTACGACAACGGCCCAAAGCCCGGACGCAACGATGAATGCTGGTGCGGAAGCGGAAAGAAATACAAGAAATGCCACGGACCCATTGATAGCCGCCTCGAAGGTTATTATCTTGATGGGTACGAAGTAGTTCCCCGTTCGCTCCTTAAAAGCCCTGAAGAAATCGAGGGCATTAAGCGCTCGGCCGCTATCAATATCGGGGTACTCGATTATGTTGCCGAGCATATCAAGCCAGGCGTCACCACCGCCGAAATAGACAAGTGGATCTATGACTACACAGTTGAACGTGGGGGCATCCCTGCCGATCTTAACTTCGAGGGCTACCCCAACAGCGTTTGCACCTCGATCAACAGCGTAGTATGTCACGGCATCCCCAGCGACGACGATGTGCTCAAAGAGGGCGATATCGTCAACGTAGACTGCTCTACCATTTTGGACGGATACTACTCCGACTCTTCGCGTATGTTCTACATCGGCGAAGTGAGCCCCGAGCGCAAAAAACTTGTCGATGTAACCTATGAAGCTGTTCAGCGCGGCCTAGCTGCAGTAAAACCCTGGGCAACCGTAGGCGACATCGCCCACGCCGTGCAAACGTATGCCGAAGAAAACGGCTTTAGCGTAGTACGCGAATTCGGAGGTCACGGCATTGGAAACGATTTCCACGAAGACCCCTTCGTCTTCTTCGTGGGCGAACCTGGTGAAGGCGCGGTTCTTGCACCGGGCATGTGCTTCACCATTGAGCCTATGATCAACGCAGGCGGCCCCGAACTGAATATGGAAGATCCAAACGGCTGGACTGTCCGTACTAAAGATGGCTCGGATTCCGCCCAATGGGAGGTGCAACTCGTTGTAACCGAAGACGGATACGAGCTTATTTCCTGGTAAAACGCACAATAGCAAAAAGATTTACGCTCACCTTATCTTGGTTCTCCTATGGGCAAAATGCTCAAACGAAACCAATACGGACCAAACTCGCCATCGTTCCTATACGGCTGCCAGATAGATCATTCTGGCAGCCGTATTATTTCCCTGCCGGAAAGAGCTCAAACAACCCGCCAAGACTAACTGGCAGTGCCGTACGAAAGAAAAGACCCGCCAAAGAATCATCTTCGGCGGGCGTCGCAAACTCGGTTGGCTGCCCTCCCTACATCAGGCCAGAGACATCAATGTCCAATTCGCCACGCACGGCCTTTTCAACCGTCTCGAAAGCCAATGCATGATCTTCATGGCTTGCCATTCCTGAAATGGCCAAGGTGCCCACCATACCCGCGCCCTTAATGCACAAGGGGAAGCAACCGCCTGCTGGCGCATAATCCTCATACGACATGCCGCGCCATTCGAAGGGATGGAGCCCCTGTTCACACCAGCACTCCCAAAAATATGAGCTTTGGTTGGTAGCGTAGGCAAGATTTTCTTTACGGCGAAGCCAGTTATCGCTTTCGGGTTTTGTGCCTGCCATTGAAAGCGAAAACAACGTACGGCGATTCAGCGTGATACGCGTTGCGACAGGTTTGCCCATTTCACGTGCTCGGCGAACCACGTAGAAGCCCATCTGAAGTGCAAGCTCTTCGTCGATCCGATCGAATTCGTACATGGTTTCTTGCTCTTTAATGCGTTCCATCAACGCTTCGATATTGTCAGTTTGCTCCATAGCGACCCCCTAATACTTCCCAAACCTATACTGCAAATTTTCCCAGAAACGAAACGAGTACACCAGAGATCGGAAAGTGCGAAATTCACTTTGGCTCGAGGGCATCACTCCGCAAAACCAAACTAATAGCGCCATGCACCAGACGCAACAAGCCAAATAGTCAGAGCCACGGCAAACGAAAGCCCTCTTGCCTTTGCGGTAGAATTGCAGCCATGAAACCAATTGCACACATCCACACCGACATGCCGCAAAAATTCGGCATTCCCCGAAACAGCTTCCTTGCACCGCATTTACGGGGAACCATCATCTTCGAACCCGAGTTCGCCCTGAACTCAGCAGTTGAAGGAATGGAAGGCTTTACGTACCTATGGCTCATCTGGGAGTTCGAAAATGGAACCCCTGGTGGCACCGCCGCCGATATAGCCAACGACGTGCAAACCGAAAATAAACGAGGCACCACGGAAAAATGGTTCCCAACAGTAAGACCACCACGCCTCGGGGGAACCAAGCGCAGGGGGGTATTTGCTACCCGTAGTCCCTTCCGTCCCAATCCCATCGGGCTTACCTGCGTAAAGCTAGAGCGCATAGAACTCACTGAAAACGGTCCGATCATTCATGTTCTGGGCGCCGATCTGCGCGATGGTACGCCTATCTTCGACATAAAGCCTTACATTCCCTTTGCCGACTGCCACCCCGACGCACAAGGCGGTTTCATCGACGAGACGCCTTGGCAAGAACTCACCGTTCACTGCCCCGCTAAACTGCTGCAAGCCATTCCCGAAGAAAAGCGCGAAGGCCTCCTTGAAGTGCTGGGTCAGGACCCACGTCGCGCAGGCAGCAAGCATGAACCCGAGCGTACGTATCATCTTGCCTATGCAGGGTTCGATATTGCCTTTACCGTAGATAATACAAATCTTCATGTTCAAAGGATCGAACCCGCCATCTCCTAAGGCGTGAACGTGCCCCAAACCAAAAGAGGGAATGCGAAGTTTCGCATTCCCTCTAACTTTTAAGCAATTCGCCGATTGACTATTGCATTACAGCATATGAGCGCGCAGTTCTTCGCCAGACTTCGCAGAAAGATAAGCCGGCGCAATATCGAATACCGTTTTGCAACCATGGTTGCCCTCAGCAGAGAGACGAGCAACAGCGCGAGCATAGCAAGCCAGCACGCAAGCGGTGAACTCGGGGTTGGACTCAAGATCAAGCGAATATTCGATCTTGCAGTTCTTGTCGCCAGCAGTCTTACCAGTGCGGATAACCATACCGCCGTGAGGCAGCCCGGCATGGTCGCGATCGAGCTCCTCCTGGCTGATGAAGTTCACGGTAACGTCATATTCGTCGAAGTAGTTTGGCATTTCCACGATCTGCTTGGTTACCTCGGCAGGGTCAGCGCCCTCTTCCAAAACAACCCAACACTCACGCGTATGCTTTTCGCGCGTAGTAAGCTCGGGATTGGAGCCCGAACGAACCGCTTCCAGCGCCTCGGGAACGGGAATGGTGTATTGACGAGCATCGGCAACGCCAGGAATGCGACGAAGCGCATCGGAATGCCCCTGAGAAACGCCGCGACCCCAGAATGTGTAGTCGGCACCTTCTGGCAGGATGCAGTTTGCGTACAGGCGATTCAAGGAGAACAGGCCAGGATCCCAGCCGCAAGAGATCAGCGCAGTTTTGCCAGCGCCCTTAGCAGCCGCATCAACATTGGCGAAATGAGTGGGAATCTTCGCATGGGTATCGAAAGAATCAACCACGTTATACAGAGCGGCGAACTTGGGCGTCTGCTCAGGGAGGTCGGTTGCGCTGCCACCGCACAGAATCAAAACATCAATATCCTCATTGCCCGCCTCAAGATCGGCAACCGAGCGAACGGCAACGCCAGGCGTTGCGATGGATACAGTTTCAGGATTGCGACGCGTATACACAGCGGCAAGTTCCATATCATCGTTTTGACGAACAGCAAGCTCAACGCCCTTGCCAAGATTTCCATAGCCCAAGATACCGATACGAATCATGCGGCTTCCTTTCTAACCAAGCCCAGCTTCTAAAGCGAGGCAAACTCTCACGTCAGTGATTGTACGCCGTGGACATTCGAGAATTGTTTTGAACGTATTAATACTACGGAAAACGAAACGAAATGGTTAACAGCTATGCAAGTAGCTTCAAATAGATGCACGCTTCTACATGATTTCGATGGTTGGACGAGATGTTAATTAGCGAAACTCGGGACCAACACTCGATCAACCCGAACCCGTCTTCTTTGCTAGAATAGTCAGCCTGATAAACCAGAAGCGTGGACTTTTCCAGACGCCTTTCGTCTCCTTTTCGCCACGCAACCGCAAAGCTGCACGCCTTTCCGCATGCGGCAAAACGATTGCCTAAAGGAGATCACGTTGTCACAGAACGCCCCTAAGCACAGACCTTTTGCCACCGCCGCAACCGATGCTGGCACTCGAACCAAGGCTGCTATCTTAGTGTTCTTCGGCGGTGCCTGCTACGGCTTCAATGCCACCTGCTACAAGCTTTCCTATACATGGGGATTCAGCTCTGCGCAAATTGCCGCCGCACAAATGTGGGCTGGCTTCGCGCTATTTGCCCTTCTCCTTCTAGTCAACCGCGCCCAAGGAAAAAGGCTGGCAAAACTTGGCTGCGCCAACACGCTGAAGCTTCTGGGTATTGGCGCCGTAACCTGCATTACCTCGATCTTCTACACCTATGCTATGAGCGTACTGCCCGTTGCCTTGGCACTCACACTCTTGTTTCAATTCACCTGGATAGGTACGGTGATTCAAGTTGTCATAACACGGAGGCCACCTGCACTCGGCCAGGTGATCTCGGCCGCAATCATCGTGTTCGGAACAGTATTTGCTAGCGGACTCTATGCTACTGATCTTTCGAGTTGCAACCCCCGGGGTATCGCAGCAGGGCTTCTTGCCGCCGTAAGCTGCGCTTCGTTTCTGGCGCTCTCTGGCCATGTGCAGCCAAAATGCTCACAGGCCCAGCGAGGTTTGATTGTCTGTGGCGGTGCTGTAATTATGTCGCACTTCATCTGCCCCGACTTCATCGTTTCGGGCGTGCTCTTGCAGGGCATTGCCCCTTTGGGCTTAATTGCCGGAGCATGTGGGTTCTTCCTGCCTATTCTGCTCTTAAGCATGGGGGCGCCCCATTTGCCTACAGGGCTTACGTCCGTACTAGCCGCATCGGAGCTGCCGGCTGGGCTGTTCGTAGCCATGATAGTGCTGGGATCGCCCATCGGTGCCGTTGAATGGCTTGGGGTGGTCATCATCCTGTTTGGCATCTGCGTTTCGCAACTTCAGCTCTTCCCCAATAAAGCGTTACGGTAAACGAATCTTTGCACGATAGCCTAAGGCCATTACAGTCTGAGATAGGCCGTCGATGAACTTCGGTGGCGGTCATCCGGCGCCTGGCCATGGCAAGATATCGCCCCGATGCGTTCCCGAAGGGGCCTCGGACGGGAAAAACACCGGTTCGCGGCAACATATCGCCTGCATGCATTCAGATTCAGCTAATTTTGGCAAGATATGCGTGGCATGTATCCGAAAAGCCCCGCAGAGCGCCGTTGGGGAATACACCGCGCGAACATCTTGCCACCAAGGGGCGTTTTCGCCGTCCGAAGCCCTCAGATCATGCACGGCGCACGAATCTTGCCACCCTCCGGTGGCCCTGCCCCTGCGCAGGGGCTCCTGCCCGAGCAGCTGCATCGCGGGATCGCCTTTCAGCGGCTTGGCCCTTGCCCAGGGATGCCTGCCCCAACGCTCCGCCGATACCCGCCACCTGCTTGCCGTGCCCGTTGCAGCCAGAGGCAAGCCGCCGATGGGCTTCGGCGGCGGTCATCCGGCGCATGGCCTGCAGTTCGGACAAGCCCCGAGGGACCGCCGGCTGCATCATCTCGACGGGCAGGCCGACAACGGAATGCTGCGCAGAACCGGGCCTGGATTCCAGAACCGTGAACAAGTGGGCGCAGAACCGCCGGCGGAGGCCGCAGGCCCGGCCGGTCCTGCGTCAGCGCTGCCAAAAACGCCCACCGAAAGGACGAGTCCCTCTTGGCGGAACTATAGGAACACCCCCAAGCAAAGCTGATGGAGCAACAGCCCCACACGGTCTTTCGCTGCTATGCGATAGAATAGAAGGGCTAAACTCAATGGCTTAAACCATCGATTAAAGGACAACCATGAGCATCAAAGAATTCACCACCGACGAGGCGCTGCTCAGCACGCCCTGCGAAAAAGCAACCGCCGAGGATGCCGCCGTGGCACAGGATCTGCTTGACACCTTGGCTTCGCTTGAAGGAGCAGCGTGCATACATGCAAACCAGATCGGGGTAACCAAGAGCTTGTTCGCTTATCTTGACGAGAACGACAACCCCCACGTCATGTACAACCCCACCATCCTTATCGGATTGGTACCCAAAAAGGAAACCGAGAGTTGCTTTACCCATGAAGAGCCAACTGTTAACACCCGTTATGAAAAGGTGAAGGTCTCTTACCAGGAGCTGGTAGATGGCAAGCTCGTTTCCCGTAAGAAAGACTTCCATGGCTGGGTTGCTCAGCTTATCCAGCACATGGCAGACCACAGCAAGGGCAAACTCGTTTAGCGATAGCGCAAACACTGCAAAACGGCGTTGGAGTCACCCGGCGCCGTTTTTTTATTGGAGGTACTACCCACGAACAAGCGGCAACAATAATTCGATATCATGGAGTCATGGAACAAACAGTAGAAATAGCTGGGCAAACGGTATCGATCCACTATAGTGGCAACGCACTGGCATCTTACGATCCTATAGTATATCTGCATAGCCTCAAAGGGAACGGCAGTGAAGTTTGGGGGCAGTGCCAATCGCTGAATTGCCCACCCTTTACTCTGATATCTATCCCGACCCCCAACTGGAACAACTCCCTAACGCCTTGGAAATGCGAGGGTCTTTTCGCAGAAGATAAGCCTTTCGAGGGAAACGCCCGACAGCATCTTCTTCAGCTTGAAACAATAGTCGCCCAAACCGAGCAGCATCTCGAAACAACGCCGCATCATCGCTGCATTGCGGGCTATTCTCTAGCAGGGCTATTCGCTACTTGGGCACCGTTCAACACCACTCTCTTCGATGCTCTTGCAAGCGCATCGGGCTCGCTGTGGTATCCCGACTTCAGCGAATACGTATCAACCAAAACCTTTGCGAAGAAACCTTTGTGCGCTTATTTTTCCCTCGGTACAAAAGAAGCAAAAACACCCAGCCGCCTTCTTCGCAGCGTTTCGCAAAGAACAAAATGCGTTGTTTCGTCGTTTCAGGAAAAAGGCGTTGAAACCCTCTTTGAGTCAAATCCCGGAAACCACTTCAAAGAACCCGACCTGCGCATGGCCAAGGGTATCTGTTGGATGCTCCGCCAATTCGATCGATAGAACAGGTTTGTTAAGCAAATTCATGGTATTTGCACTATAACACCTGATAAACCTTTATTTTTTATTTTTTTCATATAAAGTGGCAGATGGATAGGCGCATCACAGCATCGAACCACTACATTCATGCCCGCAGAACCATTAATGAAAGGCCCGTCATGGAATTCAAAGAAGTAGTTGAAGATCGTTACTCTTGCAAAAAGTTCAACGGCGAGCCCGTTGCCGAAAAGGCTCTGAAGGCTATCCTGGAAGCAGGGCGCGTGGCACCCACCGCAAAAAACTTGCAAGAACAGCATGTTTACGTGGTGCAATCGCCCGAGAAGCTTGCTCTCATCGATGAGCTTACCCCTTGTCGCTACGGCGCCACCACAGTGCTTGTCGTAGCCTTCAACAAGGAAAACGTTTTCACCTATCCTGGCGGAACGCGCGACTCCGGCATCGAAGACGCCACCATTGTGGCTACGCACATGATGCTCGCCGCAAAGAACGCTGGCGCAGACAGCTGCTGGGTGAACTTCTTCAACCCAGAGGAAGTGGCAGAAAAACTGGAACTTCCCGAAGATGAAGAAGTGCTGATGATGCTCGACCTGGGCTACGCCGCAGAAGATGGAAAGCCACTGCCGAACCATGCTAGCCGCAAGCCCCTCAGCGGCACCGTAACCTACCTCTAAACATCTCCCACTGAGCAAGTTCATGCAATAAGACCCCGATACAACTCGAAGAGGCCGCCTTTCAACCAAGAAAGGCGGCCTCGCATAGTTTTCGGACGATGCTGGCTCTTTACCCACGCTTGAGCGACTCAAGCGAAAACAGAAAATCCTGCAGCTCAAACAATGGGTGAACGCCGACCAACACCCGAAGACTAGCGTTTAGATCCCTGTCTACGGATGCCGCCCTTGCTCCCGGCAGCCTTGTTCGGCCCACGACCCTGCGGTTTAAACGAGCTTCTTGAGGGACTTACCTTTCCCTCCTTATCGAAGCGAGCATCCTTACGCGAACGAGCACGCCCAGATGAAGCAGGTTGAGGCTTGCCCCCGCTTTCCTTTCCGCCGGAACCAAGCACTTCACCTCTTTTGCCGTATTTACCACGCGGTAAGGAACCCGTGCTTTTACCGTGCTGACGCTTACCCCTAGAGTCGGAATCGGCAGCCGTCTCCTTCGAGCAAGACCCCGCAGCAGAGCTGCCCCCTCGCCGCTTACCGCGCTGATCCTTGGCGCCCCTGGCTTGATTATTCGCTTTACGTGCCCCGCCCTTATCGGGACGCACCAGACATTTTTCGTCGTACCCAATAAGGTCTTCCCTGCCAGCCGCCTTCAGGGCCTCGATAACCAGCCTGCGATTCTTTGGATTGCGGTACTGAATAAGCGCTCGCTGCATTGCTTTTTCATGAGGCGTGCGTGGGCAGTACACTTCTTCCATGGTGCGCGGGTCGACCCCTGTGAAATAGATACACGTGGAAATGGTGCTGGGCGTTGGATAGAAGTCCTGCACCTGTTCGGGGTTAAAGCCCATATCGCGGCAGAACTCCGCCAACTCTACAGCCTCTTTTAGGGTTGAACCGGGATGCGAACTCATGAGATACGGAACCACGAACTGCTTGAGCCCAAGCTTCTTGTTGGCCACATCAAAGCGCCGCACAAATTCCTGGTAAGTGTCGTTGTTCGGCTTCCCCATCACCTTAAGCACTTCATCGCTCACATGCTCCGGCGCCAGACGAAGCTGCCCCGAAACATGATACTGAGATAGCTCATCTATGAATTCGTTGGCGTGCTTATCAAGAAGCACATAGTCAAAGCGCAGTCCGCTGCGCACGAACACTTTCTTAACCCCAGGCAAGCTGCGCAGCTCGCGAAGCACGTTCAGGTAATCGCGATTGTCCACCTGCAAGCTCCTGCAGGGCTTCGGTGCCAAACAGCGTTTTCCGCGGCATGTACCTTTATCGAGCTGTTTGGGACAAGCCGGCTTACGGAAGTTTGCCGTTGGACCACCTACATCGTTGATATACCCCTTGAAATCGGGGTCTTGCGTGATGGTCTTCGCTTCCTCAACCAGGCTCTCCTTGCTACGGCTTTGAATAATGCGACCCTGATGGAACGCCAAGGAACAGAACGAGCACTCGCCAATACAACCCCGATTACTGGTTAGACTAAATTTCACTTCGCTGATTGCGGGAATGCCGCCAGCCGCTTCGTACATGGGATGATAGGTTCGCTCATACGGCAAACGATATACCGCATCGAATTCCGAAGTTGAAAGCGGAGTGCTCGGAGGATTCTGAACAATGTACAAGTTGTCCTGCTCGTAAGGTTCAACCAAGCATTTGCCGCTGAATGGGTCAAGGTTGCGATACTGCAAACGGAAACTTTCAGCATATTTCAGCTTATCGACACGCATGCTTTCGAAGGAAGGCAGCGAAACGTATCCATCCATTACCCCTTCAAGGTTATGGGATCGAAACGCTGTGCCCTCGATCCAGGTAATTTGGCTAATAGGGATTCCTGCGTTCAAAGCATCGGCGATAGCAACAATCGATTTTTCGCCCATTCCGTAGCTGATCATATCAGCGCCACCGTCGAGCAGAACCGATCGTTTCAACTTGTCGGACCAGTAGTCGTAGTGTGCCAAGCGACGCAGCGAAGCCTCCACACCACCCATGATAAGCGGGGTGTCTTTATAGGTTCGTCGAATCAAATTGCCATAAACCACCGACGCGTGATCGGGGCGCAAGCCCATCTGCCCACCAGGGGAATAAAAATCGCGATTGCGGTGTTTTTTTGCAACCGTATAGTGGCACACCATCGAATCCATGTTTCCCGCACTTACCAGAAACGCTAAGCGGGGCTCGCCGAACACATCGATGCTGGCGGGGTCATGCCAATCAGGCTGCGCAATAATGCCCACTTTGTAGCCATTTGCCTCAAGCAAACGGGTGATAATTGCCATACCAAAGGAAGAATGGTCAACGTACGCATCGCCACACACGTACACAAAATCGCACTGGTCCCATCCGCGCTCTTCCATTTCTTTACGCGTAACCGGCAAAAAGGCCACGGCGTTCCTCCTTTGGTTCATTCAAGCACTTCCATTTTATCGAATGCCCCTTAGCGTGCGAAAACAAGAGCTCTAGCACAGCAAAGCACTTCGGCATGCCGGCTCTTACCATGAAAAAGTATCGAGAGTAGACCGTACTGCCAGTATCATCGCTGCACGCCTTTTGCATTTCGGCTTCAAGGGCGCATTAGATTCGTACAGCAACCCTAATCGCATTGACTTCGCCAGGCAAAGCCTAGCCAAATAGTCTCAATGCAACAAGATTTTCCTTCGCCCTAAAACGCAATCCGGATACAGAAGCGAAAGGGCTGCTGGGGCGCTATACCATATTTCTTTTTTTACGGTGTACCACGCATTTCCCACATTACGCATCCAGCATGTGTTACACTTGCTTTGCACCCGAGGGCTAACGCCCATTTTTTAGTCGCATTCAAAGAGTGGCAAGTCGGCCCCTCCGTGATTATCGGAGCATTTTTCAGCGACTTACATACTTCACTACAACTGAATAAGAAAAAAGATATGCAGCCCGCCAAGGGATACGTGCATCTTTTTTTCGCTTTGGCTGTTCAGGCCTAGCTCGGTCCTATCCCGAGCTTGTCTCGGCGTACCTTGATGCATCCACCGATGCCGTGGCTTTAGTTTGGCACGTCCAAAACCAAAGCTTCACGCCACTATTCCTTTCCGGCGAGTTTGCAGCAGCTTGAAAACCGCATACCACCCACCTATGCATGGCTCAGCCATGCCCAAAAGAAAGGACTAAATCATGGACCAAACATCAACCTATTCCCCACTCGTAATGCAGGAAACCTCGGATGGCCTGCGTCTATACGACATACGAGACGAAATGCTCGCTTCTCGCGAAATAGAAATCACTGGCGCAATTGACGCCGGCTCGGTTTCAACCGCTATTCGCTGCCTTCTGCATCTTCAGAAAGAAGACCAGCAATTGCCTATCACCCTCTACATCAACAGCCCCGGCGGAGAAGTTCAATCCGGCCTTGCGCTGTATGACGTAATGCAGGCCGTCAGCTGCCCGATTCACACGGTATGCCTCGGAATGGCAGCAAGCATGGCAGCATTGCTATTCATCGCGGGAGACCAACGCGAAATGCTGCCCCACAGCCGCGTGATGATCCACGATCCGCTTATTGGCGGCGGAATCGGTGGCAGCGCACTGTCCGTAAAAGCTCGCGCCGATGACCTGATGAGAATCCGCGACATTACCGCACAGGTTATCTCCCAGCACACGGGAATGAACCTCGAAGAGGTCTTCGAGCTAACAGCGAAAGACACCTATTTCGAAGCAGAAGAAGCCATAGCCAATGGCATGGCAGATCGCATCATCACGAGTCTTTAAAAGGATAAGCATATTAGGTTCGCGGTCCCATACCGCAACCAGCACGCAACGCTAAGGAGAGCACATGAAATCGAACGTCACTTCAGCAGCTAACGACCGAGCAGCCTATCAGGGAAACATCGTCCTCACCAAACACATCGCCGCCAATACCGACAGTTGGCAAACAGGAATGAACAACAACATCCTTGTGCTGGGTTGCTCTGGCAGCGGTAAAACCCGCAATCACCTCAAACCCAATCTGATGCAGTGCCAAGGGTCCTATATTGTGCTAGACACGAAAGGGATCCTTTATAACGAAATGGGAGCTTACCTCGCCCTGCAAGGCTACAAAGTAGATCAGCTTGACTTCACCACCATGGGTGGCACCTGCGGATACGATCCCTTGCATCAGGTCCGCATCGAAAACGGCAAACCAAACCAGCAAGACATCATCGCCATTGCAAGCGCCATTTGCCCGAAAGAAGCGCAGCAGTCCGATCCCTTCTGGGGACTTGCCGCAGCTAATTATCTATCGAGCTATATCGCCTATGTGTTCGAGGCATTGCCCGAACGCGAGTGGACCATGGCTTCGGTTATCAAGCTATTCGAAAGTGGCAGCGGCAAAATCCAGCACCTCTTTAACGATCTGGCAATGCATAACCCCGATAGTTATGCTGCATCTCTCTATAACCGGTCAAAAGCCACCTGCGGCGCCGAAAAGATGCACTCAAGCATCCTGGGCATTATCGCTGCAAATCTATTGCCGTTCGGATTCGAGGGAGCGCTCAATTCTTACGCCAACCCCAACCGCATCGACTTCAGCTCGTTTGGACGAGAGAAGCGCGCCCTGTTCGTAACCATCGACGACATAGATCACAGCCTCGAGGGACTTACCAGCCTCTTCATCGAACAGGCTTTTACCCGCCTTTGCAGCAGCGCCGATCGCGACTACACCGAGCACAGGCTCCCCATTCCCGTGCGCTTCATCCTGGACGATTTCGCAAACCTGAACATTCCACATATCGATGATATGCTGGCGGTTATACGCAGCCGCGAAATCAGTGCAACGATAATCTGCCAAACGGTGAGCCAGCTAGAAACACGCTATGGCATGGCGGCGGCGAACTCCATCATAGGAAACTGCGACCGACAGCTCCTGTTAGCCGTACAAGATGAAGCAACCGCGCGTTACTTCAGCCTTCGCGCCAACAAGCCAGCGTTCGCCCTGCTCGAAACGCCCGCTGATTCCTGGTGGTATTTCGAACGAGGCAAACGCGGCGTGCGCGACAACGCCTACCGTCTCGAGGAACACCCCGAGTATCCCTTTCTTCAGGCTATTTGCGAATGCAAACATCAAATAAGCCAAGATGGCCAATTCAAGCTCCGCTTTGAAGAGGAAGCAACTCTGGCCAACGAGTGCCCAACCGATGCCGACCCCACCATAAACACCGATTTCTTCGCCGCGTAAGGAGGCACCTATGAATCCGAACCAGAACAAATGCACTCTTGATCAGCTTCTTGAACATGCAGAATCTCAATCCCTCGAAGACCGGCAAACAAGGTTTCGCACCGAGCGCTTAGAGGAATTCAAAGGATCGGAAATCTATCTGGACAACGCAAGCTTTTTGATCGAACTCGTTGAACCCTTACGACAGCTGTTACCCACCAAAGAAGAGTTCGATTCATACGCATACGGAAAGCCCTTTCCGCAAAACAACGACAAAACGCTTGAAGGTATGCGAAGGATCAAAAACCCCGCCATCGTCATGGTTGATGAGGCCCACCGCTGCGAAAGGGACGATTTCCACTCTTGGAGCAACATGAGCGATGAATGCTGGGATGGATTGCTTGAAAGCGTCGATTTCATCAAGGACTTCTGGGAGGTAAACGAATCGGCAAACACGCTTGAACTCGCAAAAGCCATTATCCTGCACGCTGTTCTCTATGACGACGGGTTAAAGGACGAAGTATTCCACAAGGCATCCGAAATGGTACGTATCATGACGATTCCCGCCAGCGACCTAAAAGCATGGAAGGACAACCTCCCTGAATAGACAGACGAGCCCCGCCTTGCGCATAATGTCCGCCCTGGCAGCAGCCAAGGCCGAAACAGGCACCAAACGAAACGGGGCTTTTGCCGTAAAGGAAGTGCGTCAGCGGACGCACTTCCTTTCCCATACAATGACGCTACAAAGAAGAGCTCGTCGGATACGTAAAAGAGCACTATTCAGAATAGGTTTGCCAAGCCAGTCCTATTCGGTACCGATCCTCACAACATCGAGGAACTCAGACAACGCATTTGCCCCGGGAGCTACCGCAGCAATGCCGTCAGGCGTGAAACGCTGCTTCAGAGCCCACGATGACTGCTGCAAACTCTCTAAATAGTACGATTGCGTCCTACCGCACAGCAGCCACAAGGCATCCACCGAAGCACCTCCGCTACCGCATGTTTCCAGCTTGTATTTGCGCAGGCACTCCAACATGCAACTCTTGGCATCGTTTTCCGAGCCATCGAACTTCACCGCTGACACCTTGCGGAACTTGGCGTCGAGCACGAGCGTCCTTGTGCCTTCGCATGATTCGTGGACTATGAGGTAATCAGGCGTCCAATAAGAATCGAAACCTGCAGAGGTCAACGTGGTTCGATGCAGCGAAATTCCATGCTCCTCGCGCTCGTCGCCATAGATAACCGGCTGGTAATACAACGTGATTCGCTCGTCGCCACGAACCAGGCGAAAGACCGTTGCAACCTGGGTTTCATTTTGAAAATAGCGCGAGTCAAGGCTATAGTGCGCCTGCTCAATAGGGCTAGCATCCAATGATCCGTTAGGCGAAAACCCTCTACCACGCAAAACGGATAGCAACTCGTAGAGCACATAGTATTCGTAGAGCTTGTCCATCTTCCAGGTGTGCAGAACCATGCCATCACGCTGCATTTGAAATTCTCCAAATGCATCCCATGCACGCATGAGAGCATGGATTTCGGCGTAAGCAGGGATTTCCTGGAATATCTTGGTTCGCTTCGGCAGACGATAGCGAATGCAGCACACATCGGGCAACGCACGATCAAGCGCCTTGGCTATGCTGCGCATTCTTTTACGGAGGGCAATGGCCTTGCGCAAAAGAGGTTGCTCTCGTTCAAAACACGTCCTCAACATCAAGAGCGCCGGGATCAGGCCCTCGCCATCATCAAGCCCCTCCAAGCGACCAATCATGGCCTCGATATGGGCAATATCATCCTGTGCTCCCTCAATGATGCGGCCAAGCGCTGCAGCAACCTCTTCGGCATAGGACAATAGCGCTCGGTTTTCCTTGGTATCGAATGTCTTCTTGGGCCGCTCAGTGCGCATATGAGCGGGGACAACATACCTACCATTAATGCGTAAGGGCGTTTTCGTGTCGGTCGCATGAAGCACATCAGGGTTGCCCGCCAACCAAAGCAATTCCTCACGCCCCAAACGGCGCATTTGAAGAGGTGAAACCATGACATTTGTCTTAACGGTGCGACAATGAGCATGGGTACAGAAATAATTAAGATTAGCCTCATATCCGCGAACCGCCCTTTCGCAAAGAGCAAGAAATGAGGAAAGCGATTCGGAGGTATCGGAAACCGTGCCCGACTCCACCAAGGCATACCTGTTTTCTCGAGCTTGGCCCTCACCAAACATCCACCGAATCGCTTCGTCATCGCTTCCCGATATCAGGGCATCAACCATGCCCAGTACGGAAGCCTCTTGATCATCCCTGTCGCAGGCGCAAGCGATATCCTTCGTTGAAAGGACCCGCAGACCTTCCCCGGGTATGCCCACCTGAAGGGAAATCGATGCAAAGCCGTAGGTCATAGAAAAAGGAAACCACTCATCCCCCTTTTCGGAAAGCAGCTGGTAAAGATGCAGTTGGGAGTTATGGACTTCTTCAACATGATTAGGAACCACGCGGGCGCAAAGAGCTATAGGTTCCTCTCCATTGACCGACCATAAGATGCTCCCCTCTTCAGGCGAGCCAAGAGGAGCATCGGTTGCCAATAGAGCACGATACCCATGCGATTCGTGGACAATACCTTCTGCAGCAAGATCCAAGGAAACAGGCGCATAGTTTTCGAGCAGGGGAAAATCAACGCGGTCGCCGTTTGATGCATCCACCAAACGCAACACCCAATTGTAGGGGCCTTTACGCAAAGTACTGGTAATAGCCACTGTCTTCGCCAGCCTCAAGCATGTGATCGACGCGAGCCTTAGTCAACGGAAGATTACTTACCAAGGAAAGCTCCTCGAGCAGAGCTCCTAAGCGCTCTTCGGTTCCCGAAAGAACCGGAAGCACTTTTTGTGCAATGGCGTAATCAACAGGAGCATATTGGGTTTGCGCAGACGAGCAATCCATAACGCTCGCCGCTGTACAGGCATATGAAAGCATCATTTTCTGGCTGCGCGGACTTACAGGGTAGCGATGGCGAGCACATAGCTCGACCACTTCCTTCAGCTTCGCTTCAAGCTCAACGCTCAGCAAGGCATTGCTCCTTGGACCGAAAGCCGCCTGAAGAGCCTGATACGAATAGGCGCTCGCGTCCTTATGGTTAAAGGGAGGCAAGGGATTGCCAAGGTCATCCAGGTCTAGAGCTTGCGGATCGAGGGTGACCACCCAGCTGCGGTCCAAGAACCGAGGCGACAACTCCTCGGTTGTATGATCGAAGTTTACCGTCGCGATAAAGCGCAAGTAACTCGGCACTTTGAAGGAGTGGTTCCCGCCCAAAGAAATCTCAAACGAACCATCACGGAAGGAATCGCAGGCGCGCAAAAACGGCGACCAATAGTGTTCGATGGAACTGAGGTTGGCCTCGTCAAGCAGGAATAAATACGGCGCCGCATCACCATCCGCAACCCCCTGCTCGCATTCGGCATTCAAAAGTGAAAGCGCATCGAATGCAACGGGATTGGACTTTTCGAGCGACTCGCTAAAGGGGTTGTAATAGCCGATGAAATCCTTGTAGGATGTCCAGCCTTTTTCAACTGGCACCTCGACAAAGCGCTTCGAGGCGGCATTTTTCAAGCCAAGAACCTCAGCGAGAATATTCACAAGAGACGTTTTGCCCGTACCAGGCAAACCGGCAAGAGTTGTAATGTAGCCCTGAGTAAGGCAGATGAGCACATTGGCAAGATCGTTTTTGGCAATATCGCGGCCATACGATGAGCCGATGAGGTCATCAAGTTTCGAGAGCAAAGCCCCAGGATCAGACCCATCTTCCTCTGAAAGCCGTGGCGCAACAGAAGAAGTAGCAGAAAGGTATCCCTCATCGACACTCACATGTTTAGACCCCGACAATCCGCCTACCGCAGAGACAACCTGCTTCAATGCCGCGCTCTCAAGGACCCGACCCATCAAGACTTCTTCATTTGAAAAAGAAGACACCAGTTCACCAATTTGACGCTGCACTGATTCCTTGCCACATTCCAAGCTGTCTTTTTGCTCTTTAAGGGCATGGACCTCTTCAACTAGTTTGTCTCGCTCCTCCTGGGCAATCTTGACATGCGACGACATTTCTTCTTCGAAACGCTTACGACGCAGATCGAGTTCATCGTCAAATCGCTTGAGCTCATCTTGCACGTGGCTCAGCGATTCCTGAGCCTGTTTTGCAGCAGCCTGAGCCTCCGCGGCTTCCGCGGCATATTGTGCCTTTTCTTTTTCAACACGTTGACGCACCTGATCGCTTTCAAGAACCTTGTCATAGAACGATCTGAAATGCTCATTAGAGAGCACGTATTCAGCCAACTGTTGGGGATCGGCGTTCTCAATGGCGGAATCCCTCACCGATTCAGGAAGCGTCGACCAGCTTTCGTAGGTGCCAAGTAGGCCCAGCATACGCTCACGGCGCTCGGGGGTCAGGGCGATTTTCGCATCTTCATCGAGGCAGGAAGCAATCTCGCTTTTCAAAGCGCGCATTTGACCCTTCGTTAAGGGCGTTTCGCCCGAACGAGAAATCCTGCCCAGGGCATCGAGAAGGTCTTTGTCGGTAATCCAATCAAAGATGTTGTCGGAAGCGGCTACGTGGGCATCAAGCTCTTCTGCGCTGATATATTGAGCAACCATGTTGCCCAGATCGTCAACAAGATCAATGGAAAAATCGAATTCGCTCTCATCGAAAACGCCGATACGTAAATCATAAGAATTGCTTGCCTGCAGCTGAACGGTAGCACCTTCAACACAGGTTGCCTCAAAGGGTCCGTAGTACTTGCGTGCGCCCAACTTGCCCTGAGAAACCACGACGAGCTTGGTTTGAGGAAGAGACGCAACCGAGCGGACATGTACCGGCTGCGCCTGCGCATGAGTTAAATCAATGATTTCTTGAATATCAAGCACCTGCACCAATGAACCAGAAAGGGAATGCCGAGAAAGGGGCATGAACTCAACCGACGATGCGCCCTTAGCAAAGTAAGGATCGATAATGCTATTGAAGCGAGATGCTTCACTCTCTGGGTAATTGCGATTACGGCCAGGATGCTCGTCGTTCACCCTCATAACAACAACGTTGCCAAACATACCAAGCAGCTCGTGGGGAGTGGTACGACTCGTAACCATGGGAAGGCAGCCATTGTCGGGGAAGGCACTGTCCTCAAGGAGCGTAAGCGTCTCGTCTTCTACCAAGAACTGGGGATATGCAAAGCATCGAGTAGCCCCCTTAAAAGAGGGATAGCTGACATACGTGAGCAAATCACGGCGAACGCATTCCTGAAAAGTGCTAATTTCGCCTTCAGTGAGAACCATACCCATAGTTACGCTTTCTTCCCGTCAACAATCGATGAGGTTGTAAACCCTCTAAAAGGTACCGCAAAATATCCGCCTTGAACCCCTAGATCGCGGAATGATTTCTAGATGTTCAATGGGTTTCCCGTTCAAAAAAAAACGAAGCAGGGAGCTTCGGCGACGACAAACGAAGCCTTCTGGAAAACAGCAGCGACAAGAATCCGTAAAGGCTATATAAAACAACAGTTCTTCGTGCGAGCAGACGGCATCTTGCATTAATCTAAAAGATCGCAACCATATCCCTACTAAAAGGGTTTTCCATACCAAACAGAAGGAACCACATGTCAAGCATGCAAGAAGAAATCGCCTCAAGGCGCACTTTTGCCATCATCTCCCATCCTGACGCCGGCAAAACAACCCTCACGGAAAAGCTGCTCTTATACACCGGCAGCATCCAAACCGCCGGTTCTGTTAAGGGGAAAAGCAGCTCCAAGCACGCCGTTTCCGACTGGATGGATATCGAAAAGGAACGCGGTATTTCCGTAACCTCTTCGGTTCTGCAGTTTAACTACGATGGCTGCTGCGTAAATATCTTGGATACCCCCGGACACCAAGACTTTTCCGAAGATACCTATCGCACTCTCATGGCCGCAGATGCTGCCGTTATGGTAATCGACGCCGCAAAGGGCGTAGAAGCCCAGACCAAAAAGCTCTTCAAGGTTTGTACCTTGCGCCATATTCCCATCTTCACTTTCGTGAACAAGCTTGACCGCGAAGCCCGCGATCCATTTGAGCTTATGGAAGAAATCGAAACGGTGCTGGGAATCGGAACGTACCCCATGAACTGGCCCATCGGCTGCGGTCGCAACTTCCGTGGCGTGTTCGACCGTCGCACACGCCACGTTATCGCCTTCGACGGCGATGGGCGCGGCAATTCATCGAAGAAGGTTCAGGAAATTGAAGCCGAGCTGGGCGATTCGGCGCTTGACAACCTTATCGGCGAAGACAACCACAACAACCTGATGGACGATATCGAGCTTCTCGACGGCGCAGGCGATGAACTCGATCTGGAGGCCGTACGCAACGGCAAGCTTTCACCGGTATTCTTCGGTTCGGCCCTTACTAACTTCGGCGTAGAACCCTTCCTGAAAGGATTCCTGGAACTGGCGCCCACACCGCGCGCCTACAACGACTGCCTTACCGATACGCTGGTAGATCCTATGTCGGAATCCTTCTCGGGCTTCGTGTTCAAAATCCAAGCGAACATGGAAAAGAACCATCGTGACCGCATTGCTTTCGTGCGCATCTGCTCGGGCAAGTTCGAGCGAGGCATGGAAGCTTACCATATGCAGGGGAAGAAAAAGCTGAAGCTCGCTACCGGCACTTCGCTCATGGCTGATGACCGCGCCATTGTCGATGAAGCTTACGCAGGCGATATCGTGGGCTTGTTCGATCCGGGCATCTTCACTATCGGCGACACGGTATGCGCTGCGAAGAACAAGGTGCAGTTCCCCGCCATTCCTATGTTCGCACCTGAAATCTTCGCTAAGGTTTCACAGGTAAACACCCTCAAGCGCAAGCAATTCGTAAAGGGCATGGAACAGCTTGCTCAAGAAGGCGCCATCCAAATTTTCCGCGAGCTTGGCGCTGGCATGGAGAGCGTTATCGTAGGCGCTGTAGGCGTTCTTCAGTTCGAAGTATTGGAACAGCGCTTGAAAAACGAATACAACGTCGAGGTACGAAGGCAAGGACTGCCCTACTCAATTATCCGTTGGGTAGCAAATCCCGAAGAAGTTGATGTTCCCAAGCTGAACCTTACCCATGATACCTATCGCGTAGAAAACATGCGCGGCGAAAAGTTGTTGCTGTTTACCAGCGAATGGAACTTACGTTACGGCATCGAGCATAACCCGAACTTGAAGCTATCTGAGTTTGGCAACGTTTCCTTCAAATAGCGTATTTGCAGGCGGCCTTCGGGCTGCCTTTCTTATGTAAATGCAAAGAATACAACTTAGCGCTCAGTCAAACGTTTCTGCAGCCTAGAGCAAACAACCACCAGCGCAACGCCCACCAATGCCAGTACACCGGCAATAGTGAAGGCTGGAGCATAGCTACCCAGCGCCTCGAAGGCCGATGCCGCTGCCATAGGCCCAATAAACGAAGCCACCGTGTACCCAGGGTATACAAATGAATAGTTCTGCCCAAAGTTCACCGATCCAAAGGCATCACCAACAATGGCGGGAACGATGCTCATAGTACCGCCAAAACACGCGCCAACCGCAGCAACAGCAACAAGGAAGGTTACGAATGTGGTAGCAGCGTGAATACAGAACAACATCACTACCGCGTTAGCCGCAAGGGAAAGAGCCAACGCTTTATAGCGACCAATGCTGTCAGACAAAGCCCCGAAGCCAAAGCGACCCAAGCAACTGCCCAGAGCAAGGGCGGCAACCATCACAGCACCCTCCGATGCCGTAAGGCCAGCAAGTTCCTGGCCGATATTTGAGGCGTGAGCGGTAATCATAAGGCCACTAGTGGAAGCAACCATCATCACCAGGAACAATACGTAATACAGCGGCTGCCGAAACATCTGCCTTGCGGAAAGATTCAGCTCCCGGCACGGCTTTTCCTCGGTTGACTCTTCTTTATTTTCCGTGCGGACGCTAGGCTGCCACCCTGCTGGGGGAACCAGCAGCAACCATGACACGGTAAGGTAAATCACCAACCAGATAACTCCCACAATATGGAATGCCATCTGAACGCTGAATGATTCGATAAGGAAGTTGCCCAAAGGAGCAAAAAACACCGGCCCCAGGCCAATTGCACCAATGCATATACCATTGGCAAAACCGCGTTTATCGGGGAACCACTTCATTACAACGGCAACAATGGTGTTGTATAGAAGGCCGTTGCCCGCGCCCGCAAATCCGCCGAAGAAGAGATAGAGCATTACCAAATTGCTCGCAAACCCGGAAAGAAACCAGCCCATCCCGAACAAAACGCCCGAGCACACCACGATATACCGAGGCTGGATGCGTTGTTGCAACCAACCTGCCAGCATGCTGGAAAAGCAGGTAGTCAGCAAAAACAGGGAATACGCCATAGAAACCTCTGAGGCGCTAAACCCATAGGTGGCCATGAGCGGCTTATTGAAAATGCTCCACATGTAGATACAGCTTGTGCCCATTGCGGCAAGCGTGCCTGCCGCCAAAATGACGTTGCGCTGCGGTTGAATTCCCCTCATTGCAATCCCCTTTGCGCCCCCAAGCACCGTGCCCTACGCGCGAGCTTGCGGTTCTTTCCCTCGTTTTCGCGTTCGGCGGATTTTGCCCTTCCGCCCAACACTCGACAAACAACGAGCAAACCCCATCGTTGCCTTACGTCAATTAATAACCAAGTTGCCGCACCATTAAGGCCAGAATTTCATTGCATCTTTTCGTCGTTCCATAAAAATCGACAATGGAAAACCGTTCAACCAGGTCACGAACGCGTTCACTTGAATTTCCTATGCTGAATCAAAGAAAAGCAAACGAGCGCGATAGAATAAAGCGCTTTCGCATTAATCGCGCAACGCGAAAGCACGTGCGTTCCACTCTTCGAGTGGAACGTTTCTTTTACGGGCATGTTAGAACACGATAGTCAGGAGTACGAAAACCCCGCCATGCAGCACGATAAGATCAAACCGATTCTATTCAGCGTTATCAAGCACAGCAGCAAAGAAGAACTCAAGAAGCAGCTTCCTAAAGACATCGTGTCGGGCATCGTGGTTGCCGTTGTAGCCCTGCCGCTTTCCATCGCACTTGCCATCGCTTCGGGCGTCGGACCCGAAGCTGGCCTATACACCGCCATCGTTGCAGGTTTCCTTATCGCCTTCCTGGGAGGAAGTCGTGTTCAGATCTCAGGTCCCACTGCAGCCTTTGCTACCATCGTTGCTGGCATCGTAGCAACTGATGGCCTCGATGGCCTATTTGCCGCCACCATTATTGCGGGCGTCGTTCTCATCCTTATGGGCGTATTTAAGCTTGGAGCGCTTATCCGCTTTGTCCCCTACACCATTACCACGGGTTTCACCGCCGGCATTGCAGTAACTATTGTTATCGGTCAAATCAAAGACCTGCTGGGGCTTACCTACCCTGCAGGCACCCCTACCGTAGAAACCACCGACAAGATTCAAGCGGTTGTACAGAACATCGCCACCGTCAACACTGAATCGGTGCTGGTAGGCCTAGCTTGCCTGGTGGTGCTATTCCTGTGGCCTAAATTCAACAGGAAGATCCCCAGCTCGCTCATTGCCATATTCGTAGGCATCGGCATGGTGAACCTGTTGGGCATGAATGTAAACACCATTGGCGATCTCTACACCATCAGTAGCGCCCTTCCCGAGCTGCACATTCCCCAACTCAGCACCGAGCTCTTCCGCGAAGAGCTTGCCAACGGCTTTACCATCGCCATGCTGGCAGCCATCGAATCGTTGCTTTCCTGCGTCGTTGCCGACAGTATGATCAGCTCACATCACCGCTGCAACATGGAACTTGTTGCGCAGGGCGTGGGCAATATCGGCTCTATCCTGTTTGGCGGCATACCCGCCACAGGAGCCATTGCGCGAACCGCCGCCAACGTTGACAATGGCGGGCGTACCCCCATCTCAGGCATGGTTCATGCTGTTGTTCTGCTGCTTATGCTGGTATTCCTCATGCCCTATGCAGCATTGATCCCCATGCCCACCATCGCGGCAATCCTGCTGCAGGTTGCCTACAACATGTCAGGCTGGCGCAACTTCGCGCACCTCTGCAAAACCGCATCAAAGGGTGCCGTAGCAACCCTTTTGCTCACATTCACCCTAACCATCGTTTTCGACCTGGTTACCGCTATCGGCATTGGCATGGTTATCACCATCGTACTGTTCATGAAGATGGTCAGCGAAGAAACCGAGGTTAAGGGCTGGAAGTACTATTGCGATGCCAATTCCGAGGTTACACATCTGCGTGAATTGCCCAAGAGCGTACGCGTGTACGAAATCAACGGCCCCATGTTCTTTGGCATGACCGACCGCATTACCGATATTTCGGTAAAGTCGTTCACCAAGTATCTGATCATCCGCATGCGCGGCGTTCCATCACTTGACGCATCCGGAATGAATGCCCTTGAAAACCTCTACGACTACTGCACCGAAAATGGCGTAAAACTGATCTTCAGCCACGCGAACGAACAGCCCATGAAGACCATGCGTCGCGCTGGCTTTGTTGATCTGGTAGGCGAAGAGCACTTCCGCGTCAACATCGATGACGCCATCAAACATGCACGCGAACTCATCGAACAAGAAGAGTGCAAGCTCTCTGCCTAGAAACATCACAACTACCAACAATAACGCCCCCGATTTCCTCTACAAGCACTCCTGTTTTCTGAACACCGAGAAACGGAAAGCGCTTGGAACGAAATCGGGGGCGTATCATTTTACGGGACCATGAGCACCGCTAAGCAGCAGATTGCTTCAGTAACGCAGGCGCCTCATGCATATTTTGATTTGTCCACACAAGGAAGTGCCATGGGTGGCAATTTCGACATAGACCCGAAGGGGGCATCGCGCTACGCCCTATCCGTCTGCGTGTTCGGGCGAAACACCCTAGGGAGCGGAATAGCCGCCCCAATCACCGCCGCCACAAGCATCACAACAACGCCTTTCAAGGGGAAACACAGCATCAGCAGCAGCGCTGCCATGATAGGCTGACGCATTACCGCTCCCATCAACGCTGATGTGCAAGCAGCCACACAAAACGCAGGAGCCGCCCCCGTAAGCAAGGCGAAACCATAGCCTAAGCTAACGCCAGAGAAGATCACAGGAAAGAAATGGCCGCCTCGCCAACCCAGATTCAAGCACGTTGGCGTAAGAGCGCATTTCACAAAACCAGTAGTTATAAGGACAGCTGCAGGAAGAGCCGAATATCCCTCCATCAAGCGATGCGCCTGCGATTCACCGGCAAACATGGTGTACGGCAATGCCATACCGCATATAGCCAAAACCACACCAGCAAGCACCGCTTTCGCCACAGGACGATTCCCCATTGCATGCGAAAGACACATAGTACCCTTATTAGCGGCATGAAATACCCAACCGCAGACCATACCCGCCAAAGCCAACGGCAACAACAGCATCAGTTCGTACGGGCCAACTTCTACCGCATCAAATCTCGGTAAACCAGAGTTTTCACCGAACAGCTGGCCCAAAATCAAAAATGCACTCAAAGCTCCCGCAATAGCGCACAGATACACGACGGCCTTTTGGGCTTTTGGAAGAGCGATGTTCTCTTCTCCGCGTGTACCATCAGCCGTCCCGGAAAGCGGAGCCACAAAACCATAAAGCGGAGCAGTAAACAACGCAGCAAGCGCCGCCTGGGTGCCGGCAACGGTAAGAGCCCTGAAGTCAGCGCCGAATCTCCGCATCCTGTCTCCCACCCAAGTGCAAAGCCCTGCGATGACCCCCGTAAGGCCAGCTTCGGGCCCTATACTTCCCCCAAACAGCAACGGCAGCAGAGCAGCTAATGAGAGCTTACCGATATGGCTGTAATCGTAGCGACCATCTTGCTTGACCTTCGCCATTACGCTATTGAGATCTTCAGGCTCAACTCCTGTATGTTTGGCGTACAGCCCGATTACCAACCCGCCTAACACACAGACAATCAAGGGGAAGGGCACGAATCCAAATGGACCTTGGGACAGAACAGGAAGCGGTTCTGCAGTGACGGATCCTATCCAACCAGGCAGTGTCTGCCACAAAAAGGAAATGCCCACATCCATGAGGAAAAAGAACAACCAAACAAAGGCGCCAGCTAACGAGCCGGTTATAAGAACACACAGCAAAAAGAAGACACGGTTAAAGGGTTTTGCAATACTTCCCATCAGCAAACACTTTGCCACATAATCGGATTCTCGCCATAACGCGCAAGGAGAGTATTCGCATTGGAAAAGGGCCGTGACCCCATGAATGCGCGCAGTTCACCGGCCTGTTTATTTGCGGAAAGAGGCGAAGGATGGGTCGACCGAAGGATATATTTATTATCCAAGGCAGCAGATTCCTGGCCGGCGACCTTCGTGCGCGCATTTTCAACAAGCGCTACCGCATGTCTGCCCCATGCCAAAAACACAATAGGTTGCGGCAACATAAAGCACCGCTCAATTACATGGTTGGTTAGCACCTGCCACCCCAGTTTTGCATGCGAATTTGCAGCATGCTCACGTACGGTAAGCGTCGTGTTCAACAGAAGAACACCCTGCCCAGCCCAAGAAGTCAAATCTCCGCTTTCGGGCATAGGACACCCAAGATCAGAAACCATTTCCTTATAGATGTTACGCAGGCTCGGCGGTAGTTTTTCGTCTTTTGGAACCGAAAACGAAAGCCCCATTGCCTGGTTGAGGCCATGGTAGGGATCTTGCCCCAGAATAACCACTCGTACATCTTCAGGAGCCGTAAAAACCAATGCATTCAAGATTTTATCTTGGGCAGGATAGATAGTTTCCGTTTTACGAAGTTCTTCCACTGCCCCCATAAGCCGCGAAGTGGTTTCAACGACTTCTTGCGAAGCGCCACTCAACCAAGCATCGATGTTCTGTTCGTTATTCACTTCCACTCCAAAGAACATGCGAGGGCCGAAAGGCCCTCGCATTACTAGCGGCTAATACCTGTATACGGCAGCCTATTCACCAAGCAGATTCGCAACGGTATGAGCAATGCCTTTGGCATCGATACCCAAATCGGCAAATAGCTGATCAACTTTGCCCTGAGCAACAAAGCTATCAGGCAAACCCAAAACTTCAACTTTAGAGGTAGACCCCATAAGCGCTATAGCCTCTGCTACGCCTTCACCAGCTCCACCAATACGTACGCCATCTTCAACCGTTACCACAACCCCAGTTTCTGCAGCTGCCGCAATGGCCTCAAAGTCGAGAGGTTTTACCCAACGCATATCAACAACACGCACCGAAAGGCCTTGCTTCGAAAGAATCTCAGCGGCATCAACGGCATAGTTGACCATACGACCAAACGCCAGAATTGCAGCTTGAGTGCCTTCACGAACTTCACGCGACTTACCAGGCTTCATCATAAGAGCATCGTCTGGCATAGGAACACCCGCTGCTTCACCACGGGGATAGCGCAGGGCAACAGGCCCATCAAGCCTCAGAGCAGTATGCAATGCATGGGCAAGCTCGGCTTCGTTTGAAGGTGCCAAGATTTTCATATTTGGCACACACCGTAAAAACGCCATATCGAACATGCCATGATGCGTGGGGCCATCGTCGCCCACCAAACCCGCGCGATCGAGGGCAAACACAACATTAAGCTTTTCAAGCGACACGTTAATAATGGCCTGATCAATTGCTCGCTGGAAAAAGGTGGAATACAAAGCTACTACCGGCTTACGGCCACCTAGCGCCAAACCGCTTGCCATGCCCACCGCATGGCCTTCAGCTATTCCAACATCGAAGCACCTATCAGGATGGGAATTCGCAAAGGAGCGCAATCCCGTTCCGTCAACCATAGCGGCAGAAATAGCGCAGATAGAACTATCCAGCTGCGCTTCTTTCTCAAATGCCTTGGTAAATGCTTGCGTATAAGTAAGGGCCCTAGGGGCAGCCTTCAGTGCGGCACCAGTAGCAATATCATAGGGTCCCGTGCCGTGGAATCGGGACGGATCGGCCTCAGCTGGCCCATAGCCCGCACCCTTTTTGGTAACAACATGTACCAAAACAGGAACATCAGATTCCAGCGCATGGCCGATAGTCCGCTTCAGTGCGGGAATGTCATGGCCGTCAACAGGCGGCGTGCATACAATTCCCAATTGCTCGAAAAGCATGGTGTCAGGCATGACAAACTGCTTCAACGATTCTTTTGCCGTTTTACCCAGTTTCACCATGGCCTTGCCTGCAGGACCAAGAGAGTTCTCCATAAAATCCTGCATGTTGTCACGATTCTTGCGGTAATTGCTCGTAACGCGCAGTGCACCCAAGTGCATTGCCATTGCGCCAACATTGCGTGCAATACTCATTTCGTTGTCGTTCAAGATAATAACGAGCGGCGTCTGTGCTTGGCCGATATCGTTGAGCGCCTCGAATGCCATACCACCAGCAAGCGAAGCATCGCCAATAAGAGCCACGATCTTTTGACTGTCACCACGTAAATCGCGCGCACGCGCCAATCCGCACGCTACGGAAAGCGAGTCGGAAGCATGACCGGAAGGATGAACATCATGAGGGTTGCTGTGAGGCTTCGGAAAGCCCGACAACCCCTTGTATTGGCGAAGCGTGGGGAATTCATTTAGGCGCCCTGTGATGAGCATATGGGCATACGACTGATGTCCAACATCGAATAGGAAACGATCATGAGGCGAATCAATGAGCGAATGAACCGCCAATATGATTTCAACCGCCCCAAGGCTCGATGCGACATGACCGCCCGTCTTGGAAGTGACGTTAATGATCTCCTCGCGAATTTCCTGCGCCAATATGGAAAGCTCCTCATCAGTGAGGAGCTTCAACTTGTCTGGAGAATCGATGGAGTCAAGTATGCGGGCCATACGGCACCTCCTCCTATTCGTCCGAGGACGAAGTACCCGAATCCGACGAGGCTTGAGCCTCGGCGGATTCGGCTTCCTTAGCAGCAATCCCCTCTTCGACGATGCGAGAAGCGGTAAGACCGATGCCCACCGCCTCCTCGTACAGGCTCAAAGCCTCATCGAGAGGAAGCTCCTCATCGCTGACAGCCGCCACGATTTCGTCAAGGCGTGCCTTAATGTCCTCGAACGTTTGAGGAGCCTGTGATTCCATTATGCCTACTCGCTTTCAAGCTGGGTAGCGATACGACCCAAGATTCCGTTAATGAACCTCGGGGAATCGTCGCCGCCAAACTCTTTAGCCAGGTTAACGGCTTCGTTGATGGATACCGAAACAGGTACATCGTCAACGTAGCGCATTTCATACGTGGTAAGGCGAAGCAACGAACGGTCAACTACAGGCATGCGGTCGAGCGTCCAGTTGTCGCTTGCAGATTCAATAAGCTCATCGATTGCTTCAAGGTTTTCCTTGGCACCGTCAAGAAGCATCAGAGCATACTCGCCCAAACCCTGCGTTTCAGGGACAAGCTGGCCATTGTCGATAAGCTCACGCGGAGTCTTTTCCAGAATTTCACCCTGATACATAAGCTGCAGCGCATGCTTACGAGCAAGAGTGCGTTCTTCGTGCTGAGAAAAAGCTTTAGACACAAGCACCACTAATCCTGGAATACGATGCCGTCAACGCGGATATCCACACGTGACACCGTAAGGCCAACCTGTGAAAGAACAGCATCAGCGACAGACTTACGAACATTATCGGCAATTTCGTTTAAAGAGCGACCCGACTGGACACGAAGGGAAACCGCAACGTCAACCGTGTTGTCATGAGAAACGTTGACGGACACGCCCTGAACGGACTGCTTGAACGAAAGAAGGGAACGGATCCCGGAAGGTGCGGCACCAACCGATGCCACGCCAGCAACATCGCGAACAGCGAGGGTAACAATCGTTTCCACAACGCCTGGCGCGATTGCCATGCTTTCGGTATTGATATCTGGCATATTATTCATCCCCCATTTCGGTTTCGATGAAATCGGTATACACCCTTCCTTCAACGAAGGCTTCCTTTTCAAGAACCTCCAAATGGAAGGGGATCGTGGTTTTAATGCCCTCGATGCAGAACTCACTCAGGGCACGTTTGCCTCGAGCGATGCACTCATCGCGGTCAATGCCCCATACGATCAATTTGGCAACCATGGAATCATAATACGGAGAGATGCGGTCACCCTGCTTGATGTAGGTTTCCACACGAACACCAGGACCACCGGGAACCTCGAAGCGCGTGATGTTGCCAGGGCACGGACGGAAATCATGCTCAGGATCTTCAGCGTTGATGCGGAACTCCATAGCATGGCCAAAGGGCGTAAAGGGTGCACGCTCAATACAGGAGATGGGCTCACCTGAAGCAATGCGCAGCTGTTCCTTAATGATGTCGGTGCCCGTAATCTGCTCCGAAACCGGGTGCTCCACCTGAACACGAGTGTTCATTTCCATGAAGTAGAACTTGCCGTCCGTATCGAGCAAGAATTCGATGGTACCCGCATTCTCGTAACCCGTTGCACGCACTGCTTTAACAGCAGCAACGCCCATAGCACGACGGATTTCCTCAGTCAGGGCTGGCGAAGGAGCTTCCTCGAGCAACTTCTGATGGCGACGCTGCAGCGAGCAATCGCGTTCGCACAGGGAAATACGATTACCATGCTTGTCAGCAAGGATCTGCACCTCGACGTGACGCGGACGGAGAACAAGCTTTTCCAGGTAAACGTCGCCGTTGCCAAATGCTGCAAGAGCCTCGTTTTTCGCGGCCATGAACTGGGATTCCAGATCAGCAGGGTCGTGCACTTCGCGCATGCCCTTACCGCCGCCGCCAGCAGATGCCTTGATGAGTACCGGATAACCAACTTCTTCAGCGAACTTACGGGCTTCTTCGACCGTTTCGATAACGCCGTCAGAACCAGGCACCGTAGGAACACCGCAGGCCTTCATGGTGTCACGGGCGGCAGCCTTGTTACCCATAGCATCAATGCACTCGGGCGAAGGGCCAATGAACACCAAATCGTTGTCAGCGCAGGCACGAGCGAAATCGGAGTTTTCAGCCAAGAAGCCGTAGCCGGGGTGGATAGCCTGGCAGCCAGTGTTCACCGCCGCAGCGATGATGGAAGGCATTACCAGGTAGCTTTTATTAGCAGGAGCAGGACCGATGCACACCTTTTCGTCCGCATAGCGAACGGGATACGTATCGGCATCCTCCGTTGAATACACCGCCACGGTTTTGATGCCCATCTCCTTGCAGGCGCGCATGATGCGCAGGGCAACCTCTCCGCGATTGGCAATTAGAACTTTGTCAAACATTTATGCACTCTCCGGACCAACAGCATCATGGCTCGTGTGGGGCTCAATGTAGAACAGCGGGGTGCCGAACTCTACCGGCGTTGCATCCTCAACACACACCTCGCGTATCGTACCCATTTCCTCGGCGCCGATTTCGTTCATGAGTTTCATGGCTTCAACGATGCACAGCGTCTGGTTTGCAGCAACCTCGTCGCCAACCTGAACAAAAGCAGGTTCGCCAGGAGCGGGAGCAGCATAGAACGTGCCCACCATCGGAGAGGTTACGCAATACCAATTTGCAGGATGAGAAGCGGCTGCAGCAGGAGCTGCAGCAGAAGCAGCAGCGGGTGCAGGAGCTGCAGGAGCTGCGGCTGCAACAGGGGCAGCAGGAGCGGCCGCAACAGCGCCGGGCATGCGGACGGCGATACGAGCGCCCTCTTCCTCGACTACGATTTCGCCAACGCCGCTTTCCTCAGCAACGCGAACGAGCTCTCGAATCTGATTGATATCCACGTAATCGTCCTCCTTGGTGTTGCTCGATTCCTCTTCAAGAAGGAAATCGACCTTTTCAGATGTACGGTGCTTACTCAAATACGTACGAGCCTCATTCGGGAAAAGCGCGTACATCAAAACGTCTTCTTCAGTTTTTGCCAGATCGCCGATTTCTTCTTCAAGCTCGGCGAACGTGGTAGTTACCAGCGAACCAGGAGCAACATCAGGATCAAGCATGATGTCGGATTCGCCCACAACACGGTTTACCACCTCTGGGCTCATGGGACCAGGAGCCTTTCCGTAGTAACCGCAGATGTAATCTTTCATTTCCTTGGAAACAACGCTCCAGCGCTTACCCGTCAGAACGTTGAACACGGCCTGCGTGCCTACGATCTGGGAAAGAGGCGTTACCAACGGCGGATAGCCAACCTCGGCACGAACGCGAGGAATTTCTTCCATAACGTCGTCTAGACGATCGATTGCATTCTGGATTTCCAGCTGCGACATAAGGTTCGACATCATGCCGCCGGGAACCTGATGCGAGTAGACCTTCATGTGGGTAAGAGAAGAAACGCCACGCTTGTAATGCCCGCGCTTGCGAACCTCTTCCCAGTACTCGGAAATCTCAAACAGCAGACCCAGATCAAGCCCAGTGTCGTAACGGCTTTCCTGCATAGCAGCGACAAGCATCTCGACCGCAGGCTGGGAATTGCCAAATGCCAAAGGCGCAGAAGCAGTATCGACAATAGCGGCACCAGCTTCAGCGGCTTTCAGGTAGTTGGCAGGAGCCATACCGCCAACATAGTGGCAATGAACATGAATTGGCAAACCGATTTCGGCATTGAATGCCTTAACGATGCGCTCGGTGCGATACGGGGTAAGCATGCCCGCCATATCCTTGATGGCAATGGAATCAGCGCCAAGATCCTTAAGCTGCTGACCATATTCAAGGAAGCTGTCGAGTGTATGAACTGGGGAAAGCGTGTAGGAAATAGCGCCTTCGAAGTGACCGCCGCATGCCTTAATGGCCTCGGCGTTATCTACCACGTTACGAATATCGTTCAGCGCGTCGAACACGCGGAACACGTCAATGCCATTGCGATGAGCAGCAGCGATGAAGCGGTTAACGACATCCTTGGAATAGTGCTTGTAACCCACCAGGTTCTGTCCACGGGACAGCATGGAAAGACGCGTATTGGGGGTCTTCGACTTGATAGAGCGCAAGCGATCCCAAGGGTTTTCGTCGAGGAAGCGCAGGCAAGTGTCGAACGTAGCACCGCCCCAAGCCTCGATAGCCCAATAACCTACGCGATCCATCTTAGGTAAGATCGGGAGCATATCGCCGATAGGCATACGAGTTGCCCAGAGGCTCTGCTGGCCGTCGCGAATGGTGGTGTCCATGATCTGAAGCTTTCCCAAGTGTTTCGCACCTCCTCTTCGAAACGCGTTGCGCGCACTATACGCACGTTAAAAACGAAAATTAAGTATAAAGCACGAGGCGCCGTAGCGCCCCGTTGCCAGTAGAGTTTTCAGTTAAGACACATAGAACTAGACGCGCTTAACAAAGCGGCCGTCACGGCTGTCGATCTGAAGAACGTCGCCGATCTCGACAAAGGTGGGAACCTGAATGGTTACGCCGGTTTCGAGCGTTGCAGGCTTGGTGGTGTTGGTAGCAGTGTCGCCCTTGAAGCCAGGCTCGGTTTCGGTAACCTCAAGCTCAACGAACATAGGAGGCTCGATGCTGATGAGTTCGTCGCCAGCGTACATGAGGGTTGCCTCGTCGTTTTCCTTCAGCCAGTTTGCTGCAGAACCTACGGTTTCAGCAGGAATAGAGAGCTGCTCGAAGGAAGACATATCCATGAAGTTGAAATCAGTGCCATCGCTGTAGAGGAACTGCATCTTTTTGGTTTCAAGACGAACGGAGTCGAACTTGGTACCAGCGTTGAAGGTGTAGTCAACTACGCGACCGGTTTTGATGTCGCGGAGCTTGGTGCGAACGAATGCACCGCCCTTGCCAGGCTTAACATGCTGGAATTCAACGATCGTGCAGAGCTTGTTGTTGTACTCGATGCACATGCCATTACGAAAATCGGCGGTAGAGATTGCCACGTTATGCTCCTTCAAAAATGAACCATTGCAAAAATAACCTAAACATTATACCCAGAATGCTACGAGATAATAATCATCTCATGGGTACTTTGCGTAAACACCTCATACGAAGTGTCGCGGACTACGCCATAGTCCTCTAGACGCATACCGAATTTGCCCGTCAGGTAAATCCCCGGCTCCACCGTAACAACATTGCCTGCGCAAAGCGCTTTCAGATTCCTGGGCGAAAGATTGGGCGCCTCGTGTATATCGATTCCTACGCTGTGGCCAAGAGAATGGCCCATGGCTCCGCCGAAGCCCTCTTCTTCTAGAACCGCTTCAGCGTGTTGATGAACGTCGGCGCCAGAAAGCCCAGCGCGCAGCATAGCCTCGCATTCCTCGTTGGCACGACGAATAGCCCCATAGGCACGACGAACTTCATCGCTCGGCTCCCCCACGAACACCGTACGAGTCATGTCCGAACAATATCCCGCATAGCGAGCGCCGAAATCCATCACCACAGCATCGCCAAATGCTAATTTCGTTTCGCCAGGAATCGCATGAGGAGATGCGGCATGAGCGCCCGTCGCTACAATGGTGCCAAACGCCAGTCCTTCAGCTCCCCCTTCGTACATGTAGCGATCCAACTGCAACTGAACCTCACGCTCGGTCATACCAGGCTTCATGAACGCGATAATGTTGGCGAAAGCCGCATCTGTGATACTTTGCGCTTTTCGCATTGCCGTTATCTCGGATTCGTCTTTAACCTGACGAAGCTCTTCTACAAAGCCCGAGAGTTCCACCAAATCGATTGCCCTGCCCTCAAACGTTCGCTGCAAGGCGCGATATTCCGCCAAAGGCATCGAATCCTCAATGCCAACACGAACGATATCGCCATCGATGCAATCTGACACCTGGGCTAGTACGGCACTATGAGCCATACGGCTATTATCGACTTCAATATCGGTATCGGCAGCAGCAGACTTCATTGCGTCAAAGTAGCGGGAATCCGTGTGCAACACACAGTTATAAGCAGAGACAACAAGGGCATGGGCTGGTTCGTCATCGAAAACACGCTCAAAGCCCGTAGCCCACGAAATGTTCGAAAGCTCACGGATGTAAAGCACATCTATCCCCTGTTCACCCATTACGGCGCGAAGACGGGAAAGACGTTCGGGATTATGTGCCATTTCGTTCTCCTTTGTAACGTTAGTCCGAAATGCATGGGAACAATAAAAAGGAACAGGGCCCAAGGCCCTGCCAATAATCTACGAGAGACTTCGCTGCCAAGCTTGAAGGTATTCCAGCACAAACTCATCTTCGAGTTCGCACACTTCCCATTCGCCACAAGCACAAGGAAGCACAAAGCGAAGCTTGCCAGAGCGCACCTTCTTGTCGCCCTTCATAAGATGAAGGAGGCGTTCGGGTTCAGCCTTCAACCGAAGCTCAGGCAAGCCAAGGGCATCGAGCAAAGCATCCTGGGTCTGTACGAATTCCATCGATGCCCCTAGATGCGCTACTGCCAATCGGGAGGCGAAGCGCATACCCTGCGCAACAGCATGACCATGGGAGTACACACCGTAGCCCGCCTCTGTCTCAATGGCATGGGCAAGTGTGTGCCCATAATTAAGGCACTCACGCACACCTTTGGTTTCTTCTTGGTCGCGCGCTACCACCGACGCTTTGAACACGATACAACGCTGCACCGCCTCCTTGACCGTTTCCGGTTCGCGGGCAGCCAGTTGGTCGGTATGGCTGTACAGCCAAAAGAAAAAATCCTCCGAATCAATAACGGCCGACTTGGCTATTTCACCACACCCGCAAGCCCATTCCCTTTCGGGAAGCGTGGCAAGCGTGGCGACATCGGCACAAACCAGCGACGGTTGGCAAAAGGTGCCCACCAAGTTCTTACCCGACTCGAGGTTGATTGCCGTCTTTCCTCCAACAGAAGAATCGACCATAGAAAGCAAGGTGGTGGGAACCTGAACAATGCGCAGACCGCGCATGAACGTAGAACCGGTAAAACCAGCCAAATCGCCCACAACGCCGCCACCCAAAGCAACTACGACAGAATCGCGATTCAAGCCGCATTCAACCATGGCATGCCAAATCTCGGAAGCACATTCAACCGATTTTGCCGACTCCCCCGCTGGCACCGTGATAACAGAAACTTGATAACCAACCTGCTTCAGGGATGCTTTAGCGGGATCAAGGTAGCGCACAGCCACTTCTGTATCAGTGATGATAAGTGCTTTCTGATTGGTATCGAAGGCACGCATCTCAGCACCAAGCCGATCGATTTGCCCCGCCGAAACAACCACATCATAGGCACGTTCACCAGGGATTTCCACAACAATGCGCGCCATGTACTAATTCCTCTTCACCAACACGCCGGCATCAAGCAGAAGCTCAACTACCTCGTCTGCAACATCGCGAATAGTACGGCCTTCGGTGTCCACTGAAACATCGGCAGCAGCTTCATACTGAGGCTCTCGCTCGACAATGGTTTTACGGGCAGTTTCGAGGTTCTTGAACATAGGGCGGGAATCGGTGTTGGGGATACGGGCAGCGGCTCCGTCAGCGGAAACCTTCAAATACACCACATAACCCGCCTCTTTCATGATTTGAGCGTTAACGGGACGCTTGGTAACAACACCGCCACCGCAACCAATAAGACGCGGAGAACGCTTTACCAGGTCACGCAAAACATCAGTTTCGATATCGCGAAATGCCTCTTCGCCGTCTTCGGCAAAGATGTCGGCAACGATTCGGTCTTCGCGAAGCTCAAGATATTCATCAGCATCAATAGATGCAACGCCGCACGTTACCGCGATCTGCTGAGAAATACTGGTCTTACCTGCTCCCATGAAGCCGATAAAGAACACCGGCTTGGTGAGATAAAACTTGCCTGCATGCGTAGGGTGGTTTGCGGTCATGAAATAAGCTCCTCGTGATTCGTGGCGTTTTAACGGGACATCGTTTTGATACGCTCTTTGTACGAAGCGATGTTCTGCTTGATATCGGTCATATTGTCGCAGCCGAACTTCTTAAGGTAGGCATCTGCAAGCACCATTGCCACCTCGGATTCCGCAACAACGGCAGCAGCTGGAACGGCACAAGTATCGCTACGTTCCTTCGACGCTTCGGCCACTTCAAGCGTATCGAGGTTAACGGTGTTAAGCGGCGTAGTAAGCGTGGCGATGGGTTTCATCCCCACGGTAATCACCAACGGCATACCCGTGGTCATTCCGCCTTCCAGGCCACCTGCATTGTTGGATGCACGCACAAACCCTTCCGCTTCGTCGAGGAGGATCTCGTCGTGCACCTGGCTGCCCGGGCGACGCGTGGTCTCAAAGCCGATGCCGAATTCGACACCCTTGATGGCAGGAATGGAGAACAATGCGCCACCGAGCTTTGACGTTAGACGATCGGTTGGCGTTTCATACCCACCAACTGCAGGAAGAAGACCGGTTACCACGACTCGGAACACACCGCCCAGGGTGTCTCCCGCGTCCTTGGCCTTGTCGATAGCATCCATCATGCGCTCAGAAGCTTCGGAGCTGGGACAACGAACCTCACTCATCTCGATGTCGAGCGGGGTGTAGGTGGTGGCAGCGGCCATGGGGTCTTCTTCCTCCATGATCTCATCGCCGATAGACACTACATAGGAATAGATTTCAACACCAAGTTCGGCTAGGAATTCACGCGCGATGCCAGCAGCGGCAACACGCATGGTGGTTTCACGGGCACTGGAACGCTCCAGGATATTACGGCAATCATCCATGTCGTTCTTCAAAACACCCAGCAAATCAGCGTGTCCAGGACGAGGAGTTACCTCACGAACCAGATCTTGAGGAGGCTCGCCGAACACGGACATGCGCTCGGTCCAGTTCGACCAATCGCGGTTCGCAACAGACAACGTCACCGGCGACCCAATGGTGTGGCCAAAACGAACACCAGAGGTAACCGACACCTTATCCTTTTCGATTGCCTGCCTGCCGCCGCGGCCATAACCACTCTGCCTGCGGGCAAGATCGGAGTTAATTGCCTTTTCAGAGATAGCCAACCCTGCAGGAACGCCCGAAACTATAGCTGTAAGAACAGGGCCATGGCTTTCACCTGCTGTTATGTATTCCATGCTGCATTCCTTATTCGATGTTAGATAAATCAAACACGATTTTAGCAAAACCACTGTTGCTCCATCGAAATAAAGTACTTTAGGTTTCGAACGTGTTACAGCTCAGCGCGACCGAATTCTACGAGCAGCTCTGCGCATTCCGCGCCCCACGCCGTCATCACCGATGACGTTGCCAAAAAAACACAGCCTGCAGCAATTGCCGCATCGCTATAGCAAGCGCTTTCGCCACAAAGGTCGCACACGATATGACTGGGCTCAAAAGCAATACCGGCATGACTAAAATCCTCGGTGCAGAAAACAAGATCCGCCGCAGCAATACGAGAAGCTGCCGCAACGGTTCCAAACAGGAACGAGGCGTTGTCGTAGGCACGGGTTGCGGAAAGGTGACCAACGCGCTTCTGCTCAGTATCGATGATCTGGGTACGTTCCTTGCCAAACGCCTCCAAGAAGGCAAGCAGGTTGTTACGTGTGCGTTCTTTTTCCGCCCCCAGCAAGGTAATCTCACTCACACCTGCACGCGCGCATTCGTACGCCACGTCAAGAGCCGAACTGCCCGATCCCAGAACAACAGCCTTCGCACCGTACAAGGGAAGGAAGAGCCGCTCCATTTCATCAATAGCAACACGAGCATATTGGCTAAGGGCAAGAGTATTCTTTCCGCCACGATAGAGAATATCGGCACCTTGCGCCAAACGCGCCGATGCACCCTGAACCTTACCAGCCTCGAATACCGCCTGACGAAATTGGGCGGAAACCACAAACGCATGGCTCCTCTTTGCCGAAAGTAAGGCCGCAGCTTCACCACGCGTGTGGCACTCTTCGATTGCCACGCTCCATGAAGCCGTCTTTTCCATAAAGGAGCGGCGAAACGAAGCAGCAGCAGGCGCTATGGCGGGCGACGCTAGGAATGTAAGGTTTCGCATGCGCTTGCCCCCTCTGGCTCTTTATCGGAAATGAAGGCACGCGCAATAGAGCGAACGAACATCGTATGCCTTAGGTCTTCCTCCACCAACGGACATACCAGATATGCTTTCATGCCGGCAAGATGCGCCCCTATAACATCGGTTGAAAGCTGATCACCAATCATCAAAGTGTTTTTCCGTGTGCCCCCAATTTTATTGCGCGCCATGACGAATCCGTGCGGAAGAGGCTTGAGGGCCTTGGCCACGATAGGAAGATCAAGCTCGCGAGCAAGGTCGAATACGTTACCGTGAAAATTATTCGAGAGAAAGCACATCTTCACACCAGCAGCACGAACACGCACCAACCACCGACGCACATCAGCAGGTACCAGATGATCGGCGCGAGAAAGAATGGTGTTATCGATGTCGAGCAGTACGTGCGTAAAGCCCTTGCCGACAATGTCCCATTCAACATTGATGGCACTCGTTCGCGAAAAATAGCGGTCAGGTTGGATAAGAGACATCGCTACCTCAATAAAGCCTACGAATGATCGGCGATGGTCTTCTGGTGCTCTTCGTAGGTTTTATCGAAGAAGTAATCGACCCCACCTTGATCGTTGGTCCAAAACGAGAAGAAATAATAGTCACCGAAGTTGCGTTCAGGAGAAAGAACCGCATGCAGCGAATCGATACTCGGGCTGCAAATCGGCGTGGGGGGCAAGCCCTTGGTTACACGGGTGTTGTACGGACTCTTAGTTGACCAGTCGTACGTATCGAGATTGTCCCCCACCTCATAAGCCGTGGTTGCATCGCTGCCCAACGTGCCATACGACGGATCGCCGGAATTGCCCAAGCGATTGTAGAAAACGGCGGCAACCTTGGTGCGCGTGTCGTTAGTGGCTTCCTTTTCCACGATGGAGGCAAGAATCAATGCGTCGTAGTTAGACATATCCTTGCTGCGCGGATACGAAAAATCGAGAGACGTCACCTCAGAGCGATATTGATCGAGCATCTGACGCACCACGTCTTCAGCAGATGCGTTAACAATCAGCTCGTACGTTTTAGGGAACAGGAACCCTTCGACCGAGTTCTTGCCAGCATCGGTTAAGAACGTGTATTCCTTTGCGTACTTGGAAGCGTCCGAGGCTGCGGTTTTGAATTGGTCGGCGGTGATAGAACCGTTATAGGCTTTTTCCACCGCGGCAGCTATTGAATCGAGCGTAGCTCCTTCGGGAACCACCAAATTAGTGATGTTGGCAGTGGGGCCGGCAACGAGCGCGTCCACCAATTCTTCGTTGCTCATGCCGCCTTCGAAGGAATAGACGCCTGGTTTGAGTGAAGAGGCAGCGCCCTTGGCATTCGCGACAGCGGTGAATTCGCCCTTACGAATGACAAGGCCCGCATCGTAGAGGTTGTCTGCGATAACGGGCAATGTAGAACCTTCGGCAATCTGTACTGTGACCTGCTGTCCATCGGGAGCCAAGTGATCATTTGCGGCTTCCGCGCAACTGGTGTTCACGAAGAGCGCCACGATGATGACAACCACGACTGCTACAGCGGCGATTAAGGCTATGAGCGGCGCTTTCGACTTCTTCGGGCGAATCGCCGAAGTGTCGTATGTACGGAATTCCTTTTCGCCCCTCGCATGAGCAGCACGAGCCGCATGTGTGGACTTGCGGGAATACGTAACCTTCCTAGGACTCATTTGCCTCACCTTTCAAAGAACCAGCCATGCGCTTGTCGAGCCACGACTGGAGAAACAACGACGCAGCGATCATATCAACCTTACCGCGCATTTCCTTTTCAGAAAAGCCTTGCTCGCGCAAAGAGCGCTTTGCCTCTGAAGAACTGAGCCTTTCATCGGAAAACTCCAATGGAAGACCAAGCTTGGCGGCAACTTGCTGGGCAACCTCACGAATAGACTGCGCTTGCGGGCCCTTTGCGCCACCCATAGTAAGAGGCAAGCCAGACACTATCAGTTCCGGTTCCCAATCTTCGCACAAGCGGCGAAAACTTGGTGCGTTGGCACGCACTTCTTCGGTGGGAAGAACGCACAGAGGGGTGGCAATTTTTTCTTGAGGGTCACTGATGGCAATACCGCAGCGAACCTTGCCGATATCAAGAGCCATAATTCTCATGTGTGCGTTCCTCCCTTCCGTTACCTGTTTTATGCGAACAGCTTGCGTGCGGCATCAAGCGCAGCATCGATGCCAGAAACATCCTTGCCGCCAGCTTGCGCCATGGTGGGCTTACCGCCACCGCCGCCCTTGATCTCGCGGGAAATCTGCTTGATTACCGCACCAGCATTGAAGCCCTTTTCAACTGCTTCGTCAGTACCTGCAGCAAGCAAAATAGGTGTGCCCTGATTGTCGGAAGCCAACACACAAGCGCCGGCTTCAGGAAGGCGAGAGCGTACGATATCCCAGAAATTACGCATACCGCCAGCATCGATGCCGTCCTTGCGGTAGATAAATACCGGGTAGTCGGAACCAACGGTGAACTGGTCGAGAGATTCAGGGAGCTCACCCGTTGCAGCAGCAGCCTTATTAGCCTTGCGTTTGGCATTAAGATCGCGCAGCTGCTTGATATTGGCCTCAACGCGGGCCTGGACATCGGATGTGGGCACACGCAAAGTAGCAGAGAGCTCCTTCATCTGATGCTCAAAGCCATTGAGATAAGTCAAAGCATCGTAGGAAGTAAAAGCCTCGATACGACGAAGGTTTGCACCGACGCTGCTTTCAGAGACGATCTTCACCAATCCAATTTCAGCAGCGTTGGCAACATGGCAACCACCGCACAACTCGCTGGAGAAATCGCCCACCTTAACAACGCGAACTACATCGCCATACTTTTCGCCGAACAGAGCGGTAACACCCTCTTCGCGAGCCTTGGCAAGCGAGGTTTCGAAGATGTTCGTTGCGGTAGCGGACATGATAACGCTGTTGGCAAGTTCTTCGACCTGCTTCAGCTGCTCAGGCGTAACCGACTCGAAGTGAGTGAAGTCGAAGCGAAGACGATCAGGGCCAACATAGCTACCAGCCTGCTTGACGTGAGCACCAAGAACCTGACGAAGGGCAGCATGCAGAATATGAGTACACGTGTGGTTGCGTGCAATGCAAGCACGACGCTTAACGTCAACCTGCGCGGAAACGGCCATGCCAACCGTAAGCACCCCAGAGGCAACGGTAGCAACATGACATACCAAGCCCTTTTCAGGCGCTTTGGTATCGGTTACCTGAAGCTCCACACCATCAGCGGTGATGGTGCCCGTATCGCCAACTTCGCCGCCCATTTCAGCGTAGAACGGAGTAACGTTGAGCACAACTTCGCCCTGTTCACCAGCAGAAAGAGAGTCAACGCGCTCACCATTGCGGACAATCGCGCAAACCTCAGCATCGGCAGAAAGACATTCGTAGCCAACAAATTCGGTTGCGCCAAGCTCCTTCAAGAGATCGGCGTGAACGCCACCATAGGTGCTCCATGCAGCTTCGGCATCCTTAACGTTTGCGGCACGAGCACGATTACGCTGCTCTTCCATGCAACGAGCAAATTCTTCTTCGTCAATGGAATAGCCACGCTCTTCACAGATTTCCGTAGTTACCTCGATGGGGAAACCGTAGGTGTCATGCAGGACAAAGGCGGTAGAACCGGAAAGCACAGTGCCTTCCATTTTGGAAAGGGCATCGTCGAGATATGCCTGACCCTGACGAAGCGTTGCACCAAAGCGCTCTTCCTCGGAAAGAACAACGCGCTTGATAAGCTCTTCGTTCTCGACAAGTTCGGGATACACGCTGCCCATAAGCTCGATGATCTTGTTAACGTAGCTGGTAAGGAAAGCGCCTTCAATACCCAGAGAATGGCCCTTCATAACCGCGCGACGAAGCAAACGGCGCAGAACATAACCGCGACCCTCATTGGAAGGAAGAATGCCATCGGCGATCATAAACGTGATTGAGCGGCTGTGGTCAGCAATGATGCGGAGGCACACATCGGTTTCCACTTCCTGGCGGTACTCCTTGCCAGAAAGCTCTTCGCCAACACCAACCAAGCTACGAAGGATATCGGTGTCGTAGTTATTGGTTACACCCTGCATGATTGCAGCAATACGCTCAAGGCCCATGCCGGTATCGATGTTCTTCGTCTGGAGCGGAGCAAGGGTGCCGTCCTCTTGTCCATCGTACTGGGTGAACACACAGTTCCAGAACTCAAGGTAGCGATCACAGTCGCAGCCAGGCTTGCAGTCGGGGCTGCCACACCCTACGTCGGGACCCTGATCGAAATAAATTTCAGAGCAGGGACCGCAGGGGCCAGTAGGACCAGCGCGCCAGAAGTTATCTTCTTCACCCAGCTTGGAAATATGATCCTCTGGAACACCAAGGCTCTTCCAGATTTCAATGGTCTCGTCGTCGTTTTCGAAAACGGTAAAGTAGAGCTTTTCAGCAGGAAGCCCCAATACCTCGGTAGAGAATTCGTATGCCCAAGCACACATTTCGTTTTTGAAGTACTTACCAAAACTAAAGTTGCCCAGCATTTCAAAGAAGCTTAGGTGGCGAGCATCACCGATATTGTCGATGTCGTTGGTGCGTACGCACTTCTGAGCGGTGGTAGCGCCAATGTAGCGGCTATCAAGCTCCTTCTGATGAAGGAAGTAGGGCTTGAACTGAACCATGCCAGCGCTGGTAAGCAGCAGTGATGGATCATCGGGGATCAGGGAAGAAGAAGGCATGCGCTTGCAGCCCTTTTCCTCGAAGAACGCCAGGTACTTCTCGCGAATTTCGGCGGTAGTCATATAGTTCATACGATATTGTTCCTCTTCGAAGTGTTCATCGTTTAGTAATTTGCCAAATGCAGATTCTATCATTTTCCGTGCTTTGCCCCACGTGAAGTAACCTGAGTCGCAGAAAACTCACCAGTGGCATCGGCAACAGGATTCGCCTCTTCGCCCGAAGGTTCCCCCTTGAAGATAACGCCATCAGGCGAAACGATAACGCGACCCGTGCGCTTCTCGAAGTAGTACACGAAAAGCGATTTAATGGCAGCAACCGCAGGGATCGAAGCAAGCATACCCACGATGTTGCCAACAACGCCGCCAACGGCAAAACCTAAAGCAGAACCCACCATCAAGGCCATAATGACTAGCGCAGGATGGATGTCCACCGAATTGCCCATGATCTTCGGCGAAATGAAGGTGTAGATGAATTGCTGCACGGCAATGGTGTAGACCAACGCGATAACAGCAATAAGCGGACTTGAGAAAACACCCACGATTGCAGCCATGCCGCCGCCCAACCACGGGCCCACAACGGGAATGATGTTCAACAGACCGGTGATAACGCCCAAAGCCGCTGCGCTGGGGATGCCCATAACGGCAAAACCAATACCGCAGCAAACACCGATAAGCATACATTGGACCAACGTACCCTTGATATAGCCACCCATAACGCGGGTACCCGTGAGATAGATGATGTCTAGATCCTCCCGGAATCGGGGGCCGAACACGCGCTTGATTTCAGCACCCAATGCGGGCAGCTCCATAAGAACCCAAAATGCCACCACCAGGGAAAAGCCAATAACCATGGCGGAAATGGCGACACCAGAGCCCACCGAGACCATACCCTCTGCACTGGCGGAGGCCATGCCAGAAAACCAGGTTCCCACCGACGAAAAAGCATCATTCATCCAATTGGAAATGCGCTCGTCTTGAAGGATGTAGGCGTACTGCGAATAGACGTCATTCCAGACGTTGCGCACCTGAGAAATCTGGTCAGAGAAGGTTTGAAGCAACGCAGTGAACTGTTCACCAACGCCGAACATTGGCGAAAAGAGCATCCAGCTGAGAGCCGTTACCACCACGCCCATAAGGATATAAGCCACACATGTTCCCCACAGGCGGCCAATGCCTTTACTTTCCAGATAGTTAACTGGGCCCCTCAAGCAGAAAACGATGATGGTCGTCCAGACAACAATGGCCACGGGAGTGGCCAAAATGTTGAGCGCCCGCCCAAGCAAATACAAAAGAACGAACATCACGATAATGAAGGTGCTCGTGTATAAGCGGCGACGCGATTTTACCGTTTTCAATTCCTCTTTGCGAAACTCGCTATCCGAGAGATGAGTATCGCTGTTCGTCATAACTGGTTAAGCACTCCTATTAGTTTTGAGCGGATTCGGAATCGCGAGAAATCTGAACAGAGAAAGCATCCTTCAAGTTGGAAGACATCTCGTTTGCCTGAGCCTGTGCCTCTTCGCGAGCGGCAACGGCTTCAGCGGCTTCGGCGCGCTTTACATCGGCACGAGCCTGAGCGCCAGAAACACACGTCTCGACGCTGTCGAGCTTCTGATCGACCACCTGCACAACAGCACCAACGCGAGAATCTTCCGCCTTAGCGCCCAGCGGAGCGATGCGGCTGCGAAGACGGCTGGTCACGTTGGAGAGCGCGTCCAAAGGGAGCGATGTGATGTTGTCGAGGGACTCAGTTGCCTTGGAGACATTACCCGTGATGGTGTTCACGTCCTCCAAGATCTGATCCACCCGCATGATCTCTAGATTTGCAGCATCAACGGTAAGGGTAATGCGCTCCATCAACGGATCGATACGCTCAAGAGCAGGCTTTGCCGTGTCGAGTGCTTCCTTAGCCTCCACAACCAAAGGATCAACTTTTTCAAACGTTTCCTTCATGGATTTCGTAAGGGTGATGAAAAGATACGCCATGGCACCCAGCGCAACAACGCCGGCGATGCACAGCAGCACGATTCCCACAGGAATCAGCGATTCGAAGATTTCCATCTTTCCTCCTCTGGTCAGGAACTTAAAACTCACATGTGCAGATTACATTCTATCGGATAGAGGGGCATCAACGCGATACCTCTCCCAACCTCGTTCCCCAGGCGTGAAAAACACCCCACGCTCCAAGCCTTCGGGGAGATACCGCTGCTTAACATAGCCCTCGGCATAACTATGGGGGTACAGATACTCTCCGTATTCTTCAGACCCCGGACGATGGCGATCGCGCAAGTAATCGGGCACGGGGCGAAGCGGGCCGTTACGCACCTCGTCCAACGCTTTGCCGATGCCAGCATACGCGGAGCAAGATTTTGGGGCTAGAGCCATGTACACTGCCGCCTGAGCCAGATTGATGCGGCATTCGGGCATGCCGATAACCTCAACAGCCTTAAAGCATGCTTCGGCGACCAAGAGCGCTTGCGGATCGGCATTGCCAATGTCCTCGGATGCAGAAATAAAGATACGACGCGCAATGAACTTCGGATCTTCCCCTCCATCGATCATCCGAGCAAGCCAGTACAAGGCTGCATCGGGGTCTGATCCGCGCATCGACTTGATGAATGCCGATATCACGTCATAGTGCATATCCTGTTTCTTATCGTAAGGAAGAGTGCGATGGGGAACCGCCGTACGTACCATTTCCTCGGTAATGGTCTCTGCCTTTTGAGCGCGAGCCAAATCGGAGGCAAGCGATAGGGTGTTCAAGCAGCTGCGCGCATCGCCACCCGCCAAAAGCAGTAGCGCCTTACGAGCGTCTTCGTCGAGCGAGTAATCGCCCTTCAAGCCTCGGCTGCTTTCCAGGGCGTGGTCCAAAATCGACGAAAGGGCATCGTCGCTGAGCCTATGAAGCTCAACGATGCGCGATCGGGATATCAATGCCGAATTCACTTCGAAAAAGGGGTTTTCCGTGGTAGCCCCAATCAAAACCACCACACCGTCTTCAACCGCGTGAAGCAAGGCATCTTGCTGTGCGCGATTGAAGCGATGGATCTCATCGACGAATAAAATGGTGCGAATGCCCCGATTTATCAGACGCTTGTCAGCATCTGAAATTTCACGACGCAAATCGGCGACCGTACCACCGATAGCCGAAACCTCAACAAAATGGGCATGGGTGGTTTCGGCGATAACGTGGGCAATGGACGTTTTCCCCGTTCCTGCAGGACCGTACAAGATAACAGAAGAAAGTGTGTCGGCTTCGATGGCGCTACGCAGCCACGTTCCCTCGCCTAACGCGTCCTCTTGACCGATAAGATCGTCGAGCGTTTGCGGCCGCATACGCACCGCCAAAGGGGCATTTGCCGCACGCTTGCTGTTTTCTATGTCTGTAAAGAGTGTATCCATGAGTTGACCTTAACACGGGCGCCGAGAGAACCGCTCTCAGTGCGCCAAACCCCATACCGATCACGCAGAAAGGCTTTGCGCATAGGCGGAAAGAACAGCCTGTTCCAGCACTTCCCTGTCCTCTTCCATAAAGGCATATTCCACCGTTTGCGGCTGAGACGCGTCTACGATACTTTCCTGCTCTACGCGTACAAACGTTGCCGTAACGCGTGGGCTTCCCTGAGCCATAAGTGCCAACGCGTAGCATTGAGCCTGAAGGAGATGTTTGCCGAACACCCGCGCAGCAGATTCATCGGGCGAACCTCCCGTCTTGTAGTCAACCAAGAAGGCCGAACCGTCCCCATCAAACGAAACCGCATCGATTTCACCTTCCAGATACACCGCGTTCGAAGCCACACCTAGGCAGACCATGAACGGCACTTCAGCCTGGGGAGCGCCCTTAGCCACTAAAGCACGAGCGACATCGCTTGCAAACCACCTATCGAGCGCAGCACTCAGCCGCGCCTCTTGCGAGGGGGCTAATCCCTGGGCACGAACCTGAGCGGCAACGGCTTCATTCGCAGGACGTTTGAGCGCAGACCCGTCGAACTGCGCAATAGCGCGTTGCGCCAAACGGTGAAATGCCGTGCCCAGCGCAGTGGCGTTTTCCTCGAAGAAGCCTCGGTCGACATCGAACAAGGACGACTCCGCTTCTTCTTCGGGCCCTGGGGCCTGATGGGCAGCATCGCCAATCGAAGAGTACGAAAACACCTCTTCGCAAGAAGCGTGATACGGCTGACAATAAGGAGCAGGAGGCAAGGGAGCCGCTGGAATGGTAAAGGGTTTTTTCTCTTCTACGACACGTTCTTGCTGTTCGGCAGGGGTATCAAGCACCGTGAGCTCAAAATCCATAGGCGCGCTTCCGCCGTAGTTGAGCTTCTGTATTGGGGCGGTTGCCGAAGCTTCCCACTGAAGCGCCTCATGTAAATCATCAAGGATGCCCTTGCCCTCATACGAAAAGCTTTTATTGCCCGAATGCGCCACGCCAATGAACAGCGACTTGCTGGCACGAGTCAAGGCAACGTACAGCAAGCGGCGAGCCTCGGACAGCTCCTGTGTGGCAACATAGCCTTTCAAGGAAAGCATCAAATCCTGATAGGTCGATGCCTGCATGATATCGGCACTCGGCTCGTCGCCCTGCTCAATAAACTCATGAAGACCCTGAATGGTTTTGCGAGAGGGACGCAGCATCGGCGAATCAAGCGCAACATAGGTTGAAGCCGCAATGTTTTCGGCAACTAAACTTTCAGCCTTTCCCGAAAGACGCAGATCAGCCAAAGCAACATGAGGAAATTCAAGGCCCTTGCTCGCATGAACCGTCATTATACGCACAAAATTAGAGCTGCTAGCAGAAAGTGTTCCAGGGGTAAGCTTCAACGTTGCCAAGTCGCTCTCGAACCGATCTGCCGTACGGGCAAGACCCAATCCCAATTTCTCGACGTCTTCCAGCATTCGCAGCGCCTTGCCGAGGTTGCCCACAATAGCCTGGCCCTGAGCCTGCTCGCTTTCAAGGCGAATAAGCCAACCACTCGAACGCAGCAAGGTACGAACCCCCGCCGCCATGCCGAAGCGACGGATCGAATCGAATGCCGCATTGAGGCAGATATGAGCGAAGTCTATTTGGTCCTCCTGCTCAGCGGTAAGACCAGTAAGCCCCTTTTCGTCCTTCCAAGCCGCAAATCCATCGGATAGAGCCCTGCGAAATCTATGACCCTGACGGCTGGTGCCTGTAGCCAAATAAAGCAGGGCGTCATCGCCCAAAGCAAACAAGGGCGAAGAGAGCACCGTATAGAGCGCCTCATTATCGGTGCAACTCGAAAACAAACGCACCATCGAGGCAACCAATTGAACTTCCAAGGAATCCGAGAAGGTGGAACCTCCAGCAACCAGACACTCAAAGCCAGCGTCGCGCAAAGCTTGAGCATAGACATCAACATTCGACATATTCCCCAACAGCAAAACCATGTCAGAGGGCGATGCTGGATTGCTTGTGTCATCGCGCAAGCCAGCGAAATGCTCGGCAATGCGACGAGCGCACGCAAGGCGTCCCGCCCCTAGGCCGGGACCCCCCACCTTGCAGTCGAATAGAGCCATGGAAACACGGGGGCGCGTTTCGAAGAGCGGATCCTCTTGATTATTCACTGCTCCCTTAGGCGCCAACGAAAGGAATCGATCGCCGAATACCTGCGGCTGCGAAAATACCTTGTCTACAAAGGAAAGCACATCGGCATGGCTTCTAAAATTATCGGGGAGACTCACGAACTGAGCCTCAGGACACTCTGCTTCAAGGCTTTCGCGGTAACCGAAAAAGACATTCACATCGGCGCCACGGAAACGGTAGATGCTCTGCTGGGCATCACCAACCGTGCACACATTGGAAAGGCCTGGCTGAGCAAGCGCTCGAACCAGAGCAACCTGAAGCTCGTCGGTATCCTGGAACTCATCAATCATGATGATCCTGAACTGGGTTCGGTAGGCATCGGCAATTTCAGGATGATCGGTCAGCGCGTGGAAAGCCATACGAAGCAGGTCAACGTTATCGATGCCGGCAGCGCCCTTCAAGCATTGATATTCTTCATCAACAGCACGAGCTATGCGCAGCAACGCTTGGACGTCGCGAGCCGAAAATGCTGCCTCTACCTGCCCCGCAGCAAAAGCGTAGGCATCGCGGTACTCGGCGAAAAACGTAGGATCGCTTTCCTTCACATGGTATTTGGGGCTGGTTTTAGGAAACGAAAAAAAGGCCTCGACAAAGCGAGCCGCTTCGAAATTCGGATCCTCAAACGAAGTACAGCCACCGTACTCCAGGAGATATTTGTTGGCCACCTCCAAGGCTTTTGTTGTCGCTTCGTGATTCTTGGCGTCGGTCTTCCCCGGCTTGGGCAATCCTTCAAGACAGGAGATGAACGTCTCCCCCAGCTCAACCATCTGACGCATAAGCGCTGAAGGATCCCCCTCTACTTCGGGAACCACGACAGCATCAAAACCCTCTGGCAGAGCGAGGGCACGCGAAGTGATCTTGCGAACCCACGTTTCAATACTCGGTGAAGCAGGACCCTGGGAATAAACATCGAGAGAACCCACAAAGCCCCTCAACGCTGCATCATCGCTTTCCTGGATTCGCTTAATAACGGAATCGAACGCCTCTTCGTAATAACGCTTAGATTCCGTTTCGGAGATCACCGAAAATGCAGGGTCTATGCCCAACTCAAGAGCATGTTCGCGAAGCACTCGAGAGCACATGCCGTGAATGGTGGAAATCCACGCATCATCAACCTTCAGCGCCTCTTCGACTAAGCCCATGCCCGCAAGCTGGCGCTTAATACGCGACTTCAATTCCGCTGCGGCCTTCTTGGTAAAGGTAATTGCCATGATCTGGCTGATACTCTGCACGGGTTGAGCATCAGGGGTATCCTCCGAAAGCGCATAGGCAATGCGCTGGGTAAGCGTAAAGGTTTTGCCGCTGCCCGCACCGGCAGAAACCATGAGCGGTTTATTCAGGGTCGTGATGATCTGGCGCTGGCCAGGGGTGCAGGTGTCAAGATTCACGAGAGCCTCTTTTCACAGTAACGAACCGGGCAATACGTACACGAAGATTCACAGAGAGGATCGGGGGCAATGTCACCTTCCAGAAAATCGGCAATGCGCTTGCCCACTTCCAGCTCAACCATATCCAAATACGATTCGAAATTCATATTTACGCCCGAAGCGCTCCGCGCAAACCCCGTAACATCAAGCATGGACGAATCAAACGAGCCAGCAATTGATCTAGCTGGCTCTTTGGCCCTATAGCTTAAATAGAGAGCCCCGACAGGACGTGCGGATTCAACAACGCGACGCAGCGCTTGCGCATAAATAAGTGTCTGGATCTTGGATGGGATGCGGAAGCCCTCTTGTTCATCGGGGTCAAACCCCGCATCATGCCCCGCAATACCGCCCTTGTAGTCAATCACCACGTAATGACCGTGTTCGGCATCAATGTCAATCCTATCAACGCGACCCATAAGGCGCACGCCCGCATAATCGATGGCTTGACCAGGCTCAATGGAGAGTTCGAACCGTTGAGGCGTAAAACGGGGCAGCATACGCGCCTGAACGTTAAGGTTGTCAATCAGCGTCTGCTTCAAGCGATTCGCCTGAGCGCATTCCGTAGAAGAAAGAGGAAGATAACGCACGCCTTCAACCTGCGCTTGTCTCGAAAGTTCCGCATCAAATACGCGGCTCAAGCAGAGCTGAGCCTGTTCCAGATTTCCGAGAGTAACGCGCTTAGAGGAAATTTCCTGCTCCAAGCAACGGTAGAACGATTCCCAAACAGCATGCACGAATACGCCCTGCTCCAAAGGCCCGAACAATTCATCGGGAGCTTCGGGGCGCAAGCGTCTTGCCGTATACCAACGATACGGGCAATTCACATACTCTTCTATTGCGGAAGGAGAAAGCACAACGGTGTCTGGATTGTCGGGCGCTCGGAACAGGGAAAGGAGCGGCTTAGAAGATTCGCCCACGATGCCTGGCGCAAAACCAGGTATCGCAATGGAATCGGGCTCTTCCCCACCTGCCTGATAATTTGCCGCATAAGTATCATGCGAACCGCCCTCATCGCGCGTAGCGACATAATCATGCAGGTGCTGAGGTACCCCAAAACCGTCACGTTCTTCGTCCCCCTCTCGCAAGCATTCGCAGAACTCATCGAGCACAAACGAAGGGTACACGTCTTCGTCACCGCCAGCATTCAGAACGCGCTCACACGCAAAGTACTTTGTCGCGCATCCCTTTACGCGCTCAAAATCAAGACGTGCATCCTGCAGGGCATGACGGGGCACCTGAATACCAAGCTTGTCTTCAAGCGTAACTAACGCATTATGCGATTCGCTAGCTGAAACGTAACGTGCGTCCAAATCGCAACGAACAACAACATCGAAGCGGCTCTGCGTGGAAAGCGAAGGGGCTTGCGATGCATCTAGCACCACAACCCTATTGGAACCAGACCCGCACGTACGTGAAACGTCAACAGCAAGCGAAGACAATGCAAGCGTGAATACCTCGGGGCCCACCTCCCAACGACGGGCAGCCTCGTACACACCGCGCAATGCCATAATGGCAATCTGCTGTTCGAAAACAGAAGCCGCATCGAGCCCACGCAGCTCTTCGGACAGATCGATAAACCTATCAAGCAAAAGCGATGCATCGGCATCAGCAACTAATTCCTCGAATAGATCGTAAGTTTCGGTGACCAAATGCATCATGGCCTGAAGCTCTTCAAAGGAAAGGGCTCTATCGCCACGAACCGAAGCATCGATTTTGGCGGCAGCCTGAACGGAAATGCCAGAAAAAGGAGATGACGCAAAATCCATCAAAGCACGTGGATTGTGGTGGTCATCGAGAATGAACTCACGGATTGCCATGTAGGCGCGACCAAAATGCGTCTCCGTAAAAGGCTTTCGGGCTTGAAGCACGCATTCGCATCCGCGGGCCGAAAGCGCTTCGGACAAGGTTGTGTACACAGAATGGGGGCGCGAGGTAACCACTAAAACACTCCCCGCCCTTCCCTTAGAGGACAGCGCCTCGCATGCCTGGCGCACATAACTGGATATAAGCGCATTTTCCGCAGAGGGGCCTGAAGCAAAAAGGAATTGGGGCAGCACGCCCTTCGGCAAACCGGTAATGCGCTCAGTTCCACTGCCAAGAATGGTGCAGGGTATTCCCGTCTTTTCGGCGAACTGAGCAAAGCATGGGGGCAATTCCACCCCTTCAGCCAGGGTAAAGGAAACATCCCAATTTACGCCCAGGAGCACATTGAGGGCATCGCCCTCTTCAACAAAGCCGCGCTGCAAAAGAACGGCACGATATGGCTCCACCAAACCAAGAAACTCACGCTCTTGAGCCGAAAGAGAAGCCGGAGGATTACCAATAGCCGCTTCAAGAGCATCAAGACCAATTGCTTCGGAAAAGAAACGGCACACAAGAGCAATGCCTCCGTCTGTAGGCTCAAGAGACCCAACTTCGGAAGATTGCTCCAGCAAAAAGCGAACGGCAAAGGAACGATCAAGCGAAGGAATCAGCACACGACCATCGCCATATAATTCCCAAGCATCAGCAAGCCATGCGGCAAACGTGGTTGCGGTAACGCCGAAACAAGCAGCAGAGCCCTTGGCGGCGAGCTGTTTTCTATACGAAAGGGCCTGATCGTGGGTGCTGAATATAGTTACATTCCTTGTCACTGAACATTCCTCTGTACTTGATGGCCATTGCGGGCTTCTAAATATTGCAACACGTTACGTGTCAAGACTTTTTTCTTTTGCGCGATATACCTATACTGAAGTTAGCCGATCCCGTGTCTGCGATGGACCGATGACATTTAATTGGGAGCCTCAGATTGCGTGCGGAATGGAGATTCGTATCTGTTGATGCGAAAGCCAGGAACCAAGCTGCGGGCACCCACCTAGCTAGGTGGGTTCATCCAATTAGCGGGGTCGGTTTTTCTATGCCAAAATTCGTTGCCTTCGCCAGCATTTGCCCCGAAAACCCGTTTCTTCCGGAAACGCGAAATCCCAAGGCCAACCTTTGGTCACAGATCAATCTCGGGGCGAATGCCTAATGAACCGCGCCGTATACATAGCCCCATCCGTGAGAAGAGAGCGATGAATTGATCTGGCCGCAAAGACGATCTCGGGTATAAAGACCAGGAGGCAGAAGGTTAAGAACTTCCATGAGCTCGCCGTTAAGCCCGTATGCTTCACCCTCCAACACTACTTCCAGCCTCATATAATCTTCGCGACCATCAAAGAGTCTGTCGATAAACTCCTGGAGCACACCATAGTCGGGACTTTTTTCTCGTGCCACGCTTTCCTCTTTCTATAGCAGTAACGCAGACAGCAGGGACGCTACTGCGGCACCACAACATCGCTGCCGCCAACCGTTGCGAGCAATGCACCCGTATAAGCTGGGGTGGCGGCACCCGATGCTCGAAGGAATTGAACCCCCTGGGCACGAAGACGCACCACAAGCTCTACCATCGCATCGGCAGTGGGGTACGGATTTTCATCAGTGGGCTCAAACTGGCGCCTATCTTTGCGACGGACCGAAACATCAACGAGCAGAGGCTTGTCGGTAGACGAAGCCATTTCCTTGGCGAAGCCAACCAAAACACGTGCAGGAGCATCAGAGACTACGCCGATAACGTCAGCCCCATACTCGTCGCACAAGGCAACGCCTTCAGAAAGCGTACGCCCACCAGAAAACATGCCTTCCTCATTTGGCACCAAGCTGATCAACACAGGGCCATCGTATACCGCGCGAGCTCCCATAAGCGCACACTGAGCATCATCGAGGCTCTTGAAACCCGTGAAATACAGCGCATCAAAAGGATACTCGATTAACGCCAGAACGGCATCGTGATACTGCTTCTTCGACTGTTTAAGCGAAACAGCAGAAGCTGGGTCAAGCGGCAAGCCGGTTGGACCGATTGCTGCAATAAGATGCTGCGGGGAAAACTGAGCTGAGGTTTCATAGGCAATGCGCGCCATTTCTTCAGCACGACCCTCGAAACGAGCATATGCAAGACGGGCTTCAGTGATTCCCTCTGTCGGGGTAACGAAACAGGGCACATCGATGGATTTTTCGAGCTTGAAAGCCTCTTCAATGAGTTCAGGCTCGCACAGAACCACATATTCGCGATCGGAGGGATCAAAGCCCTGGGAAGCAAGTTGGTAATCAAGCGGGGTTGAAAGGACAAGCATATCCTTATTGAAACGCATTTGAATATCAGGCATAGCATCCCTTTCATTACAACTGTGGTAGAGTGTTCAACTCATTATATAGGGTTACGGCAAACGCTGTGACCAACCAAGTACCCACTAACGCGTTTGCCCCTCAATGATTCTGCAGACACACAAATTTCTGTATTTGTATGAAACAGCATGCATCTGCTTTTGCGATTCGCCTATTCCATTGCATAAATCCCTCCTTATTATTCAATAAAATGAAGAAAATGAGGAGGAAATAGCGTTTGAACCCGTTCATGGTGCCTTTTTTGCACGTTCGCCGTGGAAATCATTCACAAAGGGTTGGCAATTTAGGTGAGAGATCCTATTATTTTAATCAGCAAATGTGGTCCCCTCCCAATTTGCAACTGCTTTTCCCCAAAAAGCAGTCGGTGCTAGATCCCCAAATAATAGGCACCGAAACTCCCTCCTTGTGGGCCTGACGAGATCCCCTCTCGCAGGCCCCTCCTCTTTTTTAGGGCTTATTTATTTTTTCGCCCGCCTCCAAACCATTTGCTTAGCTAGGCAATTAAAAAATTGGATATGGGCAAAACAGTTCTCGGTCTTTCATTTCAGTTCCAGCTTTTACGCTTGATTGAATTTGTGAACGACCTCAACCCATTTAGCAGGAGCGTCGATAACTGCATCTTGTTTTTGTTCGACAACGCAGGTCAAGCCATACATTCAAACCGTCAAAAGCAGCAGACGAAACCAAGGCGATAGCAGTAAACTGCATACCCCCTCACTTTGAAGAATTTGCACAACGTCGTTACTAAGGCGTGCGTTTTTCGAGTCTGCCCGTTGCGAAGATCAACTCGTTGCGAAAGAGCAGCCCATTGCGGTAGATCCGCTTGTTGCAAAACAAAAAAACTGACTTCTCTGCAACTTTTTTTCGATTAGGGACTCTCTTCCATCGCCGCAAAGCGGAATAGGACTGCCAAACAGTAGATTATCTGCGCTTTTGCGCTTCAATCAGCGATTGGGGAGGCATGCAACAATCCCTAATCGCAAAAAAGTTGCAATCTGGATCGATTTTTTGTTTTTGGCTTCTCGGGACAACTTCCAGAGGGTGCCATGGGTGGAATGACTCAGGTTTAGCACACGCACCATCGGGGAAACCGGCAAGAAAACACGGCGGAGAGGCATCGGATCATACCAACAGAACGGTGCACTGGAGCAACACGAGGCCAGCACTGCGGATTGCTCCAGATGCTGCGTTGCGCGGAGCACAACCCTATAGCTCAAATAAACCCGAGTCACGCTTTTGTCTCTATTGCTATTCCTCTTTAAACAGAAAAGCCGCCCGAAGGCGGCCTCTCAGCAAAAGCATCTACTGGGTTTATCCGTGCAGCTTTTTGTACAGACGATTGTTGGTATCGAGCCAGCTTTCAATGGTGCCCGTGTCGTAGCCATCTTCTGGATCAATTACCAATGCATACATCTCTTCTTCTTTGAGCACCGCATCAAGCGCATCGGTAAGCTGGATCTCCCCACCAGCACCTGGCTTAACCTCTGCCAGCAGCTCCATAACACGCGGCGAAAGAAGATAACGGCCAAACACAGCCAAATTGGAGGGAGCTTCCTCAACTGCTGGCTTTTCAACGAGAGAAGACACTTTCCACACGTCGTCGCTCAATGCCTCGCCCGCAATAACGCCAAAACGATCGACTTCTTCCTTGGCAACAGGAAGAACGGCAATAACACTTGCGCCGTTATGGGCGTCAGAAACTTCCTTCATCTTAATGAGCATCTGATTGTCGGGAACAAGCACATCGCCCAAAAGCACGAAGAAAGGCTCGCCCCCGATACGGTCGGCCGCACAGTGAACCGCATGGCCCAAGCCCAGAGGCTCATCCTGGTATACGTAGCTTACGTTCAGATTGCCCGCATGAGCCACCTTGTCTGCATACTTGTCCTTGCCGCGGCTGCGAAGCTCCGCCTCGAGGGCGGGATTGGGCGTAAAGTGCTCTTCGATGGACTTCTTGTCATGGCTATTTATGATGATTACCTCGTCTGCCGCAGAAGCCAAGCCCTCTTCGACAACGTATTGGATAACCGGACGGTCTACCACAAGAAGCATTTCCTTGGGTTGAGCCTTCGTAGCGGGCAGAAAACGGCTGCCCAAGCCAGCAGCAGGAATGAGTGCTTTCATGAATCCTCCTGATCGATGTTCAAACGTTTAGATTTTAGCAAATGAAAGCAAAGATGGCTGGTTAGTTGCCTATCCAGCCAAATTGAGGAAAAAGAGGGCTATTTGAAAGACGATCAACTATGCCAATATCATCGCCATAGTGGGAATGGTGCCCATCGACATAATGGTGGTAAGGAAGGTGCCTTGACTCATGCTTTCAACATCGCCATCAGCCTCGATGCACATCATGGTGCCACTCGATGCAGCAGGCATAGCCGTGATGAGCACGATGGTTCCAAGCAGGAGCTGGTCGTCGATGAAGAAACCAAATACGAAATAGCAAGCAAGCGGCATAACCACCAAACGCGCAACGCTGGCAATAAGCGCACGCCAGTTTTTAAACGCCTCGAGAATAGGGCTTTTGGCGATGGCGGAGCCCAAAACGAACATTGCGCCTGGAAGCGTGAACTGCCCAATGGTGGTAAGGGTGTGTGCTGGAACACCAGAATCCGTAATATTGCAAAGCACCAGCACAACCGAAACCAAGCAGGAAATCATACAGGGGCTTATCAGGGAAATGCCCAGCTTCTTCAGGCGCGCCTTGAGTGAAACTACTTCCCCATCCTTCTTGTTGGCAAGCAGCATTACGCCAATGGTCCACGTGGCAAGGGTAGAAGGAATATTGAAGATGGCGCCATACACCACCGCTTCGGAACCGAAAATGACATTCAGCAAAGGGAACCCAATCACCGATACGTTGCTGAACACCATCAGATACTCAAGCGTGCCACGCGTGCGATCGTCGGAAGAAACAAAATGCCCGATCACGATAGCAATCAGCGTTACAAATAAATAGGTGATAGAACCCCATTCAATAATCTCCAACACCATATCAAGACTCGGGAACGAGGTGCTGTTGAGCACTGCAGCCACGATCATACAAGGCATGGTAACGTTCAGGACCAGGGAGGAAAGCTTGGCGTCAAACTCGTCGTTCATCACGCCCTTCTTGCGACAGCCGAAACCAACTGCAATCATCGCAAAAAGAAGCGCCATCTGAGCAGCTGCTGTTTCGAATATTTCCATCATGCCATCCTTGCTGTTCTATGCATACCCGTTTAAGGGCCCAACCGTTAATGCGTAAAGAACTATAAGAATCCAAGGCGGAACCCTCAATTGATTTAGGTCCGATTCAGGGTTATTGCAGGTATGGATTTGCATGGTTTAGACTGTTTATCATGCAAGATTCGAATAATTGAGTTGAGGTATTCCGATGAACCTTTCCCATCTGCAGTATTTCAGGGAGTTGGCACAGGTGCAGCATTACACCAAAGCTGCCCATAATCTGTTTATCTCGCAGCCCACGCTCTCCCACTCAATTGCATCCTTGGAAGACGAACTTGGCGTGAAACTCTTCGAGAAAAACGGGCGAACGGTCAAGCTTACCGATGATGGCGCGCTGTTCGCTCAGTACGTCGAACGGTCACTTGATGCCCTAGAGGATGGAATCGGCGAACTCGAAAAACGCAAGGGGCGCCTTTCTGGAACTGTGCGCCTTGGAGCAATCCATTCGGTCCGTTCAGCTTTCCTCCCCGAAGCGGTATTGGCGTACCGTCGCACCCACGGCAATCTTGTTGAACTGAAGATCGATCAAGGCTCCACAAAAGAATTGCTCGACTACCTCCACACCGGTGAAAACGACCTCGCCATTACTTCAGAGGTAAAAGCCGATGGCTTCGTGTTCACGCCGCTCTTCCGCCAAAGGCTGGTTGTCATCGTCCATGAAGGTCACCCATTTGCCTCCCGTAGCAGCATCAGCGTTAGCGAGCTTGCCGATATGCCGGTCTACACCTATCGAGAAGACATCATCGTCGGTACCGAAGTAAGCGAATTTCTAGAAAGCCACGGACTCGACCTTGCCAAAATGAATCTGAACCGAGATTCCGACGATGAGGTTATTCTAGGCGGTATCGTTTCACGAGCGCCAGTGGTAGGCCTAGCGCTTGACTCTTCTGGGTTGTACCCATTTCGCAATTTGAAGCTCATCCCGCTTGAGGAGCCAGAAGCCCAGGCAATCCACCCTATCGGCGTACTGAGGCTTGCGGGCAAACGGTTCAATCCCGCAACCAACGACTTCATTGAATTCCTGTTCGGCTTTGCGCACAATTTCTACCATTATGACGACCCCGAAAACGCCAACTTGACATCACCCGTTGTCTGCTGTTAAATCAATATCCGCTGGGGATGTAGCTCAGTTGGGAGAGCGCAACGTTCGCAATGTTGAGGTCGTGGGTTCGATCCCCATCATCTCCACCAGCAAAACACCAAATCGCAAAGCATATTTGCTTTGCGATTTTTTTGTTTTCAAATGCACTATTAGAACTATTGGCAGAATGTGCATCTCAGGCGCATATAACTCACAGGGCTGCTTTAGACCTTGTTGATGCACCACAGCCAGCAGCATCGCTGCTCCTATCTGTTTGCCACGCCGCAGACAGCCCGCAGACAGCTCCGTAGCGCTGGAGGCGTAAGACACCCGAGGACATCGCTGCATAACAGTAGAGCCCGCTCAGATAACTGAGCGGGCTCTACTTTCTAACTTGGTTTTCGGGCCTTATTCTTCGGCGTTTGCCTCAACCGCTACAGGCTCTTCGGTAACTTCTTCTTCAATGAAGCTGCCGAACAGGGGCTGGCCATCCTGACTGAGCTCGACCATGCCAGTAAGAACATCTACATACTGGTAGGACTGACGAGCAGAAGCACCGCGCTTACGCTTTACTTCCATGATAAATAGCTGCGGATGCACCTGCATGAGCACGCCTTCGCTCTCAACGATTTTCGAGCGTCCCATGTTTGCGCGAACGCGAAGCTTTTGGCCTACATACTGGCTAAGCGTGTCATGGATGTTGCCGATAATCTGTGCTTGCTTTGCGAGATCCATATAAGGTTGTTCTTTCCACTTTGAACACAATAAAACTCGACTAGTATATCATTCGCAGCTTTGCTACGGGACAATCTCCATCTTGTAACCATAGAGGCATTATTCCAGATAGGCTCCCGTTTGACGGTTCCACAGATGGGCGTATTCCCCACCCCGGGAAACCAGTTCATCATGGGGGCCATCTTCGACGATTCTGCCGCCATCAAGCACCACGATCCTGTCCAAACTGGCCACCGTGGACAGACGATGCGCAACCACGATGCACGTACGACCTTCCATGAGGGTAGCCAAAGCATCTTGAACCAGCTTTTCACTTTCAGAATCGAGCGCACTTGTTGCTTCATCAAGCACCAGCACTGGGCAGTCGGCCAAGAGTGCACGAGCAATGGCGATACGCTGACGCTGGCCGCCGGAAAGCTTGACGCCGCGTTCTCCCGTGATGGTGTCAAACCCCTGCGGAAGCTTCTCAATAAACTCAAGTGCATTGGCCTGCTTGGCTGCTCTTCGAATTTGCTCCATGCTGGCATCGGGTTTGCCATACGAGATATTTTCGGCAATGGAACGGTGAAACAGTAGGGCTTCTTGCGGCACATAGGCAATTTGGCGACGCAGCGATTGCTGGGTGGTATCGGCTATGTTTTGCCCATCAATAAGAATCTGTCCTTGCTGAATATCGGAAAGACGAAGCAAGAGCTTTGTAAGCGTTGTTTTTCCCGCTCCGCTCATACCGACCAAGCCAACACGCTGACCTGCGGAAATATGAAGCTCAAACTTATCAAACACCTGCGTCTTCGCATTACCATCGGTATAGAAAAAGTCGATACCTTGAAAATCGATAGCGCCACGGCTCACCTTCAAATCAGGCGCTCCGGGCTTATCAGCCACCAAACGAGGTTCATCGAGAATGGCAGTCATGCCACTCGCATCGCCAAATGCACGATTAAAGCGCTGGAGGCCGTTATTGATGAAATTGAACTGGTTGGTGACGGTGTAGGTATAGGTGAACATAACAACCAATGTGCCCGGAGTGATGCCGTACCACGCATTGCCTCCGGCAATAAACACGGTTACCACCGACATTATCACCACCGTGATGCAGGCAGTAATAATGCCACGAGTAAGCGATGCCCACATACGTTTCGAATCGCGCGCCACCACTTCCCTATTCGCGTTATCAAACAGCCCACGCTCATAGTCTTCGCGGCCATACGTTTTTACCGCCAGAATATTCGCCACCGAGTCTGACAGCTCGCCCGAAAGCTGGTTCTGCGCACTAGCAGCTTTTTCATTCAGGGAAAGAATGCGCTTATATAAGTAGTAGGAAATGCTCGCATAAACAGCCAGTAGCACCATCAGAATGGCAACGTACAGAGGAACACGCGGAAGAAGAATTCCACAGGTGAATATCACCGAGCAGATTACCGGCAGGAAAGGAAACATGATGGTTTCGATTAGCTGCTGATATGCGCTCATAAACTTCGTGGTTTGGCTAACGAGCGTGCCGCCGAATCGATTCGAATGAAACGACATACTCTGATTGCACAGGGCGTCAAAGCTCATGGTTGCCAAATCGTACGAAGCAGCAATTTCCAGCTTGTACATGGTGTAATCTTGCAATTTACTGGCAGCTTGACCAAATACGTTAATCAGAATAAGGGCCACAATATAGGGCCCAAACACGGTAAACACTTGATCCGCCTCAACGGGCTGAGCGCTAACCTGGTCCACAATTAGGCTCATCACGTACGGATTGCCGTAGCTCAACAAAGCAACAAAGGCAAACGTGGACACCATCAGTGCTGCAAACAATGCCTTGTGTCTGCGCGTCACCTTCCAGTAGTAATGAAGCGTCCTACGTGTCAAAGAAGTCTTGGCGTTGGCCATCGGATTCCTTTCTTGAATTCAAAGTTGAGGCAACGTCGGAATAAGCAGATCACACAACGATTCCAGCCTGCCAAGAAGAGTACCAGGAGAAAACAACGGAAGGGCACGAGACGCAACACCTCGTGCCCTTTACGCTATTCGTGCATTGCCAAGTAAGCACGACCCAATTCTATAAAGGTTTCGCGTTCAAGCGATTCACCACGGGCCTTCGCGGAAACGCCCGCTCGTTCGAGCGTTTCAGGAATGGAGGCCAACATGCGCTCATCGTAGGCTTGCGGATTCGAGAAGTACATCTTCAGGGAGTTCGCAATGGTTTTGCGACGATTAGCGAAAGAAGCGTCCGCCATCACCATAGCGGCATGACACAATTCTTCAGGCAGCTGCTCTGCTCTGCGGTCAAAGCGAATAACGGCGCTTTTCACGCGCGGAGGCGGGAAGAAATTACCCTCGGAAACAGCGAAACGGCCATGATACTCAGCCAGAAGGCCCAACTTCACCGTATAAGCACCGTAGTTCTTCGTGCCGATTTTGGCACACATGCGATCGGCAACTTCCGCTTGAACCATTACCGTTTGACTCTTTAACGACCCATAGCGTTCAAAGAAATCGAGCACGATGGTAGCGGCCACCGCATAGGGCAGATTTGCTGCAAGCTTAGTAGGAGCAAAAGGAACCTGATCGGGACTTACCGCCAATGCATCACCTTGGATCAGGGTAAACCTGTCAGCCCACTCAGCGCAGGTTTCCGCCAAAACGGCTGGTAGGTCGGTATCCATTTCGATAGAGGCAACCTGACCCGCGCGCTGAAGCAAGGCAACCGTAAGCGTTCCGATGCCAGGACCAACCTCCAAGACCTTGTCTTCAGGGCCCAACTCAGCCAAATCGCAAATATGCCGCACGATACCATCGTTGATAAGGAAATGCTGTCCCAACGCCTTTTTCGTCATAAGGCCATGAGCTTCAAGAACAGCGCGCGTTTCTGCCACGCTTGCTAAGTATGAAAGCTTGCCCATCAGGCAACACCCCACTTTCCCAAGTGTTCACGCTTGAGACGATCAATCCCAATAAGGGGAACCGTTTCTTCAATAGCAAAACCCGCAAGGGCCATAGATGACCGAACGCTAGCAACCAAAGGCTCGTAACCATGCGGATCGCCACCATCGCCCACCACAAACAACGACAAAGGACGCTTTGCTGGCAGGGGCTCCCCCTTCTTCCGTCGCTCAAGATAGGGCCAGAAGAACGGCTGCAACCTATCCAGCACAGCTTTCAACTGGGAGGGAGCACCCGCAAAGTAAATGGGCGATACCAAAAACACTCGCTCCGCCGTGTCCAGATCGTCGATGAGCTGAGTCATATCGTCTTCGATAATGCACCCATCGTTCGTCTTGCAGAACTCACAACCATTGCAGCCAGAAACATCCATGCAGCCCACCTCATACTCAACAAGGTTCACCTCCGGATAACTCTGCTCAATTGACATTTTCAGCATGCGAATAATGCGTGCGCATTTGCCATTCAGACGAGGAGAGCCGTTTATCACAACCCACGTGCCCATTTAGGCCCCCGCAAGCAAATCGGCATTTGCACGTTGCCATTGCGTAGGCTGACAATCGAGCAACCCGAGCGCATTGCCATACATCTGCCCCAAGAGATCTTCCCGTTCCGCCTGCGTTTCCGCGCCCAAAACCTCAAGCAGCTTTTCAGCCGTGAACACCACATGGGCAGGACCGCAATCGACACCACGCATGGGTTCAGGGGTCATATAAGGACTGTCGGTTTCGGTGAGGAGAAGATTACGAGCAACCTTGGTTGCGGCAGATCGCACCTCATCGGCCTTTTTGAAAGTGATAGGACCGCCATACGCAATGTAGCAACCGTGCTCCGCCCATGGAGCAAGCGCTTCAGCGTCCAAATTGAAGCAATGCAGCAATACCCCGTTCTTTGGGAATCCTTCATCTTCCAAGATGGCCAGGCCCTCTTCATGGGCTTCACGCATATGCAGGATAAGAGGAAGACCGGCCATTTTGGCAAGCTGAACTTGACGACGGAATACGCCACGCTGCATGGCACGAGGAGAAAGGTCGTAATGGTAATCGAGGCCCACTTCTCCCAAAGCGCAGACGCGAGAATCTGCCAAGCGCCGCATCAACGTGCGCTCCATGCGAATATCCCACATCTTGGCGTTGTGGGGATGCACGCCCATAGCGATACGCAGATGAGGAATGGCTTCCTTGCAAGAACCCAAGCCGGCTTCCTCAAGAATGCCTTGAGCATCTTGCTGCCATGCTTCCAAATTGTCGAAGGTGGTGTGGCCGTCTTCAGCAGGATCGCACATAGCACACACGAAACGCACGTTATGGTATGCGCATTTAGCCAGTTCAGCAGCTGGATTCTTGAGCATTTCCAGATGTGCGTGCGTGTCGGCAACCAAGCCTGGCAAAACAGGTGCAGCTACTTCACGGTACTTGTGGTGCTTACGTTTCTGGAAAAAGGAAACGCTGAACGCCCCCTCTTCAACAAAAGCGGCGTTCAGCGATTGCGTTTCCTCGGTCATAACAACGGCCGTTTCCTGCTATTCGATGGAAAGATCGATGGCGTCAGCATCCAAGCGAGGATAGAGCGGATCGCCCACGGCAACGGCAGAACCAGCCTCAAGCTGACCCCATACCGAAGCAGCTTCAATATCGGTGATTGCGAAGATATCGCCCAGACCCAGACGATTGAAAACCTCAGCAGAAGTGTTGGGCATAAACGGAGCCATGTACAACGCAATAATGCGGATAGCCTCCAGCGCGTTATAGATTACTGCAGCAAGCTCATCAGCGGTTTCTTCGCTCTTTGCCAGATTCCACGGTGCGGAATCTTCAACATACAGGTTTACGCGGCTAGCCAACTTCTGAACAGCAGCGGCAGCATTGGTGAAATCGACCTGACCCATGCACTTGTCGTATTCGGCGTACAGTTCGTCAGCGATTTCGCGCAGCGGATTTTCCTCGGCGCCAGCAGGTGCCGCGGGAACCTTGCCCTCGAAATACTTCTTGGTCATGTTGAACACGCGACTGCACAGATTTCCCCACGTATTGGCAAGATCAGCGTTGTATACCTGAACCATGCGCTCGATGGAAATCGAGCCGTCATGACCGAACTGAACGTCGGAAAGGAAATAGTAACGATACGCGTCAACGCCGAACACCTTTACCAAATCGGCAGGCTTTAGCGCATTGCCCTTGGACTTCGACATCTTTTCGCCCTTGGTAAGCAGGAAGCCGTGTCCGAATACCGTATGGGCAACCGGCAAGCCAGCAGCCATCAGCATTGCAGGCCAGATGACGCAATGGAAGCGCGTGATGTCTTTGCCTACGAAGTGGTACTGCATAGGCCAACGCTGCTCGAATTCGCCTGCGCGCTCTTCGCTGCCGTAGCCAATGCCGGTGAAATACGCCAGCAAAGCATCAGCCCAAACATAGGCAACATGACCTTTATCGAAAGGCAGCGGAACGCCCCAGTCGAAGGTAGAACGGGAAATGGAAAGGTCCTTCAAGCCGCTTTTCACGAAGGAAACAATTTCGTTCTTGCGGGTTTCGGGACGAATGAAATCGGGGTTTTCCTCATAGAACTTCAGCAACGGTTCCTGGAATTCGGAAAGCTTGAAGAACCAATTTTCTTCGCCGCCAGCTTTCTGAACAGGGCGCTTGCAATCAGGGCACACGAATTCGCCTTCGTCGTTCTTCAGAAGGTCACTTTCGTTGTAATAGGTTTCCTCATGAACGCAATACCAGCCCTCGTAGGAACCCTTGTAACAATATCCCTTGTCGTACAAATCCTGCCAGAACTTCTTAACCGTTTCAGCGTGGCGAGGCTCGGTGGTGCGAACAAAGTCAGTGTAGGTGATATCGAGCATGTCCCAGCAATCGCGGAAGGCGGGCTCCATGGAATCGCACCAATCCTGAGGCGTCATGCCCTTTGCCGCTGCCGTATCGGCAACCTTCTGGCCATGTTCATCCATACCGGTTACAAAGGCAACATCATAGCCATTCATGCGCTGATAACGCGCAACTGCGTCGGCAGCGATGGTGGTATAAGCGGTGCCCAGGTGCGGTGCCGCGTTAACGTAGTAAATGGGAGTGGTGAAGGAATAGGTTCCCTTGCTCATGCTCATGCTCTCTTTCTTGGCGAAAACGGCTGATGATGCCGCCTGCCGCTTCAGATTACTTGCTCGTTCTGCGCCCTTTTGGCACAGCGTATAACTGAATTATTTTAGCACGAGAAAAGCTGCAGCACTTACGCGTACCAGAGAGATTGCTTACCGCGGATTCAAGATGCGCTCGCGCTGCTTCCAGTCGGGCATCACCTTGGTCATAAGGGCCTTAAAGCCAGCGCCATGATTTGGCTCCAGTATATGACACAGCTCGTGAACCACCACATACTCAAGACATTCCGGGGGGAAGAGCGCGAGGCGAATGTTTATACACACCCGCCCCGTTTCAGGCTGACAGCTCCCCCACCTGCTTTTCATGTTGCGATAATCAAGCTTCTGCACGCGCACGCCCAGAATGTGCTCCCATTCGGCAACCAGCGGCGGAACACATGCCTTCACCACTGTGCGCCATTGCTCGATTTCTTCCCTCGATGCTCTTTCGGCGCGAGCAGCTGGAGAGTCTACCTGTTTCGCTTGCTGGGTCCGAATCCAATCAGCCTTCGACCGAACGAATTCGCTTATACGGGCTTTGCTGGTACCGAGTGGCGCCGACAACGTTACTTCACCCGTCGATTTCACCTGCAAGCGAATGCTTTTCATGCGCTTTAGCGTGACATGAACGTTGCTGCCGTTAATTTGCAGGGTGTATGTCGTAGACAAAGGCATGCATATCTTCCTTGAGGAGCAGGCGGGAAAATAGGGACAGGCGCTATTTCCCCAGTCCCCGATTGGGATATCGACATTAAAAGTGGGAAAATGCACCTGTCCCTATTTTCCCAGAACAGAAACCCCCTAGTGCTTTACGCGCATGCAGCGCATAGCGTTGAGGATGGCCAGGATGGCCACACCCACATCGGCGAACACCGCAAGCCACATGGTAGCCAAACCAACAGCAGCCAATACCAACACTGCAAACTTCACGCCAAGCGCAAAGACGATGTTCTGCCATACGATGCGCATGGTTTTGCGAGCTATGCGAATCGCGGAAGCGATCTTGGAGGGCTTATCGTCCATCAGAACAATGTCTGCCGCTTCGATTGCCGCATCGGACCCCATTGCGCCCATGGCAATGCCTATATCAGCGCGAGTGAGCACCGGCGCATCGTTGATGCCGTCTCCCACAAAAGCGAGCTTTCCCTTTTCGGACGTTTCGCCAAGCAGGCGCTCCACCTGGTTGACTTTGTCTTCCGGCAGAAGCTTGCCATGGTACTCATCGAGTCCGAGTTTTTCGGCAACGGCCTTTGCAACCTCGGCGCGATCGCCCGTGAGCATAACCGTCTTCCTAACGCCAGCAGCATGCAAACGCTTGATGCATTCGGCGGCGTCTTCTTTAACCACATCAGCAATAATGATATGACCTGCATATTTACCGTCAATTGAAACATGAAGGATAGTGCCGGTAAGCTCGCAGTCGTGGTAAGCGATACCTTCTTCACGCATTAGTTTATCGTTGCCCACCAGAACCACGCGCTCATCAACCACCGCACGAACGCCATGGCCGCCCTCCTCGCGAACATCAGCAATACGGCTCTGATCGATTTCACCCGTGAAAGCTTCCTTGACGGAAACGGCAATGGGATGATCGGAATACGCTTCAGCATGGGCAGCGATGGAAAGGATAAGGTCGGGGTCAACCTCTGCTGCAGCATCGGGATGCACGGCAACCACGTTGAAACTGCCATTGGTAAGAGTGCCCGTCTTGTCGAACACCACCGTTTCGGTATGAGACAGCGCTTCCAGGTAATTGCCACCCTTCACCAGGATGCCCAAACGAGAAGCGCCACCAATACCGCCAAAGAACGAAAGCGGGACTGAGATAACAAGGGCGCAAGGGCACGAAACAACCAAGAAGGTCAAACCGCGCTCAATCCAATCGGACCAACTTTGACCGAACAGCAACGGCGGCAACACAGCCAGCACAAGAGCACCAATGGTAACAATGGGCGTGTAGTAGCGCGCAAAACGCGTAATGAAGTTTTCGGTCTGAGCCTTCTTTTCGCTGGCACTTTCCACCAGCTCAAGAATGCGCGAGACCGTGGATTGCTCGAAAGGTTTGCTCACTTTCACCGTAATCTTGCCCGTCATGTTCACGCAACCGGAAATCACTTCAGCGCCCTCTTCCACGTGACGAGGCACGGATTCTCCAGTAAGCGCAGCAGTGTCGAGCTGGGTGGAACCCTCCACAATGGTGCCGTCAAGCGGAACGCGCTCGCCGGGCTTCACCACGATTTCATCGCCTACGCCAATTTCGTACGGATCGACCTGAACAAGCTTTCCATCACGCATAACGTTGGCGAAGTCGGGGGCGATGTCCATCATGTCGGCGATGGACTGACGCGATTTGCCCACGGCGTAGCCCTGGAACAGCTCACCCACCTGATAGAAGAGCATTACCGCTGCACCCTCGGCCATATGAGGCTGAGAATCGGGAAATAGAACCAGGGCAAATGCGCCCACCGTTGCAATGGTCATCAGAAAGTTCTCATCGAACACCTGGCCGTTGCCAATGTTGCGCGCCGCCTTCAGCAGCACATCGTAGCCTGCAATAAGGTATGGGATAAGGAACAAGACGAATTCAAGGTACAGCGCGTTCGTTTCCCCGCCAACGTACTGCGCAAGCGGAACAAACTCCGTAACCGCGAATACCACAGCAAAAATGGCGAGCGCCGCAACAATACGGTTTCGCGTCCTTTTCTGCTTTTTATTCATGCAAATCCCCTTCGTAGCATATACAGGCGCATCAGACCTTGGTAGGCCGGATGCGCCGCGTTCGGTTTTTGTTTAACAGAATTTGGTGGCAACAGCAGCAGCGTTTCGACGAACGCTGAGGGCCCGAAAAAGGCAGACCAGCATACATGGTACTTCGGTCAATCGAAAGCACCGATACTGTTGAAAACGACGCACAGCGCCAGCGCGCTTTCGAGAAAAAACGATAGCCGGCAGACTATCGCAAAATGACCATGTCGGGCTCGATCTTGTGGCAAATCTTTTCGGCTTCGTCGAGGATGGCATCCATATTCTCGGGCGCGGCGTCAATCACCAACTTCTGGGTCATGAAGCTCATCGATGCCGTGTTTACGCCGTCGATCTTCTTGATAGCGTCCTCCATCTTTGCAGCGCAGTTGGCACAATCAAGATCCTGCAATTTGAATACCTTACGCATGGTTATTTCCTTTCCTGAAAAGATTCCCCTTTGGGCAGACAGCCCACACGGTGGTCTGGCTATTCACAGATGTGCGTCATTCCCTGGGCAAGCATCGTGTGCACATGGTCGTCAGAAAGCGAGTAGATCACGTTCTTCCCATCGCGCTTCGCACGAACCAAACGGCTTTGCTTCAAGGTTCGCAACTGATGGGAAACCGCACTTTGAGTCGCACCAATCTCCTCAGCCAGATCGGCAACACAGCGGTCCTTTGTCATAAGGGCATAGAGGATTTTGATGCGCGTGGTGTCGCCAAACACCTTGAACAAATCGGCCAAATCGTAGAGCAGTTCTTCATCGGGCATCATGTCGACAGCTTCATCGGCAGCATCGCAGCCGCAGCCATAAGCGCTTTCGATTTCTGAAGAGACGCTGCGATGAGCTTGCTTTGCTTCGTTCGGTTCCTCTTCGGCCATCCTTGATCCTTTCACATGTGAACAACTGTTCATATGATAAACCATGAATTAGTTATCGTAAAGAGCAAAAGATACTGTTTCGAAAAGAAAGGGATACCGGATAGGAGTGTCAAGGATGCTCTTTTGAGAATAAGAAAGGCCGCAACTCGTAGTGACCCGCATCTCTCGATCTAGGTTTTCCATTTCTTAACCAAAATCCGAAAGCACGGTTCACGCAAAAGCTGCGGCCTGCCGAAAATCTAAAATGAAGGGTTTACTTGCCCTTTTGTAAAGACCTACTCCCCTTTTCGCACCTTGCGAGCAATTTTGTCAGCAACAGAAAGCGCCTCGCGGCGATCCTCGCCCCAGAAGGAAATAGACACCATGCCGGCACCAACATGACTGCCGATGGTAGCACCGATATTGTGCTTAATGACCGTAATGGAATCGTCTTGCTTGGCGAGTAGCTCGCAAACCCTGTCAGCGTCTTTTTCCGAATCAGCATGACCAATGAGAGCGAAGTTGCTGTTTTCGGCATGGGCCTTCTCGTAGAAGGAGGCAAGCTGCTTCAGGCCTTTCTTACGACCATGAGATGCGCCTGCCAGAGAAAGCTTGCCATTGGTGTCGAAATTCAACAGCGGCTTCAAATCAAGCTTGGAGCCCGCAAAAGCAACCGAAGCGGGAATGCGGCCGCCACGATGAAGAGCGTCGAGGTCGTCAACCATGAACAGAGTCTGCACGAAATAGCGTGCTTCTTCCGCCCAGGCAACCATCTCTTCGGCGGTAAGCCCGCTTTCGCGCTGACGCAAAGCCTCCAGCACCAACAGACCTTCAGGAGTAGAACCGATAAGAAGATCAACGATATAGATAGGCGCTTCAGGATGTTCGGCTTTCAGTTGGTTCCAAATGGCAAAAGCCGTACTGTAGTTGCTGGAAAGCCCACTGGAAAAGCAGAGGTATACCGTGGGAACCCCCGACTCAATAGCATTGCGGAAAGCGGCTTCCGTTTCGGCGGGCGCAACCTGCGAGGTGCTTGGAGTGGCGCCGTTTCGAATGTTGTCGTAGAACTCCCTGGGTGTTACGGACTGATAGAAATCATCCTTGAACGTTTCATCGTCAATGATGTAGTTGAAATCGATCAGCTGAACACCCTCTTGCTGGACGAGCTCCAAAGGGAGGTCGCAGCAAGAGTCGATGATGAGATTGCACTGAGCGGACACAGCATCCCCTTTCAAAAAATGCTTACAGCAACGCAGCGATAATGCTTTTCGAAGCGCTATTTTATCCCAGGCATTAGGGGGAAATAGGGAGAGGTACCGTTTTCCCACTTAAGAGGCAGAGTGTTTCGTATTGTGGCGTTCACAAGCAGCACTGCATTACGCGCTGCACCTAAGTGGGGAAACGGTACCTCTCCCTATTTCCCCCATTTAGCAAACTCTCTCTTGACTATAAGTTAACCTATGCTAACTTGCTTCTTGAAATCAATAGCGCGGCCGACCAAAAATCAGTAACCCCGTCGGCCAAAAAGCAAGGAGCAACTTATGAGCAACGTGGCAATCGTATATTGGAGCGGTACTGGCAACACGGAAGCCATGGCCGATTTCATAGCTGAGGGCGTAGAAGCAAAGGGCGGCACAGCAACCATTATCCAAGCAGCCGACTTCGGCGTTGAGCGTGTAGCCGAATTCGATACCTTCGCCTTCGGATGCCCTGCCATGGGCGATGAAGAACTGGAAGACACCGAGTTCCTGCCTATGTATGACGAGGTTGAACCCCTGATGGCAGGTGAAAAAGTTGGCTTCTTCGGCTCGTACGACTGGAACAATGGCGAATGGATGGACTACTGGATGCAGCGCGCTGAAGAGGCTGGGGTACAACCCGTCGAGACCGTAATTGCCAAGGACTACCCCGACGACGAAGCAGCCGAAGCATGCCGTCATCTGGGCGAACTTCTAGCCTAGAAGCATTCGGGTCCGAAGCGCGCGACAAACAACTCTCCGCGATTAATAACGGGGAGCCCGGAATCAAACCGAGCTCCCCGTCCCGCATGAGCGCTAACTCTTACGCAGCACCACCATGATGGTGTTAAGGTACTCGAGCGCACCAGCCTTCACGGCAGAAGCATCACACCTTGCGTACTCGTTGTCGCAGGAAAGCCAATCGGCCCAAGCTTCCTCCGTGCACTGCATTTCCCGCATTCCTAAGATGTCGGCATTTTCCGATTGCTCAAAAATAGCCTTCCACCAGGGAATATCGTGGATATAATCCAGCTGATCGGGCGTCCACGACTCAAGCAGGCATGCCGGCGGATTTTCGTGGCAATCTTGCTTCATGCCAGGGAAGCACAGTGCGACGATCCCACCACGCTTCACATACGGAAGAAGCTTTGCATCCAAATACTCCGCGCTGCGGCCGAAATAGTTATACGAATCAATGCTCACCACCGCATCGAAGAATTCTTCCGCAAAAGGCAGCCCTTCCGAAGCATCGGCCTTGATGGGAACGATTTGGCGATTGGTCAATCCGAGGGTTTCGAAAAAACGCATATTTTCGGTTGGGTTGCTCCAAAGATCAGCAGCGTATGCCACGCATCCGAACTCCCTGGCCAACAATGCTGTGGTTATTCCGGTCCCACTGCCCAAATCCAACACGACGGAACTTGAAGAAGCAGTCTCACTTCCGACAATCTCGTTGGCGGTTAGAATCATCTCTTCGCATAACTTGAGTGGATTGGGCCCCATTATTTTGGACAAAACAATATCTTGCGAGAAGCTGTTCGCTTTTGGGAACTGCATGGTTATTTCCTTTTCTATAAAGAACGTATTGGCGAATCAAAAAATAAGCTGAACGAAGCGCGCAATAAAAAACGTAGCAGCACATGAGCCGCACCCATTGATGGCTACAGGAAAATAAGCCTCATGAGCTGGAGACAAATCGCGAAACAAAAAGCCATTTCAAGACGATATTTCCAATTCACATCGGTGATAAGCACCCGCGAAATGGACCACAAGCGTTCTATTCAGTTGCGCGTTCTTTATAGAACAATGACCAAAAAGACATCCCCTTTTAGGATTTCATAAAGGCACAATTAGCCTTTGCTTAAAAACCAATATGGCACGATGGATTAACCGCTTCAATAAGTTACAAACAACCGCTGGCAAAAGTCGCCGGGAACGAGGCGCCCCGTCTCTTAAGTGGGGAAACGGGACTTTCCCTATTTTCCCAAGGAGAATGAGCCGCCTCTTCACCATAGATCGGGTCTATAACCAGATGAAAGTAATAACTATTTTGAGCAGATTCTATTCTGGAGCATACTAAGCACCATCAAACGCACTCGGCGCAGCCCTCCTAAAGCAAGGCGCCCCAGCCCGCATCCGCAAACTCATGCAGGCTGGGGCATTGTTGCATATTGAGGAATTCCCACGCAGAACTGTGTTAAGTCGGATTCGCGAAGGAAGGCTCGCTCAGTTTCGTTGCTTTTTTCGGTTTCCAGGAAGACGAAGCCGAGGGCACCTGTTTGCTGAGGATCAAAACGATAAAACGCTTGTAGCCCCTCAAAATACGAAAGGAGCCCATCGTAGTCAAAGCCGCACTCCCCTGCCGCCAATTTCTCGGGAGCGGGAAGGTAGCCCATGCAGTACAGTTTGCCTTCCTTGCCTTTCAGCAACTCGTCCCAGTTGGGCCTTATATCATGCAAAAAATAATCGTAAGTATGGAAACCATAGGCATGATAGGCAACCTCGGTGCCGCAGATACCTGCAAAACGAAGCGGGTTGAACTCGATGGGCGTAATCACGCCATTGCTCATGCGAGCCTCCACATGCACAGGGAAGTCTTTCACACCAACATGCCCGTTTACCTCCGTGAGCCACGAGGCAAACGCCGGAGCATACTCACGGACCACCGAAGCGCCCGTGACGTAACAGCGATCGCTCGTATCGGCGGCATTGGCATATTCATGACGGAGCACATCGAGCACTACCGCTTCGCCGTTTTCATCGAAGAAAGCATCGACCGCAAATTCCGTGCCCTCCAAATACGACTCGACCACAAACGAGCCTTCGTCTAAAGCGCTTTTGGCATAGCGGGAACGCCACACTGCCATGTTTTCGTCGATGTCAGCGAGAGCCGCATCCCACTGCTGACGAGACTCAACAACGTACACGCCCACGCTGCAGTAACCCACATTGGGTTTCAGCACGAACGGCGTGCTGAAATCTTCAAAGCATACTTCCTTGAGCTGAGCCGTGGGTATTTCGCGGTACTCAAGGCTTGGGTACATTGGCGCCAACAACTTGCGCATGCGCGCTTTATCTTTGAACGTGGCGATGGCCTCTGTTACAGCTTCATCTTCAATATGCTGAGCAATCCAACTGAAGGCATTTTCAGACGTGCAAATAAGACGCCCACCCGCGTTTACGCGCGCAGCAAATTCTTCATCACCCAGAGCTTTGATGCTGTGACGCTTAAGAATCTTCTCGGCCATGCTGTTCAGTAGCACCGGCTCCTGGGTGCATTCCAAGTATTCAATAAGCTCAGGAGCCGCAAACGGCTCGTCGATGATCATCATGAGCAGGTCCTTTCAATGCAGCTAAATTGCACGTTGACGCGAACAAGGACACTTTATCTTTTTCTTCGCCCGAGATGAGAAGAAACCCAGTCTAGGGCCACCCATCGCATATAAAGCTCACTACTGCACACACCGCAGATAGCGCCCTCGCAAGACATATGCGGGAAAATAGGGACCTGTCCCTATATTCCCAATCATGTCCAAATGCTCATAGCGAGCGTACCTGCCACAATAAGCGCCAAGCCCGTACCCGATTTCGGCGTAAGACGCTCCCCAAAAACAATCCAAGCAAAGGCAATGGAAACAAGGATGGAAAGCTTGTCTATCTGCACCACAACACTTACTTGACCTGCAGAAATCGCATAATAGAAGAACAGCCAAGAAGCACCTGTGGCGATACCCGATGCCACCAGGAAACCTAATTCCCGCACATCAACATGGCGCACTTGCGACAACTTTCCCTTGCCTGCCGCGATCGTCCAGGCCATCACCAGCACAAAACAAGTGCGGATGGCGGTTGCCAAGTTCGATTCAACGCCCTCAATGCCCACCTTCGCCAACACCGAAGTAAGGGCAGCAAACACCGCAGCCAACAGCGCATACGCCAACCAGACACGGCTTTGTCCTCCTGAAGCCCCCTGTTTTTTCTCGATCATCATGAGGGTTCCCACGGCAATCATCGCAGTGCCAACAAGCTTCACTTCTAAATGGCTCGTTTCGCCAAATAGCACGATTGCCAACAATACCGCCATGACAGTGCTGGATTTATCAACGGGAACAACCTTGTTTACGTCGCCCAGGGAAAGCGCTTTGAAGTAACAGATCCACGAACCACCCGTCGCCAAGCCAGAAAGAGCAAGGAACAACCAAGACCGCGGAGTTATCTGAGCGACAGTATTGCCCGACCCCACCACAGCAACCATGATCCACGCAAACACCAGCACCACCAAAGTACGCAGCGCCGTGGCAATATCAGAATCGGTTTCGGAAAGGCCACACTTGGCCAAAATCGAGGTTATGCCCGCAAAAAACGCCGAGGCAACGGCGGCCATTACCCAAGACATACAAACAAACACTTCCTTTGGCGGATCACGGGATAGAAGGAGCTAATCCCGATCGAACGGTTGCACCATTCCGATTAGCCTTCGCCCCCTCGGCGGAGAAATAGGGGCGGATACCGTTTTCCCAATAAGCAAAGGAGACCAGCACAGCGTCTTTAACGCAGCGTGGCAGAATCAGACCCGCTTATTTGAATGTCAGCATCGAAGAAAGCCAACAACGCACGAGTGGCAAGCATGACATCGCGTGCGCCGGCGGTTTCGTACGCCGAATGCATGGCAAGCTGGGCGCAGCCCACATCAACACCATGCATACTTGCTTGTATGTTGGACAGGTTGCCCAAGGTTGAGCCACCCGCCATATCGCTGCGGTTCGCAAACCGCTGGAACGGTACGCTGGCGTTATTGCACACCGCATAGAACACGGCACTGCTAAACGCATCGGTGCAGTACTTCTGGTTTGCCGCTTCTTTGACCACAATGCCCTGATTCAAATAGGCACGATTGCCCTCATCGCTCTTTTCGGGATGGTTAGGGTGTACCGCGTGGGCGTTGTCGCAGCTTACCAATAGGGAACCCGCCAACGCGCGGCGATATTCCTCGTCCGTACCACCCAAAGCCCCATTCAAGCGCATCAGCGTATCGGGCAAGAATGTGGACATAGCACCCTGCTTGGTGTTGGACCCCACCTCTTCGTTGTCGAAGCAGCAGTACACCGAAACGCAGGAATCGTTGGCGCTTCGCAAAAACGCTTCAGCCGAAGCGTAGGCGCACATAAGGTCATCGAGTCTGGGGGCTGAGATGAATTCACCAGCCGCGCCCCATATGCAAGGTGCCTGGCGATTCACCAAATACAGGTCATGGCTCACTATTTGGTCGGGATGAAGGTCCAGCTCGTTAGCGAGCAGCGGTTGCAGTGCTTCTTTCTCCAGCGCGCCCGCGGAAACCACCGGGCACAAATCGATCCGTCGGTTTGGAGCAAAGCCGTTGTTCACGCCATGATCCATATGGATAGCCAGGCTCGGAATAAGAGCCACGTCCCTATCAAGCGAGACCAACCTGCTCTCAATGCGATTCCCTATTTGAACCATAACGCGGCCCGCAAGGGAAAGAGGACGATCGAACCAGGTGTAATCGATCATTCCACCATACGCCTCAACGTTTAAGCGTCTGTACGAACCTGGGCCTTCCAAAGCGGGCTGAGCCTTGATTTTGAACAGGGGCGAATCCGAATGCGAAGCGGTAATCTGAAAATGATAGCCTTCCGATACGGCACCGCCCACCTTGAAGGCTATGATGCTCGAACCGTTGCGCACGGTGTAGTAGCATCCCCCTGGCTTGCAGCTCCAGGTTTGCGCTTCGGGGAGAAAAACGAATCCCGCCTCGTCAAACCGAGCACGCAGGGCAGACACCGCGTGAAATGCACTGGGGCTTTCATCTATGAAGCGCAGCAGGCCTTCTGCTGCCTGGATTTCTTCGTGCGTCAAGCCACTACCCGATTCCGCCACCATGCCAACTCGCTTTCTTTCCAAAAGAAATAGACGTTTTCCCAACCAGTCTAACAGCTAACAATGCACTCTTCGAAAGCAGCCACAATCGAAGTGAAGCTCGGGATCAAAGAAGTGACGCGCGGTGCACGCGTCGGGCAAAAAACAATCCACCAAAACCGGGACCGAATTCCGCCACCAACACCCAAGCCCCAAACTCAAAAGCGCACCCATTAGCCCACCCCGCAGCTGTAGCAGCAGGCTTCTCCTCTATACTTGGAAGCATCGAAGTAAGGGAGATCATGGGGAACCCAGAACAGCATACGCAAAGCATCTCAAAACGTCGGGTTTTGATTGTTGCTGCCTGCATTGCCGCAGCGACTTTTGTCCTCCTCATTTGCGCCGAGATCTTTCTTCCCAGCAAACCGCCTTCGTTTTTCGGTCTCGGGTTCGGCCCTTCAAGCACAACGGGGTTCATGGTGCTTCTGGGCCCAGCACTTGCCGCATGGGCCTTTTCCATCTACGTACGCTGCCCCGACGCCACTATCCGCAACCAGCTTATTGCCATCGCCGCCCTTTTAGCGTTTTGGTTGCTCGACGTTATCGTGAAATACCCCATGAAAAGCGACCTGGGCACCTCTATATGCTGGTACCTCTATTACGTTCCCATGCTATTTGTTCCCGCGCTGGCCTTTACCTGCGCCCTCCGCGCCGCCGGTTTCGATACCACCAAGGCAGGAAAAACCGCACGCTCCATCGCTTTTGCAGGAAGTGCCCTGCTTGCTCTGTTCGTGCTTACGAACAACCTCCACCATGCGGTATTTTCGTTCAGCTTCGACGATCCTGGCTGGAGCGGCAATTACCGCTACGAGTGGTGCTATTGGCTCGTTGCTGGCTGGTTCGTCCTACTTTACGGAGCATTCTTTGCCTTGCTGTTCCCTGCCGCAAGAAAGCAGCTACGCCCCTCTTTTGCCCCTTTAGCGATTATCGCCGGTTTGGCAATTGCCTACAGCTTGCTCTACATCCTTCGAAACGCTCACTTCTTCAGCACCAACCTGGCACTCACCTACACCATCCTTATTGTCGTGGCGGTCGAAATCACTCTCGCGACAGGGATCCTTCCCTCTTATGCGTGGTATCGGGAAACCTTCTACAAACTACCTTTTGATCTGAAAGTGCTAGCCAGGAATGGGCAGCTTGCGTACTCGACCGCACAAGCCAAGCCCCTTTCGCCCGAAACAACAGAAAAGATAACTGAACTTGGCACGCTCAACGGCGCGGCCGTAGACTTCCGCGTCCCAAGCAACCCCCATACCCTCAAACGCGCCTACGGCATCAGCGGCGGCACCGCGTTGCTCTCCATCGATGTAAGTAAAAATGACGCCAGACGCACCGCTCTCAAACAGCGAAAGGAAGAACTGGTCAATGCATCCGAGCTGCTAAAGCGAAGCGCTGCCATTCGCCAGGGCCTCGCATTACAGGAAGCAGAACGTGACTTATTCGAGCAAATCAATAACTCGCTGGCGGAGAAAACCTCCGAGATCAATCGCCTTATCGACGAGCTCCCCGAAGACGACTCGCTCGAAAGTGCAGCAATCAGACGCCAAAACTTGACCCGGGTTAAATTCCTTGTCGCCTACTGCAAGCGCAAAGGAAGCCTTATCGTTGCCGAGCGTGAAGGAGTTTCCTTCACCCAAGAACAAGTTGAACTGGTATTTACCGAAGCCGCAGCCGATTTCCGTTCCATGGGAATCGAAAGCGCCGCGCTCTTTCGCTTGAACGAACCCCTATCACCCGCAATCATGGCTCACCTCTACGATTGCGCATACGACTTCGCCTCACTGGCATTTGCGATCAAAAACCCAACCCTGCTCTTATTTGGCGAAAACGATGAACGCAGCGCCTTGACAGTTCGCATCGTTTTGCAATGCGAAGAATCCCGAAAACTCGAACCTTCGCTGCAAAACTTCTGCAATAGCCTGACGAAAGCGGGCATCCGCAACTGCCACCAAATCGAGGCAGACGAAATCGCCGTCAAAATCAAGCTCGAAGACAGTGCCCTATGAGCCATCTGTTCAACATAAAATCAGTGGTTCTTATTGCGCTTATCATTCTGTTATTTGGGCTTATGGTCGGGCAAATGATCCATGTTCTCCTTGTTGCCACACGGAAAGAAAACCGCAACCCCCGCGGAGCTGTCGCCTATGAGGCGCTTCTCCTTGCGCATCTGCTCTTAGCCTGCGCAACGGTATGCTCCGCTTACGCAAACCATGGCACGCTGCTGTTCCGCATGAAGATGATCTCATTCCCCATCGAGCCAATGATGTGGGTTAACGCCATTACGCTTGTGCTGGGTCTCGTGCTCGCCTTCGCCTATCGCCGCCCCATAATGACCCTCGAGCTCATAGTTCTTGCTACCTGCACGCCACCATTCATCGAAGCGGCTGACATCAACAGCTGGTTCATTCCCGTACTAGACGCTTCGTTCTTCCTTTTCCGCGTGTCGTCTTCGCTGACCATGGATATCAAGCACCGCAGTTCCGCGATTACGCAGCTCTCCATCGGCGAAGCGGTAAAAAACTTCCCGAGGGCATTCTCTGCATTAATCGAAGCGGAGCGATTGTCCTTATGAACGAAAGCATGCGATCTAGCCTTCAAGCGCTCGGATTGGGCACCAACCTCTCAGAGGGTTCCCTTATCTGGGCAGAGCTAGCCAAACGCGCAACCGCAGGTAACCACGTTCGCGACACCTTGCTTCCCGAAGGGATACGTCTAACTGTATCGCCAAACGAAACCAGGCTCTTCATGCATGACGAGGTGACGCTACATCACACCTTATGCGAACGGATCATAGCCATTGACGTCACGGTTGAGGAAGACCTCAACGAACGTCTGCATCTTGCCAACACCGAACTGGAAGAATCGAACCGCAAACTGGAGCAAACCCTAGCGCAGTTAGAAGAAGCTGCTGCAGAAGAGGCATCGCTCGTCATGAAAACGCGCGTCCACGACTCCATCGGTCAACGGATGACCATACTCCATCACTACCTAGAATCAGATATTGATAACCCGGAAATCACCCGAAGCGTTTCCCGGCTTATGCACAATATCACCAACGATCTTGCTCGCACTTCCCCAGAGGGAAAAGACGAGCTTGCCGCTCTTGCATCAGCCTTTGCTCTTGCAGGTACGAATATCCACATAGAGGGCACGCTGCCCGAAAACCCTAGCTCGGCAAATGCACTAGTTGGGATAATTCGAGAAGCAGCAACCAATGCGCTCAAGCATGGCAGCGCTAAAAACGTCTATGTTCGCATAACAACCACGTCATTGGAATCGAACCTGACCATTTTCGATGACGGAACAGGCGCCGCAAGCACGATTGCCGATGGTTGCGGCATGCCCCAAATGCGCCGAGCGGCAGAAGCCCTCGGTGGCACCTTTGAAGTAAACTTGCTGACACCTTTCACCTTGTCGGCAACCATTCCGCACCAAGGAGCACCATCATGATCACCATCGTCATCGTTGAAGATCAGGGGATCCTCCGCGAGTCGCTCGCATGCACGCTCAACCTGCAAGAAGACATGCAGGTTGCCTGCGCGCTTCCCGATGCGGCAGACGCACTCGATGCAGTGCGCGAAACGAATGCCAACCTTGCGCTCTTGGACGTCTGCACAGAAAACGGATCGAGCGGAATTGCCGCAGCAAAGCAGATACGAGAAGCCTGTCCCGATACGAGGATCGTAATCATGACAGGCATGCCGGAGATTACGTTCATCGAGCAGGCAAAGCTCGCTGGAGCTGGCAGTTTCGTATATAAGAACGTTGGGACTGAAGAGCTCCTGGGAATTATTCGCTCAACCGCCAACGGCTACTCCACCTTCCCGAATGCAACCCAGAGCATCTTCTCGGACGCTTCGGCACTCAACGAAACAGAGATCAGTATCCTGCGATTGGTCTGCGAAGCAAAAACGCGTAAGGAAATTGCAGCTGAGCTGTATTTAAGCGAAGGCACAGTAAAACGCCACATTTCTGAGATCTTGGCCAAAACGGGCTACGACAGCATCTTGCGCCTTGCCGTGCATGCGGTATCGCAGGGTCTTATCGTTCCGAAGATGGACAAATAAGCCACTGGCGGCAATAGAAATCACGCCCTTCGTCATCTGGGTTCCACCCACCGTTTACAACGCAAAACCAGCCAACGAAATCACCAGATCAATACCCTTGTTTTGTTTTTGAGACACATGGCTCAAAAACACTATTTAACTGAGCCGCAGGTCACTTCTTCCAGCGCTCCCCTCACGTCATCATGGAACCACGATGACAAACATAGCTAGCCGCAAAAGCGGCGAGGGAGTCTGAGAGGATGTGGTTGCAATGAAGGCAACGAAGAAGATCATCGCAGTTCTGGTATGCGCTTTTGCCCTGTGCTTTGCACTGGTGGGATGTGATTCCGGAGCCGAACAGTACAAGAAGAACTTCCAGGGCGACTGGGAACTGGCAGGCCTGACCGAAGGCGATACCACCTATTCCGAGAGCGATATCTCCATGCTTAAAGCATGGGGCATGGAAGTAAAGCTGTCCCTCAATGAAGACGAAACTATGGTTCTCGAGTACTTCGGCGAAACAGCCGAGGGCAACTGGGAGCCCAAGGATGCTACCACTTTCAAGATGACAGCCATGGGTGATTCGATTGATGGCAAGCTGGCTGATGGGATGATATCCATCGAAGTCGAGGGTGCCGAAATGAAGTTCAAAAAGATGGAATAGCGGGGTGAACGGTAATGAAACTCAAGTTTCTAGGAATTGCAGCATGCGCACTTGCACTCTGCTTCACCCTTGTGGGGTGTAACTCACAAAAAGTAACTGACTTTACCTGGTACCAGGCGGCAGTGCCCGATAAGTACGAACTGAACACCAGCCTTGGCAGCAATGCGGCAAAGGTATCGTTCGCCAAGACCGATGAAGGCAAAGAGCTCCGCGTCAACTGGAACGGCGTAAAGGACGCCCAGGGAATTACCCAAGCATTCATGGAATGGGAAGGCACTGGCTCTGAGCAGCTGGACGATATGAAGATCGGCAACTACACCTGGAAGGTTGCTCAGAACACCGAGGCAAGCAAGCCAAAGATCCAGTTCTGCACCGACCTGCCCGATGGACGTGTTGGCATCGTTGATGCCCGCGGATTCAGCGACATCAACGACAAAGACCTGCAGAGCTTCGTTAAATCGGTAAAGTTTGCAGATGATGTGAGCGAAGCATACGACAAAGCCAAGGAAGTCAGCTCTGACGACCTGAAGATCCACTAACACCCTTGGGCGGAGCCGCAATCGAGTTCCGCCCGTTTTCGAAACAGACTGAAGAGGAGGACATCATCATGAAGAAAGCAGTTATCGCACTTCTTGCCCTCTGCATAAGCCTTGTTGCCGCAGTTGCCTTAGTTGGTTGCGGAGGAAGCGGGCCTGCGGACAAGAAAGCGGATTTTATCTGGTTTAAGGTTGAGGTTCCCGAAGGCGTAAGCGTCAGCAACTCTGCCGGCGACAACGCAAACAAAGCCCAACTGACATTTTCCAACAACGATCGAATCATCCCATTATGGGAAAAGAAAATGACAGCTGAAGAGTTGCTCGCTCGATACGAAGATCGCTACAGCGGGTCTTTTAAATGGGAGGCACATGACCCTGTAACCTACGGCGACAAAACCTGGTTGACCGGCGATTACAAGCATTCGGGAGGGACTACTTCCGTTTTCATTATCGGGGTAAATGAGGGAAGCGTGTCTATAGACGTCGACAACTTCGAAGATCATAAGGCGGAAGTCGAAACAGTGCTTAATACCATCGAATTTGCCGATAACATGAGCGAAGCCATGAAGGAAGCCAAGGAAGTTAAGCTTACCGACATCGACCTGAAACGCTAACCATCCTGTCGTAAAGAAACCAGACTCCTTTGCGACACTCCAAGCTAAGAGAGGGACCGGCGCTGCCGGTCCCTCTCTGTTTTGCGTAGTGAATTAGGTTGAAGGCCTTTCGCCATCAATGCCCCCTTGCAAGAATAGGCATTTCCGCCGACAGCGCCACTTGTGCCTTCGCTTCCACCCATAAGGGGCGCATTCGGCAAAATACCTATCATCGCCTTGAGAATGCAAACCCAAAGCACAACGCTCCGCCTTCGCCGGCTAGAACCAACCGGTATAGGTTTTCTGCAACACAGCGCTGGCAACCCAGTTTGCAAGCGTAATGAAGTCGAACACCGGCAAACCTGTTGCCTTCTGAATAGCCGCCGCGTAAGGAGGCAGATCACTGCACTCAAGCAAGATGGCCTTGATGTCGGTATGCTGTTGACACAAGTCCTTCGCCAAACTGCATAAATCATCGGTAAGCTTGCCGTTGTCGAGTTCGTGTCCGCCCCAACGAATGGGAGCAAAGCTTTCCATATCGCCTACGTTCTGAATAATGAGCCTTTCGGTGTTGCTGCCAACCTGAGCAAGCAGATCATCGTTCAAGCTGGAGCCATCAGCAGCAAACACCGCGATGGACCCCGCCTGGGCGAAGCCCGCCTTGATAACTGGCAGCTGGCACAAGCTCGACATGAACACAGGGACGTCAACCGCCGCCGCAACATCTTTCTGGAAATGGGCGAAGTAACCGCATGCGCCGATAATGGCACGCACGCCCTGCGCTTCCAGCTTCTTGGCGGCTTCGATGATCATCTGTTTGATGGCGGGATCGCCCGCAAACAGCTGCTCGATCTCGAAATCAACCACTTCGTAACACACGGGATAGTCGAAGGTGCACGCATTGGCGACGTTGCCTGGAAGCTTGGGGTAATCCAACTTCACAGCAATGATGCCGAGCACCTGCCCCGAAAAACTACGGGGCGGAAGCCCGTGGGTACCACGAACCTCCGCCTTCGTCTCAAGCGCACCATATGCGCTTTTCCAATTGCTCATTTACTCGCCCTCGGGAGCCACGTATTCGCCCTCGCGTAGATAAGCCTGCATCTGGTCTTTCGTCATATGACCAATGCCCAGCTCATCCAAGGTGAGGCCAGTCTCGAAGAAGTTGGTCTTGTTCATAACGCCGCCCAAAACAATCATGGAATCGATGATAGGCGTAGGAACACCGAACTTCTTGCCCAGCTCATGGTATACATGGCAGCCAACGGGAACATCTTCGGTTACATAGCGGTTCTTGATGGTGAAAGGACCGGTGGCAAAACCGACTTCCCACTGTTCCTCGAAGGGAACGTTGCAACCCTCACCCATGTACTCTTCGCCCAGAACGCTGGTGCGCTGGTAGAACACTTCTTTCTTAAAGGGCTGGATGCCAACACCCATAGCTTCCGCCAGGGCAATTTCCTCGTTATAGAACTGGTATTGAACCTCGGAAATAGAGGGGCAGAAAGAATGGGAGTAGATGGAGTAGTCGTGGATGTTTTTGTCCAGGACCGTGCCGAAGTTTTCCATCGTGGATACGCCCAAAACCGTACCGGGAACATGGATAACCGGGTTCACATTGGAGAAGCCGATATCCATAACGGTATCGCCACACACTGCGCCATCGCCTTCAGTGATGGCATCAAAGCAACCCAAGGCCTTCGAGCTTTCTACGAAATCTTCCGTGTCCTTTGCAGGAAGCGCAGCGCCACGCAACGTAATAGCGCGATATACCAACGAGCAGGTGGGCTTGGCAACGCCGCCTTCGGTATCGACGCGCGTGCCATAGGGAGCGCTTGACCAACCACCGATGATAACCTTCTTGGTGCAGCCCATTTCGCGCATCATCTTGCGAAGCTTCAGGCTACCGTAGTTATCGGGAATGATGTGAACGATCTGGCCGTCTTCCAATGCAGGGATGAGCTCGCGGAAGAAAATCTCATGAGCGATAGAGGGGATGCCCACAACAATAAGCTTGGCGCCCTTAACCGCTTCGGCTACAGAATTGGTTGCCATGGCAAATTCGCCCTTGCCCATACGACGGAAACCGTACTTAGTCTGCGTCCCCGGTGCCTTGTCCTGCAAGGTGATACCCGTACGCATAACAGTGCCCAATGCATTGTCAAAGAACGGATCCAGGTCGCAAATACGAACTTCCTGGCCAGCCAACGCACAGTCAGCACCACAGGTTTTGCCAACAGCGCCACCACCCAAGATGGCGATAGGTGCGCGGCGCAGCTCTTCTACGTCTACCAATTCAATAACCTCCTTAGCGGACGGCCTTGCGGCCATACTCCGAAAAACGCTCAGACCCGAACCGATGCGAACCCAAGCGCTACCTTCATCACTACAGAAGAATACCACGCATAAAACCCCGAATTCGCGTACAGAGACGTTAATTCCCTCATTGTCCTAGGGAGATTCCGTCAATCTCTTCCTCTGTCTGCTAAAACAAGCGTGTTTCCTTTATTCGACACAGAGCTACTTTCAAATAGCAACGCATTCAGTAGCAACGCACCCCTAGGCTATAACCGAAGCCGCAATACGCAAGGAATGGACGCGCGTCCATTATGCGGAACGCATCTGATACCATCAGGACAATCAAAACACAGGAGGACCCATGAAAAACGCACCGATGCATCGCCCCATGCGCCAGGCAAGCCGCCAAGTGCGCAATATCGACCAGCTTCACGCTATTGTTGAAGCCTGCCACACCGTGCGCATCGGGGCACTCGACGAGGAAGGCATGTTTATTGTCCCCATGAGTTTTGGTTACGACTGGGCAGACCCTGAAAGCCCTGGCAACAATGCCCCCACCCCACGCCTAGCACTGTGGGTGCACTCGGCTCCCGAAGGACGCAAGGCAGAGCTTTTCAATCGCGAACCACGTGTCGCTATCGAAATGGATATCGAGGACGGCGTGATAGAAGGCCCCTATGCCTGTGCCTATTCCTATGCGTATCGCAGCATCATGGGTACAGGTACCGTTCATCGAATCCAAGGCACCGAAGCAAAACGTTACGGGCTCACCCGAATCATGCATCATCTGGCCCCCGGAGCTAGCGCCGGTTTTACCGACCAAGCGCTGGCCCGCACAAACATCTACTGCATCGACATAGATTCTTTCACCGGAAAACAACGCGCCTAGAAAAACCAACAACAAAAAACGTCCTTCGGTTCTGCATCAGCATGAAGCGAAGGGCGGTTCGTCATTTGAGGCAGCTGGAAGCCGCTAGGTCATCGGACGTATCAGCAAACCAGTTTCGACTCTTCTACTTTTTCGATATACCAATTCAGGAATCTCATCAAGGGCTTGCGGAACACTAGCCCAAGCAGCAAGAACGGCACAACGAACAGCAGCAGTAAGCCGATTTCTATCCAGAAATCATTCATGTACACGCCCATCATGGCGGCACGCATAGCGTTGATAACATGCGTTGCCGGCAAGAAGGGGCTGAGAACCTGGAAGAAGTCGGGCAACATCTGGAGCGGGAAGCTGCCACCGCCGGAAGTAACCTGAATGATAAGAAGGAACACGGCAATAGCCTTACCTAAGTTGGCAAACGATACCACCAACGAGTAAATGATGAAGGTAAAGACCAAGCCCGCCAGCCAGAAACAAATCAGATACAACAACGGATTGCTTACCTGCACCTGCAAGAACAGCATGTTGCCAAGAGCAAGAACCGTGGTTTGGCACAGGGAAACGAAAGCAAATACGCCAAAACGCCCCAGGAACAACTGATACAGTTTTGGATACCCCAGCTTAATCTGTGCCTTGCGCGACACCTCCACCTTGATAGCAACCGCCAGCAACAATGAACCAACCCACAAAGCCAATGTGGTATACAACGGCGCCATCTGAGAACCGAAGTTATCTGCAGGGAATACCGCATTGCGCTCAAGCTGCACGGGAGCCGCCAGCGCCGATGCAAGGGCATCGGGGTCGGAATAGAGCACCGTACGTAACTGTTCGAGGTCACCCGAAGCAAGCGCCTCACGCATAGCGGTGGAAAGCGAAGTGAGCTTTTGCGCTGAATCATCTAGATCGGATGCCGTGTCGAGCAACTTCTGCTTCGATGTTGCGATGCGGCCAGCAAGGGAATCAGCGCCGTTTTGCAAATCATCCCCCACTGAACCAAGCGTTGACGCGCTCGAAGAAAGCGAGCTCGACATAGCAGAAACCTGGTCCATCAACGCATCAAGCTGGGGTTTGATAGTGTTGTTGTAATCGTCGGAAAGCTGACCCACACTGCCCTTCGCCTGAGCCGCAAGAGCGCTCACCTTGTCATGCTCGGCCTGAGCCGAAGAAGCGTCGGCCCTGATGGAATCGGCAGCCGTACGCAAGCCGTCAGCCAGCGCCTTTTGAGAATCGGCAGAAGCCTGCAACTGCACGGCAAGCTGTGTGAGCGTTTCCTTCAAACTGGGATCGCTCTGTGTATTCGCCAAACTCCTTACCTGGCTCGCCAACGACTCGAATTGCGAAGCCTGAGCCTCGATCGAGGAGGCCTGATTATCCAAGCTACTTGCAGAAGTGCCCGCAAGGGTATTGGCAGAACTGAAAGCCTGATCGATTGCACCCGAGACGCCTTCATACCCCGCTGCGCTATTGGAGATAGCCTCACCCAAAGCGGCATTGGACGCCTTCAGGGCATCACCCATGGAAGAAACGGAGTCTTTCGCTTGGTTGGCGGAATCCATTACCTGAGCGGCAGAATCACCTGCCTGGCCCAAAAGCTCAGCCGAACCCGTCACCAAAGACTGAGAGGCATCGAGTACCTGAGCATAAGTTCTCAGCGTCTGTGAGGCATCGGACATCTGAGCACCCATAGTATCGACATGGTTTGCCAAATCACCCAATCGGCTATCGATATTGGCGTTATCCGAGTACTTCAGCAACGAGGAAGCAACATTCATGCCCACTTCTGCAAGCGTTTTGGCAAATACCTGGTTCACCATATCTGACGCCTTGCTGGCGCCTTGATCGGTAAGCTTCGGCGCAACCACGTTCTTCTTTTCGTTGCTGTAGTAAATCAGATCTGCATGATCTGAATCGCCCGAGTAGAACGTCATCATGTCTTTGCTGAAGCTTTCGGGGATAACCACTGCCGCATAGTATTTACCTGATTTAGCGCCGTCAATAGCGTCGCCTTCGTCCGTAAATACCCAATCCATCTGCTCGTTGGCACGCAACGAGCTGGCAACCTGCTCACCCATGTTCACTTTCATGGGAACCAGATCGCTCTGATAGCCCTCATCGTTGTTTACCACCGCAACCTTCAGGTTGCCGGTGTTGTGGAACACGTCCCAGCATGCCAGCACGTTGTACCAACTGAAAATAGAGGGCAGCAACACCAAGCCCAAGATAATAAGGCCGGTAATCAAGTTGCTGAAGATACGCTTCATGTCATCGACGAAAAGCTGGCGGATCACTCTCATTATTTCAGCCCGCCTTTCAGGTCAACCGGCTGCGGAGCCGGAGAGTCAGAAACGCCATCACGAGCCCGGAACAGATCACGCAACTCGTCGTCAGACAAGTCGTCGAGGGCAACTTCGTGAGCCAAACGATCACGGATGAACTCAATCACAACAAGGAAGATGATGATGGCCACCAACCAGATAAGCCAGCACGTAAGCATAATCACTTTCTCGAAGCCCAAGAGGGAGAGAAGTGGGGTGACGATGGCGGGCACCGCCAAACCAAAGAAGAAACCGCCTCGCCTTAAGCGCGGGTACAAACCCATAAAGCGCTTAGCGCTTTCTGCTAGCTGGCTACGATACTCTTCCCTGTCAGCCAAAACACGGAACAGCTGGTCCATACGATAGCGGCGCGCAGGAAGTTTTGCTTCTTCGCCATTCAAGATATCGCTCGCGGCAATCTGCTTGCTGAACATGCGATTCACATTGGTGAGGTAAGGGCGTAGCAGGAAGCCGATGACGAAGAACGCCAAGAAATACAGGAGCAGCATGCCCACTTCGCCGAGCCATTGCAGTCCGTAGAAACCGGCAATGGTTTCGCGTAGCGCGTTAATGCCATACGTGAATGGGAACACTGGGTATACAGCCTGGAAGAAATCGGGGGTCATCTCGATGGGATACAGACCCGTAGCGCCAGGGATCTGCACAAAGATGAGAATGATGCAGAGACCCTTGCCAACATGCTGCAGCAGCACCGAAAGCGCATACTGAATGCACAGGTAGGTAAGGGATGCGAACATCGCCGTCAAAAAGAACAGGGGCACACTTGCCACCTGAACGCCTAAGAACAGGTTACCAGCGCAGCACACTATAGCCTGAAGGGAAACCAAGGGCGCCAAGAACAGCCACTTACCCAAATACCGTTCACGTGAGGAAAGGTTAGGGATGCCCTCATCGTCAACCTCTTGGCGCAAAATGACCAAAAGCATGAACACGCCGATCCACAACGTCATGTTCATAAACAATGGCGCCATTGCAGATCCATAGGCATTAACCGAATACAGCTCTTCGGTCTGCAGCTCGGTCGGCGAAAGCATGAAGTCGGCAATCTTTTCAGAATTCAGGCCGTCTTCGCCAAGCAAATCTTGCAAGGTGTTAGCGGTGCCCAAGGCAACAAGATCGGTTCTGACTGTATCGATATCGTCTTGGAAACCAGCAAGCACGCCATCGGTTTGACCAAGCGCGGATGCCGTGGTTTGCAGCGCGGAATTAAGCTGATCGAGGGCCGTTATCGACTGATCGATGAGCAGCGACTGGTTAGACACCGCCGTCGAAAGACCCGAAAGAGCATTCGAGAGTTTTGTCGTGCTGTCGCTTAGCGCTGGAAGCGTTTCGCTGGTGAGCGTACCACGGTATTTGTCGGTGTTTTCGAGTGTGCCCTGAAAGGCAGTGTTCACTTTTTCAGATGCTGAAGTTATATCGTTCGAGGCCGACTTCAAAGCTGGATAGGTGTCCTTCACCCCAGCAACAGCAGATTGCAGCGAGTTGTTCTGCGCTTCAAGGGTCTTAGCGGATTCCTCGATGGTCTGCTTCGTTTCGTCGTTTAAACCAGGCGTTTCCTCGAGCGACCGCAGGGAGGCAATTATGGCAGTGTTCATCTTCACCGTTGCTTCGCCCTGGGCAACTGCGGCGTCAACTGTGCCTTCTGCGCCTGAAATAGATTCATTCACTTTGCCCACGGCGGCATTTGCGTTGGTGGCAGCCTGAGAAGCTAAATTGGAGGACTGGTCCAACACGCCTGTCATCTGCACCACAAAGGGACCCAACGCTTGCTGGGTTTCGGAAAGCAAGCTGGAAGCCTCTGAAAGCTGCTGGCTCAAGTTAGCGATATCGCCTTTGGCTCCCTGAAGCTTGCCTTTTGCATCATTGGTCTTAGAAGATAGGTCGTTTGAGGCGGACGACAAATCATTAACCGCGTTACGCGCATCCGACAACGAGGCATTTGCTTTATCCAGCTGCTTTTCGATGGAAGTTCGCGCATCGCCAATGTCGCCTTCGGCCTGCTTTAGACCCTCGTCGATCTCTTCGGCAACTACACCGCTGACTGTAGAAACAAAGGTAGAATTGATGGTTTCATCCAGGGTATTCGCACCCGTGTCGGTAACCTTGGTCGAAACACCACCCGCTTTTTCATTTACGTAATACTCGAGCTTTGGCTGAGTGATGTTGCCTGTCAGAAACGTAGTGACGTCATAGCTGAAATCCGAAGGAATGATAAACGCCGCATAGGCCTTCCCCGATTTCACTTCCTCCATGGCAGTATCGCGGTCGGTGAAAGTCCAACCAAGTTGATCGTTGTCGTGCAACTGATCAACCACCTGGCTGCCCAAATCAAGGTCACCCATTATGTCGGTTGAGGCACCTTCGTCTTCGTTGACCACGCACACACGGATGTTTCCCGTATTGTCGTAAGGGTTCCAAAAACCTTCTACGTTGAACCAGGTGTAGAGAGAGGGCAGCACCACCAAGACGAACACGACCACCAAAGCAGCCGGTGCCTTGAGCAAACGCAGATAGTCACGCCTAAGAACGCGTAGGGCATTCTTCACGCTGAGGAACACCTCCTCGCATAACAACCACAACTGCGCCCCTAAAAACAACGAGCGCGCAGATACTGAACACAGAACTTAGTTATTGTATCCTGCTACTGCCGATAGCCCCTCATCCATCAATCCCTTTACAGAAACTCCCCATTTGTGGACTAATCGAACAGCGCAGCGATAGATGTCGACCTAATCCGCATCGAGGGCTAAACCAACGACCAAAGGCATCACCCTGCGCTCTTGCATACACCGCCCCCAAAGGGCAAGAGCCCGAAGCAAAACATTGCTCCAGGCTCAATGAAATGCAGACAGCAAGATCCCGCTACGCTGGCCACCGATGGCGCACGGCTATTCAAAAAACCGATATGCGACTAACCTCTTTGGCTTTCAACTCAAGCACTGAACCGTCTTTAAGAGAGCAACCCAGCTGCCAATTTGCTTGACGGAAAGGAAATTATTATCCTGCCGTAACCTCCAGCAGAATACGACGGAAGGAATCGACCACCTGCCAACGTTCGGAACGCGAGGGAATGCCCAGCTCGATGGTGTAACTCGACTGAGAAGAAAGGGGGATGCGTAGCAAATCGGGGCTCGCCATAGGAGAATAATCAAGCATATCAGTTGGGCAGAATACCGCTCCCAACCCTTCAGAGCACAGGGAAAGCAAGGTGGGCATATTGCCACTGGTAGCCACAACGTGAGGCTTGATGCCGGCATTGCGGAGCTCGGAATAGGCAACACGTCCTGAAATATCATCAACCGATCCAAGAATGAAGGGGCACTTCTTTAGTGCGCCAATGCCCTCACCCTTCAAAATATCGATGGCCGATTCAGGACTAGTGCCCATAGCCTTCGAAAGGACGTCGGCACGAACCGCCAAGACGATTTCTTCCTTATATATAGGTTCAACCTCCACGCCAGGGCATGTGCCCTCGAAACGAGCAATGGCAACATCCACCTCACCGCGCTCGGCGCTGCGCAGAAGGTTACGATTGGTATCTTCGATGAGCTTCACGGTAACCGCGGGCAGCTCTTCGGAAAGACGATGAATCACCTTGGGCATAAGATAGCTTCCGCGTGTGTGGGAAATGCCCACCTTCAACACGCCCGCACCGCCACCGGCCACTTCACCGATCTGGCGAATCATATCCTGCTGAGCCTGACGCTGCTCACGCGCATACAGCAAGAACACCTTGCCTGCCGAAGTGAGGGAAATAGGAGTACCGCGTACCACCAGTTTGGCACCCAGGTTGCGCTCGAGCGAAACGAGACGAGCGCTTAACGTCTGCTGTGAGATTTGAAGCTCATCGGCAGCCTTCGTGAAATTCTCATTTTCCGCAAGCTTTATAAACCAGTCCCAGCCTTCGAGCGCCATAACTGCCTTTCCTCACTACCTATTACGGAGCTATTAGTATAGGTAGGCGCACAAGTAAACGCGCGCCTTTTCGCTTAATGGAGTCGGGTGGTGGACTGCCCCGAGGGCCAAACCCAACATGACAAGAACGATTGTCGAACCAACCCGCCAAGCGAACCGCAACATGCAAAACGCTACATGCCGTTCATCGTTAACAGAATACCGCTATCCAACGAATTTTGTTGCATAACAAAATTAATCATGCTTTTACAAAAAATAAACGGTTAGTTCACGTAAAATTGTCAAACAACGAAATGCCGAACGTTCTCGGCGTTGGGTTTGCAGACGCACTCTTATATGCGATCGCGCAATCCCAACGCCGAGGCGTTCGACTTTCACTTTCAGTAAACGCAAAAGAAAGAGAGAAGGACATGAAGAAAAAGCTTCTGGCTATTGTCGTCGCAGCTTGCGCCGCGTGCATGGCACTTGCACTGGTTGGCTGCGGAAGCAACAGCTCATCGAGCGACAGCAAGAGCAGCAAAGAACTGCGCTTCGTAACTGGCGGCGAATCTGGCACGTATTACGCTTACGGTAGCGTTCTTGCCCAGTACGCAACCAACAACGCCGGCGTCACCGTAAACGCTCTTTCCAGCGAAGGCTCCAAGGCAAACATCCAGTCCCTTGAAAGCAACGAAGCAGAGCTCGCATTCTGCCAGACCGACGTTGCAACCTATGCCTACAACGGTACCAACCTCTTCGACGGTGCAGCATACAAGGATTTCTCCGTTGTTGCAGCTCTGTACCCCGAGCAGGTTCAGATCGTTACCTGCAACGCTGACATCAAGTCCGTTGCCGACCTGAAGGGCAAGACCGTTTCCGTTGGCGCTGCCAACTCCGGCGTTTACTTCAACGCAGTAGACATCCTTGGTGCTTATGGCATCGATGTCGAAAAGGACATCTCCGCTGTATACCAGAACTTCGCTGACTCCGCTGATTCCCTGAAGAACGGCAAGGTTGACGCAGCATTCATCGTTGCTGGCGCTCCCACCACCGCTATCACCGACCTTTCCACCTCCAAGCAGGCATACCTGGTATCCATGGACGCTAAGCACATCGCTAAGCTCCAGGAGACCTCTCCTTACTATGCAGCTGCAACCATTCCCGCTGGCACCTACAGCGGCATGGATGCTGACACCACCACCGTTTCCGTTCTCTCTGTTGTTCTTGCCAACAACTCCGTAAGCGAAGACGACGTCTACAACTTCACCAAGTCCCTGTTCGACGGTGCTCAGAACAACGCTGATGCACACGCCAAGTACAAGGAACTCGACCTTGAAACCGCTACCTCCATCACCTCCGTTCCCTATCACGCAGGTGCTGCCAAGTACTACAAGGAGCAGAACGTAGAGGTTCCTACCGCTTAATTGCCTAGCATGGCAAGCCGTACGCTTTAACGGCAGAGCAACACAATCAGGGTCGCAGCGAATATCGTTGCGACCCTGCTTTAGTGCTCAGAGCTTTGTGCGCAAGGTGCGTTTTTGCCGCATAGCGTTGTGAAAACGCACCTTGCACCCAAAGCATGTGCAAATCGTCCCCCCTAAGGAGAGCTATGAGCATATTTGGAACAGACAAGATGAACATCAGAAAGAAAAGCGACGTCAAAAAAGACGAAACCGTCGTACCTTCCAACGAAGACGTTAACGTCGACGAGGTCATGCGCAAATACGACCGCGAGTCGAACACGCGCATCTGGCAGGGCGTTCCGAAAGCCGTCATAACTTCGGTAATGGTTCTGTTTTCGGTTTACTGCCTGCTTATGACGTTGTTCAGCGTCGAGCAGGCTGAAACTCGCTTGGCCCGCTTCTTGGCATTCGTCATCGTCATCGGGTATCTGATGTATCCCGTTAAGAAAACGGGCCACTCCCCCAACCATATCCCGTGGTACGACATCGTTCTCATGGTGGTAGGTGCTGGGTCGTTCGTGTACTTCTCGGTTAATGCTGTCGACATCATGATGATGGGCACCCGTATCGGCACCCTCGAAGTGGTTCTGGGCATCTGCGGCATTGCTGTGCTTATCGAGCTTTGCCGCCGTTGCGTTGGCATTCCGATTATCGTGGTAGTTGGCTGCCTGCTAATCTACGCCTTCTACTGGCAGTTTAGCCATGGCGCAGACGCATACCGCGCATTGAGCAACATCGTGCAGAAGCTGTTCTACACCACTAGCGGCGTTATCGGCACCCCTACCAACGTGTGCTACACCTACATCGTGCTGTTTATCATCTTCGGCGCCTTCCTCGAACGTACCGGTATCGCGAACTTCTTCATCAGCTTCGCAAACCGCCTGGCTGGTTGGTCGTCCGGTGGCCCGGCAAAGGTTGCCGTAATCTCCTCTGCGCTGTGCGGCATGGTTTCTGGTTCTTCGGTTGGCAATACCGTTACCACTGGCTCTGTAACCATCCCAATGATGAAGAAGACCGGCTATCGTCCCGAATTCGCAGGCGCTGTTGAAGCTGCATCCTCTACGGGTGGCCAGATCATGCCTCCCATCATGGGCGCCGCTGCGTTCCTTATGGCTGAATACATGGGCATCCCCTACATTCAAGTTGCTGCGATCGCCATCATCCCCGCCCTTCTGTACTTTGGCGGCATCTTCTGCACCGTGCATCTGGAAGCAAAGGCCCGCGGCCTGAAGGGCATCCCCTTCAACGAACTTCCCACCTGGATCTACCTGCTGAAGAACTGCTACCTCATCATTCCACTCGTTGTTCTGGTTTGGATCGTATCTGCTGGTATCTATACCATGGCAGTATCTGCCGCCATCTCTATCTTCGTGGCGTTTGTTATCGGTTTCATCCACTTCTTGCTCACCAACTGGGAAGAGCGCACCGAAGAAGACACATTCGGCAGCGTTTTGCTTGAAACCTGCAAAACCGCCCTGTGGACCGCCGCCGATGCCTTCGCTGCAGGTGCCCGCAACTCCATTGCCGTTGCCGTAGCATGCGCGCTGGCCGGCATGATCGCTGGATGCATCACCGTTACCGGCCTGGCCTCCATGCTCATCAACGCAATTGTTCTTGCCGCTGGCGACTTCCTTATCATCGGCCTGATTCTTACCATGCTCTGCTGCATTGTTCTGGGCATGGGCGTTCCCACCACTGCGAACTACTGCATCATGGCTGCCACCTGCGCTCCGATCCTGATTCAGTTGGGTGTGCCGCTGGTATGCGCTCACTTCTTTGTGTTCTACTTCGGCATCCTGGCAGATATCACGCCCCCTGTTGCCCTGGCGGCCTACGCAGGCAGTGCTATCGCAAAGTCTAAGCCGATGAAGACTGCTGTAACCGCGTCACGCTTGGGTATTGCGGCGTATATCGTTCCGTTCGTATTCGCGTTCTGCCCCGCGCTTATCATGCAAGTGCCCGTCGAGCCGTACATGGTCGTTCTCAACACGGCAATGGCTTTGTTCGGCCTGTTCGGCGTTGCTTCTGGTTTGCAGGGTTACCTGTTCGGTAAGATCAACCCCATACTGCGCGTGTTTGCCATTGTTGCCGGCGTTGCCATCATGATTCCCATGTCCGAAGCAGACGGCATAGCCTCACTTGGCATCAACGCTATCGGCTTCCTGTTCGTGTTCGGCGTATTCGCTTACCAGAAGCTTGTTCACGGCAAGAAGGACAAAGGAACGAAAGCAACCGCCTAAGCTTTACCGTTTCGCCACATCGACCGACGATTTGGCGTTAAAATCACAGAGCTGGCGCAAATGCGCCAGCTACCGTTCTACTCACACCGCACTTCTACGATAGGAACGATATGGATTACAAAGAAACCATTTGGGTCACTGGCTGCAAAGGCTTTCTGGGTCGCGAAATCGTCAAGCGCTTAAAGGCTACATACAATTGCACCGTTGTTGGCACCGACAAGGAACTGATGGTTACCGACCCCGAGCGCATCGAAGCCTTCGCGCAAGATCTGCGTCCCGATGTGGTTATCAACTGCGCCGGCATCTCCCGCGCAGTTACCGGCCTGTCCAACCGCATCCATGCTTACGAAGTCAACGCCCTTGGCGCTCGCAACGTTGCACTTGCCGCAAACAATGTTGGCGCACTTATGGTGCAGATCTCAACAGACGACGTGTTCCCCGTACGCATGGCGGAACCTGCCAACGAATTCGACACGCCCCACCCCGAAACGCCCTACGGAAAATCAAAGCGTGCAGGCGAAGTAATGGTGCGCGACACCACGCCCAATCACCTTATCATTCGCTCTTCCTGGGTATACAGCATCGACGGCGGACAGGTTAAGGACGCACTTGATGCTGCAGCTGCCGGCAAAACTCTTGTCGCACGCACCGACCAGCTTGCTTCGCCAACTTCGATTTCCACCTATGTTGACTTCCTGATCAAAGCCATCAACCGCAAGGCAACTGGCGTACTTCACGTTACTAGCCGCGGGATGGCAAGCCGCTACGAGTTCCTCTCTCATGTTCTCAATACTTGTGGCTACGATGCCAACACCATCTTGGTGCCCGAATCCGATCTGGTTACCGCAGAGCAGGTTGAACTCGAGAGCCTAATGCTGGAAATGTTTGGTGCCGAGCTTCCCACCTGGCAAGACGACGTTGAGTCTTACTTCAAGGAAGTTGGCATGGCAAAATAGCGTAAAACTTAAAGGCAGTTTTTCACAGCTTAGGGCCCCTGGAGCAATCCAGGGGCTTTTTGCTGCACGCAGGATTGGCACCAGAGAACCAAACAGCACCCTGGTTGACTCGACTCACGCTTGATAAAACGCCTATCACACGCCACGAAAGGAATATCAGCATCAAAGCAACACGCCTTGAACTTCCCGCACTTCAATTCGCCCTCCAAGTCCCCAACATGACCTTCCCTACTCTCCCCACTGAGCGCTCACTTCCTGAACGTGTTATGCATGATAGAATTTTGGTCGTTTGGCATTAATCTGATTACAGGAATATCACCTATGACTAACAAAGCATTTGATACTGCGGCAAATGCCGCAAGCTCGCGTGAGCACTTCGCATCGCGCATTGGCTTCATCCTCATCGCCGCTGGTTGCGCCATCGGCATCGGTAACGTATGGCGCTTCCCCTACATCACCGGTGAATACGGCGGCGGAGCATTCGTACTCCTATACCTGGTGTTTCTGGTAATCCTCGGACTGCCCGTTATGGTTATGGAGTTTGCCGTAGGCCGCGCCAGTCAAAAGAGCGCCGCGCAAGCCTTCGATATCTTGGAACCCAAGCGTCGATTTCACTGGTTTTCGTGGTGGGGATACATTGGCTGCATGCTGCTGATGATGTTCTACACCACCGTTGCCGGCTGGATGCTTGCCTATATCCCCAAGATGGCAACGGGAACCTTCGACGGTGCCAGCACCGAGGTGGCGGGCAGCGTGTTCAACGCGCTTCTCGCTAACCCAAGCGAGCTTATTGGCTGGATGATTGCTGCCATCGCTATAGGTTTTGCCGTATGCAGCCTAGGTCTTCAGAAAGGCGTAGAGCGCATCACCAAATGGCTCATGGCCATCCTGTTTGTGGTGATGATCATCTTATGCATCCGCACCACCACCCTACCCGGTGGCGCAGAGGGTATCGCGTTCTACCTTATCCCTGATTTCAGCCGCATGTTCGAAGGCGGTATGGCAACGTTCGGCGAAGCGGTTTATGCAGCTATGGGTCAAGCGTTCTTCTCCCTTTCTTTGGGTATCGCCGCCATGGAGATCTTCGGCTCGTATATCAATAAAGATCGGCGCCTGATGAGCGAAGCTGTTTCGGTAACCGCCCTCAACACGGTAGTGGCCATTCTCGCAGGACTCATCATCTTCCCCGCATGCTTCGCTTACGGCGTAACGCCCGATTCCGGTCCTTCACTGGTGTTCGTAACGCTGCCCTTGGTATTCGCCCAAATGCCTCTTGGCAGCCTTTGGGGTGCACTGTTCTTCGTCTTCATGAGCTTTGCCGCACTTTCTACAGTTATTGCGGTGTTCGAAAACCTCATCAGCTTCAGCATGGACAAATGGGAAATTAGCCGACGCCGCGCTGTTGCCATCAACGGCATTTTGGTACTGGTACTGAGTCTGCCCTGCGCGCTGGGCTTCAACGTGCTTTCCGATGTAACCATCCCCGCCATTGGCGATATCCAGAGCATCGAGGACTTTATCGTGTCTAACAATATGCTGCCTTTGGGCGCACTCGTGTTCGTGTTGTTCTGCACCCGTCGATACGGTTGGGGCTGGGATAACTTCCTAAAGGAGGCAGACACCGGTATCGGCATCAAGTTCCCTGCCTGGTCTCGCATATGGGTTTCTTACGGCATCCCCGTACTGATCATCATCATCTTCATCATGGGATATGCCCCCAAAATCGCCTTCTGGCTGGGACTTAGTTAAGTCAGAAAATCGGAATCTACCGACGCGAACGGGGTTCGGCTATTGCCGAACCCCGTTTTAGCTTTGCGCTCCATAACGTCAAACCGACCCAACCCGCACAAATCCGCAAGCAACGAATCGCAAGCGCAATGCTTCACGGGCGCTTCATTGGTACCGCATAATCAACCGATAGCCAGACCCTGTCTTCAAACACAGCGCTTCGCTCCCGACCACCTCATCACAATGCCGAGCCGCCTCGCAGCGCCGTGCCCGAAGGCGTCCACAACGCAAAGTCCGGTCCACGCTGCCTAAAACACTGCGTAAGATCTACCCCGCCTACAGCACGCAACACAGTTGGCTAAAGCACGCCAAATCAACCCCATCCACGGCACCGCTTTTAAGACATCTTGGGAGCTTAAAAACAAAAAACCGGCGCGGACTGCAACTTTTTTGCGATAGGCAATTGCCACAAGCTCCCTAATCGCAAAAAAGTTGCAGAGACACCGAGTTTTTTGTTTTCATGATGGACGAAGAAACGCAACAGAACATACCGCGCAAGACGCACGGAATTCCAAGCGGCGTCAATGGGCGGTTCGGCGCAACGGAGCAGAACTCGCGAAAGACGCATGAAGTTTTCGCGATTGCAACGGGGCATATCCAACTAAAAGGAACATAAGCAAAAAATAAGGCGGCTTGAACAGCCGCCTTATTTCTTACGCATATCCGCCGCGATACAGAACCTCGATCGGAATACCAGGATGTTCGGTAACGTATTTACCCTTGATGAGCATCTTCTTGTACTCAACCGCATAATCCTTAGGGCCGATCATCCTGATTTCAGGTGCAGGATAGGCCTCCAAGAAGGATTCCATCTCGCGCATGAAATCAATGGGTTTGAACGTCTTCTCGGAGATTGCAACGCCATCTTTGTCCAAAGCTACCGCCATGAAGTCGGCGTTTGGAAACCCTGCAATAACGACGTATTGTGGTTCAGCCATAATTTTCTCCCTCTCTTAAATTGTGATCCCTGGTTCGTATTTTACGTTTATTCTCCATAAAAGAGAAGCACCCTAGCCAGATTTCCCAGCTAGGGCGCCTAGAACATGTTCGTCTATAGAAAGGTTTAATCTTAGAAGGCGCGGAAACGCTCATAGCGCTGATCGCGGAGCTCTTCGGGGCTCAGGCGATACAACTCCCGCAACGAACACGTTACGAATTCTTCCACATAAGCAGCAGCCTGTTCGGGATTTTCATGGGCAGGCCCATCCCCCTCGCTTACCACTTCTTCGATAATGCCCATATCACACGCTTCACGGGCGCTCATCTTCATGACGGCAGCCGCCTCGGCGGCACGGGTGCGATCCTTCCATAAAATCGAGGCAAAGCCTTCGGGCGAAAGAACCGAATACACCGCATGGTCTTGCATAGCAACGCGATTACCCATGGCAAGCGCCAATGCGCCGCCCGAACCGCCTTCGCCCAAAACGATGCATACAACAGGAACGGTAAGGCTCGCCATAGCAACCAGGTTGTCAGCGATGGCATTCCCCTGACCGCGCTCTTCTGCTTCCATGCCGCAAAATGCACCCTGGGTGTCCACCAAGCAAACGATAGGACGACCGAATTTTTCCGCTTGCTGCATCAAGCGGAGACTCTTGCGGTAGCCTTCGGGCTGAGGGCAGCCAAAATTACGAGCAATACGCTGCTTCAGGTCGGCACCCTTTTCTTCAGCAACCACCGTAACAGGCATACCGTCAATCCAGCCAATACCACCGATGATGGCCCCATCATCGGCAAACATACGATCACCATGAAGCTCAAAGAACCCATCGACCATATGGTTGATATAGTACTGAGAGGTTGGACGATGAATGTTGCGAGCGATCATAACGCTTTCCCAAGCCGGGTTGTCTTCCTTCGAAGAAGCCTTCTTCAGGGGCATAACCGAAGGAGCATCGGCTACACCGCGTTTCTTGAGAGCACGCTTCAGCGAAAACGAGCCTTTAACGTTAATGCGTTTCCCGACTTCCCCGGCAAGCCTGGAAAGAGCCCCCTCCTCAACTCTGTCATCTTGGCGGGCAGCAACGGCATCCTGCGCAGCACGCAGCATCGCACGCACAGCACCACCACCGGGAACCACTCGGGCCATGTCCTGGTCCAGCTCCACTTCCTTCGGGACGCTATGCAACGCAAGGATACGCGAAAGGCATTCTTTCAGATCGCTACGCTCAACAATGGCGTCGATGAGGCCATGCTCAAGCGCAAACTCTGCCGTCTGGAATCCTTCGGGCAGCGTCTGTTTGATGGTGTCTTGGATTACACGACGGCCAGCAAAACCGATAAGCGCATGGGGCTCGGAAATGATGATGTCGCCCTGCATGGCGAACGAAGCTGTTACGCCACCTGTGGTGGGATCGGTGATAACAGATACATACAGCAAACCCGCACGACCGTGACGTTCGATTGCGGCGCTGATCTTACCCATCTGCATCAAGGACACAAGACCCTCCTGCATACGGGCACCACCAGATGCAGTGAAGATAAACAGGGGCAGGCCCTCATCGGTAGCCCGCTCGACCGCGCGGGTTACCTTCTCGCCTACAACAGACCCCATCGAACCCATCATGAAGGTAGATTCCATGATGCAAAGCGCCACTTCGCGGCCATCGAGCTTAACTTTTCCGGTGCGCACGCCCTCATCAAAGCCGCTACGCACGCGTTGCTTTTCAATAAGCTCGTTGAACTGGGGGAACTCAAGCGGATCGCTTTCGTCCATGGAAGCGTCCCATTCTTCGAATGAACCTTCGTCGAACAGCAGTGCGATGCGCTCGCTCGAAGTAAGACGGTACAGCTCGCCACAGGTGGGGCATACGCCGCCTGTTGCCAAAACAGGCTGTTCGTCATGGTACATCTTACATTTGGGACAACGGCGCCAATTTGGCTCATGCTCAGCAAAAGCAGGATCGGGATGGCATTCCACCCACAAGCTATGAGAACGATCTTTTTCCATGGGAGTAAGCACGCAGATGCCATTCTGATGTGCCACCATACGCAAAAGAGGATCAGCTACGAAGTTGGTATCACACACAAGAAGCGCGCCCGCACCGCACATCTTTGCCGCCTGAATAACCGCATACACATTGGTAAACAAACGAGCATCGAACTTGTCGCCCAGCAAGGCAACACGAGCAGATCCTGAGCAGGAAAAACCCTTTTCCTTGTCTTTAGTGCCCGTAACCCATATCTGACTGCACTCGTTTTTCACGCAGGCCTTCACACATGCTTTCATGGGAGAACCGTAACCAACCACCAGCAAGGGGGCATTAATTGCCTGCTCGAGCAGCGATAGCTGATATACGACCGTGCTGTCCGCAACGGAAGCGTTGGGTTTAGCCATTATTGTTCCCCTTCTTCCTCCACTTTCGCCATTACATATTTCTGCGTTGCCTGAGCGCATACCTCGCCTTCGACGCGCGCCACTACATCGGCAACACACATTCGGGGGGAATTGCGCGTGATGACGGCCTCAAGAGTGACGGTGTCACCGGGAAGCACGGTTCGGCGGAATTTAGCTTTATCGATACCGGCAAGGTAACCGATACGCCCCGCCTGGCCTTCCTCCGAAAGCAGACAGCAGCATGCGGCCTGAGCGAGCGCTTCCATCAAGATGACACCGGGAAGAACGGGATGCCCCGGAAAATGACCCGCGAACAAGGGCAGGGCAGGGTCAACGTCAAGCTCAGCTACGATAGACTCACCGGGCTTGCAGCTTACAACGCGGCTTACCCACACAAACGGATCGCGATGGGGCAGCAACGCCAACACGCCTTCGCGATCACAGGGAAAAGTGATCTCAAGCCCCATTACTCACTCACCTCCGTAAACGGAGATACCGCCAAAGAGGCATTATGCCCACCGAAGCCCAGCGAGTTAGAAAGTGCAACCTTCTGGGGACGGTTCACCAAAGCGCCAGACGGAACGAACACTGGGCATTCCGGATCTGATTCAGCGTAACCTGCCGTAGGGGGAACGATACCGCGAGATACCGAGATAGCCGTCACGATGGCTTCGATAGCGCCCGCTGCGCCCAACATGTGGCCTACCGTACCCTTTACCGAGGTTACGGGAGTCTTGGAAGCAAGATCGTCGCCAAGAAGGCCATGCCACGCAGCGGCTTCCACCATGTCGTTCACATGCGTAGCCGTGCCATGAGCGTTCAGATGGCCTACATCTTCCGGAGAGAAACCACCTTCGGCCAGCGCCTGACGCATAGCGCGCACTGCGCCTTCGCCGCTCGGCTCGGGGGCAGTCATATGGTAAGCGTCACCAGTAGAGCCAAAGCCCGTGATCTCGGCAATAATGTTGGCTCCACGTGCCTGAGCATGCTCAAGCGATTCCAGCACCAACGCACCCGCTCCCTCGCCTGCAACGAAACCGGAACGACGAGCGTCGAAAGGCAATCCAGCCTTCATGGGATCATCGGACTTGGTGATGGCACCCAAGTTGCCAAAACCAGCCAACGACATATTGGTGATGCCCTCTTCAGTACCACCGGCAAGTGCCGCATCGGCCAAGCCGAAGCGAATTAGGCGGTAGGCCTCACCTACGCAGTGAGTGCCAGTCGAGCATGCCGTTACAATGTTCAGGCAATCGCCCTTCAAGCCATAGCGAATAGCAAGATTACCCGCCGCCATGTTCGAGATCATGGTTGGAATAAACAGCGGGCTTACGCGCTTTGCTCCTTTTTCGTGCAGCACGATGGATTCACGCTCGAAAACTTCCATGCCGCCAATACCAGATCCGAACACGCACGCAAAACGAGTAGCGTCCTCTTGATCCATATCGATGCCCGCCTGAGCCATGGCTTCATCCGATGCCAAAATGGCGTACTGAACGAAGGGAGCAAAACGGCGCGATTCCTTCTTGGAAAAACCTGCTTTCAGGGGATCGTAGTCGGGAATGGCTCCAACAACGCTCACGTTGAGCTGCTCTCGTTTTTCTTCGGGAAGAAGGGTAAAACAGCACTCGCCAGATGCAACCTTGCTCCACAGCGCATCAACACCAAAGCCTGCAGGAGAAATCGCACCCATACCCGTAATTACTACGCGGTTGAATCCGTTGTTCTTCTCTTCGTTGCTCATAGCGACATCCCTCCATCGATTGCCAAAACCTGTCCTGTGATGTAGCGGGCCTCGTCGCTCGCCAAGAAACGAACCGCATTCGCCACATCCTGAGGTTCGCCGAATTCCTTCATCGCAATGCGCCCGCGCACTGCCTCGATGGCCTTTTCGCCCATCGCCTTTGTCATCTCGGTCCCGATAAAGCCAGGAGCAACTGCGTTTGCCGTGATGCCACGCGCAGCAAGTTCCTTCGCTACGCTTTTGGTAAGGCCAATGATGCCCGCCTTAGATGCCGAGTAATTAACCTGGCCGGCATTGCCGAATAGACCTACGACACTGGAAACGCTTACAATCCTTCCGTATCGCTGCTTCATCATGATAGGAGCCACATGGCGGACGCAGTTGAAAGCGCCCTTCAGATTGACATCGATCACGCGATCAAATGCCTCTTCGCTCATGCGCGCCAACAAGCCGTCACGCGTGATACCAGCGTTATTGACCAGAACATCAATGCGGCCCCACATTGCCTGCACCTCTGCCACCATAGCTGCAACCTCCTGGAAGGAGGAGACATCAGCGCAAACAGCCTTCGTCTCAACACCATGCACCTTGGCGACTTCCGCCGCCAGGTTCTCTGCTGTCTCAAGGCTCTTCTCACTTGAGCAATTGATAGCTACGGCATAGCCTGCCTCTGCAAACGTGCGCACTACCGCTTCACCGATGCCACGGCTCCCTCCCGTTACCAGCGCAACGGGAAACGCTGCTTTTTCGATCTTTGGCACGGTTTATTCCTCCCCAATGCCTGTTTGTTCGGAAACAAACGCGTTCCACTCATCAAGCGTCCCAACGCGAACACGACCAGCACGTTTATCGATTCGGCGAACAAGACCATTCAAGACCGCGCCATAGCCAACCTCAACAAACTGATCTGAACCCTGCCTGATCAATGCCTGTACGCTCTGTTCGAAATGAACGGGGCTTACAACCTGACGAGCCAAACGATCGGCGGCCTGGCTGATATCGAAAACCTGCGCATCGGTATTGCAGATAACCGAAACTGCAGGCTGCTTCCAAGAAAGCTCGCTGCACTTCTCTCGCACCGCGTTAGACGCCGAAGTCATAAGTGGACTATGAAATGCTCCCGCCGTGTTCAAGCGGGCACCGCGCTTGCCCAAGGCCTGCCACGCCTTTTCGGCTCGCTCGATGGCGGCCACATCGCCAGACACCACTACCTGGCCTGGTGCGTTGTAGTTGGCACACACCAGTATTTCGTCCTGAGCACAGGTATCGCAGATGCCCTGCGCGTCTTCATGAGCGGCACCCAGCAGCGCATACATCGCGCCCGGGCGCTCCTTGCAGGCCTGAGCCATAGAGCGAGCTCGCACATCGAGTAAAGCGAAGCCATCTTCATCGCTCAAAACGCCGCTTGCCATAAGGGCGCTGATCTGACCCAGGGAAAATCCGAGCATAGCTTCCGCTTGAATCCCTCGGGCATCGAGCGCATGAGACAGCCCGACAGAAAGAGCCGCAGCCAACACCTGGGCGTTATAGGCATCGTTCACCTGTTCAGCGCTACCCTCTCGCGCAAGCGCAGCAACATCAACGCCGCACACCTCGCCTGCAATCGCAAAGGTTTGTGCAACCTCCGCGATCCCAAGAAGATCCGCACCCATCCCAGGCTTTTGGGCACCTTGCCCTGGAAACATGAATACCGTCATATTTAGCGCACCTCGGTATTCCATGCACGACGAGCATTCGCGTCCAACATGCGCTGAAGGCCCTCGCCTGCCCATGACTGGGCTTCAGCTACCAAGTCATCGACAATCTGAGCAGCGCTCTTCTCATCGTTAACCAGGCAAGCAACCTGACCCGCCATCAACGAGCCATTGTCCACATCGCCCGCAACAGCACGATGGAGAGAACCGGCCAACTCTGATTCAAGAAGGGCAACGTTGGCAGGGTCGGCCTCCAGTTTACGAACGTTGCGCGCGAATTTGTTCTTGATACCGCGCACGGGATGCCCGCCAGCGCGCCCCGTAACAATAGTGTCGGAGTCTTTTGCACCCAAAACCTTCTGCTTATAGGCGTTATCGACGCCGCATTCCGTAGCGGTAAGGAAGCGCGTGCCAACCTGAACGCCTTCTGCACCCAAAGCAACAGCAGCGGCAAAGCCACGGCCGTCAGCAATGCCTCCTGCCGCAATAACGGGGATGGAAACGGCATCGCACACCGCAGGGGTAAGCGCCATTGTCGTGAGTTCCCCGATATGACCGCCCGCCTCGCAGCCTTCAGCCACAACAGCGTCCGCCCCACAGCGCTCCATACGTCGAGCCAGAGCAGCGGAAGCCACAACAGGAATGACCTTGCATCCTGCCTCTTTCCACATATCGATGTAGTTTCCAGGATTGCCGGCGCCCGTGGTTACCACACGAACCTTCATCTCTGCGGCAAGCTTAGCGAGCTCAGGAGCCTCAGGGTTCATCAACATAATGTTCAAGCCGAAAGGCTTGTCCGTAAGACGGCGAGCTTCTTCAACTTGCTCGCGGACCCAAGAAACGGGAGCAGATCCGCAGGCAATGATTCCCAAGCCGCCTGCTTCGCTTACGGCGGCGGCAAGTTTCGCATCGGCGATCCATGCCATACCACCCTGGATGATGGGCTGTTCAATGCCCAACAGCTCGGTAATACGTGTCTTCATATACGTATGCCTCATTTCACTTTGCGCACTTTGCCACACGGGCATTCCTGTTAAAGAGGGCGGCCTCTTTGCAAACGCTTGAAAGAAGCCGCCTCCTTCGACAGAACGAAGGAGGGAGAGGACCGCCAGAGGCAATGCCCCCTCCCAAACGCAACCGCATAATATGCGGCAACGTCGGCTACAGAGAGTCGATGTACTCCACCAAAGAGCCAACAGTCTCCAGGCCCTCGGGCTCACCGAACTCAACGTCGAGACGCTCTTCGATATCACAGATCAGTTCTGCCATATCCAGAGAATCGATACCGAGTTCGTCAAACGTTGCGCTTTCAACAACCTTTTCCGGTTCGATATCGAGGTTTTCGTTCAGGATTTCCTTCAGGGAATCAATAGTTGCCATGTTTATGTCCTTTCTTTATTCAACAGCATCCATTTGAGGAGGCCGTCATTCACCAACACCATGCCGCCCGCTTCGTTGTCGACTGCATAAGCCAAACGCAACGAATTTGGACGCACTGAGCTACACCTGAATAAGGCGATAACCAAAAAATTGTTTATAGAGAGTTACGCTTCCACAGCGTTTAGCTGCTTGCTCTCCTTATCGAAGAAATCTTTGATCTTGCCCAAAGCACTGACAAACAGCTCTTCTTCCTCTTGCGTAAGCGCAGCAAGAGCACTGTCAACCATTTTTTTATGGAAAGACTCATGGGCGCGGAAGGCCTTACGTCCCTTCGAGGTCAACTGCACCAGAACCTGGCGGCGATCTATTTCGCTGCGAGAGCGCTCCACGAATCCCTTCCGCTCAAGTTTGTTCATAGCTGCCGTAAGGGTAGCCATGGTCACATCAAGGCGCGAAGCCACTACCTTCATAGAGTTGATCTCGTGCAAACCCACCGCAACGATGGTGTGCAATTCCGCAATGGAAAGCCCTTCGGTCAGACGATTCTTAAGCGAGCGTTCCTCGATACGGAGAATGGAATTAAACGTATCTGACAGCAACGTATCAACAATCGCCTTGTCACCGCGTTCCTCATCGATGTTGCCAACGTTTTCCATGTTCACTTCCTTATCAGATCGAGTGCTCGGCATTCCGAAGCGTTTCCATAATACGAGGTATGAAGAGCTGAATCACGCATTTCCATCAGCGGTTCAGCCGCAAAAGGCGAATGGCCCAAATTTGGACCCGCCTTAGGATTCAGCAGGCGCGAATGCGATGCCGAGAGCGCCCAGGCCCAAATGCGTTGCCACCGTAGCTCCACAGGGAGAAGACCCCTCGTCAGCATACTCCACACCCGCTTCGTCAAGAGCAGACCTCAGGTCTTCAACGCCCTGCTCGTTTGCAACGTGACAGAAACGAATGCGCTGCTTTCCCTGCTCTTCAGTACGCTTCTGAGCGTTCTGAACATACTGCTTGATAACACCGCGCATGCCCTTAGCCTTGCCGAAAGCAACCAACACGCCCGTTTCATTGAAGGTGAAAATTGGCTTGATATTCAGCAAGCTGGCGTTCTTTACTTGGTCGGCCGAAAGGCGACCACCTTTCAGTAAGTTTTCCAGCGTATCGCAGGCAACAAGGAACTGGGTTTTCGGGGCAAGAGCCTCAATAGCCGCCTGGGCTTCATCGAGCGTTGCCCCAGCATCACGGAGAGCGCAGAGCTGCTTTACCTGCAATGCTGCCTGAGCGGTACAACAAGCGGAATCGATAACACGAACATCGACATCAACCTGATCAGCTGCGGTACGAGCCGATTCAACCGTGCCGGAAAGCACCCCCGCAATATGGAGAGAGATGATGCCCTCACAACCCTCATGCGCAAGGCGCTCGTATGCCTGCACAAAATCGAAAGGCGCCGGCTGGGCGGTTTTGGGGAGCTCGGCTGCTTCGCCCATGCGCTTGTAGAATTCTTCGGAGCTGATTTCCACCTGATCCTTGAATTCATCTTCGCCGACCAAAATATTAAGGGGAACCATGGTGATGTTCAGTGCTTGGTATTCCTCAGCAGACATATCAAGTGTCGAGTCTACAACGACTGCAAATCCCACGTCCTACTCCTTTCCTCAATGCGCATGCCGAGTTCTCTTATGCACATTTGCTTAGTTTGTCTAACTAATTTTGAAAGGATACGGATCCTCAACGAACACGGCAAGCGCATTCATAAGGTCACCACAGATTATTAGGATATGTTGCTTAACTTTTTCGACCGCCACCATAGGAACTTTTGCGAGCACCAAAGGCGCTTCCCTTTCGGGCGGTTTTCTTCAATTCACCTAAAACCGCCTCTTCGCTTTTGCCTTCCATCTGCCCACGCAATTGAACGATCTGATCGCGAACCGAAGCCGCACGCTCGAAATCCATCGCAGCAGAAGCTTCCATCATCTCGTCCTCCAGCGATGCGATTACGCGCAGGATTTCACTACGGGAATAACCCGCCAAATCGGCGTTCACCTCTTGCGCACTGCGCTTCCCTTCTTCAGATTCGAGGTAATCGGTGATGTCGCTCAAGCCCTTCTTGACGGTTTGCGGCACAATGCCATGCTCTTCGTTGTACGCCATCTGAATACTGCGACGGCGACGTGTCTCCTTGATGGCTTGATCCATCGAGTCGGTGATCTTGTCGGCATACATTATCACCCTGCCGTTGGCGTTGCGCGCCGCACGACCAATGGTCTGAATCAGGGAACGATGATTGCGGAGAAAGCCTTCCTTGTCAGCATCGAGGATTGCCACCAGCGTTACTTCGGGCAGGTCCAAGCCCTCACGCAGCAAGTTGATGCCCACCAATACATCGAACTCCCCTTTTCGCAAATCCCGCAAGATTTCAACACGCTCAAGGGTGCCAATATCAGAATGCATATAGCGAGCACGAATCCCCTGATCGAGCAGATGCTCGGTAAGGTCTTCGGCCATACGTTTGGTCAATGTGGTTATCAGCACGCGCTCTTTGCGTTTGGCGCACCCTTGAGCCTCATCAATGATGTCGTCTATCTGCGACATGATGGGGCGAACGTCAATCTCAGGATCAAGCAAGCCGGTCGGACGAATAATCTGCTCCACCTTTGCCTCGCTCACACGTTCCTCGTAATCGCCCGGAGTCGCGGAAACATACACGAATTGAGGGATTCGAGCCTCAAACTCGTCGAAGCGCAGGGGGCGATTGTCTAGGCATGACGGCAAACGGAAACCATGCTCGGTCAGCGTGATCTTGCGAGAGCGGTCTCCTTCATGCATACCTCGGATTTGAGGGACGGTAACATGGCTCTCGTCAATGAAGCACAGGAAATCGGTTGGGAAATAATCAATGAGCGTATAGGGCGGCTCACCTGGCTCACGGCCATCAAGATGGCGCGAGTAGTTTTCAATACCCGAGCAAAAACCCATGGTCTCAATCATCTCAAGATCATAGGAAGTGCGCATTTCCAAACGCTGCGCTTCAAGAAGCTTTCCCTCTTCATTGAATTGGGTAAGGCGGTCCTGCAGTTCATCCTGAATGGTCTTAACCGCACGCTCCAAGGCGGGACGCGCAGCAACGTAATGAGAAGCAGGCCAAACGGGCAACGCCTCGAAGGCGTTCAGCACTTCACCGGTGACATTGTCAATCTCCGAGATTTCCTCAATCTCGTCGCCCCAGAATTCCACGCGAATCGGATTGTCCGCATAGGGAGGAAACACATCGAGCGCATCGCCGCGCACGCGGAACGTACCGCGCTTCAGTTCATAATCATTGCGGTCATACTGAATGTCGATGAGTTTTCGAATAAGCTCGTCACGATCCTGCTCGACCTCTTTATCCAAGAACACCGCCATACCCGCATAATCCATAGGCGAACCAATACCATAGATGCAGGAAACCGAGGCAACAACGATTACATCACGACGGGAAAGAAGTTGGGCGGTTGCTGCATGACGCAGTTTTTCCACTTCCTCATTAATGGAGGCATCCTTTTCGATAAAGGTATCCGTGGTAGGCACATACGCTTCGGGCTGATAATAATCGTAGTAACTTACGAAGTACACCACGGCATTGTTGGGAAAGAACTCCTTCAGCTCGGCAGCCAACTGCGCCGCAAGCGTTTTATTGGGGGCCAGCACAAGGGTTGGCTTCTGCACAGCCTCAATGGTTTTAGCCATGGTGTAGGTTTTTCCCGAACCCGTCACGCCCAGCAAGGTCTCATAGCGCATACCAGATTCGATATTCCGGGCAAGCTGTTCAATGGCCTTAGGCTGGTCGCCTGCAGGCTCGTACGGAGAGACAACTTTGAATGGCCGTGTGGCAAGACGGGCAACGGGAAGCTTGCCCTCCATAACGTGACCCTCAAGATTAGAAAGATGGCTCACTAGTGTCTCCTTACTGGCTAGCCCGATTGCCCAAAGAACAACCCGCTTGGCGCCTATCAGCACAAAGAATTAAATTAGACAAGGTAGAAAGCAAGCTGGTACCAGGTGCCCACCAAGCAAATGCGTATATCACGCAAGGCGTGGTGCAATTTCATGTTCCCACCATAAGGAAATCTGCGCTTCAAATTCCTCAATAGAACCGTTGTTGGCAAACACCACATCGGCAATCGACAAACGCTGCTCTTCAGGAACCTGATTCGCCAAACGATTGCGCGCGTCTTCTTCGGAAAAACCACGCGACTGCATTAATCGGGCAATGCGAACCTCGGGAGAGGTTGTAACCGCAATAACGATGTCGGCCTTCTGGTAAAAGTCATCGCGCCCGTCAAGAATGGCCATTTCAAGCACAACCACCTCGTGGCTCTTTCCCAAATCACCAATATGGCGAAGACAGCCCTCATATAAACGCGGTTGAGTAATCGAATCCAGCAAAGCGGTATTCTGTGGGCTCGAGAAAGCGCAAGCAGCAAGCTCAGAGCGAATGATCTCGCCCTCTGAATCGAAAATCTTATTTCCGAATGCTGCTCGAAGTTCATCCTTCATAGCGGCGTTGTGTAAGTTTTCGTGACCAACTTTATCGGCGTATACCACGCCGGCCCCTTTAGCTTCGAAGAATCGCATCAGAGTCGATTTGCCCGATCCTATGCCTCCAGTAACGAATATTGTAATCATGCCCATTCCCCCTCATCTGAGCGCCCATAGTGCTTTCAATCGCCATTCCTGCCGAATGCGTACCAAGTAAGCAAACAAAAAGCGGTGGGTGCAAAAGCAACCCACCGCTTCATTATCGCATGTTATGCAATCTCTGTTATTCAGCAGCCTCAGGCTTAGGCTCGGGCTCTGCAACAGCGATCTCGATGCCCAGATCCTCGGCAGCAGCCTTCATGGACAGGGAGATGCGACGACGCTCAACGTTAACGTCCATTACCTTAACCTTCACAACGTCGCCAACCTTGACAACCTGTGCGGGAGAATCGATGTGACGCATAGCCATCTCGGAGATGTGTACAAGACCCTCAACGTTTGCGCCGAGCTCGATGAATGCACCGAAGGGAACGATCTTGGTAACCTTGCCGTCAACGATGGTGCCAACGGGATAGGTCTCAACAAGCTTGGTCCAAGGATCCTCGGTGGTCTGCTTGAGGCCAAGAGAGATGCGCTCGCGCTGAAGATCAACGTCGAGAACCTCAACCTCAACCTCTTCGCCAACCTTAACAACCTCGGAAGGATGGTTTACATGGCTCCAGGAGAGCTCGGAGATGTGGATCAGGCCGTCGATGCCGCCCAGATCAACGAATGCACCGAAATCAACGATGGAGGAAACGGTGCCCTTCAGGCGCATGCCCTTAGAGAGCTTCTCGAGGATTTCAGCACGCTCGTTCTTGCGACCCTCTTCGAGGAGAACACGACGGGAGAGAACAACGTTGTTGCGGTTGCGATCCATCTCGATAACACGAGCTTCGATTTCGGTGCCGAGGTATGCAGTAAGATCCTTAACACGACGAAGATCAACGAGAGAAGCAGGCAAGAAGCCACGGAGACCGATGTCGAGGATCAGGCCGCCCTTGACGACTTCGATAACCTCGCCGGTAACAACTTCGCCAGCCTTGAACTTTTCCTCAACCTGAATCCAAGCACGCTCGTACTCAGCACGCTTCTTGGAGAGGATGAGACGACCGTCCTTGTCCTCCTTCTGGAGAACCAAGGCCTCGAGCTTATCGCCCAAAGATACGACCTCAGAGGGATCAGCATCCTTGCGGATAGAAAGCTCGCGGGCAGGAATAACGCCCTCGCTCTTGAATCCGATGTCAACGAGTACCTCGTCATGCTCGATCTTTACAACAGTGCCGTCGATCAGATCGCCCTCGTCGAAGTCGGTCAGAGTGCCATCGATCATCTTGTTCATCTCTTCGTCAGAGATGTCCTGAAAATCAATGACGGACGTGTTCTTGATTTCGGTCAAAACGGACCCCTTTCAAAAAAGTATCGGGGACCCTTCGTACGTGTTTGCAGTCAAAACATTAACCATGTATGCCGCGCTTGCCGAACAAGCACCAACAACAAACATGTCTCGGGGGCCTATAATTTCTTGTCTGCCTTTTTACAGACTTTGAAAGTATAGCATAGGGAGCATCGCACGATACGATGCTCCCCCGCTGATTTAATATATTTTTCGCAGCTGGCACGTTTTGTCGATTATCGGCATGTGCAGCAGCATTTCGCGTCTTCGATTCCCTACTGATGGGACTCGGCAAATTCCTTCATGTACTCAACCAAAGCCTTTACGCCTTCGATAGGCATTGCGTTGTAGATACTTGCACGCATACCGCCTACACTGCGATGGCCCTTGATGTTTTCGATGCCGCGCTCTTTGGCGCCAGCAACGAATTCGGCATCAAGCTCAGCCGAAGCGGTAACGAAGGGAACGTTCATGATGGAACGATCTTCTTTACGTGCGGTAGCCGTGTAGAAGTCGGTGGAATCGAGGTAATCGTAAAGCAGTGCTGCCTTTTCCTCATTGATCTTCTTCATGGCTTCAAGCCCGCCAAGGGACTTCAACCACTTGAAGACCTTTCCGCAAATGTAGATGCCATAGCACGGAGGAGTATTCGACATGCTATCAGCATCTGCCTGAGTCTTATAGCGCAGGATGGTAGGCGTATTGGGCAGCCATTCATCCTTGATAAGATCTTCGCGGATGATAACGATAACCACGCCAGCAGGACCGATGTTCTTCTGAACACCGCCGTACACCAGACCATACTTCGAAACGTCGATAGGCTCGGAAAGGAAGCACGAGGAAACATCGCTTACCAGCGGAACGTCGCCCGTTTCAGGAAGCTTATGGTAATGCGTTCCGTAGATGGTCTCGTTTTCGCAGATGTAAACGTAATCGGCATCCTCACGGAACTCAAGCTCATCCACGTTGGGGATGTAGGAGAAGTTGCCATCTTCACTCGAAGCCACACAGCGAGCATCACCGAACAGCTGAGCTTCCTTGAACGCCTTCTTAGACCACGAACCAGAAACGACGTAATCAGCCTTGCCGTTCAGCATCAGGTTCATGGGGATGGCGGCAAACTGCTGAGTTGCACCACCCTGCAAGAACAGCACCTTGTAGTTGTCGGGGATGTTCATAAGGTCGCGAAGATCGGCTTCGGCTTCCTCGATGATGCCCTTGAATGCAGCTGAGCGGTGACTCATCTCCATGACAGACATACCGGTGCCCTGATAATCGAGCATTTCCGCAGCGGCTTCACGGAGCACTTCTTCAGGAAGCACTGCCGGACCCGCAGAAAAGTTGTACACCCTTCCCATAGACACAAGTCCTTTCAAAACGCCCCGCCCACTAACGAGGCACACGAATAATGGAAGATACTTTACCAGAATAAAGTACGCACCGAGCGACTATTCTGCAGAAGGCACATTTGCGTTCCCCGGCAAAACGATTCAAACAGAACATCAACCGCCTCGTTCAAAGAGCGAAGCGAATTTAAACCCCGCTCCAAAAGAGCCCCAGCAGCTCGGAGAGCGAAGCGAATCCGAACCCAACGCTCAAAGAGCAAAGCGAATTTGAGCATACGCCCAAAGGGCGTCAACCAAAACCCGGGGCATGCGCCAGCAAATCAGCGAGCGGCGCCCTGGCGAGTGCAGCTGACTTGAAAGCACGAAGCATAGGCCTCATGGCCATGCTGAGCGCTTGAAAGCCAGCTGTGCCGCCAGGGCGCCGCGCAGCGTCATCCCGTATGAAGCTTATGCACAAAGAAAAAGGCACCCCAAAGGGTGCCTTTTCGAGTGCATAAGCGAACGCACAAACTATTCTGCGGACTTAACCCAAGAGAACATTTGGCGGATCTTAGCGCCAGTGGTCTCGATCTCATGAGTATTGATCTTCTCACGCTGCTCGAGGAGCCACTTGTGATCGTTCTCGCAGTCGGCAACGAATTCCTTAGCGAACTCGCCGTTCTGGATACGCTTGAGGATGAGCTTCATAGCCTCGCGGGACTGCTCGTTAATGACCTTGGGGCCAGCGTAGTACTCGCCGTACTCAGCAGTGTTAGAGATGGAGTAGTTCATGAAGTGGATGCCGGATTCGTACATCAGGTCGACGATCATCTTCATCTCGTGATAGCACTCGAAATATGCCAACTCGGGCGGATAACCAGCCTCGGTCAAAGTCTCGAAACCAGCCTTTACCAGCTCTACGAGGCCGCCGCAAAGAACTGCCTGCTCGCCAAAGAGGTCTTCCTCGGTTTCCTCAGCGAAGGTTGCCTTGATGATGCCGGAACGAGCACCGCCAACACCCCAGCAGTAGGACATGATGATGTCCCAAGCGTTACCGGTTGCATCCTCATATACGCAAGCCAGATCAGGCACACCGGAGCCCTCAGTGAACTGACGGCGAACGATGTGGCCAGGACCCTTAGGAGCGCACATAACAACGTTAACGCCTTCGGGAGCCTTGATGTAGCCGTAGTGGATGTTGAAGCCGTGAGCGAAAGCAAGGGTCTTGCCAGGCTTGAGGTGCTTTTCAATATGGTCCTTGTAAACCTGGGGCTGCTTCTCGTCGGGAACGAGGATCATAATGAAGTCTGCTTCCTCAGCAGCCTGATCCATCGTGGTGACCTTCAGGCCAGCCTCTTCTGCGACAGCCCAGTTCTTGGAGCCTTCGCGAAGACCAACGCGAACGTCAACGCCGGAATCCTTCAGGTTCAGTGCGTGTGCATGGCCCTGAGAGCCGTAGCCGATGATAGCTACCTTCATGCCCTGGATTACCTTAGGATCGACATCCTCTTCGTAATAGATCGTTACAGCCATGGTTCATCCCTTCTTCTAATGACTGACTGTTATTACTATATGGCGAATTGCATCATGCGACAGGTGGCTTAGCTCACCTTAGGGCCGCGGGACATTGCAATTATACCCGTGCGAATAATCTCCTTGATGCCATAGGCACGCAGGAGGTCTTCGATGCCCGAGATCTTTGACTCGGTGCCGGTGACTTCGATGGTCAGCGATGACTTACCCACATCGACGATGTTGGCGCGGAACACGTTGGCGATCTCGATGATCTCGCTTCGGCGCTCTGGGTTGGCGTGAACCTTGAACAGCACCAACTCACGTTCGATCGCCTGCTCTTGGGTGAGGTCGGTGATCTTATGCACGCTGATAAGCTTATGCAGCTGCTTGGTGATCTGTTCGTATGCGACATCGTCGGCGATCATGATGATCGTCAAACGGGAAAGTGTTTGGTCTTCGGTTGGGCCAACGGAAAGAGACTCAATGTTGAAACCGCGGCGAGAAACCAAACCGGTAACGCGAGAAAGCACGCCTGGCTTGTTTTCAACCAATACCGAAAGGATATGCCTCTGCTGAGTGCTCATTATCGGCCTCCTTCATTGTTGGCGCTATGCGCAGCCGCATTTGCCTCGGCAGCGTTCGCAAACGGCAGGTTCTCGAATCCCTCAAGCATGTTGGAGATAGGACCAACGTTCACCGCGCCGATGATGTCATCGAGCGGAGCACCAGGAGCCACCATCGGGAAAACGTTTTCGTCACGATCGATGCGCATATCGAGCAATGCAGGACCATCGTAATCAAGCATCCACTTCATGGCGTCTTCGAGCTCGGCAGGATCGGAAACGCGTTTGCCGCCCCAACCGTAAGCCTCGCACAGCTTCACGAAATCAGGGTTGTCGGGCAACAGCGTTTCGCTGTATCGCTCGTTGTAGAACAAGCCCTGCCACTGATGAACCATGCCCAACGCAGAATTGTTCATGAGAAGAACCTTCACGTTGATGCCCTTGACGGCAGCAGTTGCCATTTCCTGAACGTTCATCTGGAAAGAGCCATCGCCCGCAATGCATACAACCTGCTTTTCGGGACAAGCAACCTTGGCGCCGATAGCAGCCGGGAAGCCGAATCCCATAGTGCCCAAGCCGCCGCTTGAAAGGAACGTGCGCGGTACGTCGCGGTCAATATGCTGAGCAGCCCACATCTGATGCTGCCCAACCTCAGTAGTCACAATGGAGTTCTCCGGATCGAGCAAGCTGGAAAGCAGGTCGAGGGAGCCTTCAGGCGAAATGGAGCCAGCAGGCGTGGATACACCGGGGCTATAGAACGGATGACGGCTTCGCCATTCTTCGATTTGGGCCAACCATTCTTTGGTGCAAGGCTCGTAGCCTGTCTGCTCGAGCTGATCGTTGATACCGCCCAGAACAACCTTCGCATCACCCACGATAGGAATCTGGGGAATGCGATTCTTGCCGATTTCAGCAGGGTCCACATCGATATGGATAACCTTCGCATCGGGCGCAAAGTCGGCAAGCTTGCCAGTGACACGGTCCGAGAAGCGTGCGCCCACCGCAATAAGCAAATCGGAATTTGTTACTGCATAGTTCGCGAACTTAGAGCCGTGCATGCCCACAAGGCCCAGGCTGAGCGGGTTGGATGCGGGGAATGCGCCCTTGCCCATAAGCGTGGAAACCACAGGAATCTGCAACTTTTCTGCCACCGCAAGCAATTCCTCTTCAGAATGAGACGCGATGATGCCACCGCCGATGTAGAGGATAGGACGCTTTGCTTCCTTCATCATCTCGCACGCCTGGCGGATCTGGCGAATGTTGCCTTTAACCGTTGGCTTATACGAGGGAATAAGCACATCCTCAGGATACTCGAACACCATTTCCGAACCAGCAAGGTCAGAGGGGATATCGATAAGAACCGGACCAGGGCGACCCGAGTTGGCAATATAGAACGCCTCACGGAAGGTCTTGGTCATATCCTCGCAACTCTGGAGCAGGTAGCTGTGCTTTACGATAGGCATGGTGATGCCCACGATATCGGATTCCTGGAATGCATCAGTGCCGATAACGCTGCGGGGAACCTGGCCGGTGATTACCACCATGGGGACACTGTCCATGTAAGCGGTGGCAATGCCGGTAACCGTGTTGGTAGCGCCAGGGCCAGAAGTCACGATGACGACACCGGTTTTGCCCGTGGCACGAGCGTAGCCATCGGCCTCATGAGTCGCACCCTGCTCATGGCGAGCAAGAACATGGTTGATCTTCTTCGAATCGTACAGGGCATCATAGATCTTGATAGCTTGACCACCTGGATAACCGAATACCGTGTCCACGCCTTCGGCTTCGAGCGAAGCGATGATGGCCTCTGCTCCCAACATCTTCTTGCCTTGTTTTTCGGTATGAGGACCGAGGCCCATCTTGGCTTCGTATTCCTTATCGATCACGCTCATCCGAAATACGCCCCCTTGTCAGCGCTGGAAACGAGCTTTGCGTAGCGAGCAAGAACGCCAACCTGATACTTGGGCTCAGGCTTCACCCAAGCAGCACGACGAGCCTCGAGCTCTTCATCGGATACTTCAAGCGTAAGGGTTCCTTCATCGATATCGATGTCGATGATGTCGCCCTCATGGACCAAAGCAATAGGACCGCCCGCAGCAGCCTCGGGGCTTACATGGCCGATAGCAGGACCCTTGGTTGCGCCAGAGAAGCGACCGTCCGTGATGAGGGCGACAGACTTGTCCAGGCCCATGCCGCAAATAGCGCTGGTGGGCGTGAGCATCTCGCGCATACCAGGGCCGCCCGCAGGACCCTCGTAGCGAATAACCACAACGTCGCCGGCGTTGATCTTGCCGCCGAAGATGGCCTCGCAGGCCTCTTCCTCAGACTCGAAGACACGTGCCGGGCCGCGATGCTTGCGCATATCGTCGGAAACAGCGGACTGCTTCACTACGCCGCGGTCGGGAGCAAGGTTACCGTGCATAACGCGCAGACCGCCGTAAGGGCTGTAGGCATTTTCAACGGTACGAACAACTTCACCATCAACCTGCGGGCATTCCTTGATCCATTCAGCCATGGAACCGTGGCACGTAGTGGCCTCGCCATCGAGCAAGCCGTGACGACCAAGTTCACCGATGATGGCAGGGATACCGCCGACCGCATTCAAGTCTTCGATGTGAAGCGGACCGGCAGGAGCGATACGAGTGATATTCGGGATTTGCTGGCAAACCTCATTCCAGTCGTCCATGGTAATGGGGCAACCGGCCGCATGGCTGATTGCGGTGAGGTGAAGCATGGTGTTGGTAGACCCGCCAAAAGCCATATCGAGCGCCATGCCATTACGGATGGAATGCTCGTTGATGATGTCGAGCGCAGTGATGTCCTCGGCTACGAGCTCCATAACCTTCATACCCGCATGCTTTGCAAGGCGAATGCGCTCAGAGTACACAGCAGGGATAGTGCCATTGCCGGGAAGGGCGATGCCCAGACCTTCGGACAGACAGCAGATGGAGTTCGCGGTGAACATGCCCGAGCAGCTACCGCAAGTGGGGCATGCGGTGTTTTCGAACCACTTGCACTCTTCTTCGGTCATTGTACCGGCGGTTACCTGACCCACCGCGTCAAACAAGGTGTTCAGGTCGGTTTCATTTCCACACTTGTCACGACCGGCAAGCATGGGGCCGCCGGAAACGAGGACTGTAGGAATGTTCAGACGACAAGCAGCAAGAAGCATGCCAGGAACAACCTTGTCACAAGAAGGAATGAGCACCATACCATCAAACTGGTGACCCTGAACAACGCACTCAACCGAGTCAGCAATAACCTCGCGGCTAGTAAGGGAGAAGTGCATACCCTCATGGTTCATGGCAATACCGTCGCACACGCCGATGGTGGTTGCCTCCAAAGGCGTGCCACCCGCCATGCGGACACCTGCTTTAACAGCATCAGCGATCTTATCCAGGTGATTATGACCGGGAATGATGTCATTGGTAGAAGAGATAACGGCGATGAGTGGGCGCTCGATCTCCTCGTCGGTCAAACCGTCAGCCTTTAAAAGGCTTCGGTGCGGGGCACGCGCAAGGCCTTTCTTGATCGCGTCGCTTCGCATCTGATCACACCCCTTTCTCTATTGGGCTCTCAAACTCATTGAGCGGGTTTCGGAAAACCCGAGCATAAAAAAAATCCTGTGCAGCAGACTGCATCAGGACCACAAAGAGAAGGGGGAAACAATGTTCCCACGGACCGATTACGGGGTCACCGATTCAGCCTACTTACCAACCACCGAATCGGAGATCGTCCGCTTCGAATGGAAGATGTTCAGGCAGAACAGCTCAGAGGCGCCTTTCGGACCGTCCAACCATTGGCTTTCAGCAACCGCCAACTCTCTGTGGGAAGGATTCGTCCCTACTTTTCCTCGTCTGCGCTTTTCAATGCTGTCACTATAGCACCATCCAAAGCCAAGAGCGCAACTTTATTTCAATGGAGTGAATTATTTTGCAAAAGCGTCACAGAACGCCATAAACCTCAGAGAAACGCGAATAAAATAGAAGCCCGCCAGACCCTCATCCCCTGAAAGTCTGGCGGGCTACCTTCACGCCGAAACAATGTGCTCGCCGACGATTTAAAACCCCTCCCGCATTATGCGGAAACTCGCCCTTATATCGAATCGCGTTCGCTCATTCATTTTCAGGACTCCCCAGACCCGAAGACGATTTCCAAATGAACGCGTTCCAATCGAACAAGACCATTAAACCACGAGTTCAGATGAACATCAAACATCGATTTCAAATTAATTAACTGTTGTTTGATTATCGCAAACTATGTATCCAACTATTATTTTGTGAGCAATCGACCTGCGTTTTCGAGAAATCTTGTTATACAAGCGTTCCATGCAATCTGGTTTTTGCGAATCAAGCTACCCTAACAAAAAAGCCGCTGCTCCCTCGCAGAGCAGCGGCTTGCTAAAGACTGGAAAGCGAGTTAACGGGGCTTTCTGGCTATCAGCACACGTGGCCTTCCCGTCAAATCTAGAGCAATTCGAGCCTGGTCAAATCCAGCAGCACAGGCGCCATTGCGCGCTTGCTCAAGGTGCCCCTCAAACAATTCAACCGCCAAGACGCCACCAGGCTTCAAGTATGAAAGGGCATCGGGAAGAAAGCGCCTGAACAAATCGAGACCATCCTCCCCGCCATCCAAGGCCAGGCGCGGGTCCCACTCGCTCACCTCGCGAGGAAGGCTGTCGCACACTTTTGTGGGCACATACGGCGGATTCGAGACAATAAGGTCGAAAGTCCCCTTCTTGCCAGGATCGAGAGCGCCAAGGAGATCACTTTCAAGAACTTCAACGCGATTTCCAAGCCCAAGCACCTCAACGTTCTTTCCAGCAAGAGCCAAAGCTTCGGGAGCAATGTCGAGCGCGACTACATGCGCCGCTGGATATTCCGAAGCAATCGAACAGGCAATGCACCCCGACCCTGTGCACAAGTCCACAACACGAAGCTCAGGTAATTCAGGAGAAACAACCTCTTCGCCATTTTCACCAGCGGCAACGTGATCGGCAACACGTGGAAGCTTCAGTTCCGCAAACGCCTCGCTCACTAAAACCTCAGTCTCGGGACGAGGAATCAATACATTCGGAGCAACCAAAACGGTTATATAGCGAAAGGGGACCTTACCGCTGATAAGCTGCAGCGGCTCCCCCTTACCGCGGCGAGCTACGAAATCACGCAGGGTAGCTCGCTCGTCGAGCGTAAGAGGTCGCTCAAAGTTCACATACAGCTCGATACGACTCAATCCCGTAGCTTCAGACATCAGCCATTCCGCCGAAAGACGAGGATTCTCATCCCCCTTACGCTCAAGAAATCCTATTGTCCAATCAAGAGCTGCCTTTATGGTCCACATATCGTTATCAGCCACAACGGTCACCTTTCATTACCACACGGCGATCGCACACCAAACCAGGTACGCTCAACCTTGGCGCAAACAGTGCACACGCTCATTGCGATCGTCATACACGCATCGAACGACACTACCCAAATAAAAAGAGCAGGGCATCGACCCTTGGCCACGCCCCACCCTTTCGGATTCCCATCGAATCACAAATCTCGCACAACGCTGCCAGACACCGCAATACAACAACAACGCTAAACGGCTTCCTCAAGCTTCTGTGCTCGATCAGCTGCCTGCAGCGCAGTAATGACGTCCTCCAGCAAGTCGCCCATAAGCACACCGTTGTAGGTGGAGTTGAAACCGATACGGTGGTCGGTCACACGATCCTGAGGAGCGTTATAGGTGCGGATCTTCTCAGCACGGTCGCCCGAGCCGATCTGAGCCAAACGCTTTGCGCCTTCAGCTGCCTGCTGCTCTGCAAGCATCTTCTCGTACAAACGAGCACGAAGGACGGCCATTGCGGCAATCTTGTTCTGCAGCTGGCTCTTCTGGTCCTGAGACTGAACCACCAAGCCAGAAGGCAAGTGCGTGATGCGAACCGCAGAGTCGGTGGTGTTAACGCACTGACCACCCGGTCCACCAGCGCGGAACACGTCAATACGAAGATCGCTGTCTTTGATGTCGATATCGATTTCGTCCGCCTCGGGAAGGACGGCAACCGTTGCCGTCGAGGTATGGATGCGACCCTGGCTTTCCGTCTTGGGAATTCGCTGAACGCGGTGAACACCCGATTCGAATTTCATAACCGAGTACACTTTGTTGCCCGTTACCTTGAACTGGATTTCCTTGTAGCCGCCTGCTTCGGAAGGAGAGACATCCATAGTCTCCACTTTCCAGCCATGATGGTCGGCAAAGCGCAGGTACATCTTATACAGATCGCCAGCAAAAATTGCCGCTTCGTCGCCGCCGGCGGCTGCACGAATTTCAACAATGATGTTCTTCTCGTCAGCAGGGTCAGAGGGGATAAGCATGAACTTGATGTCTTCCTCAAGCTGAGGGAGCTCACCTTCGATACGGGAAATCTCTTCCTGAGCGAATTCCTTCATATCGGCGTCAGAGAGCATTTCCTTAGCCTCTGCCAAATCGTTGAGATCCTGCACGTACTTGCGAGCAGCTACGACAAGCGGACCCTGGTCGGCATAGCTCTTTGCAAGCTTATTGTATTCATGCTGGTCGGCAAGAATCTGAGGATCACCCAGCTTCTGCTCCAGCTCTTCGTATGCATCGATGATCTTCTCAAGCTTTTCGCGCATGTTCTTCCTTTTCGCATTTCAATCGCCGGTTCCACCAACCAGCCCACGAGTACGCACCTATGAGCACAATACCCGGAAAATTCACAGCCATATATTTTAGCATGAAGACAAGAAACTAGCAGCCGCCTCCGCAGCAAGAGCACCATCGGAAACCGCAGTAACAACCTGACGTAAAGGCGTTGTGCGCACGTCACCTGCAGCAAATAAGCCCGGAACCGACGTTGCTCCGCCCTCGTCGGCGATAATATAGCCCGACTCATCAAGCTCAACAATCCCATCAAGCCATGCTGCATCGGGACGTGTTCCGATGGCAACAAAGATCCCTTGGGCTCGAATCGTGCTCGTTTCCCCTGTCAAAACGCTTTTTAGCCGAGCACCACTTACGCGGCCCTCTTCCTGCAAGACATCTGACACAATACAGTTCCAATGCACTACCAGGTTCTCTATGCCCTTAAGCTGCTTGGCATACCAAGGGCTCGCCTTCAGCTCTTCGCGGCGATGCACCAAATGAACTGTTTGCGCAATGCGGCATAAATACACCACATCGGCAACAGCGCTATCGCCACCTCCCACCACAATCACATCCTTGTTGCGGAAGAAATTGCCATCGCAGGTTGCACAATATGAGATGCCCTTCCCCACTAAAGAAGCGGCTCCATCAACAGGAAGGGGCACAGGCTTTGCTCCAGTAGCGATAATCACACTGCGTGCAGGATAGGAGCCCTGCGTCCCTTGCACGACAAACCGAGCGTCATCCCCATTTCCTTTGCCCAACGAAATGCCTATGGCTTTATCGTTTTCGATCACGGCACCGAACCGCTCCGCCTGCGCCTGCAACGAGTAAGCCGCCTCAAATCCATTGATCCCCTCGGGAAACCCTGGATAATTCTCAAGATTGTCGATAGAGAGAAGCTGCCCTCCCGCTCCAAGTTCGTCCAGAACCACCGCGGAAAGGCCAGCACGTGCAGCGTAGATGCTCGCGGTAAGCCCAGCAGGACCTGCACCCACAATCACGATATCGTTAATTTTTTTCTCGACCATAGGAAGCACCCTCCCCTTCTTCGTCCCGACATTGCAAGAGCTTCAGCGAACAATGCGAACACCCTATAGGGGCTTTGAGCGTACAATAACAACACCCAAACAGAAACGAGCCTCTATGAGCACGACCCAAAAGAATCAGCCCCTCCGCTCCGCCAAACAATCACTTGCAGTGCTTGCCAATGCCATTAAGCAGATTGGAGGCTGCAGTCTATTTGCCGTCTATGGAGCGTTTCTCCTAGTCTGCTGCGCATTGTTCTGCATTCTCGAGCCTGAGACTTTTCCTGTTTTCGGCAATGCCGTCTGGTATTCCTTTCAAGCCATTACCACTATTGGATTCGGCGATATAGTTGCTCATACCACCATCTGTCGCGTCATCACGATTCTCATGGGGCTTTCTTCGCTTGTTGTCGTTGCCCTGATCACTGGCACCGTAGTCAATTACTACAATGAAATGATGAGATTACGAAAAAATGAAAGCATTATGTTCTTCGATGAGCATATGAGAAAGCTCACCGAGCTTTCCCCCGATGAGCTTTCCGAACTTGAGCGAAAATATCACGATTTCACCAAAGGGCATCGCCAATAACTCGCAGATTTTAATCCAGAGCCTTAACTAGCGTCTGTTCGGACTGGACGCCCACAAACTGCCGGGCGGCAGACCCGCCTTTGAATACGATAAGCGTCGGAACGCTCATTACGCCAAAACGTTGGGCAAGCTCAGGTTCCTGGTCGACATCAACCTTGTAAACCGCCGCCTTACCCTGTTTGGCAAGCGCAACCCGATCAAGTACGGGAGCCATCATCTTGCATGGTCCGCACCAGGTGGCAAAGAAGTCGACCAATACGGGATATGAAACATTCTCAACCTTATCTGCGAATTCAGACTGCGTGATATGGGGTACCATAATAAACTCCCTTCTGTCCCTATAAATGAAACTATAGAACTATCATTTAACAGAAATCATTGTAGCACTTTTTCGTGGAATAACTTATACCCTTCTCTCATTTTGCTCCTCGGCGCTGATACATGGACTTCTCGTTTCATTATCGTCACCTGCTGAGCCGCCGAAATGCCAAGGGAACCAAACCAAGCGGTACGACGATCGGGGAGATTCACGAATTGAGGCGCATCGAAGAAGGTCCAACAATACAACGCGGCAGGTACGAAATGGGAGGATGGCCAAATACTGCAACTCGGTCTTCGCGCTCCTTGGACGTTTTGTCCTACAGGAGATGCCCAACCGCCCCGTTTAGCATGATGGCGTAAATAAAAAAGCCGCAAAGCACCGGAACTGCTTTGCGGCTCATTTTCAAAAAGCCCAACTGAGGTTAAGCGGGCTAAGCGCGAGTACGAATCTCTTCCTTAACCTTTGCGCAGAAGTCCTCAACAGTCGAAGGAACGGTTTCGTTGGAACGGTCGCGTACCGAAATATTGCCCTCGGCGGCTTCCTTTTCGCCCAGGATCAGCATATAAGGAACGCGGTCAATGCTGCGCGCCTCGCGGATCTTGTAGCCGATTTTCTCATCGCGGTTGTCGACCGTCACACGGATACCAGCCGCTTCAATCTGCTCAGCAACCTTATGGGCATAGTCGCGGCTCTTTTCGGAAACGGGCAAGATCTTTACCTGCGTCGGAGCAAGCCAAACAGGGAATTTGCCCGCATAGTGTTCAATAAGAATGCCGATAAATCGTTCTACAGAGCCGAAGCATACGCGATGCAGCATGACGGGGCGCTTCTTGGAGCCGTCATGGTCGGTGTATTCCAAGTTGAAGTTCTGAGGCATCTGGAAGTCAAGCTGAACCGTACCGCATTGCCACGTACGTCCGATGGAATCCTGCAGATGGAAGTCGATCTTCGGGCCATAGAAAGCACCATCGCCTTCGTTGACCTCGTATTCCATACCCAGCTGATCGAGTGCAGTCTTGAGACCTGCCTCTGCTGCTGCCCAATCCTCGTCCGATCCCATCGAATCCTCGGGGCGCGTGGAGAGCTCCACATGATACTTGAAGCCAAACTGCTGATACACCGAGTCGATAAGTTTCACTACGCCCACGATTTCATCGGTAAGCTGATCGGGACGCACAAAAAGATGTGCATCATCCTGGTTGAAGCAGCGAACACGGAACAAACCGTGCAAGGCACCGCGAAGCTCATGGCGATGAACCGTACCGATTTCACCAGCACGAATAGGGAGATCACGATAGCTGTGCGGCTTAGAGCCATACACCAGAACGCCACCAGGACAGTTCATGGGCTTAACGCAGAACTCCTCCTCGTCGATGATCGTGGAGTACATGTTGTCCTTGTAATGATCCCAATGGCCAGACGTTTCCCACAGCTGCTTGCTCATGATAAGCGGTGTGGAGATTTCCACATATCCCGCCTCGTGATGGATTTCCCGCCAGTAATCAAGCAGGGTATTCTTCAGGATCATGCCGTTAGGAAGGAAGAAGGGGAAGCCTGGAGCCTCTTCGCGCATCATGAAAATGTCCATTTCGCGACCGATACGACGATGGTCGCGCTTTTCCGCCTCTTCGAGATTATGCAGATACTCGTCCAGATCGGCCTTCTTAAAGAAAGCCGTGCCATAAAGACGCTGCAGCTGTTCGCGGCTTGCGTCGCCTCGCCAGTACGCACCAGCGAGCTTCATCATCTTAAATGCGCCAATTTTGCCCGCAGAGGGAACATGGGGGCCTGCGCACAGATCCACAAAGGAACCATGGCGGTATACCGAGATTTCGCCTTCAGTTAAATCGTCAATATGCTCGAGCTTGAAACGCTGATCGGCGAAAATTTCTTTCGCCTCTTCAACAGATACAACCTCGCGAACAAAAGGCTCGTTCCTCTTCACAATCTGAGCCATCTTCTTTTCAATAGCTGCAAAATCGTCTGAAGAGATATTCTCAGGCAGCTCGAAGTCATAGAAATACCCATTGTCGGTGGCAGGGCCAAACGCAATCTGGGCACCAGGGAACAGCTCCTGAACGGCCTCAGCCATAATATGCGCGCAAGAGTGACGCATGATGGAAAGAGCCTCTGGGCTCTTGTTGGTAATGATTTCGATGGTTGCCCCGTCGGTTACCTGAGCAGTAACGTCCACCAGCTCACCGTTAATCTTGCCGGCAAGCGCAGCTTTAGCAAGACTGGTGCCGATAGATGCTGCCACATCGTAAACCGTGGCGCCTTCCTCGAGAATCTTCTTCGACCCATCTGGGAGAATGATTTCCACAATCGTTTCCTTTCTTGCATAGAGCGTATAGACGCCCATACAGCCATCAACGAACGAGCTATGTTACCACATAGCTCGTTTTACCTTAGCACACCAGCTGCCACAATCCTTGAGCCGCTGTCAAATACAGAAAGCCCAGCCGGTCCTTCCCCGCATAAAAGAGACAGGATCGGCTGAGCCTTCACGCTACCCTGTTCGCTAACAGGCAGCTACTTAATCTTAGTTGTGCAGTACGGGCACACAGTCCATGCGGGATCAAGCGCATGATGACACGTAGGGCACAGGTTCTTCAAGCGCGTATGACAATTTGGACAAAGCACGTAATCTGCTTCAACCGGATAGCCGCACTTGGCGCAATCGCCAAACTTCATAAGCTCACGCTGCTTCAAGGCAAGTTCGAGATCCTGCTCTTCGCGATCCGCCTTAAGAAGCGGGGGGCGAATCATGCAGTAAGCAACCAAACCTACGATAGGCACAACGGAAAGCAGACCCCACGCCCAGCCGAAACCACGAGCCCGGGCATCACGTGCAGCCCAGAAAATGGAGAGCAGATACAGAACAACGACAATGCCCAGCAGCGCAAACAGCACCATCTGAACCTCGCTCGTAAGGAACTGGGACATGATTTCGTTCATGGTTATCCTTCCTGGGAAATCTCAGCAAGCTCAGCACGCAAGCGCGCAAGACGGTCGGTGATGTCGGCCAGCTTTGCACGATCCTTCTCTACAATCTCAGGAGCAGCCTTGGAAAGGAAACCAGGATTGGAAAGCTTCTTGTCAAACTTGGTGAAATCCTTTTCCAGTTTGCCGATTTCCTTCTCCAAGCGAGCGCGCTCCTTGTCGAAGTCAACCAAGCCAGACAGAACGACATAAGCTTCCACCCCATCGGCAAGGCATACGCTGGATTCATCAGGACGTACCGCATCAACAGATACCGCAGAAACCTTGGTATTAGCCAAGGTGGAAATCAACTGCACCTGGCTTTCGAAGAGGCTTGCTGCTGTATCGTCCTGGGCCTTAACCACTACTTCGAGCTCCGCACGAGGAGAGATTCCATAGCGAGCGCGGATAGAGCGAATGCCGGAAACAACCTGGGTAACCATGGTGATAACCTGCTCGGCATCAGGGTCGATATACTTTTCCAACTTGTCGGCATCGGGCCACGATGCAACCATGAGATACGGTGCCTCTTTTTCACCTGGAAGCTCCTGATAGATCTGTTCGGTTACAAAAGGCATTGCGGGATGGAGCAGACGCAAGGCAGTATCAAGAACAAACACCAGGTTTCGCTGCATTACGGCGCGCTCTTCCCCGCCAGCGCTCAAGCGGGCCTTCGAAAGCTCAATATACCAGTCGCAGAATTCATTCCAGAAGAACGCATACAGTTCTCGAGCAACATCAGCGAACTCAAAGCCGTCGTAGGCGGCATCGAGAGAGCGGACCAAACGGGCCAAACGCGAGAACATCCAGCGGTCTGCTTCAGTCTTGGGCTCAGGCTCGCCAGGAACGAAGCCATCCAGATTCATATTCACAAAGCGAGCAGCATTGCGAACCTTGTTGGCAAAGTTGCGGCTGCTTACCAGCTTATTCTCGTTGAATTTCAAATCCTGAGCACCGGTAACCTGCATAAGCAAACCGAAGCGCATGCCGTCGGCGCCGTAATCCTGCATCAACTTCAGGGGGTCCACGCCATTACCGCGGCTCTTCGACATCGGCTTGCCATCCGCAGCCATAACCGTGGGATGGATGATGACATCCTTGAATGGGATCTGGTCGGTAAAGTAGAGCGAAGACATTACCATGCGCGCAACCCACAAGCCCATAATGTCGCGAGCGGTAGACAGCATCTGCGTTGGGTAGGTGGGTTTCAGCTCGTCAGGATTTTCCGGCCATCCCTGCGTAGCAAAAGGCCACAACTGCGAAGAGAACCAGGTATCAAGAACATCTTCGTCCTGATGGACATGGCCGCCGCACTTTGGGCAAACGTCGGTGTCTTCCATCAGAGCGTCTTCCCATCCGCAGGAATCACAATAGAACATCGGAATACGATGGCCCCACCAAAGCTGACGAGAAATACACCAATCCTTCAGGTTTTCCAGCCAATCAAGGTAAACCTGCTTCCAGCGTGCAGGGTGGAATTGGATTTCACCGTTCTCCACCACTTCGGCAGCACGTTTCTTCAGGCGGTCAACCGCAACAAACCACTGCTCCGACAACCAAGGCTCGAGCTTGGTGTGGCAGCGATAGCACGTCATAACAGAATGATCGTGATCTTCCACATGATCAAGGAGACCCAAAGCCTCGAATTCCGCAACGATTGCCTCACGCGCTTCGTCACGCGTCATGCCGCTGAACTTGCCATAACCCTCAACGACAACAGCGTGCTCATCGAAAACGTTGATCTGTTCAAGGTTGTTGCGCTGACCCATGGCATAGTCGTTCGGATCATGAGCGGGAGTGGTCTTCACGCAACCCGTGCCGAACTCAGAGTCAACATAGTAGTCGGCAAAAATCGGAATCTTGCGACCCACAATAGGCAGATCGATCGTCTTGCCAACAAGATGCTTATAACGCTCGTCCTTAGGGCTTACCGCAACACCAGTATCGCCCAACATGGTTTCGGGACGGGTGGTGGCAACAACCACATATTCCATTCCATCGACTGGCTCGGAAAGCGGGTAGCGCAGATACCACAAGTGGCCTTTTTCATCTACGTATTCAGCCTCATCATCGGCAATAGCAGTAGTGCAGGAAGGGCACCAATTGACGATTCGACGACCCTTGTAAATGAGGTCATCGTGGTACCAATCGCAGAACACCTTGCGAACAGCATTGGCGTATTCGGGCGACATGGTGAACTTCTCGTCGTCGTAATCGCATGAGCAACCCATGCCAGCAATCTGCTTCACGATAGTGTTGCCATAGTCTTCGCGCCAATCCCAGCACGCATCGATAAATTTCTCTCGGCCAATTTCGAGACGGGAGATGCCTTCTTCAGCAAGCTTTTTGTCCACCTTGGTTTGGGTGGCAATACCTGCATGGTCAGTGCCGAGGATCCAACGGGCCTGATAGCCCTGCATGCGAGCACGACGGATGCAGGTGTCTTGAATGGTGTCGTTTAAGGCATGGCCCATATGCAGCATACCGGTTACGTTCGGCGGAGGAATAACGATGGTGTAGGTGTTTGCACCGTTCTTGCCGAACCCGGGCGTACGACCAAAGTACCCCTTCTCTTTCCAGGCGTCGAAAAGCGGCTTTTCCCAGTCTTGGTAAGACTGCTCTGCCTTTTTATCAGATGCCATGCCTTTTCCTTCCAAACTGTCAGATTGTGTTAATTCCAGTAAACAGCCCAAAAGCCGCCGCATCAACCCCTGTGGGCAATGCGACGGCATAGGGAATCATTGTTTATTCAGTATCCATCGCTTCGGCACTTACCTGCTCAATAACAGGCTTAGTTGTTCCCTCGATATCGCTACGACGAATGACGACACGAGTATGTCCCTCATATTCAGGGAGCTCGTACATAACGTCCATCAACGCCTTCTCGCAGATGCTGCGCAAACCGCGAGCGCCCGTCTGATGCTCGATGGCTCGCTCAGCAATAGCGGTAAGTGCATCATCCTCAAACACCAGATCGGAATCCTCGTATTTGAACATCACGGTGTACTGCTTCACCAAGGCATTTTTAGGTTCGGTGAGAACACGTACCAGATCTTCTTCGGAAAGCTCTTTGAGGGCAGTAACAACGGGAATACGGCCAACGAATTCAGGGATCATGCCAAACTTATGCAAGTCTTCCGGCAGCACCTGGGTAAGTAGTTCTGCATCAGCAGCACGCTTCGATTCGGGCATGTCGGACCCAAAACCGATACTGGTCTTGCCAACACGCTCAGCGATGATATCGGGCAAACCAACGAAAGCGCCGCCCAGAATGAACAGGATGTTGGTTGTGTCGATGTGAATGAGCTCTTGCTGGGGGTGCTTGCGGCCACCTTGGGGAGGAACCGATGCCTCGCAACCTTCTACAATTTTCAGCAATGCTTGCTGAACACCCTCACCCGACACGTCGCGCGTAATGGAAAGGTTTTCAGCCTTGCGGGCAACTTTATCAATTTCGTCGATATAGACGATGCCGACTTCGGCGCGTGGGATATCGAAGTCAGCTGCCGTAATAAGCTTAAGCAGGATATTCTCAACGTCTTCGCCAACATAGCCCGCTTCCGTCAACGTAGTAGCATCGGCAATGGCAAATGGCACCTTAAGCGTACGAGCGAGCGTCTGAGCCAGCAGCGTTTTACCAGAACCGGTAGGACCAAGAAGCATGATATTGCTCTTTGCAAGTTCAACATCGCCACTATCTGCGGCTTCTCCGAGGCTAACGCGCTTGTAATGGTTGTAAACCGCAACAGAAAGCGCACGCTTTGCCTCTTCCTGACCCACAACGTGCTCCGAGAGCTGCTCAAAAAGCTCGCGGGGAGTAGGAAGATTCTCCAAAACAGGAACACCGTTATTGGAACGATCATCGTCATCAACATCTGCGGTAACCTGAAGCACATGATTCAGCGCGTCAGATTCAAGTCCGCGCAGATTAAGATCAGCCATCATGGCCTCTGCGGAAAGAGAAATGCACTCATCGCAGATAAAAATGCCATCAGGACCAGAGATCATGGCGTTAACCTGATCGGGCGTCTTTCCGCAGAACGTGCAACGGATATCTTCGCGTGCAGGGGGGACGGATCCCGTCTGATCGGTCATTCTAACTTACTCTGCTTTCTTTTCGTCAGAGGCGAAGCGAGACGCAACAACCTTGTCTACCAAGCCATAGGCACAAGCCTCTTCCGCCGTCATCCAATTGTCGCGCTCGGAATCAGCGTGAACGCGCTCTACGGGCTGACCGCAGTGCTTGGCAATGATACCTTCGAGGCGATCGCGGGTTTTCTTCATCTCGGTTGCTAAAATCTGAAAATCGGTCTGCTGGGTGCGCTCGCCAGAACCGCCCATGGGCTGATGGATCATTACCTGGGCATTAGGCAGGATGATGCGCTTGCCAGGTGCGCCAGCAGTAAGCAAGACAGATCCCATAGACGCTGCAAGCCCCATGCAGATGGTGGAAACATCGCACTTAATGTACTGCATGGTGTCATAGATGGCGAGGCCGGCAGAAACCGAGCCTCCAGGAGAATTAATGTAGAGCGAGATATCCTTATCGGGATCAACCGATTCCAAGTGCAAAAGCTGTGCAACTACCGTATTCGCAACGGCGTCGTCAATGGGCTCACCCAGGAAAACGATGCGCTCATTGAGCAAACGGGAATAGATATCATAGCTGCGCTCACCGCGGGGCGACTGCTCCACAACGTATGGCACGAGAGCTGATTGAGTGGGGTTTATGAACATAGATACCTCTTTCACTCATTCATGTCGCTAACGCGACAAGGCTTTTATGGATCGAAGGGGCAACCGTCGCCTAAGCGACAGCTGCCCCCGCGTTACTAAAGTATCAAGGACGAGCAGAAGCTCTGTTGGTCCTATTCAGCTTCCTTGGTTTCTTCAACCTCGGTAACCTTGGCCTGAGCGATAACATCGCGCAGTGCGTTTGCACGAACGATGCTTTCGCGGATCATGGGCAGACGGCCTTCCTTGCGCCATTCGTTCTCGATGAGCTCGGGATCATCGAGGTCAGCCTGAGCAAACTCGTTATGAACGTCTTCCTCGGTTGCCTTCATATCGAAATGGCGTGCCCAAGCATCAAGAGCGAGATCCTGGCGTACAACGTCAGCAGCCTGCTTCTTGTTGTCTTCCTTGAACTGATCGGCGGTGATGTCCATAGCGGTGAGGTACTTGTCGAAGGTCAAGCCCATGCTGGACAGCTGGCCGTAGAAATTCTGGAGCAGGTTGGTTTCCTCGCGCTCAAGCATTGCCTCAGGAAGCTCGCCTTCGAGGCGGCTGCCAAGAGCGATAAGGCATTCGTTCTCCTTGCGGCGAACCATGCTGGAGCCCTTCTGGGTCTTAATGCTTTCAGCGATCTTGCTGCGCATATCTTCGAGGCCCTCAAAGCCGAAGGTTTCCTTTGCCCATTCCTCGGTAACCTCAGGAACGATCTTCTTCTTGATAACATCGATCTTGACGTTGAAGTGGAACATGCCCTTCTTCTCGAGAGAAGAGGCAACGGCGGAGGTGTCCTCGGAGAGATCGAGGTCGAAGGACTTTTCTGCGCCCTTCTTCAGTCCGATGAGCTCTGCGTCGAAGGATTCAGGGTATACACCCTGGCCAAGCTCGTACAGGCGATGGTCGGCGGAAAGCGCAGGAACATCGTTGCCCTCTTCGTCGGTTGCGGAAAGGGTGAGTTCCACGAATTCGCCAGGCTTAACCTTGGTGTTGGCGTTGGCATCCTTGAAGTCGTGGTAGTAGTTACGGAGTTCTTCGATCTGAGCGTCGATTTCTTCGTCAGTGGCCTCGGAGGTGGGAACCTCTACCTCAACGGGCTCATAGCTGGAAAGCTCGTACTCGGGCTTAACCTGAACGGTAGCGGTGAAGTTGAAGGGCTTATGGTCTTCAACAAGATCGAGCTCGTACTGATAGTCAGGACGCTGCAGAGGCACGATGTTGTTCTCTTCGAGTGCCTGAGGATATACCTCGTTGACAAGATCCTCGGTAACGGTGGTGCGTACTGCATCAGCGCCCATGATGTTGTCGATAACGGGACGAGGAGCCTTGCCAGGGCGGAAGCCAGGGAAGCTGTAGCGCTTGGCAACCTGACGATACGTACGCTTGATGCGTGCGTCTACATCGTCAGCGTCGACCTCGAAGCTGAACTTCACTTGGTTGTTCTCGAGAGCCTCTACTTTGATGTTCACGAATAAACTCCTTCTTGGGTACAACATTGAATCGCGTAAATGGTGCGGGTGAAAGGACTTGAACCTTCACGGGGGTTACCCACCAGAACCTAAACCTGGCGCGTCTGCCAATTCCGCCACACCCGCATTTTGGTACGCGACGTTTGCCACCCGTCCAGGGCGACAACTTCGCTATGATAACAAATCACTTTGCAGTTGTAACTCACAATGCAAAAAACGCAGAAAGGTGCACGATCTTCTTTCTTTTTCATTCGCCCAACGGTCGTCAGGCGGCACGAACGGGGAATCGGTGCGTCCTAGAGCGAAGAAACGTCCTTGGCCGTAATGGTTCGAGAGGGGGATACCAGCACGGTTCCCACCTGCCCCACCATGGCCGCATCGTCATAGAACACGCCTTTCACCAAAGCGCCGTGAGAAGAAATGCCCTCGTCTTGGCTCGATATGACGATGGTAGCACCTGCATAATTATCCAGAAGCGAAAGATCCTTCGTTACGCACACAACCATGTCAACGCCAAGTTTCTTGTAGTCGGCAACGCGCTTGGCGAAATAGCTTTGCTGCGCCGTTACCTCATCGATAGAGAGGAAACCGAACGTGCGACCGTCCGCACGTACAACGGTGCGCTCGTTGTACCGGCCCAAATCGACAACGTCAACCACGATCACGCTTGCCTGCTTTTCCACATATGAGCAGCGCAGCGAAAAGAGCGACACCGAGTTTTCGCCTTCCCCTTCCTTGGCAACGTCCGATGCCTGGGAAGCGCTGAGCTCGTCCTTTTTTTCCTCGCTTTTCTGAGTTGATTCTTTATTGAGGGAGCGTGGCGTCAATTTGCCATCTTTCACACCTGTAGTGTCAACCACTGTTTCGCGATGGTTTTCAGCAGTCCCCTCGTATACCAGCGCCGTATAGCCATCCAAGCTTCCAGCAGCATCATCGATGGAGCTGGCAGCCACATTCAAGGAGTGGCCCAAGGTGCAGATGTAAGCAATGGCTATGGCGAGTACAGAAAACCCCAGCAGGAAAAAAACTACCAGCGCCGCTTTTTCACGTGATACCTTCTTCATCGAGAACCCGATTCTGCCACGCTAGCCACGGTCACCTTGGCCGCCTTCGTTCTGAGCGAAAATACGAGCCAGGAAACGACCCGTGTGGCTTTCGGGCACCGCGGCGATTTCCTCGGGCGTGCCGGACGCCACGATGGTGCCACCACGATCGCCACCCTCAGGGCCAAGGTCAACCACGTAGTCGGCGGCTTTGATGATGTCGAGGTTATGCTCGATAACAAGCACGGTGTTCCCCGCATCCACCAAACGCTGCAGTACCTCAAGCAACTGACGAACATCATCGAAGTGGAGGCCGGTAGTGGGCTCATCGAGAATATAGAAGGTTTTGCCTGTTTGACGACGTTGAAGCTCGCTTGCCAACTTCACACGCTGAGCCTCACCACCAGAAAGCGTAGTGGCGGGCTGGCCTAGGCGAATATAGCCCAAGCCCACATCGTGCAGAGTGTCGAGCTTGCGCGCCAACCCAGGGATCTTCGAGAAGAAGCCGCGAGCCTCGTCAACTGTCATGTCTAAAACGTCGTACACGTTCTTGCCTCGGTACGTCACTTCCAGCGTTTCGCGATTGTACCTTTTGCCTTGGCACACCTCGCAGTCGACGTATACATCGGGCAGGAAATGCATCTCTATCTTTTTCTGACCATCGCCCTTGCACGCCTCGCAGCGACCGCCCGCCACGTTGAACGAGAAGCGGCCGGGTGCGTAGCCACGCACCTTTGCCTCTGGCGTGGAAGCGAACAGGGCACGGATATCATCCCATAGGCCAATATAAGTTGCAGGGTTGGAACGCGGCGTGCGTCCAATAGGACTCTGATCAATGTTGATAACCTTATCGATGCGTTCAGCACCCAAAAGCCGACGGTACTCGCCCGTTTTGCGATGGGCGTGGTTCACCCGATTAGCAAGCGCCGGCGCCAAAGTATCGGTGATAAGCGAGCTTTTTCCCGAACCTGATACGCCCGTGATAAGCGTAAGCGTGCCAAGGGGCACCGTGAGATCGACCTTCTTCAGATTGTTCTCGCACGCTCCCTTCAACTGAAGGGATCCGCGATGCGGATGCCGGCGCTCAGATGGGACAGGAACGCACTTGCGGCCGCTCAGGTACTGCGCAGTAAGCGAGTCCTGAATCCGCATTACCTCTTCGGGCGTGCCGGCGGCAACAACCTCACCGCCCAACTCACCCGCGCCAGGCCCCATATCGATTACGTAGTCAGCGCTGCGAATGGTATCTTCATCATGCTCGACCACCACCACGGTATTGCCCAAATCGCGCAAATGCTCAAGCGTGCCAATCAGACGCTCATTGTCGCGCTGGTGCAAGCCGATAGAAGGTTCATCCAAAATATAAAGCACGCCCATCAAGCCTGCACCAATCTGAGTGGCGAGGCGAATACGCTGCGCTTCACCACCTGAAAGCGTCGCCGTGGCGCGTTCGAGCGTGAGGTAATCAAGCCCCACGTCGACCAAGAAACGCAAGCGCGTCTTGATTTCCTTCACGATAGGCACCGCAATAACCGCTTGCGCATCGGAAAAATCCAAACCCTCAAAGAACGCGAGCGAGTCGCGGGACGACATCTCGCAAACCTCATGGATGTTTTTACCGGCAACCGTTACTGCAAGGATCTGGGGGTTCAAGCGCTTGCCACCGCAGGTTGCACAGGGAATGATGGAAAAATACTGCTCGTACTTCTGACGCTGACGATCGGAGGACGCTTCTTTATAGCGATGCATTACCGCTTCACAAATACCCTCCCATTCAATGAACCAGTAGGTTTCGCGACCGTCGACGGTTACGTAATCCACGCGGATCTTCTCGCCAGGAGCGCCCTCCATCATGATTTTTTGAATCTTCCTTGGAATATCTTCCCAAGGGGTGTCGGGGCTCACGTTGTAATGCTCAAGCACCGCCCGCATAACCTGAGGGTAGTAGTTGCCCGTCCTAAACGGCGCAACTGCGCCTTCGGAAAGAGAAAGCGACTTATCAGGAACCACCAAGCTCGGATCAACCTCTTCGCGGCTACCGATGCCCAGGCAATCGGGACACGCACCGTACGGCGCATTGAATGAGAAATCGCGTGGCTGAAGCTCGGTCATGGAATAGCCGTGCTCAGGACATGCCAACGCAAGCGAGAACAAGTGCTCGCCTTGCGCCAAACCGCCCGTAGCACCCGAAGAAGTTACCACGTTGGCAGCCTCTTCGCCCTTGCGCATCACCTTCACCAAAACGCGCCCCTCGGCAAGCTGGCAGGCCATTTCGATCGCCTGGGCAATACGCGCGCGTGCACTTTCCTTCAGCACGACACGGTCAACCACCACATCGATGAAATGCTTGATCTTCTTGTTCAGAACAACGGGCTCTCCGCCGAGTTTCGTCACTTCACCATCGATGCGAACGCGGGAGAAGCCCTCCTTCTGCAAGTCCTGGAAGAGCTTGGTGAATTCCCCTTTTCGACCGGCAACAACCGGCGCCATGACAAGGACACGCTCGCCTTCGCCCAGAGCCAACACATCGTCGGTAACCTGGTCGGTAGTTTGCGACTTGATCTCACGACCACACTCAGGGCAATGAGGAGTACCCACGCGTGCGAAAAGAAGGCGCAGGTAATCGTAGATTTCCGTAACGGTACCAACCGTAGATCGGGGGTTTTTGCTCGTGGTTTTCTGATCGATGGAAACCGCCGGGGAAAGGCCGTCGATGGAGTCGAGGTCGGGCTTGCTCATCTGACCCAAAAATTGGCGCGCATAGCTGGAAAGACTCTCCACATAGCGACGCTGACCTTCTGCATAAATGGTGTCGAAGGCCAAGGAGCTTTTACCAGAACCGGAAAGCCCCGTAATAACGACAAGCTTGTCGCGCGGGATCTCCACATCGACGTTTTTGAGATTATGCTCGCGTGCACCCTTGATGACGATTGAGCTCTGTCCCATGTTTGGCCTCTTCCTCTTTTTCGTAACAAGAGATTGTACCGCAGAACAAGGCGAAGCTCGCATGCTCCACAATTGCCACCCGCGCATCACCGTGAGCGGGACGGTTAGAGTATGTCGACACCGACCCGCGAGTCATCCTCGGGGGTGAGCCTTGCGGTGAGCTTCCTGCAATCGCTCGGGGGTCATATGGGTATAGATCTGCGTGGTGGAAAGGCTTGCATGGCCCAACATTTCCTGGACGCTGCGAAGATCAGCTCCCCCAGCCAGCAAATCGGTAGCAAATGAGTGGCGCATGGCATGAGGCGTCAACGAAAGATCCAAGCCAGCTTTGCCAAGAGCGCGCTTGAACACAGTGCGGATGGCATTAGTGCTCATGGGATTCCCCCTAGAGGAAAGAAACACGTATGGGCTGGGCCCCTTCAGCAAAGCAGGGCGTCCCTCGTCGAAATAACGGGCAAGCGCCGAACAAGCCGTTTTATGCAATGGAACGATTCGTTCCTTCGAACCTTTGCCCATAACGCGGAGCAAAGCTTCGTCCATGAACACCTGCGAGCATAAAAGCCCCGACGCTTCAGAAACGCGAAGGCCAGCAGCATACAGCAGCTCGAGAAGGGCTTGGTCGCGAAGATCGGTAGCGGAAATGTCCTCTGGATTCTTCCCAGCAAGAGTCACCGAGAGCAACCGATCCATTTCGCCTTGCTTGATAACGCGCGGCAAAGGCTTTCCCTGCTTGGGGCCCTGGATCACCTCGGCGGGGCTCGAAGAGACACGCCCTGCTACAACAAGCCACCGGTAAAACGATTTGATCGAGCTCAGGTGACGGTTCGCCGTGCGGCGAGCGTAGCGTGCTTGATCAAGATAGGCAAGGTAGCGTCGCACGTGACGATGAGTTGCCCCCAGTGGGGGAATTTCATACCGAGCACACCAACGAAGATAATCGCTCACATCTGCCCGATAAGCGCGAACGGTTTCCGTTGACGCGTTGAGCTCGGAGGAAAGTGAAGAACAAAACGCATCGAGCAGCCCGGCGCAGGGCAACTCCCCGCATGGGCGGGTTTCCCCCTCCAAGGACACAGCATCCCTGCCGCCTGGCGCTTCCTTCGCCGTGTCGGGCTGCTCGATAAGATCCATATTAGCCGATCAGACCCTTCTTGTGCAGCGCCTCCACGTACCCCCGCAGCCTTTCATCCCCGCGGCTGGCATAGGCAGCATAGCGTTCGCGCTTATTGCGGATCTTCTTTTCGAAGGGCTTCATGATGCCAAAGTTCACATGCATCGGCTGATAATCCCGCGTTTTGGGATTGGTGGCATAAGCAATCAGCGCACCGAAAGCCGTTTCCTCAGGAAGCAAAGGAGCGTCTTCGCCGTTTAACTGGGCGCTCACGCTCAGCGCGGCATACAACCCCGAGGCAATGGCCTCGCAATAGCCCTCAGTGCCACCAAATTGGCCTGCGACGAAAATTGGCACAGGCAGGGCATGCGCAGCTTCGGTGCTCAGCTGGAGCGTCCGACTGAGCATCTGCGGCGCATCGATAAACGAATTGCGATGCATCACGCCATATCGAGCAAACTCGGCATTCTCAAGACCGGGGATCATGCGGAATACGCGCTTCTGCTCGGGAAACGTGAGGTTGGTCTGGAAGCCGACCAAATTGAAGCTCTGTCCGTGGGCATCTTCGGCACGCAATTGAACCACCGCCCAAGGGCGGCGACCCGTTGTCGGATCGGTGAGCCCAACAGGCTTCAACGGCCCAAAACGGGGAGCATCGAACCCGCGGCGCGCAATTTCTTCAATAGGCTGGCAAGCTTGGAACAAGTCGGCTGTCTCGAACTCTCGCTTGATAACGCGATCGGCTGCCACGAGCTCTTCCATGAAGCGTTCGTATTCCTCTTTGCCGAAGGGGGCATTCAGATAATCGCCGCCGCCATCTTCGTAGCGGCTCTGGCTAAACACCTTTGACCTATCCAGCGAATCAGCCATAACCACCGGCGCTGCCGCATCATAAAATGCAAGATGGTCCTGCCCAGTCAGCTTCTGCATATAAGCAGCCAGCCTGTCGGAGGTAAGGGGCCCCGAAGCAACAATGACAGCATCGGCGGGCGCATACGGTGCGGCCTCGGACTCATCGCCGTTAGCCACGAGAACTTCACCTTTGCCGCCTAAGCCAACCACCTCCGCATTCACGCGCGTGACGAGGGGATGCTCTTCAAGAGCGTCGGTTGCCCGCTGCGAGAACAGATCACGATCAACCGCAAGCGCCCCGCCCGCCGCAACGCGTGTCTCATTCGCAAACGAGATAAGGTTCGACCCTAGGCAGGAAAGCTCGTGCTTTAACATTCCCGCCGCACTGTCGGGCTTAGTTGATTTCAGCGAGTTCGAGCACACCAATTCGGCAGCATTCCCGCTGCGATGAACATCGGTTTGAACCAGCGGGCGCATTTCGAACAGACGAACCGCAATGCCACGCTGGGCAAGCTGAAGGGCGGCCTCGGTTCCCGCAAGGCCAGCCCCAATGATATCTACTGTGTTGTTTTCCATAGCAGAAACTATACCCGAGCAGATCTTTAGTGCATGCTGAACTTTTCATTATTCAGGCTTTTCCCTAAAATCAGGCACGAGGGATTTCTTGTCTCTTCATCAACTGCTAAGGAGACACCATGGCTATCAATTTCTGCCCCCGATGCGGCTCAAAGATCAGTGCAGGCGCAAAATTCTGCGGAACATGCGGTTCCCCCCTGCAGCAAACCAGCAACCAGCCAAGCCAAGCCTATTCCCCTCAAGCAACACCTACATCAACTGGCGCCCAAGTTGCCTCTGCAACGTCGGCAGCCACCACTGCAGCCACAAAGAGTCCTTTGACTTGGGTTATCGTAGCGGTTGTGGCGGTTGTAGCCATAGGAGCAGGCTGGTTCTTCTTTTTCAACAACGACATCACAGGAACATGGGTCGCCGAAGAGAGCGGAACAACGGTCGAAGCCGTCTTTGACCAGGGAGGCACGGGAACCATGACCTTGTACGACGCTGGCAAGTCAACAGACAACGTTGATTTCACTTATGAGATGAATGATAGGTATCTCCTTATTCAAACTAAAACGACTCTCTATAAATTCGGTCGCACGGTCAGGGTTCCTTGTGAGATACACGGAAACACAATGATATGGGACCCCGATGGAGACAACGTCACCTTCACCAGACAGTAGCCCCTCTGTAGGCCAACCGAAAGGCAACCAGCTGCGTGGGAATATTGGGACGGGTCCCATTTTCCCACCTTACACCGTGGCTGGACCGTAACGACCGTCAGGAAACCGCACGATCAACCCATCGCGCTCAAAAGCTGCCAGTTTCAGCATGATCCAAGTTAGCCTGTCACCAGCCTGACCTTGTTCCCCCTCATCCCATGGCAGTGCAAGCATCTGCTCTACGCGCATAGGATTTGCGCAAAGCGCAGCAAGCAGCGGATCGACATCACCTGCAGCCCCTTTTCCAGCTAAGGGACCTCCCTCAACGCTTCCCTCCGCGGTCTTGCGCATATCCTCCCTGCGCAGACAGCCAAATAGGCCAAACAACGCATCTTCGAATGTCTCGGAATCAATGACAGGCGTAGCACCCTGATAAATAAGGCGATTCGCACCTAACGAAGTAGGCGAGGTAATGGGTCCCGGTACCACCAGCACTTCACGATTAGCGGCCAATGCCTCATCTGCAGTCGAGAACGTTCCAGAAGGCAGCCCCGCCTCCACAATGAGCGTGGCTCGCGCCAAGCCCGCAATAATACGGTTGCGGGCCCTAAACGTATACGGCAACGGGGGAAACTCCCAATCGTGCTCGGAAACCACCGCCCCGCCGCAATCGATTATTTCCTGGAACAGGGAAACATTACGAGCTGGGTACGGCATATCGCAACCGCCGCCCAGTACCGCCACCGTCCGTCCCCCAACAGAAAGCGCTCCACGATGAGCATGGGAATCGCAGCCAAGAGCGCCGCCAGAGATAATTGGGACCCCCTTTGCCGCAGCTAATCCGGCAAACTTTTCAGCGGCCGACATCCCGTATGGCGTAGCTTTGCGGGCCCCTACCACCGCCAAACCGTCGCATAGGGCATCCAAGCTTCCAAGCACATACAACGTTTCCGGAGGATCGGGAACATTCATCAGAGAATCAGGATACCCATGCGCTCCCCTTTTTAAGGTATAACGAGCACCACGCAGCTTAACCATAGGAACGCTCGAATAACGAGCTTTGTGAATGCGCTTCGCTTGTTCTGTCGTAGGCTCCCCTACCATTTCAGTCCCCCTCCAAAACGCAGTCCAAATGCCTCTGCCACATGAGCGTCCGATACCTGCTTCTGTTCCTCTATGTCAGCAATAGTTCGCGCCAAAAGCAGCGTCTTGGCCAACGCCCGAGCGCTGAGTTCCTTGCTTTCGGCAAGAGCGAGGAAGAATTCTTCCGTTTCAGCAGAGAAGCAACAGGCGTCCCTTAAATACCTCATGCTTTTCCCTGGCTTGTCGCTATTTCCTCCGAAGCATGCTCTTTTCTTCCTGAAAGCTCTCGCTCGCTCAACGCCCTCCCGCAACTCAGAAGAACCTTTTCCCGCTTCCCGTCCCAGCAACTCACGGCTGTCGCTACGCCACACATCGATGCGGATATCAATACGGTCAAGCAAAGGGCCGCCAATACGGTTCTGATACATCTGAACCGCAGCAGGAGAGCACTTGCAACGACCCGTAGGATCCCCGAAATAGCCGCATGGACAGGGATTGGTTGCCGCCAGGAGCTGAAAACGCGCAGGAAACGAATACGTTCCATCCGCACGCGTAAGCGTTATTCCTCCGTTTTCCAAAGGCTGACGAAGCGTCTGCAACACGGAGGCTTTGAATTCACTCATTTCGTCGAGAAACAATACCCCGTTATGGGCAAGGGAGGCCTCACCGGGATGCGGCGGCGAGCCTCCCCCGATAAGTCCCGCTGCCGTAGCGCTATGATGAGGGCTGCGGAAAGGCCGCCGTCCTGCAAGAATTGCCGCAACATCTTCGCCCACCACCGAATGGATAAGCGCCGTTTCCAGACGCTCTTCCTCGCTAAGGCTGGGCAAGATGCTGCCAAACCGCTGCGCAAGCATTGTTTTGCCCGAACCGGGCGGTCCCACCATGATTACCCCGTGCCCGCCCGCTGCCGCAACCTGCAATGCGCGCTTTGCCATCTCATGTCCCAGAACCTCCGAGTAATCGCCTGAAGGGTGAATTCCTTCGAGACTAAGCGCAGGAGCATCGATAAATCGTGGTTCGCGCACATGGGAAAGCCGCTCAAGAAACTTGCAGGTTAAGCCATCGATTTTCACGAACCCCTCATCGGGAAACCCAGCTATCAGTTCTAGCCCGAGCCCTGCTGCACAGCGTTGATACGCCAACATGCCCGCCGAGCAACGCACACCGCCTCCCAAGGAAAGCTCGCCAACCACCAAGGCATGGCGCACCACTTCGGGATCCATTTGCCCCGTTGCAGCCAAAATACCGAGAGCGATGGGCAGGTCAAACCCCGATCCGGTTTTGCGCAAAGCGCCTGGAGCAAGGTTGACCACGATCTTTTCATTCGGCATAACAAAACCGCTTGAACGCAGTGCGGCCTTAACCCGTTCCCTTGACTCTTGGATAGCGGCATCGGCCATACCGACAATGGCAAACCCGGGAAGGCCGTTTGAAATCACAACCTCAACGGAAACAGGAACAGCCTCAACTCCTCGAATGGTGGCACCCTGAACCGAAAAAGAACGGAACGACATACCTATTCCACTCCAAACGCATTTTTATGGAACCGCAAGAACGCTCGGTTCTCGGAGAGCACCAGAATGGAAATGACATCGAACCGAACACGTATGTCGCAGTTTTCGTACGTAGCAAGATAACATGCCGCGATACGTTCATATCGGTCTCGCTTTTTAGCGTCGACGGCTTCGGCGGGAAACCCCTTTTCAACGTTAGATCTCGTCTTCACCTCGACAAAGCACAGAGTGTCCTCTTCCAAAGCGACAATATCGGCCTCACCAGCAACGCATGTCCAATTCGTCTCTAGGATTTCATACCCTTTACGACTCAAGAATCGTACAGCCGCCAATTCCCCCCGTTTGCCCAAGGGCAAATCGCGCTCTTCGGGCGTTGGCTCAGGGAACGGACCCTCTTCGTTTTTCAGGCATTCATTTTCAGCAACCATAGCAGCCTCCTTTCGGTGACCACGATAGAAGCCGCACCTTAAATCGATGGGAATACCGTGCGAAAGCAATCGCAAATTTCTAAAAAACAATGCGGATAGCAGGCAACCACAGAAGCTGAAAAGGCCTCAAAAGAAAACCCCGCCTACAATGAGCCCAAACCGCCTATCTTTCCCTCAAGCACAGGAGTCGAAAGGTGTTATAGCCCACTGCAAACGGGATCAAAAACAGGGGAACCGTTTAGTCGAACAACGATTCCTGCAAAAAGTTCTGGCAGAACGATACGCGATGGATAGGAGTCAAGCCTTTTTCTGCGATGGCTTGACGATGACGGGCACTACCGTATCCCTTGGAAGAGGCAAAATCATAACCGGGGTACTCTTTTTCATAGGAGACCATCAAAGCATCACGCGACACTTTGGCGATAAGCGAAGCTGCCGAGATGGAGGCACAGCGGGCGTCGCCATGCACCACGTTCATTTCACGAGGATCAAGATGCAGGGGGTTGCCATCGAGGAGAATCACTTCAGGCTCTATACCCTGGGCCTCAATTTCAGCAACGGCCTGTCGAAACGCCTTCCGCAAACATGCTGTCATGCCGCATTCGTCAATCTCGGAAGGTTCGATATCGACAATAGCCCATGCCAAAGCGCGCTCCTTAATCGTTTCAGCCAAAGCGAGCCTATGGGCCGCAGGCACCTGCTTCGAGTCGTTGAGCCCTTCGATCGGAGGGGCATCCTTGCGAAGCACTACCGCGCCTACCGTCAAGGGGCCAGCCAACGGACCACGGCCCACCTCATCGAGGCCAACGGTCAGGGCGCCATTTGTAATCTGCTCCTGGTAGGAATACAGCTGGGATACCCGCTCACGCTCCGCTTGCTCGGCCGTCAAGCGACGTTTTGCGACGGCAAGTGCGTTCTGCACCCCCTTGCGCGTATCAGCGCACAGCGAGCGCTCCAAAACCGCATACTCTTCCGCCGAAGCCCCAGAAAGCCGTTTCCTGATGTCACTCACTGTTTGCATACGCCGCTCCTATCTCAAACAGCTCCCCATTCTACCCCATTGCTATAAGCACACGAGAACATGGGAGAGCAACAAAAAGGCGAAGCGGTGTTTCTCTTTTTTTGGCTTCCCTTCAGCTGACGACCAAAAGAAAAAAGACCCGCCAAAGGCGGGTCTTACAAGAGCTAGTTAAAAGCCTTTTCCTTGATCTTGGCAGCCTTACCAACCTTGTCACGAAGGTAATAGAGCTTAGCGCGGTTAACGTCGCCGCGACGAGTTACCTCGATCTTCTCGATCTTGGGAGAGTGAACCGGGAAAGTACGCTCCACACCAACAGAGAAGCTGATCTTGCGAACCGTGAAGGTCTCACGGGAAGAAGCGCCATGACGGCGGATAACATCGCCCTGGAAGACCTGGATGCGCTCGCGGTTGCCTTCCTTAATGCGGTAGTGAACCTTTACGTTGTCGCCAACGTTGAAATCTGCGACCTCAGGGTTGATCTGCTGCTGCTCGATTGCGCGGATAATATCCATGGTTTCCGTTCCTTCTATATGCTCAACACTTAGTTTCACTAATAGGGTGTCTTCTGACACAGCCGAAAATTATACTGTTAGCCAGATGTTCATGCAAGAGGTTTATTGCTATTTATTGGCAAACTCTCATCGACACCATATTCCCTCTTCTTTGGGCTGGACGTAAGAAGAAGCTGCCCAACGATGATACCAGTTCACTCGCATTCGTGGGGCAGATACTCCGCCAAATACCCTTTATCTGCCAAAGCCTTCTCGATATCGTCAAGAGCCTCTTCGCTTTCAGCTGACACCAAATGAAAGTGATACCCCGAAGTAACCGTCATGAGCAACGAAGAGCGCCCCGTTCGCATATCTTCATCAAAACGCGCAATATCGCGACGGCTCTTCAGGCCCAAAGATGCGGTCACTTTTCCGTACACGCGATGATTCACCATAACATCTTCCACGGTACCGCCTAGATCGACGATGGTTTCAAGCTCATCTATCGTCTGCGCTTCTCCATGATGCACTTTAAAGCGCCTCATAAATACCTGCGGCTCCCTCGAAGGCGCCAGAACATAGCCACGATTGGTTGCCACAATATCGTGTCCATTTGCGCGCAGAAGGGCAATATCTTGCACGATAATCTGCCGACTTACTCCCAGCTCTTTAGCAAGCGCCGCACCTGAAAGCGGTTTCTTTGAACCCACAAGGTCGGAAACGATACGCCCCCGTCGCACCTGCGCACTTGCCATAGCTTCAGCTTTGCCCATAAGCCGCTCCTTGCTAATCGAGAACCTTCAGATGCTTCATGCTCAAATCGAGAATACCCGCCGAGTGAGTTAGCGCGCCAGAAGACACATAGTCAACACCCAATGCTGCGATACCCTGCAAGGCATCAATGTCGACATTGCCTGAGCACTCCGTTTCAGCACGACCATCGATAAGCGAAAGAGCCCCCTTCATTTGCTGAGTGCTCATATTGTCGAGCATGATGATGTCGGCCCCCGCTTCCACCGCCTCAGAAACCTGCTCCAATGTTTCGCATTCCACTTCGATCTTACGAACAAACGGCGCTCGCGATCGGGCAGCCTTCACGGCATTCGTTATGCCACCAGCGGCATCCAGGTGATTATCCTTCAGCATCACACCATCGGAAAGGTTAAAGCGATGGTTTCCACCGCCACCCAAACGCACTGCTTCTTTTTCGAAAATACGCATACCTGGCGTAGTTTTACGGGTATCAACGATAACGGTCTTCGAACCAGCCTCGGCCAGAGCATCTACCGCTTGACGCGTTTTTGTGGCTATACCGCTCATGCGCTGTAAATAATTCAAAGCCACACGTTCACCTGAAAGCAGGGCACGAACGTCGGCGTGAACAATGCCTAACAACTGCCCCGATGAGATGCGCTGCCCGTCCGAAACTGAAGCATCGAACCGTGCCGCCGGATCAAGGATCTTAAAGGTGCGCTCAAACACCCGCAACCCCGCAATGACGCCATCCTGTTTGGCAATAAGTTCAACAGTGCCACGATGAGCCTCGGGCATCACGGCAGCGGTTGACACATCTTCACTTGTGATGTCCTCGCGAAGCGCCCTTTTTATATGTTCGTCCACAATCAAAACAAACGAAGTAAGATCCATCTACCTCGCCACCTTAACAACGACATTGGCTGCAACCTGCTGAGGCATCTTGGCATGAGCCGCACGCTGCGCAGCGCCTGCCATCGAAACCGCGCCCGCATACATTGAGGCCGCCTTCGCCATACGAGACGACACAACTCGCGCGGCGCGCTGGGCGAATACCAGCGATTCAAGCAGCGAATTGGAGGCAAGGCGATTCTTGCCATGAACGCCATTGCAAGCCGTTTCGCCCAATGCAAAGAAGTTCATCATGGTTGTTTCCGAGTCGCTGTTCACATGCACACCGCCCATGAAATAATGCTGGGCAGGAACCACGGGGATAGGCTCCTTCAATAGATCGTAGCCCTCTTCGAGGCAGCGCTCGTAGATGTGAGAGAAGTGACCGGTGATTTCATCGGGCGACATACGTTCGAAGGAAAGCAACACGTGATCGGTACCATCTTTTTTCATTTGCTCATAGATGGCCGCAGAAACCACATCGCGCGGCTGCAGTTCATCAGTGAAACGATTGCCCTCAGCATCAAGCAAGATCGCACCTTCGCCACGACAAGATTCCGAGATAAGGAACGCACGTCCCGGATGCTTGACATACAAGCTTGTGGGATGAATCTGAACGTAATCCATATGCTCAAGCGCAACGCCATGCTCCTGGGCAATGCGGCATGCATCTCCCGTAAGGCTTGGGAAGTTGGTGGATCGCTCATAGCTCCCCCCGATGCCCCCTGTAGCAAGCATGGTATAGGGAGCACGAATAAGAAGGCGGCGCTCGGCTCCTTCACCGCCACGACGATCGGCGCATACGACACCCACGCAACGATTCCCCTGCGGAGCCTCAATGATGTCGGTAACCTCGATGTGCTCCAAAATACGCACATTGGGGAGACGGCGAACGTTTTCCAACAACGTGGTGGTAATCTCTTCGCCGGTAATGTCGCCGTGATAGCAGATGCGGGGACGCGAATGGGCCCCCTCACGCGTATACGCCAACGAGCCATCAGCCTCGCGCTCGAAGTCGACCCCGCGACGGATCAGGTCGTCGATAACCGAGCGGCTCGATCGGATCATGATATCAACGCTTTCGGCACGGTTCTCGTAATGGCCCGCCCTCATGGTGTCCTCATAGAAGGCATCGTAATCGCCCTCGTCATGAAGTACGCATATGCCGCCTTGGGCGAGCATGGAATCGCATTCTTCCACAACCGTTTTCGTGACCATAATGATGTTTGCCGTAGAGGGGAGATTAAGCGCGGCATACAGCCCTGAAACGCCACACCCCGCAATGAGCACATCGCATTTGATTTCTTCTGTCTGCATGGCAATCCCTTATCGTGCTGCATACTCAAGCATAAGCTCGAGGGTTTTCTTGGCTGGATCTTGAAGTTCAAACGGAACCTCTACGCCCACCTGTTCGTTAGCAAGGCAATCGGCAACCTTTTCCAGCGTTACCGCAGTCATGTTCTCGCATACAGGGACGCGATGGGCAAAATGGAAGCGCTTGCCGCTGCCGGCATTGCGCAGCTCCATTTCACGCAGCACGCCGACCATCGTTACGATGATGAAATCTTTCGCATCGCTTTTCTGGGTGAACTCGATAATGCCCTTGGTTGAGCCGATATAGTCGGCTTCCGCCAGCACCTCTTCTGTGCATTCGGGATGAGCAAGAACAAGCGCCTCGGGATACTCTTCCTCCAACGCAATGATCTCGTCAGGAGTAATGCGTTGATGACGAGGGCAGAACCCATTGTTTAAAATCACATGCTTTTCGGGAACCTGCTTCGCAACAAAACGTCCCAAGTTGACATCGGGAATAAACAGCAAGTGGTTCTGCGGCAGCTCGCGGCAGATCTTCTCCACATTCGAAGAAGTGACGCACACGTCGCTCCATGTCTTCATTTCGGCAGTGGAATTCACATAGCACACTACCGCCAAATCATCACCGTACCGCGCGCGAGCATCATCGATGGTTTTCTTATCGACCATATGGGCCATAGGACAATCAGCTGCAGGCTCGGGCAAGAGAACAGTCTTGTCGGGATTCAGTAGCTTCGCACTTTCGCCCATGAACTCAACGCCCGCGAGAACGATGGTTTTCTGAGGCAATTCCACCGCCAGTTTGGCAAGATAGAACGAATCACCGACATAATCAGCCACCGCCTGAACCTCAGGCTGCACGTAATAATGGGCGAGGATAACCGCGTCACGCTCGGCCTTCAACCGATCGATCGTTGCCACCAACGTTGGATCGGGAACCTGAGCGGCAAACGAATTCAAAGGTGCTTCACATACAGGGCAATCGGCCCTACCGCGAGGATTTTGAGCACCTCTGGCTTGCTGCGACGACGATACCTGTCTTTTAGCTTGTTTCCCTCCGACGGCTTCAACATTGCCCATGCGAACACTTCCCCTTCTTCCAAGCCACATTCTTTTGTCACAGGTTTATCATAGGCGGTAGTTTACCACCGCTGTTTACACCTGACAATTCAAGTGACAAGACACCAAGAAAACGAAACCTGCCCGAAACAATAAAAGGCGCTCGGAAAACCCGAGCGCCTTCAACAACTCCAAGAGAGCTAGACAAGAAGCAAAAGACCAAAAACCCCTACGCCTACAATGATGCACCATACCAACGATTTCGTCTTGATGGCAACGGCGGTAACAGCAGCAGCTGCGATAAGGGGAATTGCCGCCGGCCAGAAGCCCGCATCGAACATCCCTGGTGCAAGCAGGTCGTTAGAAATAAGGGCAGCGAATGCCGCTGGCGGGATGAAGGCAAGCGCTTGGGAAAGCCATCCTGGAAGATCCCTTCCGCGCAAGGCGAATACGGGAACAACGCGGCAAATGAGAATGGTAGCCGCACAGGCAATGCCGATGAACGCAAACTCACTCCACGACATGGGCACCCCCCCTTCTGGAAACGATCATACCCGCAGCAACGCCGGCCAAGGCGCCGATAAGAATAGCCGGACCCGATAAACCTACGCACTTGCACACAAACACGCCCAATGCCGCAATCAAAGCGGCAACAATATTGGGCTTTGTGGCTTTCTGGGAAAACAAAAGGCACAGGAAGATGCTGGTCATGGCAAACGACGCCAAAGCCGTGGGCACCGTAAGAAGAGATCCAAGGACAACGCCAAGCGTGTTAGCAAGGGCCCAAGTTGTCTCGCATAGGAGATTGACGGCTGTCGCTTGCGACACCTTCCACTCCCCCGAGCTGAAACGTCCCAAGTTCACTGCAAACGACTCATCGGTCACCGTAGCGCCAAACAAGAAAGAAAGGGGCTTAGGGGTTTCGTGGCAAAAACGCGAAAGCGAAGCACCATACAACAGCTGGCGCGTATTCACCAACGTGACTGAAGCGATGATAGCCAGCGCGGGCGATCCAGCAAGCCACATATTGGGAATCATGTACTGACCCGCACCCGAATAAAAGAGCATGGAAAGCAGGAACACCTGCAAAGGATCGAGTCCTATCTGCTGGGCAAGGATACCGCAAGGTATGCCCAAGAACACATATCCGATCATGACGGGAAATGCTGCATTAAGCGGCGCCTTGATACGCGCAAGTACGCCTTTGGGCTGTGAGGGATTATTGCTCTCGGGGGCAGTTCCGGGGGCTTGGCCTTCTTTATGTTTCGATTTCGTTTCGTCCATAGCCAAGACAATATACCACTCACAGGCAAGTCCCGCAGAAATAACCCGCTCATCGCGAATACTAAACGCTTGCGAAGCGAAGCTCATCGCATTATTCGAACAAGTCCAACAGCAAAGAGAAAGATCTATCGTGATCGCATGCACGACAGCAACGCCCAAAACTAGCCCTTCGCATCGAATAGAGTTCGAATCGAACTCCTCGATATGGCCCTGCGCAAAGCCCCCAAAAGAAAAACGCTGCTCGTCTTGAGCAGCGTTTTCGTCAGCGGAATGACTGAGGAACAAACATATTCTTGAAAAAGTTGGTGGCATAGCGGTCCGTCATGCCAGCCACATGATCGGTTACGGCACGCAGCGGATCGCCATCAGAAATCGACCGCAATTCAGCAGGAACCTGATCGTAGTGGCGAACAAAGTAATCGAACAGGTCTTCCACCAAGTGTTTCGCTTTGCGAACCTCCTGCATTACTGGCTCGGCGGTATACACATTCTGGAAAAGGAACTCGCGCAGCTCCATCATGGCATCCCATACAGGCTGGCTCATCTGGATATCGTCCACATGAACGGAAGTCTCAATCATGTCGTGTACCAGAGTCTCGATCCGCGCAGAATGATTTTCGCCAAGCACTCGATGGGTAGAAGCGGGCAGATCGGACTCCCGCAAAGAACCAGCGCGAATAGCGTCATCGATATCGTGGTTCACATATGCAATACGGTCGGCCGTGGCAACGATGCGGCCCTCCAACGTCTCTGCACGCTGAGCTCCGGTATGGCACACAATGCCATCGCGCACCTCGGCAGTAAGATTGAGCCCCTTGCCATCGTTTTCAATGATGTCGACCACACGCAGACTTTGAACATTGTGACGATAGAGCGCCTGCCCTTCGGGCGAATCGGGGTCGATGCCCTTATGGCGCGCAAGACATGCCGCCAGCGCCTGTTCCCCCACGTGACCAAAGGGCGTATGGCCCAAATCATGACCAAGCGCTATTGCCTCAGCAAGGTCTTCGTTCAGCCCCAACGCACGAGCAATGGTGCGCGCAATCTGTGCAACCTCGAGCGTATGCGTGAGACGGGTACGGTAATGGTCCCCCACAGGGGCTAGAAATACTTGCGTTTTATGGGAAAGACGACGAAATGCCTTAGTATGCAAGATTTTGTCTCGATCTCGCTGATATTCGGTGCGATAGAGGTCGGGCTCGCACGAACGCGCCCTTCCTTCCGTTTCATCGGAAAACGCGGCATCCGAAGAGAAGCGCACGTGCTCCTGGTCAGCCTGTTCTTCTCTGGATACCAGCTTCATGGTTATTCCCCTTCGACAATAAGAAGACGACGGCACACTGGGCACGTTGCCAAGGGGGCCTGGGAGCGAATCTTGCTCATGCGGCTTGGATCAAACGTGTTGCGACATGCGCTGCAGGCACCTTCGTGCACTTCTGACAACGCAACGCCACCACATGCACTACGAGTTTTCTCATATACCTTCAGCAATTCCCCATCAACCTGCTCAGCCAGGGAAACACGCGCTTTTTCGCCTTCTTCGATGGCAGCACGGAGGGATCCGCCCACCTTCTGGAACGAAGTGATAAGATCCCGCTCCTTGGCATCAAGATCGGCGAGGGCCTGCATAATCTGCTTCATGACGGGATTGATCTTGTCCACTTCCTCTTCCACGCGGGAGAGCTCAAGTGATACCTTTTCGCGGCGCTTGCGCACGCCATCAAGATCACGTGTATGGGCCGTCACCGCACGATAGTCGCCCTGCACCTGCGAAAGCGTTTCGGTGATTTCATCTTGCTTTGCAGAAAGAAGCTCATCTTCCTGCACGAATGCGGCAAGCTTTCCTTCGGCTTCATCGAGCATGTCCTGAACCTGGACTTTGCGCTTGAGCACCTCGTCTTTCTTGGCGCGTACCTCAAGGATTGCTTTCCTGTGGGGAAGCTCTTTGAACTCCTTTTTGGCCGAAACAACCTTTCGATCCACCTCCTGCAACTTACGGAGGGTTGCGATGTCGTGTTCGGTAGCGTACATGGGCGCACAGCCTTTCTTCTGAACTTGCTTGACTGATTATCAATTACCGCCTGGACGATTCAGGCGTATACCAATTGTTGCTCTGGTCGATCATGGTAATGCAAGATTCGGCCACACCTGCTTCGGCAGCATAGGCTGCAAGCAATGCGCACAACGGAAACTCGGACACATCGTGGCCAAGCTCGATTATCGCCAAGCCCGACAGCGCTGCGTCCAATGCTTCATGATACTTTATCTCGCCGCAAATAAGGCAACCAATGCCCTGGTCGAGACACATACGGGCAAAGGAACCCGCCGAACCACCACTGGTAACGATCCGCGAAAGCTGCTTGTCGGGAGACCCCCACACGCGCGGATAGGTGCCAAACACACTTACGCAACGGGCGCTCAGATGACGCAACGTCAAAGGCTCCTCCTCTGAAGAGGGGGCGCAAATACGCCCAAATCCTTTGTTGGCAGCGTCAGGCAAAGGGTCGAGCACGCCAAGTGGCGTCAAGCGCAAAAGCACCGGCAACGCATCAAGACCAGCCGTTGATACATCAAGGGCAGTATGGAACGAGAGAACGCTGACACCCAGCTCGCAGGCGCGGCGCACCACGGCACCAGGAGCATGGCCCATTGCCGCTTGCGGCATAAATGCGTCGGGCGCGTCAATGAATACAGGGTGATGGGTCAATAGAACATTCGCACCATGCGCATGAGCCTCTTCCACGGCATGAATGGTAGGGTCGAGGGCGACTGCCACCCCCCGCACGGTATCCATGGGATTGCCCACCAACATTCCCGTCCTATCCCAAGAGCAAGCATCCGAGGCGGGCATCTTACGCAAAAGCTCGCGCTCTAGCTCGCCTACCACCATCATCCGTTCGTTTGAGGCCAAATTGCCCGCATCGGTTTTTTTGAGTGAAACTACTTCCTCGGTCACAGTAAACATCTCCTTGCTGCGTTGGCTAGCCCAGGACAATGGTTCGACGATCGCCACCGGGAACCACCACGGTTACCTCACGGTACCCCGCTTCGTACATCCAACGATACCCCGCTTCAATGTTCCTATCCACATCGGTTACCGTATGGGCATCTGTACCCAATGTGCAGGGCACGCCAGCACGGCAAAATTCACGCAGAAGCCCTTGGCTGGGAAACATTTCTTTGCAGGCATAGGTAAGCCCAGAAGTGTTCACTTCGATCATTCGGCCAGCCTCGCTTGCTGCCTCTGCTGCCTGCTTGTACAAGTCGATTGGGTCAAACGAGGCCCTACGACCAAATTTCTTTACAAGATCCGGATGAGCCATAACGGTAAAGGGCATCTTGGAAACAACCGCTTCGCACCATACCTCGAAATATCGACGCCAGATATAGTCGGGGCCCACCTCATCCCAATAGCCACGCTGAGCGGGATCGTCAAAAGGCCACAGATCGAGAAAATGAACCGAACCCAACACGATATCAAACCGGTCGAATTCATCGGGGGCAAACGCACGATCCTCGCCTTGCCCGAGCCAGTCGAGTTCACATCCCACCAGCACTTCCATGTCAGGGTACTTCGCACGCTGCGCCAAAATGCGCTCAAAGTACTCTGGCAGCCTATCTGCGTGCATGGAAACATAGTCACGCGGGTCAACTTGTGGTGTAAGCGGGTAGTGCTCGGTAACGGCGATATTCGTAATTCCCACCCTATGGGCACGGGCGATAAGCTCCTCGATGGGCGCATGACCGTGATTCGTCATATCAGTGTGGGTGTGTTGAGTTACTAATTCCATGCGCATTCTCCTGCAACAATGAAGAGGGCACCCATTGGCGCCCTCGTTTCTTTTCGTCCTTATTGTATCGACCTAGCCAACCACATCGTTGAACGCCTCGATGAACGCATCAAGCTCTTCTGCCGTGGTGGTGTTGCCCAAGGAAACGCGAAGCGATCCCAACGCATCATCACGGCTAACGCCGATTGCCTTGAGGATATGCGAGGGATCGAGAGAATGGGACGAACAAGCCGAACCGCCCGATACGCAGAACCCACGCCTATCAAGCTGCAGGATAAGCGTCTCGCTTTCCATGCCCCTAACAAGCACATTTACCACATGAGGGGCAAACGCCGTAGTGCCTGGCTCCACCGAAACAGCAGCCTTCACCTTGGGATTTTCAAGAAGGCGCACATAGCATTCGTCACGCAAGGCGCGCAGACGCTGTGCGCTTTCGTCGAGATTAGCAAGCGCGGCACGCGCGGCAGCGGAAAACCCGACTGCCCCCATAACGTTCTGAGTGCCGCTTCGGCGCCCCGACTCCTGGCCACCGCCCACAATCTGAGCCGTAAATGGGGTACGCGCCTTAACGTACAAGGCGCCCATGCCCTTCGGTCCCCCAATTTTATGCGACGAGATGGAGAGGGCATCAACGCCCCATTCCTTCACCGAAACAGGGATCTTGCCGAATGCCTGGGTTGCATCCACATGGAAAAGCGCTCCCGCCTTGTGCACAACTGCGGCAAGGGCGGGGATATCCATAACACTACCAACCTCGTTGTTGACTGCCATAATGGATACGAGCAAAACCCTATCGGTAAGAACTTCCTCCAAAGCATCGGGCGTGATGTGACCCGAAGAATCGGGTTCAACATACGTTATTTGAGCACCCCAATGCCCCAGCGTTTCTGCTGCCTTAAGGACGGCATCGTGCTCAATGGATGAAACCACGATTTGGGGAACGCATTCATGATCGCCCTCTTGCTCGGCGCGGGCCATCGCAGCATCAACGATGCCAAACAATGCGGCATTGTCTGCCTCAGTAGCGCCAGAAGTGAACGTCACTTCATCGGGACGTGCCTTGATAGATCGCGCTATATCTTCGCGCGCCTGTTCGAGTGCGCGGAACGCCGTACGGCCAACCTCGTAGAGGGAATTGGCGTTGCCATTGCCCGCAACAAGCCCATCGATTCCCGCTTGAAGATACGGAGCCATAGCGTCGGCGGCCTCTTTGCAAAGCGGCGCTGTTGCCGCCCAGTCCAAATAAACAGGTTTGTCCATTAGCGAGCCTCCGCCCCAGCATTGCGCAAAATGCCGATGGCCGCTTCGGGGTCTTCCGCTTTGAATACGCCAGAACCGGCAACCAGCACATCTGCACCCTGGATGCATACCAAGCCTGCCGTACGCCCAGCGCTTATTCCGCCATCGACCTCGATAAGAAGATCGGGATTCAAGCGCTTTGCCATTTCAGCCACTTTGCCTACACGATCTTCGCTGCCTTCAATATATGATTGGCCAGAAAAGCCTGGGAACACGCTCATAACCAGAACCATATCCACCTCGGCAATATAAGGCTCCAGCTCCTCGACGGGATAATCGGGTTTCAGGGTTAATGCCGGATGCACACCAGCCTCACGAGTCCGCTGAATGAACTCGCGCACCTCGCCTTCTCCATGAAGCGCTTCCATATGAACCGAAACCCAATCGGCCCCGGCCTTTAAATACCAATCGAGCTGCTCGAGAGGATTGGAAATCATGAGATGCACATCAAGCGGGATATCGGTGATCTTCTTCAATTGCGAAACGAAGGGGACGCCCAATGTGAGATTCGGCACGAAATGCCCATCCATCACATCAACGTGGATGAAATCCGTACCACCACGTTCAAGCATGCGGATATCACGCTCAAAATTCATGAAGTCCGCAGACAAAATAGAGGGGGAGATTTTGATGTCACCGAACACGGCAACCCCTTTCCTTGAAAGTAACTTGCTGCCTATTCTACACGCAGCACCACGGTAAAAAAGACAAAGCCGTATGCACTCCGCAGCAATGCATCACATAACTTACCTATTCTTTGCCTCAAGATCGAGCAGGAATTTCTTCACTGTTGGCCCAAAGGCATAGCCACCCAATTTTCCGTTTGATCCAACCACTCTATGGCAGGGAACGAACAGCGGGATGGGGTTTCGACCACAAGCTTGCCCCACCGCCTGCAGGGCACCGGGCTTGCCAAGGCTTTCTGCGATTTCTGCATAGGTACGCGTCTCGCCATAGGGAATTTCGGAAATCTTTGCCCAAACCTCACGCTGGAATGCCGATCCTTCAGCACGCACTGGAACCTCAAACGCAATACGCTTTCCGGCAAGATATTCCAGCACTTCGCTGGAAGCCCGATTGGTAAGGGCTGTCGCGTGCTGGCGTCCCGCCAATTGAACGGGACCAAAGGCAAAATGGGTTATAGCGGCACCATCCGATTCAATGGCAACCCTTCCCATAGGGGTGCGATAGATAAAATACGTTCGCTCCATCAGTACGTTTCGCCCGCCTTGTCAAGCCCCCAGAACTCAGTGGTCAAGGGACGCTTGAATAGATCGGCAGCCAAAGGTTCGATGGGAGCGCCCTCCCACACCAACGATCGAACCGCTGTGGTAATGGGGAGCTCAACATTGTGTTTCTCGGCCAAAGGGCAAATGGTTTGGCAGGCAACGGCTCCTTCCACCACCATATGGGTTCGTTCCTCGAAGCCGCCCAACGTAGCGCCCTGGGCAAGCGCCTTGCCAAATGAACGGTTGCGAGAATGCTCAGAGGTGCAGGTTGCGATCAGATCGCCCGCACCCGCTAGGCCCATTACCGTCAGGGCATCGCCGCCGCAAGCCTTCACCAGTCGGCTCATTTCCGCCATGCCGCGCGTCATGATCATAGCGGCGGTATTGTCACCGTAACCAAAGCCATACGCCGCGCCCACCGCAATAGCGATAACGTTCTTGAACGCCGCGCACAGCTCAACACCTACGTAGTCGGGAGAGGTGTAGCAGCGGAAATACGATGTGGTAAACAAGTCGCGGAAATAGTGCGCGGTGGTTCTGGAACGCGAAGCAATTACCGTACCGGCAGGAACCCCCAAGATAACCTCTTCTGCATGGTTGGGGCCGGAAAGCGCCGCAAGCCTGTCGATATTCCCCAGAACCTCTTCGAATACCTGAACAGGCAGAAGCCCCGTACCTTCCTCAACGCCTTTCGAGCAAACAACAATAGGGGTGCCCTCTTCAACAGCAGGAGCAAGATCCTGGGCAAACTGGCGCGTCAACCGCGAAGGAGTGACGATAACAAGAGCTTCGGCATGCTCAGCACATTTTTGCAGATTACTCGTCGCCGAAATGGAGTCGGAAAGCATCACGCCGTTCAGATAACGAGGATTATGATGCTCGTTCGTGATGGCATCTGCCACCTCCGGTTTACGAGCCCATATCACCACCTTGTTGCCGGCCGCTGCAAGCGTTTGAGCCAAGGCAGTACCCCACGAACCCGCACCGATTACTGCGATCTTACCCATATGTCCTCCTTGAAGAATACCCACGGCATTCCGAAACACAACGGGCAGGCAAAACTGCCTGCCCGTAAGATGAACTGCATTTACGCCTTTTTCTTCGAACCGATCCGGTTTTCCGTTCCGGCACGCAAACGGGCGATGTTTTCCCTGTGAGCCCACACGACAGTTAGGCCAACTAGCAAGCACAGCACAAAGGCAACGGGGTTGCCCCAGAAAAAATACAATGCAAAGAGGGGACATGCCGCAGCTGCCGCAATAGATCCCACAGAAACATACTTTGTTGCCACAACCAGAACAGCGAAAATCGCAATTTCAAGCAAGGCTCCAACAGGGCCAAACGTGGAAAACAGACAGCCAACGGCAACCGCAATACCCTTGCCTCCCCTAAAACCCAGCCAAGGACAGAAAATATGGCCCATGGTGCAACCAAGGAACGCCACCGCAAGGCAGACCTGCTCGATATAAAGGAACGGATTAGGCGAACCGCCAAACGTTTGAACGAATTCTACAACGGCAAGCACATTGCCAGGAAGCACCTGGGTGCCAAATACCGCGGCAATAAGCCCTGCAACGATGCCCTTGCCAAAATCGAGAACGAATACGGCATATCCGCCCACTTTTCCCATGGTACGAATGGCGTTAGTGGTGCCGATATTGCCCGAGCCATGCTCACGCAGGTCGGTGTGATAAAACACCCGCGAGATTATGACTCCCCATGGAATGGAGCCCAGCAAAAACGAAATAACAAGCAGTAAGGCCAACTGGCCCAAAACCGTCAACATTGACTGTTAATCCTTCTTCTTAAACTTGAGGTTGATTGGGGTACCGGTGAAATCAAACGTGGAACGCAGCCTATTCTCCAGATAGCGCTCAAACGAGGGCTCAACCAGATCGGGATGGTTGCAGAAAAACGTAAAGAACGGGGGCTGTACGCCCGTCTGGGTAACATACTTCAGCTTCAAAATACGCTTGCCCTTGGAAATGGTATGACCGAACTCGCGAATATCCTGAAGCCAGTTGTTGAGACGGCTTGTAGAAATGCTCTTGGAATAGTTGGCATGCGCTTCGTTGATAGCGCCCCAGATGCGTTGAACGTTCTTGCCGGAAAGCGCTGAAATTGCGATGACCGGAGCATATCCCACGAACTTAAGACGATCTTCAATGCGTTCGCGTACTTCAGCCTTTGCATCCGGCCCTTCCACCAAGTCCCACTTGTTCAATACCACTACCATAGCGCAGCCGCGCTCAGCTGCCATACCGGCAACGCGCTGATCCTGGTCGGTAAGGCCGATAGTGGAGTCAATCACCAAAAGAACAACTTCAGCACGATCGATTGCGCGCATGGCACGCACGAAGCCGTAATACTCAACGTCTTCATCGATAACGCTCTTCTTGCGCAGACCCGCCGTGTCGACGATGGTGTAGAACTGACCCTCATGTTCCACCATGGTATCGATAGCGTCACGTGTGGTGCCCGCAACGTTGGAAACGATAGAGCGATCGTTATTGGTAAGCTTGTTCGTCAGGGACGACTTGCCCGCATTGGGGCGACCGATAATAGCAACGTTGATGGAGTCGATCTCCTCTTCTTCGTCGCTTTCCTCGGGGAACAGCGAAACGATTTCATCGAGCAGATCGCCCGTACCGGTGCCGTGAAGGGCAGAAACGGGACGCGGCTCCCCTAAGCCCAACTGCATGAACTCCCACATAGCGCTTTCGTCTGCTGCGTTATCGAGTTTGTTTACCGAAAGAAGCACTGGCTTCTTGCTACGGCGAAGGATGTTGGCAACGGCCTGATCGTCGGCGTTAACGCCGGTTTGACCGTCAACCAAGAAGATGATGACATCCGCCTCGTCAGCTGCAGTTAACGCCTGGGCGGTAATGGAACCCTGGAAGACATCGTCGCCGCCCATTTCGATACCGCCGGTATCGATGATCTTGAAGTCGCGGCCATTCCAGTCCGCCTCATGGTAAGAACGATCGCGCGTCACGCCGCGCATCTCGTGAACAATAGCTTCGTTGTTTTCCGCAAGGCGGTTCACCAAGGTGGATTTGCCCACATTGGGGCGACCAACAATGGCCACGATTGGCAAGCTCATTCTTGCTCCTAACATTGCTGAAGGTAACTTTATCAAGAGTTCAGGATACCACTCACACGTACCCGCAATTTGACCGCCTCATCAGCAGCACGGGATAAACACGCCTTCCCTATGAGCTATACGATGGGCTTCTTCCATTCGGGCAGGCCGCGAGCACGGCGATTGCGATTGCGACCGCGCATATTTCGAACACACCCCTGCATACCATGGGGAACATACGCCATATTCTCTAGATCATCGGGCAGATAGCTCACCAATGACAGAGGGGCCGTCTGCTGTACCGCTTCGGGCTCAGGGCCGACAACAGCAGCAAACCCGTAGACCGATGCGCCTTGAGCCACGAGCTTCTGTTCGTAACCGCTCCAAGGCTCCTCAGGGAACAGAGAGCGAACATCGTCGGTATTCCACAGCAATTCGTAACCAGCCAATTCGAGTTGCGTGAGCGAAAATTCATGCATTGGCATGCTGTCGGTACGCAAACGCAAGGGCGCGCCCTTTGCCAAAAGCGGACGATATGCCATAAGGCGATCTAGATAGGTAAGACGCAAAGGCGCTTTCTTTTTCTTGGGAAACGGCGTGGGGAAGTTCAGGAGGACAGCGGAAAGCTCTCCTTCAGCAAAAAAGTCCGAAAGATCGCGATCTTCCTCGTTGAATACAAAAACCGCATTGGCAACCCCTTGGGCAATAGCGCGCTCGGCACAACGAACCACGCATACACCGTCCACATCGATGCCGACAAACAGCGTATCGGGCCGTGCGGCGGCGCACTCCACGGTGTACTCCCCCTTTCCGCAGCCCAAATCGAGCACAACGTGCTGATAAGAATCGGCACGGGAACCTTCATGGGGAGCCCATTGGCTCCACCGACCACGCCAGCCCGATGGGTTCGGCTCATAGGATTGAGTGGCACCAGCAAGGCGGTCTTCAAGGGAAAAGCCTTTGTTCAGGCGGGATCGGGTGGTTCGCATCGTGGTAATAACTCCAAACAGAAACAGAACAGGTAGCAGCAAAGCAGCCCTCGGAAAAACAGAGGGTTTACAGCTCACCCAAATAACGGACAACGCTTTCAATTTGATTGTCGGGCGTGGAAGCGCCTGCGCTTACACCCACAACGCGGCATCCGTCAAACCATGACGGGTCGATCTCCTCGGCACGCTCGATATGATGGGCGCGGGAGCAGTGCTGTGCGCAAATCTCAAAGAGACGCGTGGTGTTCGACGAATTACGTCCGCCGATTACCACCATGGCATCCACCTGCTCTGCAAGCTCGATGGCGGAAAGCTGACGTTGCGTCGTCGCAAAGCAGATGGTGTCTTTCACCTCAAGATCGAGATGGAGCCCTTCGAGCGCATCTAGAACCTCTTCGAAGCGCTCTCGAGATTGGGTGGTTTGAACAACCACGCCAACTCTGCCCGACAAATCGGAGGGAATATCTTCGGGAGAACCGACAATGGTACATTGGCCACCGGCGACACGGGCATGAGCCGAGATCCCCTCCACTTCAGGATGACCGGCTTCGCCCACCACTAAAACGTGGCGGCCATCCTTGGCAAGCTTCGCCGCAGCACGTTGAGCGCGCATAACATGCGGACATGTTGCGTCGATCACCGTAAAGCCTCGCTGCTCAATGTCGTCGATAACCTGAGGCACCACTCCATGCGAGCGGATAACCACCCCATCTGCATCGATGCTGTCGACCGAGTCGGCAACGCAGATGCCACGCTCCTCGAGCTCGGCAACAACACCGGGATTATGGATGAGCGGCCCAAGCGTGCATACCGAACCGCCCGCTTCCGCTGCCTTAAGGGTCATGTCGAGCGCGCGCTGCACGCCATAGCAAGCACCCGCATAGGCAGCCTTCACAACCTTGAGTTTACCCATGGGCGTTACTCCTTGTCGGAATAGTCAGGCAATGTTGCAGGATCGAACGCCGGAATGGGATGGTCGGCAAACACCTGCGAGTAATCCTTCGAATCGGGGAACAGCTCCGCCATGTTTACCTCCTCTGGCTTGCAACCCCTCGTAAGCGCATATGCTTCACGCATCACATACCACGAACAACCGTCCATGCGCTCTTCTTTAGGAAGGAAGTCAAACGAGGAAAGCTCCACAGGCGTGCCGAAGCGCGCCGTGATACGGGGAAAGCGCACGCGTTGCCCCTTCTGCTTCACTTTGCTCACATTCTCCAAGCCCAAAGGGATAAGAGGAGCCTTGCCCATTCGAGCAATCAGGGCTGCACCGCCATGCAATTCTGGGGCAGCGCTTCCTTTACCGCGCCTTGTTCCTTCAGGAAAAATGCCAACCCATTCGCCGTTCTTCAGCATGCGGGCAGCGCGCTTCAAAGCCGTTCGGTCAGCGCTGCCTCGTTTGATGGGGAAAGCGCCAACGCTCGAAATAACCATGCCCAAAAAGCCCTTGCCCGCACGAAACAGGGAATCGCGGGCAATTAGGCGTACCCATCCCTTAGGACGCACCGAAAGGAACATGATGATAACGTCGAGGTACGAATAGTGAGGCGAAACTAAAATGGCGCCAGTCGTTTTACCGGCAAAAGCATCCACGATTTCCTTGCCTTCTACGCGAAAGCGGAACAGCACCTTGCACAGAAAACTGAACAGCCCCGAAAGGAACAGCGCAATGCCATGGGGAATGCGGTTGACCTGATTGTTTCCAGCAAGAGGACGATCCCAATACTCTTCATGTATGTTGAAGGCCATTAAAGCGCCATCCTTGCTCGAGCCAAACCACAAATAGAGCCAATAACTTCTTCCACATGCATACTGGAGGAATCAAGCAAAACCGCATCTTCCGCAGGACGCAAGGGCGCCGTATCGCGACTTGAGTCAAGCTCATCCCTACGGATGATGTCATCAAGTACTTCCTGATAGTCGATGGAGCCAATTCCCCTATCGGCGTTTTGCCGGACACGACGGTGGGCGCGCTCCTCGGCAGAAGCGGTAAGAAACACCTTCACTTCAGCGTTGGGGAAAACCTCAGTTCCGATATCACGGCCCTCTACGACGTAATTGCCCTCCGAGCCAATGCGGCGCTGCTGATCAACCAGCGCCTGACGCACAGCAGGAACAGCAGAAACCGCCGAAACGGATCGATCTATCTCAGCAGTGCGGATAGCTCCAGTTACTTCAACGTCATCGACAAAAACGCGACGAGGAACAGGATCTCCCTGCTCGTGGCGAAAGTTGATTGTGCAGGTGCGCGCGAGAGCACCCACTGCTTCGGCATCTTCTAAGGAAACACCATCATGCAGCGCACGCCATGCAACCGCACGATACATAGCGCCCGTATCCAAGCAGGAGAAGCCCAGCTCTTTCGCTACAGCCTTTGCAACGGTTGACTTACCTGCCCCCGAGGGACCGTCAATCGCTATGATCATCTACGCCAATCCTTTCAAACACTCAAGAAACGTGGGAAAGCTGACAGAAACACTGTCGAAATCGATAATGTCAACTGGGGTATCGGAGCACAACCCGACCAAAGACCAAGTCATGGCAAGACGATGATCCTTGCGCGAGTCAAGCACAAGCCCCTGCGGAACCTGCAAATCAGGCTGACCCTCGATGTACAGATCATCATTTTCAGCCCAAGCGTTCACACCCAGCTTTTCCAAGCCTTCAATAATAGCGGTAAGGCGATTCGATTCCTTCTTAGTAAGCTCACTAACCCCGCGGAAAACTGTAATTCCAGCAGCATGAGCCGCAACCAGAGCCAGAACAGGAATCTCATCGATCTCTGAGGCGATGTGCTGCGAAGGAATTTCGCAACCTACCAACCTGTCGGTATACGTTGCTTCGATAATGCCTATCGGCTCTTTGCCTTCTGCAGTAAGGTAGCGCACCTCAATAGAGGCACCCATGCGCTCAAGGGTGCGAATGAAGCCGACACGACCAGGATTGAGGCTGACGTTCTCAATCTGAATGGAGCTACCCTTCTTCAGGAGGGCAGCACAAATCAGAAACGCCGCCGATGAAGGATCTCCTGGAACGTCAACCTCCGAAGCGGAAAGCACAACGGGGCCTTCGACCGAAGCACGACGAAACGCATGCTCCACCTTTACGCCAAATTCAGGCAGCATCAATTCCGTGTGGTTGCGCGAAACAGCGGGCTCGTTGATGGTGGTGGTACCCTTGGCGCCTAAACCAGCCAAGAGAACCGCTGTTTTCAGTTGCGCCGACGCCATCGGCGAATCGTATGTGATAGCTTTGAGACTCGGTGTACCAATTTCCGTTACCGGCAGGGTTTCGCACGCCTCAGGCTCAAAGCTAGCCCCCATCTTCATCAAGGGTGCAATGATACGACGCATCGGACGCTTCTGAAGCGACTCATCGCCCGTAATCTGAACGCGAATACTCCATGGAGCCAAAATGCCCATAAGAAGTCGCGAGGTGGTACCGGAGTTCCCGCAGTCAATGGGGCCCTCGGGTTGTTTGGGGCCCCCAGCGCCCCACCCCGTAACGCCACCGGCCAACGTGCCGTCAATTTGACGTTCCAGAGAAACCTTTGCGCCCAAAGCGGAAACCGCGCCAATGGTTGAACGCACATCGGCGGAATCGAGGACCCCCGTCAAACGCGAGGTTCCTTCTGCCATAGCGGCAAAAAGCACAGCACGATGGGATATGGATTTGTCGCCAGGAACGCGGGCGGTTCCATCAAGAGGAGCGCCCAAAGGTTCGATGCGTGTAATATTGGAATCGCCCATGATGTCCACTACTCCTTAGATAGAGGGTTGAAGGAAATGCTGAAACCAGCCTTGATGAGCTGAGTGGATAGCTTTCCGATATCGCCTTCGTCGGTAAGTACCATATCGAGAACGGCGCTCGAAGACGTGATGTGGTCAATATCGATAGACTGCACGTTGCAACCAACTTGGCTTGCAATGGTAGTGACCTCGGCAATGATGCCAGGACGATTGGTAAGCGGGATGCGCACTTCCAGCAAATCTTCAGTTGCGGGAACCCATTTGGCGGGAATAGACCTACGGGCTTGAGCTGCTCGGTCAAGCAGCTTGGTAAACTCGGTCTTATCGCCTTCGCGCAGCACATCTGCATAACCACGCAAAATAGATTGCACCTCATCAAGCCCTTCCACAATGGCTTCTCGGTTATCAAAGGCGATTCCCGTCCACAAAGCTGGAGAGCCTGCAGCGATGCGGGTGGAATCCTTAAAGCCGCCAGCAGCCAAGCGGAATAGGGCTTCCTGATCGTCGGCATGACGCACAGCAAGCTCCACCAGCGAAGAAGCAACAAAATGCGGCACATGGCTTACGATAGCAACCGCTTCGTCGTGTTTATCACGCGGCAAGGAAACCACGCGCGCGCCGAGACCCGCAAGCGTCTCATGGAGATTGGCATAATCGTCTGGCGACGTTTCCTCGTCGGGACACAGCACCCAATGAGCACCTTTGAACATATCCTCTCGTGCGCCCTCAATACCGCTTTTCTCCGAACCTGCCATCGGATGACCGGGAATATACTTTTCGGGATAGCGCAAAAGCTCCTGCGCCTGTCGGCTCACGATCTTCTTCGTCGAACAGGCATCGGTTACCACGCCTTTGAAATCACAGGCAGCAATGATACGAAAGTATTCGTTTGCCACAGGTACGGGAGTTGCAATCATTACCAGTTCGCAACCGCAGAGTACTGAGCCCAGATCCTCGCTCGAAACGTGGCCTTCATCGATCCAGCCACGCTCTTGAGCCGCCTTAACCGCATCCTCAGAAACGTCAATGCCCACGAGACGCGCATCGGGATATGCGTTGCGATACATTGCCGCAAAGGATGATCCGATAAGCCCGAGGCCGATAACGGCCACTGAGGAAAAGTGCGTCTTCATAGCTAATTTGCCCATTTCTGATAGCGGTTTGTTCGTGTGGATGATTCTACCACGCCTATCTGGCAGCCTGTTCAAGCGCTACAACCTCTTGCGAGCTGAGCACACGATATTTCCCTTCAGGAAGACTGCCCAGCTCAAGAGGACCAAACGACTCACGGTGCAAGCGAAGCACAGGATGCCCTACCGCTTCGAGCATACGCTTCACTTGACGCTTCCTGCCTTCATGGATGGTGATTTCCACAAGAGCATTCCCTCCCTTGCGGCGAATCAGGGAAACAGCAGCGGGTTGAGTCATGCCGTCTTCCAACTCCACCCCGTGACGCAAACGGCTAAGGGCTTTTTCGTTCGGTGCGCCTTTCACCAAGGCACGGTAGGTTTTATCAACGTGGCGAGAGGGATGCAGAACGGCATTGCCCAACTCCCCATCGGTGGAAAACAACAACAACCCTGTAGTGTCGTAGTCCAAGCGCCCCAGCGGATACAAACCAGGGATCTCGTCGCAAGGCACCAGCTCCGCAACACAAGGGCGCCCTTGAGGATCTTTCATGGAGGTCAGAAAGCCTGCCGGCTTATTGAGCATCAACGTAACCGCCTGGTTCGGCTTGCAAACGGGAGCTCCGTCCAAGCTCACCTCGTCAACAGAAGGATCAACCTTGGTGCCAAGCTCTGTTACCACATTCCCGTTCACGGAGACTCGTCCCGCCTCAATGATCCTCTCACATGCGCGACGGCTAGCTACGCCGGCTCGTGCCAAGAATTTTTGCAGGCGTACTTGACCAACCTGTTCGTTTTCTTGCACGTTAGCCCCTATTCATCCTCATCGAACACCAACTCATCGAAGTTGATCTTATCAACTGCTCCCACACCTGCGGCAAGTGCATCGGAAAGCATCGTCTGCATCGCTTCTTGCATGGTCTCAGGCTGCAGGGGATCGTCCTCAACCTCTTCTTCGCCGCCAAGCGAATACGATTCGTCCTCCGGACGCACCACATTCAAGCGCTCGGAGATAAAGGCGCGCGTTTCCTCGTCAGGAGCAAACGATTCCAACGGGGGAAGATCCCGTACCGAACGAAGACCAAATTTTTCCAAAAAGGTTCGGGTGGTTGCATACAGCACTGGATTACCAGGCGCGTCCTGCGTACCCGCTTCGCGCAGAAGTCCTTTCTCAACCAGAGAGTTGATAGAGCTATCCGAGCTCACGCCACGAACCGAGGCAACACCGTTGCGGGTAATGGGCTGGCAATACGCCACAACAGCTAACGTTTCCAATGCCGCTTGGGAAAGCTTGCGAGTATCCCATGAAAGAACATAGCGCTCGATGAGCTCGTGGTAGCGGGGATGCGTGTACAGACGCCAACCGCCAGCAACTTCACGAAGCTGAATTCCCCTCTCGGCTTGCTCGAGCTCCCTTTGCAAGCACACAAGCGATTCCTGCACGCGGGCAGGGTCGACTTGCAGCATGTCCGCAAATGTCAAGACCCCGACTGGCTCATCGGTGACAAACAGCATCGATTCAATGGCACCCATAAGCCATGCCTGGTCGACCTTAGCATATGCCGCAACGTCGCCGGATTCCCGCTCGTTATCCTGATCTTCCTGCATCATGCCTCCCCTGTCGAATCGAATTCACCGTCATCCAAGATTTGGGCGCTTGCCCCTTCAACGTAGGTAATGGAAATGTCCCCGAACAAATCGTCTTGCTTCAAGCTCACCATATTGCGCTTGAACAGTTCCAGCATAGCCAAAAACGTCACCACGATTAGATGGGGGCTATCGTCTGCCGAAACGAAATCTGAAAACTTCGCGCTCCCATCGGCGCACACTTTATCGAACACCGTGCGAACCTGCGTTTCCACAGGAATTACCTTTGCTGCGATATGCTCAGACTCCAGCAGAAACACATCGCGACGGGCAATACAACTCGCGCACAGCTCACCCAAACGATCGATTTTAACGTCACCCAGGTAATCCGGCACCAATGCGAGAAAGAAACGATCAGGGCCAAAGGGGCGCGTATGAACACGGGACTCCGCCTCGAAACGACCCTGCAATGCGGCTGCTGCATTCTTGAATTTCTTATATTCCAACAGATGCTCAACCAGCACATCACGCATTTCGCTTGCCGACATTTCCTCGTACTCTTCAGGAACATCTTCGGCTTCTTCATGCGGCAGCAAACTTGCCGCTTTGATTTCCAACAACGTCGAAGCAACGAGGAGAAAGTCGCTCGCCACATCCAGGTCGACGTTGCGCATACGCTGCACTTCCGCCAAATATTGGTCGGTGATTTCCGAAAGAGAGATAGACCCGATGCTCACTTTTTGACGGCTAACCAGATACAGAAGCAGATCGAAAGGGCCCTCGAAGCTTTCTATGCGAACGCGATACGACATGCCTACAAAAGCGCCTCAAACGCATTTTGGCGCAACGTTTCGTACACGCCGATAGCAACAGCGTTGGAAAGGTTCAGAGAACGCAAGCTCTCACGCATGGGAAGACGAACGCATTCTTCCGCATGGGCATCGAGTACCTCTGGGTCGATGCCTCGACTTTCGCGGCCAAACACCAAATAGAGCTCACCGACATCGGCCAAATCCTCATGATAGAAGGATCGGCTGGTGTTTCCCGTAAAGAACAACATGCGCTTGCCCTTATGCTCTTCAAGGAACTGGTCCACACAGGAGTGACGAACGATGGTTACTTTGTCCCAGTAATCGAGGCCAGCACGGGCAAGATTGCGCTGGGTATAGCGAAACCCCATTGGCTCTACTAGGTGCAGCGTTGCGCCCGTGCACGCACAGGTACGGGCAATGTTGCCCGCATTCTGAGGGATCTCTGGCTCAAATAGCACCACATGCAGATCAAGTGCCATTACGCATCGAGTCCTTTGTTCATCTCTTCCTCGATTTCTTCCGAAAGCATAATCCACTCTTCCTCGTGAGCGGAAAGCGATTGCTTCAACTTCGCATGCTCAGCTATAACATCGCTCGAAGAATCTTCGTTCGTGTAGAAATCAGGGTCAGCCAACAACGCCATGATCTCTTCCATGCGAGCGGTTTCGCACTCTATGATCTTGTCGAGCTCCTTCACTCGCTTACGCTGATTCTTCAGTGCGGCATAAGCACGATTGCGAGCCTCTGCCTCAGCGCGCTTTTGCTCCTTGGTTTTAGGAGCAGAACCACGAGGTGCCGTCATGGGCTTCTTCGACGACACCCCTTCTTTCGAAAATACCTTTGTAAACGCCGCAGAGGAAGCAGCAGCAGGTGCCGCCTTGGTGGCGCGCTCTTGCATGCCATCGACTGCGCTACGGGTATCCTCCTGCCCAGTTTTGTACAGATAGTAATCGTAGTCGCCCGCAAACGAGGTAACCTGACCAGGCTTTACCTCGATGATGCGATTGGCTACGGATCGAATCAGATGCCTGTCGTGCGTAATAAGAAGGATGGTTCCCTCAAACTGTTTTAGAGCCTGCTCCAAAATGTCAGCACTCGCGATATCAAGATGATTCGTAGGTTCATCGAGGCAAAGCAAGGGGCGTGGGGCAACAAGCATCTTGGCCAAGGCCAAACGGCACTTTTCGCCGCCAGAAAGAACGGAAACCTTTTTGTCTACCGCATCTGCCTGAAACAGGAAAGCGCCCAGTAGTGTTCGAACCTGGGAAATACTCCAACCAGGCGCCGCGCCATCTAACTCCTCAAAAACGGTATTGCCAGGATGCAGTTCCTCAAGCTGATGCTGAGCAAAATAAGTTTTGCTCACATGGGCACCATATTTAATGGTACCCGCATCAGGTTCCAGGACGCCAGCAATCATCTTAAGCAAGGTAGACTTTCCCGCGCCGTTTGGACCGACCAATGCAACCTTTTCCCCGCGGTATAAAGACAGATCAAGGCCATCGTAGACTGTCTTTGACCCAAATGACTTGCACAAGCCCGTGGTTTCAACCACCAGATCGCCCGTACGTGGTGGTTGCTGGAAATTGAAGTGCACGCTCTTGCGCTCAGGGGGTACCTGGATGATCTCCATTTTCTCGAGCTTGCGCACACGATCTTGCACCTGTTTGGCTTTCGTTGCCTTGTAGCGAAAACGCTCGATGAAAGCCTCCATATGAGCAATTTCCTCTTGCTGCTTCTGAGCCTGCTCGCGCAACAATTCAAGGCGCTCTTCACGCTGCGTCAAATAAGCAGAATAATTGCCTTTGTAGAGCTGAACATGACCCAAATCAATCTCAGCCACCCGATCAACCATGTTGTCCAGGAACTCGCGGTCGTGGCTTACCACAATCACGCTTCCGGAATAACTACGCAAAAAACCCTCAAGCCACTTCACGCTTTCGAGGTCGAGGTGGTTGGTGGGCTCGTCAAGAAGGAGTACTTCAGGGTTGCGCGTTAGAAGTTTTGCCAAAGCAATGCGCATCTGCCAGCCGCCAGAAAAATCTGAGGTCATGCGCTCCATGTCGTCTTCGCCGAAGCCCAAGCCGAACAATACCGAGCGCACGCGCGACTCAAGCTGATAGCCACCCATAGTCTCATACTGGTCGCAAGCGCGCCCATATGAAGCAAGCTGCTGCTCGGTGGGATTTTCGCCCAATGAGGTTTCAAGCTCACGCATATGGCGCTCTTGATTCAGGATCTCATGCTGGGCAGAAAGAACCTCTTCGAAAATGGGGCGCTCCCCCATTTCGATGGCTTCCTGCTCTAGGTATCCAAGCTTTGCGCCCTTTGCCAATATGATGCGGCCATCATCGGCATCCTCTTTGCCAGTAATGATATTGAGCATAGTGGTTTTACCAGCGCCATTCGGGCCAACAAGGGCAAGACGATCGTGCTCTTCCAAACGGAAGGTGACGTCTGAAAACAGGACGCGGGAACCAAAAGATTTTGTGATGTGTTCAAGCTGTAAAATCATAACGACTCATTGTACCGTATGCGAACAGTACGACCGAGCGCTCCAAACCATACTTACAAACCACGCATGATTGCGCAAACCGCCACCGCGTAATCCAAATTCGCAAGGATCCGTTTCGCAAGCTTCCCGCACTCCGACTCGATAAAACATCGCACGAAGGCAAAACAAGCATAGTCTAGTCGATGTAAATACTCGGAGAGGCGGATCGATCGAGCTGATGCCCGCGCACATATTCGATAAAGTGCTCCACACAGTACGGACGGTAATTCTTGTCACAATAAACAAGGTATATCGTATGACAGTATCGACGCTTCTCCAGATCATTGTTGTATAGAGGTTTAACAACAATGTCTTCCATCGTATGAGGGAAAAACGTGTCGAGCATCAATGCCAAATCTGAGCCATTAGCCGCAAAGCCCGCAAGAATAGACTCATCCTCATACACATAGCGGACATCATCGACATCAAAGCTATCGAGCAAATTTTTCACCGATTTTCCGAGAGGAACTTCCTCTCGATACGTAATAAGGGATTCGCCCTTCAAATCGCCAGGCGTCAGATACGGCTTCGAGGCCAAAGGCGAAGAGGGACTCATGGCGACAACAAGGTGCTGCTCAGCAACGGGAATCTGATGCAACTTATCGCTGTACAGAGCATCAAATGCGCAAAAAGCAACATCATGCTTTCCCTCGACAATTCCGCAAAGCAATTCTTGAGAAGGCTTCTGGTTGATGTTGAATTCGGTTTTTCGCTCATTAACCGAAGAATAGCCGTTCAGCAAGCGAGGAAGAAATTCCGTTTGAAGCGTGATGATGCAGCCCAAATCGATTACACCGCCATCACCTTCACCGGAATAGCCTTTCATGATGGCAATGCCCTTATCCAGCTGCTCCAACGAAGCATTTACATATTTGAGGAATTCTGCACCATACTTCGTAAGCTCCACATTACGACCCGCTTTTTGGAACAGGGAAACGCCCAGCTCTTGCTCAAGGGAAGAAATGGAACCAGAAAGGGTGGGTTGCGTAATGAAAAGCTCCTTGGCAGCCTTTGTGTAATGCTGCAATTCGGCCAATTTACGAAAATAATAAAGCTGAGACAGATTCATGCTTCCACGCGCCTCCACCTAAGACAAAACGTTAATAATTATAGCGTAAATCCGATAAATAAAGCTAAACCTATAAGCCAATCTTTGGTTTAATCGCAACAGCCACAGTCATAATTGTCATAATACGAGAATGCTTCTTTTCGCACCCCTCGCCAAACTCTATCGGGCACCTCACCTGCTCCGCAACAGCCACCTCCCCCGAATAAGACAATAATCGTTACCCCTCCCCATCTTGTTAAGTAAACACAGGTCCGTCCGTGATGCGAGCTTGACTCAACAGCAAAACGAAAAGGGCCCTGGTTTCCCAGGGCCCTTCCAGTAGTGCATGAATTATTTCATGAACGCTTCGTGTTTAGTCGTGCATCTTTTCCATAGCGCTGTAACCGAACTGCTTCTTGAAGCGAGAGATTACATACAGGGACATGCAGATGCTTACGATTGCAGCAACGAGGAGCAGAACCATCATGATCCAAACTGCGCTACCCTCACCAACGGACTTGGTCATGCTACCAACGATGAAGGGCAGGAATACCGATGCGAAGCCCATGAAGGTGTAGTACATACCAACGTTACGACCACGAGGACCGGGGCACATCATCTGACGAAGTGTAACGCCCGTCTGAAGCATGCCGCCAGCAGCGGAGAAGCCGAGCACTGCAATTGCCACGTACACAACACCTGCACCAAGGTTGAGAGGCAGAGCGATGATAACCAAAGCCAATGCGCAAGCAGCCAAGATGGAGTCAATAAGGATAACCTTGATTGGAGTCCAACGAAGCTTGCCCATCATCCATGCCCAGAAGAGAACTGCAACTACGGAACCAACCGTGTAGATGGAGGTCAAGCCTGCGGCGGTGGTGGCATCAAGACCAAGGTTAGTAATACCGAACTGCTTGGTGTACTGCTGAGCGCCGTACATGATGAACATGATCAAGAAGCCGAAGAACAAGGTGCATGCATTAACCATTGCGTTAGGCTGCTCGAGCATAGCGTCCTTGGCTGCCTGAATTTCTTCCTGAGCCTTGTTCTTGGCGCCTTCGTCATTACTGGATGCTGCGATCTTGCGCTCGTCATCATAAATAAACGGAGTGCAGATTGCCATGATGGTAGCGATAACGGACATCACGATAGGAATCATGACGTTAATGTGCCAGTTAGCACCGCTGTTCATAGCTACGAACAGAGGATAAACGATACCGGAGATGGAGATAACCAGCTTGATGCCGATCGTGGTAGATGCAGAATACTTGGGATTTGCTTCAGCAATTGCAGGGTAAAGCGATCCATCCCAGAAACCAGAAGTGGCAACACCGGAAAGGAAACCTGCCACACATGCGACCGTAGCGTTATCGGTAACGAGCATGATCACGAACGAAATGATGTAAAGAACACCACCGCCAACTGCCATGATCTTACGGCCAATGCGGTCAGAGATTTCGCCTCCGATCCAAACACTAATGAACTTACCAATACCAACCCACATGATTGCCGTTGATACCGCAGCGGCACCTGCCGTTGCATCGGTGAAACCCCATTGCGTGTAGAAGTTCACCTGGTTCTGACTGAAGATAATCGCCTGAACGCCGTGTGTTAAATAACACATGTACACTGTCGCAATTGCGAACAAGTACTTAGTTGCTTGCTTTGCTGCGCTCATAACTTCCCCTTCCTCTCTCTTTCCCTCAATGGACTGCTTGAGCCATGCGTGATCCCCTGATGAAAACGACGGTTCAATACATGTTTATGTTAGACCTGCCATTTAAAGACTTCTAATTCATTCGAATAATGCGAATACAATCCTGCTATAACCACTGTTTATGAGTTTAATAATTTGAAGCAATATTTAATAATACGTGCCATATATTGGGGGCAGATAGTTGTCCCCCCTCTCCTAACGAAAGCATCATTCGTTTATCAATTTCAGTGGCTTGCAATGAAACTAAGAGCAAAACGCTTGATGTTACTGCATAAAAAAGCGACCTACCAATGGTAGGTCGCTAATTCAATCTGTAGGTGATTGTACGCCTATGCGAGGAAATCCTAGCCGAAGCGATACTGAACGCCCATGGTAGGCTGAGGATACTCCCACTTTTCGAGGATGGTTTCGCCACAGATCATGCGGCACGTACCGCACTCGAGGCAACCAGCACAGTCAAAAATAGGCTCGTCGCCTTCAGCGGGCATCTTGTAAAGAGCTGCAGGGCAGCACATAACGAGCTTCTGGAATTCAGGATCGGAAGCCTTAACGCCTTCCTTGATCTTGATATGAGCGTTTTCTTCGTCGACCTCAAACTTGTTGAGGGAAAGCTTCTCGTCGACGTTAACAGTGATGTCGATCACAGTGCCTTCACTCCCTTCATGGCAACCTTAGCGAGCTTAAACAGACCCTGACGCTTAACCGGAGGAAGCGCAAGCTTCATAACATGCTGGCGAGGTTCGCCGTCAACCTTGAAGAGCGGGGTCATGATGTCGCGGATCATCTCAGGATAACCGCGGAACATGCCAGGGCAGTTCTCGAGGAACTCAGGTGCGTCCTCGTACATCTTCATGTCGCGCATGATGAAGGAGCTGTCGAGCATGGTCTTGTATTCAGCCAAGCCAGCCTTGGAGGTATCGCCTGCATCGAGAGCCTTGATAACAGCCTTAGCAGCAATTGCGCCAGACTCAACAGCAAGGTCCATACCGCGAACGGTGTAACCAAGGTTCATGCACAGCATAGCTGCGTCACCAGCAACAACAACGCCGTCGCCAATGATCTCGGGCATCATCTTAATGCCGCCCTCGGGAACAACGTGACCAGAGTATTCTACAGTCTTACCGCCAGCGATAAGGGGCTTGATCTCCGGACGGTTCTTGAAGTTCTCGAGCATCTGATATACAGGGATGTCCTGCTTAAGAACTTCGCTCATGGTAGCTACAATGCCAACAGAAACGGATTCCTGATTAGCATAAACAAATGCGCCACCGATAATGCCATTGGAGCAGTCACCGGCGAAGAGCCAGGAAGCACCCTCACCAGGATTGCAAAGGAAGCGGCTTTCAACAACGTCGGCAGGAAGCTCAATGGTTTCCTTAGCGCCAACAGCAACCTGATGAATAGCAGGAGCCTTCTTGGAAAGACCAGCCTTGGAGGTGAGGAGGGAGTTAACGCCGTCAGCGAGGATTACAACATCAGAGGTAATCTCGTCACCAAATGCAAGAATGCCCTTTACCTTGCCATCTTCAATAATGAGGTCTTCAACTGCAATGCCGTAAATAAATTCAGCACCAGCATTTTCAGCCTGCTCTGCCAGCCACTGGTCAAAGGGGCCACGCAGTACAGTGTAGGACTCCTTACCAGCCTCTTCGAGCTCACGGGCTGCATAATCAATGGTGAAATTGGAGTCAGGCGACATGAGAGAAATGCGCTCATGAGTCACCTTGCGCTGCAAAGGAGCTTCCTGATAGTTCGGGAAAACCTTGGCCAGCGAATGCGTATAGATACGGCCACCGGTCATGTTCTTGGCGCCAGCGTACTGACCACGCTCAACGACAAGAACCGACTTGCCTGCGGATGCGAGGGTGTAAGCAGCAACAGAACCTGCGCAGCCAGCACCGACGACAATCGCGTCAAAATCGGACATGCTGTTCCTTTCAGAGTGTGAACAAAAAAACAGGGCGCAGAAAACTGCGCCCTGCAATAATACGCTTTTACAGCGCTTCGATCAAGGCAGGAAGAACCTTGTAGATATCGCCAACGATACCGTAGTCGCACTGCTTGAAGATAGGTGCGTTCTGGTCCTTGTTAACTGCGATGATGGTGTCAGCACCCTGAACGCCTACCATGTGCTGCATCTGACCGGAAATACCGAGAGCAATGTAAGCCTTGGGAGCAAGCTGAAGACCGGAAACGCCGATGTAGAGGTTGCGGGGCAGCCAATCAACGTTCTCAGCCAGAGGACGAGAGCAACCGAGCTCAGCGCCAACCTTAGCGCAGAGGTCGCGAGCCATCTGAAGGTCAGCTTCCTCAGCGAAGCCACGACCAGCGCCAACAACAACGTCGCACTTGGTGAGGTCTGCGCCCTCACGGGGAACAGCCTTGGTGCCACGAAGAACAAGAGCCTTCTCGGGAGCAACATAGGCGATGGTCTCAACGTCGTCAGAACCAGTTGCCTCAGCCTCAGCGAAAGCGGTACCAGCTACCGTGTAAACCTTAGCGCCGGTTGCCTTCTGCTTGTTAGCAGCAAGACCACCAAAGTACATGTTGGTTACAGTGTCGCCGTCAAATGCGGTAACGTCGGATACAACAGCGGTACCGAGCTTAGCAGCAAGAAGACCAGCAAGGATCTTGTTGCGGGGAGTGGGCTCAACGAGCACTACGTCGGGCTGAGCAGCTTCATATGCAGCCTGAACGCCAGCAGCAGCGTTCTCAACGGGCTGGCCTTCGGGAAGCTCTACGTCGTATGCCTTATCAGCAACGCCCGTAAGAGGAGCACCCTTAACAACTGCGAGTACTACTTCGTCAGCAATGGTACGAGCACCAGCGCAGAGAGCGCGCTGAGCATCGGTAGATTCTGCAAGAACAAATGCTTTCATGTTTTAGAACCGCCTTATCTCTACTTGAGTGCCTCAGCAACAGCCGCCGCAAATGCGTCGATGTCGCCTTCTTCGAAGATCTGCTGCTTACGGGGAGCGAGCTCGGGAGCCTTGGTCTCCTCGATCTCGATCTTAGCGTCTACGCCACCAGCAAGCTCATCAACGGTGGAAGGCTTCTTGCCAGCTGCGAGGATCTCACGCATGCCAGGGATACGAGGCTCACCGATGGAAGGAGATACAGCGATAACTGCGGGGAGGGGAACCTCGATCTCCTCTACTTCTTCTTCGAGCGTGCGCTCAACAACAACCTTGTCGCCTTCAGCAGCGATGGAGGTAACCTCATTGATGGTGGGTACACCGAGAGCAGCTGCGAGCTGAACGTTTACCTGACCAGCATAGAAGTCAGCGGAACCGTCGCCAGTGAGGATCAGGTCGTAATCGGAAACCTTGTCCTCAACGATGCCCTTCAGAACCTGAGCGGTTGCGAAGGAATCAGCGGTTGCCAAAGCATCATCAGTAACCATGATGAGCTCGTCAACGCCGCGAGAAAGGATATCCTTCTTCAGCTTAGCGTCGGTAGCCTTGGAGGTTGCAGCACTGATAACAGTAACGGTACCGTCGTTAGCAGCAGCGAGCTGAGCTGCAGCTTCGATAGCGTTCTTGTCGTAAGAGCTGATGACCTGATGAGCCTTAGAGTAGTCAAGCGTACGATCGCCAGCGACGAAGATGTCCTGGTCGTCAGCTACTACTTTAACTGCGACAACAATTTTCATAACTTTCTTGCTCCTATTCTCCTTGTATTACCTATACAAACGGGAGTTACGTGCAGCAGTGCGCGTAGGGTTACTTATACAGTTTAGGAATTGCACGACCGGCGATGTAGTCCATAACCTCGCACGTACCGCCAGCAAGCATATTACCACGAAGGTCACGCCAAATGCGACCAACACGAACTTCCTCAGTATAACCGAGGCCGCCGTATACCTCAATTGCATTATCGGCAATCTGAAGATGAGCGCGAGTGCCCCAAGACTTCAGCATAGCGATGTCAGCGTTGATAGACTGACCCTGATCGAGCTTCCAGAGGCAGTAGTACAGCCAATGACGGGTCTGCTGAAGCATGATTTCGTTCTGCTCGATGAGCCCCTGAACACGGGGGTTGGTGATAATCGGCTTACCGAAAGCGATGCGCTCCTTAGCGTAAGCAATAGCATCGTTCTGAGCAGCCTGAGCAAGGCCAAGGCCCTGAGCAACAACGAGGCAGCGCTCGAACTCGAAGTTCTTCATGAGCAGCAGCCAACCTGCACCAGCCTCACCAATGCGCTGAGACTCTTCAACAACAACGTTGTCGAAGAAAACGTCTACGAAGGGAACGGTGTGCTGACCAAGCTTGGTCAGATGAGCGGTGGAAACACCCTCGGTCTCGCGCTTAACAAGCCAGAGAGACATCTTGTTGTTCTCGCGAGCAGGCTCCTCGTCCTTGCAGATAACGATGAAGTAAGGAACGTCAGCACCATTGGTAACCCAAGTCTTCTGACCATTCAGAACATACGTACCATCGGCCTGTTTCTTGGAGGTCATGGTCATGCCCATGTTGTCGGAACCAGCAGCAGGCTCGGAGAGGCAGAGAGCAGCAACGGACTGACCGGACTTCTCGTACTCTTCCATGATAACTGCGGACTGCTCAGGGGTGCCGAACTCAGCGAGGTCAGCGCAAGCGAGCATACCAGTCATGAACGGGGTCATGGCACCGGTGAACTCATAGAGCTTCTCAGTCATGAGACCCAGGGTTACGTGGTCCGTAGGAATGCCACCAACCTCTTCGGGAAGGCCCATGAAGGGGAAGCCTGCGTCGCGATATGCGTCCTGGGCCTCGGCGCTAACCTGATGGTTTTCATACATCTGACGTACGGACTCATCGTCGAAGTAGCGGTCTGCATACTCCTTGAGGGACTCAACAAGAAGTTCCTGCTCGTCGGTGAGAGCAAAATCCATAATCTTCTCCTTCTCCTCGCCCGCCCTATCCAAGGACAAACGAACTAGTTCTGACATGACTGCATGCCAGAAAACGGACTTTCTGCTGTAGTTGAGTTTAATCGCAAGAACAAAGCTGTCCAATAGGAAAAAGATAGATGGAGCAAAAAATTACCGATTCATCTTGCAGATTTCCATAGGGCAGATCTATTGATTTTCAGCCCTGATGCCATTCCCGTAAATGTATGTGAACGCGATCATGAATAGTCAACAAAAACTAGTGAATCGAACCGTCTGGAGTTATTACTAATTTATGTATTAAAACATCTTGCGAGGTGAAACTCTGCCGAGCGAAATTACTAAAAAACGAACGATAGAGCAAGCCTATAGAAAGAAGTTTTTAAGTTGCGCATATCCTATTGGACACCTCTTAACGCGAGAATGCTAAACTGCTTGTAGCGGAATATCCGGAATCTGCCGCATAAGGGTTAATCAGGAATCGAAAGGTTCCATTCACAAACCGATTAGGAGGGTTTATGAATCCGAATGCAACCATCACCGACGAGCAGTTCAAGGCGTACCTCAAGAAGGTTCGCGACATGGTCGAAGGTCCTTACACCGAATGGCAGAAGGAGATCGAGGTAACCAACACGTTCCCCGAGAAGTTCTACCAGTCCAACATCGACAACGACATCTATCGTTACTCTCTCCCTGTAGAGTACGGTGGATGGGGCCTCTCCGAGAAGGAAATCCTGCAGGTTCAGGAAGAGTTCTCCCGTGGTCCTTCGGGCATGCGTATGCACATGCACTATGCATCTGACCTGAACTGGCGCATCCTCAACGATTTCGGCCAGCCCGAGATCAAAGAGAAGTATATGCCTCTCTTCCAGGACAAGACCATCTTCACCAACTTCGCTCTGACCGAGAAGTCTGGCGGCACCGGTGCTGACCTGCACTCTACCGCTGTATGGGACGAAGAAAAGGGTAAGTGGATCCTCAATGGCGAGAAGTGGCTCATTTCTCACACCGACTGCTCTCAGTTCTCTTACGTAATCTGCGTAACCGATCCTGACAAGCAGGGCGACGATCGTCTGTCCGCCTTCTTCGTTCCTATGGATCGTCCTGGCTTCGAGATCGTTCCTATGCCTCACATGATGGGCTGCCGTGGCTCCGGTCACACCGGCCTGAAGTTCACCAACGTTGAGCTCGAGCCCGAATTGATGCTCGGCAAGCGCGGCGAGGGCATGAAGGTTGCTATGCACTCTCTCGCGGTTTCCCGCGTACACATCGCAACTTCTAACCTCGGTATTTCTCAGCGCATGTTCGAGATGTCCATCGCTCGTGCACGCGACCGCGTTACCTTCGGTAAGCCGATCATCAAGCGTCAGGCTATCCGCGTAAAGCTCGCTAACATGCAGATGATGATCCATGCTCTTCGCTGCACCATCATCGACTTCTGCGATGACTTCGATCTGGACAACAACGGCGAATACGTATCCGAGAAGGCTGCAATCTGCAAGCTGTTCTCCATCGACACCGTTCGTCTCGTTTCCGACGAGATGCTCGAGATCTTCGGTGGCGACGGTTACTTCGAGGATTCTCCTTATGGTCCTACCGAACTCCTTTATCGCGACTGCCGCGCTATGTGGCTTGAGGAAGGCGCTCCTACCGTACAGCGCATCACCATCGCTAAGGGCATTGAGGATCATGACGGTACTCTCGAGTACCAGACCTGGATCGCTGGCTCTAAGCTCGACTAGTTCTGACTCTTTCAACCAAGAGTTATCTTGGCTAGATTCCGGGAAAAGGGGAAGCAAATGCTTCCCCTTTTTTTGTTAGCACATGTTCGGCTGTCCCCTACTCTATCGATACATCGAGCATCCCTGTTTTGCACAAATCACTAGACTAGATTGCCACAACGCAAAATCACGTTGGCTGATTATCCATCATGTCAACTTCTCCATACACAACTGCAACGGATCGCATCCATTTAGGGCTATATCCTGCCGCTTTCGCATCAACATGAATCCATTACTGCAAGTTCTGTCTTTCTTCGGATAAGAACACTTGCTCGACTGTACTTATCCGAGGTTCATATAGAATTGAAACTCGGCATTATAGCGCGACCCTTTTAGAAAGGCTGTACATGGCACTTTTCAATAAGAAGGACAAACAAAAGAAGGAAAAAGAAAAGCCTCAGAAAAAACCTCTGGAAATTTGGTATACAGAGGATGGCACCAAGATCGGTGACGATGGCTACCCTATGACCCCCCTTCGCACCAAGATGCATCATGTTTGGAATGCTTACTTTATCTACGCAATGATTCTTTTGGTTTGGGGCCTTGCCTGTACATTGCTTGGTTGGTTCTCCGGCGAAACGTTTACCGACTGGGAGCTTCGAGCTACTGGCGGTTGGGAATACAACGGCTATCGTCTTGCCACCCTTGTCCGCATTGAGGCTCTAGTTTGCCTATGGACCGCCGTAGCCAGCGTAATCCTCAATCTAAAGGGCTTTGCTTGGATGTACGACCGCGCCAGCAATGGGCTCGTAAATGGCCTTATGTACGCTCTGCTGGGCATCTCTATCGCTATTGAGCTTGTTGCCCTTTTCATGATTCATATCATCAGCCCTGCATGTCTTATCAACATCGTCCTCATTGTTATGACCATCATTACAATGAAGCAGGTTGATGAAGAACGCCCATCACTTAAAAAGGCTAAGCGTTTCCGTAAAGAAGTTAAATAGCCCCCGCATTCCATCCATCAGCTATATAAGCCACCTGTATTATCGCAGGTGGCTTATTTTTTGCGCAATTGCCGGCTGTTTCTATTCCTAAGTGAATAGTAAGTACCGTCGTCAGAGAGAGGAGGAGGGGGTGATATAGCAGCAAATGAGCTGTATATAGCCAACAGAACCGAAGCTGCATGTATATAGCATTAGATTTTCGCAGTACTGCACACGCGCACAATATCGATTGGATAAAAGAATGACGCACAAATAAAAATGCCGCCACTCGAAGTGACGGCAAATGCTTCCTTATGGTGGGCCCACCCGGATTCGAACCGAGAACCAAAGGATTATGAGTCCCCTGCTCCACCATTGAGCTATGGGCCCAAACACAGCGTCTTCGTCAGAAGCTGCGATTGATTATTCTAGCGTACTTTATGGCTTTTGCCACTTCCATTCCTAAGGATCGACACATTAACGTGCAAATCGACCTTTGCAGCTGCCTTGGCGCAATACCGTCGTAAAATATCGCACTTGTGGCGAAGTTTGGCATTTTGCCGTCTTCCAAGCCCATGCCTTATGGGTTATAGGACACACTTTTGCCGCATAACCCTGACTTTGCTCGACATCATCTAACGAAAAACGGCTAGACACGCGTGCCTAGCCGTTTTGAAACGTCAAAGGGGCAGGTCCTAGTAAACCATATGCATAGCTTCACGAACCTCATCCAAGGTTTCATCGGCGATTTCATTAGCTTTGCGATTGCCTTCATGCAGAATCTCTTCCACATAACCAGGCTTTGCGGCGATAGCCTCACGGCGCTCACGGATGGGAGCAAGGTATTCGTTAACCGCTTCGGTGACATACTTCTTGAGCGTACCCGAACCACCGTTGCCAACCTCTTCCGCGATCTCCACCTCAGTGCGGCCCGTGCACAAAGCAGCCGTAGTAAGAAGCGCAGATACGCCAGGACGATTTTCCTTATCGAACGTGATGAAACGTTCAGAATCGGTCTTGGACTTCTTGATAATTTTGGCGGTTTCCTCTGCCGTAAACGAAAGGCTGATGGCATTGCCGTAGCTCTTCGACATTTTGCGGCCATCCAAACCGGGAATCTCAGGCGCATCATCATTCAGAAGGCCTTCGGGTTCGGGGAACACAAAGCCGTAACGCTCGTTAAAACGGCGAGCGATTTGGCGGGTCTGCTCGATATGGGGCAACTGGTCCTTGCCGCAGGGCACGATATTGCCCTTGCAGAACAGGATGTCACATGCCTGATGCACAGGATACGTCAGAAGAAGGCCGGTAAGAGCATGGCCCGATGCTTCCTGCTCGGCCTTAACCGTGGGGTTGCGAAGGAGCTCTGCCTCGGATACCAAAGAAAGGAACGGGAGCATGAGCTGATTCAAAGCAGGAATCGCAGAATGGGTGAAAATAATAGTTTTCTCTGGATCGATACCGCAAGCAAGGTAGTCGATTACCATATTGCGAACGTTGTCCTGGATGTTCTCTGTGGTGTCACGGTCGGTAATAACCTGATAGTCGGCAATGATAACTCGCGTGGTTACGCCTTTGTTCTGCAGCGCAACGCGTTCTTTGATGGTGCCGAAATAGTGGCCCAGGTGCAAACGACCCGTAGGGCGATCGCCCGTAAGCATCGTGTACTTGCCGGGGTTTACCTCAAGATCGGCGCGAATTGCCTCGCTGCGCTTCTGGCTTGCTTCAAAACTATTAGAGCTCATAACGAACAGTGCCTCTTTCGTTTGATTCGTAAGGGTGATTGAGCCGCGCATAAACGGCATCAGATGCATTGGGAAAGTATACCATTGCTTATCTTCCGCATAGACTATTGCCCTTCCGTCCCCTACACTGAAAGGCATGACTACCTCAACTTTTAATACGCTTGGCTTGTCCAAGCCCTCATTGGAAGCCATTGAAAATCTTGGCTTCACCGAACCTACCCCTGTACAGGCACTTTCTATTCCGCCGGGAATCGAAGGGAAAGACATCCTGGCTGCTGCGCAAACTGGAACGGGAAAGACACTTGCCTATTTGCTTCCCATCTTCGACCAAATGGTGCGCCAGTTCGGCTCAAAGCGCCCCAAAAAGGGTCCTTATGCATTGGTTTTGGCACCGACACGTGAGTTGGCTCAGCAAATTTCCGAATGCGCAAGCACTATTGCGCAAACCACCAAGTTCCGTACGCTTACCGTAATCGGCGGCAAGAAATACTCCACCCAAGTCGAAAAGCTCAAAAAGGGATGCGATGTGCTTATTGCCACTCCCGGACGCTTACTTGACTTGGCACAACAAGGACTTCTTTCCTTGGAAAACATCCACTACCTGGTGCTTGACGAAGTCGACCGCATGATGGATATGGGCTTTTGGCCCCCTGTGAATACCATCGTGCGCATGACTCCGAAGGAACGCCAAACTTTCTTATTCAGCGCTACTTTGACGCCTGACGTTCAGGCGAAGGCAAAGCTCGTGCAGTCGGATCCGGAGGTCGTCGAAATCGCCCACAAGGGCGAAACCGCCGATACGGTAAACGAATACCTGCTACCCGTTTCCGAGCGTCAGAAGCAGGATCTCCTTGTTGCCTTGCTTAAGGAGCAGGGAGCGGAACGCGTCATCGTGTTTACCCGCACCAGGCAATCTGCAGATTCGTGCGCCACACGCCTGAAAGACGCAGGAGTAAAAGCCGACAGCATCCATGCAGACAAGCATCAAGGCAAACGCGACCGTGCACTAAAGAACTTCCGCGATGGCAAAATCGATGTTCTGGTTGCCACCGATGTCCTCGCACGCGGCATCGATATCACCGATGTAAGCTACGTCGTGAACCTCACCGTGCCCGACTCGCCTGAAGACTACATCCACCGAATCGGACGTACGGGCCGCGCTGGCGAATCAGGAGCCGCCTATACGTTCCTTTCCCCAGATCAGCTTCTTGACTTGCGCGAAATTGAATATCATACGCAGCATTTGCTTGAAACTCACGACGTCGAAGGCTTCGAGTATGCCGACGATCGCCTGGTCCCTAACCCCAAGCGTCCCACCAAACGCCCATCACGCACTGGCAGGGGTCGCAGGAGGCCATCGCTCCGTAGGCGCTAATTCATCGTTTGCGCTGATGGGAATCGAGTTAAAACTTTTTTCAAAAAAGATGTTGCACCGGATTCCAAGATGCGTATAATAAATTCCTGCGTCACGAAGAACGCACCGAATTCCTCGGTAGCTCAACGGCAGAGCATCCGGCTGTTAACCGGAGGGTTGTAGGTTCGAATCCTACCCGGGGAGCCAGAATTTCAAAGATCCGCTTTATGCGGATCTTTTTTTATTTCCACACCTTAACCCCTCCTTCATTACCCAAGCTTGCCAACACCAGGAACCACGCTATAGTTACCTCACTGCCGCAATTTACCGAAAGGCAACCCATGATCAACATCCTCTTCATTTGCCATGGCAATATCTGCCGCTCACCTATGGCTGAATTCGTCATGAAAGAACGCGTGCGCCAGGCGGGGCTCGATGCCACCGTTTACGTGGAGTCGGCAGCGATGCATCGCGATGAAATCGGCAGCGACGTTCACTACGGAACGAAAGAAATCCTCAATCGGTACGGCATTCCCTACGAGCATCGTGCGGCGCGCCTGGCAACGACCGCCGACTACGATAAGTTCGACTATATTGTGGGTATGGATCGCTACAACATGCGCGACATGATGCGCCTCTACCACAACGATCCCGATGGAAAGCTAAGCCTCCTGATGGATTGGGTAGGCGCTTCGCGAGACGTTGCAGATCCGTGGTATACCGGCGATTTCGACACTACCTACGAAGATGTCGACGCTGGATGCCTGGCCCTCGTCGAACACCTCAAGCGAATCTTGGATCACTGATTATGGACAACGAATTCCAAAAACGTTGGGAACGTATCCAACAGGCCCTTGCTGCCGAACTTTCCGGCGAAGCTAAGCCGCGCGTTTCAAGCGGACGAACCTTATTCGGGATCAAAAGCGAAGGCGAAACGAAGATGGATGCATTCGCCAAGCAGATCGAGGAAGAATACGCCGCAAAAAGACGAGCAGAAAAAGAGACCCCATCCCAAAGCAAGAACATCCATACAGAGGAATAAGAAGAGACGCCAACACGCTATTATGGTCTCATGGGAAATGAGGGGGTTACCATGTACAGTCCGTTTCGCAACGAACAGGGCCAACCCAAAAGTCTTGACGAAGTGGCCTATGCCGACCTCGCGCAATTGAAGGACCTCGAAGAAGGTTTTGCGCTTGAATTCAAGCGCACCTGGAACGAAAACGTCCGCGCGAAGATCCCCAAGATTATCGCCTCGTTTGCTAATTCCCATGGCGGCTGGCTTGTCATCGGCATCGCCGATGACAATAAAACGGTTTGTCCTGTGCCAAAGCAGTCGGCAGATTTCTCTCAGATATTCGGCGAGCTGTGCCGCCACCATGTATCCCCTACTCCGCGCTTCGACACACGCTTTATCGCCGATCCTGCAAACCCCAAACAAGGCGCTGTAGTGGTTCAGGTCCACGAAGGCGATTTCCCGCCCTATGTTGCCGACGGCATTGTTGAGATACGAGAGGGATCCACCTCGGGCCCTGCGTTAGGGTCGGCGTTAGTGGAGCTTTACAGCAAGGCAACCAAGCGAAAGCAAGAGATACGCGAATACTGCCAGCGTACCGTGTGGTACCCCGCCGATTCGCTGCGCACTCCACAGAGCATAAGCCCTTCCGAGGCCCCGCTCCCGTTGTTCAGCCTGTATCTGTACCGAATGGGACGCCGCGCCGCTGACACGCCCTCCAGGGCTGCTCAGGAAAGCCATGTGATTGCCATGCGATCCGCCTTTGCCCAACAAGGCATGAGCTGCCATGTCCAGCATGCGCACGACTCCCTGATATTCCGCACATCGAAAGGAATCCCCGGCAGCTCTAGCCATTCGGCTATAGAGCTGTTCCCCGATGAATCCATGAAACTCACGGTGCCAGGCGTCATGCTCGACCACCGCACGCAAGAAGAGGCACTGAGCAAAATATCGGCACTCGGAATAGAAGTGCCCAGCAATGCGCTCTTCATCGGCGCCACTGAAACGCTGCGCCGCGTAACCCGCATGGCATCGCTCCTCGATCGCTACGTGCGGCAGCGAGATATCAGCTGGACCAACTATGCCGTTGCCTATGAGCTTGAAAACATGGCAGGCGTTATGTTGTGGTCGGAAACAGAAACGTACGCACGTTACATTAAAAAGCACGGCATGCTCTTCTGCGGCACCACCGACTGCCGCAGCCGCATTCGCTACCTCGACGACGGCGTGCATGGATCATTCCGCGCCCGCCAATTTGCGGGCAGCCACTTCTTTGAGGCGTGCGGGCTGCCATTGGGGTCGCCCAGCAAGGAAGATAACGATCTGGTAGATGCTTTGCTCCGCGGAGAAAGAGGGGCGAACTAGCAGCCCGGCGGCCGCACCAACCATTAGGCGCTCCAATAGGCGCTAAGCCCGCCCAAACAGCATGTTTGCCCCGCATAGCGCGGCAAGAAACGCCACATTCCAAACCGTGAACACCGCCAAGTAATGACGCTTGCCCACCAAACCCGAGGCAGTGGCAATTTTGAGCGAGATAAGGCTGGCCATAGAAGCAATGGGGGCTCCCAACCCGCCGAGGTTCGTCCCCACTATAAGGGCAGTCCAGTCGTTGGTGAAACCAGACAGCAAAACGGCGGCAGGCACGTTGCTTATCACCTGGCTTGATCCCACTGCCGCATAAAACGGCGCGATGCCTACCAGGGCAGAAAGCACTTCATGCACCGCCGGAATGCGAGCCATATTACCCACGAATACAAACAGCGCCACAAAAGTGAGCAAAAGGCCATAATCAACCTTCGCCAACGTGCGTCTATCAAAAAAGAGCAGGGCAAAGGCAACGAGAGCTGCCACGGCAAAAGCATCAATAAGACCTACTACCGCCATAATGCTCAAAGCAAACAAAAGCAGGTAAGAGACGAACAAGAACCCTTGCCGCCCCGTAGGCTTGGAAGGTTTTTTGCGAGACGCGCAATCGGGGTACCCCTCCGCATTACCCCGGAACACAATCAGCAATGCCGCAACCAACATTGCCGCAGACAGGCCAGCAATAGGCGCCATGGTCAGCACAAACTGAAGGAAGCCCATGCCCGATGCGCGATAGAGGAAGAGGTTTTGCGGATTCCCAACGGGCAACAGCATACTGCCCAAATTTGCCGCAACCGTCATGAGCACCACCACAGAAGCCGTATGCCGACCCTCCCCCGTCTCGGAGAGCACGACAAGGGCAAGAGGAACAAAGGTGATAAGCGCCACGTCATTGGTTACCGCCATGGAGCTGACGAAGGTCAGCGCAACCAACGCGAACGCCAGGGTGCGCATAGAGGAGGCACGGGACACAGCCCAGCTGCCCAGCAGGCGCATCACGCCCATGAAGCGCAACCCCGTTACAACCGCCATCAGGCAAAACAGAAGTGCCAAAGTGCGCCAATCAACATACGACGCATAGCCTTCGTCAAAAGGCACCAGCGCACATGACACCGCAGCCGCCAAAACCGCAACAACCAGCACCGCTTCCTTCGAAACGAAAGCCCTGACCTTTTCCAGCATGCGCGGAAGCTCCTACCCGCGCAAATCGGTAAGCAAGTAGCAGAAATGAATGCGTGGATTACGGGAGAAATCTTCAGGGATCGTCTTTGCGGTAACGTCTTCAATGCCCAGCCCGCAAGCGCGCACTTTCACTTCATCAAGCTTGAACGAACGCAAGTTTCCAGAGAACACGATGATGCCGCCGGGAGCAAGAAGGCGGCGCACCAGGCGCAAAAGCTCAGCGTGATCGCGCTGGATATCCCATGTGCGTTCACCCATAGTTTTCGAATTGGAGAACGTGGGTGGGTCAAGGAACACCAAATCGTAGCAACCGGATTCCTCTTCGGCAGCCTGCTCTATCCAAGAAAGGACATTTGCACGAACAAACTGGTGCTGGCGACCCGTAAAGCCCGCATTCTTCATGTTGCGCTTCGCCCAATCAAGATAGGTCTGACTCATATCGACCGTAGTGGTCGAGGCAGCACCACCCACCGCAGCATAGACCGTTGCCGTGCCGGTATAGGCAAATAGGTTAAGGAAGTGCTTATCAGCCGCCATTTCGCCCACCATACTGCGAGTAATACGATGGTCGAGGAACAGACCCGTGTCCAAATAGCCGGAAAGATCGAGCTCGAAGGGATGCCCCGCTTCCTCGACGATGACGCGATGGGAGATATGCTCTTCGCGGTGGTATTGCGATCCGCCTTTTGCCTGACGACGAACACGTGTGAACAGACGCTCCTCGGGAACGCCCAAAAGCACGGGAGCAACGGTGCAGGCATCCTTGAAGCGGCGCGTTGCCTTCGCGGGATCGATCTCTTTCGGCGCCTGATATTCGGTTATGAGCAGATTCATATCGCCCGAGCCTTGCTCTTCGAATACATCGACAGCAACGGCGTAATCGGGCAAGTCAGCATCGTAGACGCGATATGCGTGCACCTTGTTCTTTCGCGCCCACTTGCGGCGCGCTTTTGCCATTTTGCGCAAACGTGCTGCAAATTGCAGTGCATGATCGGAAGTGACAGCAACCTTGACTTCAGCTCCCTCAAGCGTCACGAGAGGAACCTCGATGATGCTGGAATGACCCAAGCGATAACTGCGAAGTGTGGCCTCAATTGCACCGTTGTACACCGACAAGGTTCGCTGGGCCTCGAAGCCCACCGAGCCATCGAAATCATCATCGGGCGTAATCACCGTCATGCTCCACGAGTCGGACAACTCGCGAAGGCCCCGCGAAAGATGCTCATAGAACCCGTCGAGTCCATGAGCCAAAAGGCGCATGCCATACGGCGGATTGATAGCGATAAAGCCACATTGGTCGAACTCGATACCGTTTTGATGCAAGCTAACAGGCAGGTCGGCGCAATCGGCGCAGCCGAATGTCACCAGCTTCGAAAGACCTAGGCGCCGCGCGTTGCCTCGCGCAATGCCCACCGCCTGGGAGTCGATGTCGAAACCGAACAGCTGCGGTGCATCTTCCAGGCCTCGCTCAAAACGCTCATCGGCGTCCGCCAATAGGTCATCGAACCCATCTGCGTCAAAATCAGCACAACCCTCAAAACCCCAGTAATCGCGGGAAAGACCCGGGGCGCGATCGGCTGCCATCATGGCTGCTTCCAGAACCAGCGTTCCGCTGCCGCAGGCAGGATCGACAAACACCGGCGCTTCCACCAAACCATCAGCTCCGGCACGTTCCGCTTTGGCACGACGTAAGGCAGGAGCTGCTACGCGATCCCATCCGCCCCATACCAGCATGCCGGCGGCAAGCGCTTCCTTTAAAGGGGCCTCTACATTTTCGCCAGGCACGCGATAGCCCCTGCGATGTAACGATTCGCCGGCATAATCGATAGAAACAGTTGCCTTCTTGCCGTGAATCGACACCCAAATGGGCACGTCAGGGCGCTGAGGCTGGACATCAGGGCGTTTACCTCGCGCCTCGCGTAAACGGTCGCATACGGCATCCTTCACCTTCAGCCCTGCAAACTGAGTGTTGCGCAAAGCATCATTGGTGCCACGCGCCGTAACCGCAATAGTAGCGCCGTCACCAACTACCGTCGCCCAAGGCAATGCCTTTACGCCCTCATAAAGCGCCTCGGCACTATAAGCCTCAACACGACCCATAACGCGCAGAACACGCGAAGCGATGCGCGACCACAGACACGCGCGATAGCCTTCCACCTTCGTTCCGAAGAACGCGACACCGCCCTTCAGGGGGCGCACGCTTTGGGCGCGCAGACGCTTCAACTCGTCGGCAAGAATATGTTCAAACCCCTGAGGGCATGTAGCGAAGAATTCAAGTTGATCGTTTGCCATAGGGGCTCCTCCGTTATCGGCGATGGTTGCTGAAAAATAGCCAAAAGGCAGCCAAAACAGGACAGTTTCTTTTGGCTGCTGATCTGGAACACATTCTAAGGTGTCCAAAAGGGACTGTCCCTCTTAGACGCCCAACAACGCAAAAACGCCCGAAAGGGCGTTAATAAGAATCAGGGCATACGCCAGTGAGTTAGCGGGCGGAATTCTGACGAGTGCAGGAAGATCGAAAGGCCCATAAGTGCAGGCCTTCGCGCCGCCCCCATGGGTCTTGAAATTTTCCTGTGCCGTCAGAATTCCGCGCAGCATCATTGCATTTCATGAGTTCTGCGCTGTTCGTCAGAACGATGCAGAACGCTTAGTCTTCCAGATAGTCTTTCAGCTTCTGCGACCTGGAGGGATGACGCAGCTTGGCTAGCGTCTTCGACTCGATTTGGCGAATGCGCTCACGCGTTACGCCAAATTCGCGGCCAACTTCCTCGAGCGTACGAGGATGCCCGTCTTCCAGACCGAAACGCAGGGAAATAACCTTGCGCTCACGTTCAGCCAAGCCTTCCAGCGTTTTGGAAAGCTGTTCCTGCAGCATACTGAAGGATGCCGCATCAGGAGGAACGATTGCTGCATCATCTTCGATGAAGTCGCCCAGCTGAGAATCTTCTTCTTCACCGATGGGGGTTTCAAGCGAAACCGGTTCCTGGCTGATTTTCTGGATTTCACGAACACGCTCGGGGGTAAGACCCATTTCCTCGGCGATTTCTTCAGGAGTAGGTTCGCGACCCAGCGACTGCAGCAGCTGACGCTGAATACGAACGAGCTTGTTGATGGTTTCGACCATATGAACAGGAATACGGATGGTACGAGCCTGGTCAGCAATAGCGCGCGTGATTGCCTGGCGAATCCACCACGTAGCATACGTGGAGAACTTAAAGCCCTTGGTGTAGTCGAACTTCTCAACTGCGCGGATAAGACCCAGGTTGCCTTCCTGGATGAGGTCGAGGAACAGCATGCCGCGACCAACGTAGCGCTTTGCAATAGAAACAACCAAGCGGAGATTTGCCTCGATGAGCTGCTGCTTGGCATCGATACCCACCTGCTCTACACGGGTAAGGCGGCGACGCTCGCGGCGCTCAAGCTCGATGCCCTCTTCTTCGGCCTTTTCCAATTCAGCGGTAGCGGCAACGCCTGCTTCAATCTTCATAGCAAGGTCGATTTCTTCCGCTGCAGTAAGCAGGGAAACCTTGCCGATTTCTTTCAGGTACATACGCACCGGGTCGCCCGTAAGCAGGGCAACGGAAGAATCAGCGGAAGACTTACGCGTGCTGCGCTTGCGCGTGCTTTTGCTCTTATGGGAAACCTTGGGGACCGTGATTTCAGCAGCCGCCTTCAGCTCTTCTTCAGGCACGCCTTCAAGCAGGCTTTCGTCGGTAAGATCAGAAGCCTTTACATCATGATGGTCGTCGTGCAGATCAGTGGGCTCAACGTCGGACTCCAAAATGTTTTCGGTGTCGTCTTCCTCGAGATCATGGGCCTCTGCCGCTTCGGCTTCGACCGCCTTCTTCTTGGAAGCTGCGGCGCTTTTAGCCTTTGCCGTTTCCTTCTTGGGAGCCGCCTTCTTGGCTGGCGCTTTCTTGGCCGTACTCTTCGTCGTCTTTTCCTTGGATTCAGACTGTTGTGAGGAAGCCTTTGCCACGTCGTTTCCTTCCCACGCTTCTACAAAATCAGGCTAGAGCCTGTTGAAAACATCATGCCATTATAACGCCAATGGCGCTTTATAGATACCCTCAAGTTTACGTATTGGTTTATAGGGCCCACAGCCTTCGGAATCGGTTGCAGGGAACGCCGATTACAGAAGGTTAACAGGATCGATGTCGATCGAAACGCGCACATCATGGTGCGGTTTCCTCTCACGGAAATAAGAGGCGAAGCATTCCGCAATGTTTCCCTTTAGCGGCGCCTTCACCACAACATGGTAGCGCCAAGACCCCTTCAATCGCTCAAGAACACATGGTGTGGGCGGCAAAACCAGCCAACCGGCACCCTTGCCAGCCACTAGCTGTGAAAGATCGCGATACAGGCCCTTCGCTACGGTTCGCACAGCATCTTCGTTGCAGCCCCACACCAAGACATTGGCAAGACGAACATAGGGCGGATAGCCCAATCCCTCGCGCAGCTCCAATTCCTCCGCCAAAAACCGCTCACGGTCGTAAGAGGCGGCAGCACGGATTGCGACATCGCATGCGCTGTAGGTTTGCACCACCACTCGCCCTGGTTTCTCCGCACGACCAGCGCGTCCCGCCACCTGCTCAATAAGATCAAAGGTGCGCTCTGAACTGCGAAAATCGGGCAGCTTCAGCATGGTATCGGCATTAATGACACCTACCAGGGTTACATCATCGAAATCGAGCCCTTTGGCTATCATCTGCGTACCAAGAAGCACTGCGGCACCTGGAGCCGCAAAACGTTCCAGCAAGCGCTGATGGTCGCCCTTCCTTGCAGTCGTGTCGGCATCCATGCGAATGATGCGACATTCGCGATCGGCAACAAGCGACGAAAGCTCACTTTCAACGCGCTGAGTTCCGGCACCAAAACGCTTTAAGTAGGGGCTTCCGCATTCGGGGCACACCGCAGGCACTGGATGCGTAGCACCACAATGGTGACACACCAGCTTCGCGGCACGCTCGTGGTACGTAAGTGACGTTGAGCATGAATCGCATTCAGGCACGAACCCGCAATCGCGACACAGCAAAAACTGGGCAAATCCGCGCTGGTTCAGCAGCAGGACAGCTTTCTCGCCTTTGTCCAGCACTTCGAAAAGAGCGTTCTGAAGATCGCGAGAGAACATGGAGCGATTGCCTCCGCCGAACTCGCGCGCCATGTCTACCACATTGATATCCGGCAACGGTTTTCCGTTGGCGCGACCAGGCATCTCAACGCGAGTCCACGAAGGCTCCACCGCGCATCGATGCAACGCCTCGAGCGATGGCGTCGCAGAACCGAGCACCAGCACGGCGCCATGTGAGCGGACCATCCACTCAGCCACATCGCGGGTCACATAGCGCGGAGCCTGATCCTGTTTGTAGCTGGATTCGTGTTCTTCGTCGATGATGACAATACCCACGTTTTCCATGGGGGCGAACAACGCACTGCGGGCGCCTACCACCACACGGGTACGCCCTTCGCGGATAAGATCCCACTGGTCGAAGCGCTCACCCTGCGACATGCGGGAATGAAGCACCGCCACTGTATCGCCGAAACGACCGCGAAAGCGCGCAACCGTTTGCGGCGTCAGCGAAATCTCAGGAACCAGCACTATAGCGCCACGACCCTGCTCGAGTTCATTTTCGATGGCGCGCAAATACACCTCGGTCTTGCCCGATCCGGTAACGCCATCAACCAGCACCACATGCCCGTCTTGTTTCGCGGAGGCCCAGGTTATAGCGGCAAGTGCTTCTTCCTGATGAGGAGTAAGCACAGGCCGTTCCCCCGCCCTCTTGGAAAATGCGGCGCTCGGCTGGTCGCATTCGCGCATGCGCCGGCGATGCTCAATGCGAATAACGCCCTTCTTTTCAAGCGATTTCAGCGTGGCAGAAACCGATCCATATTCAGCCGTAAGTTCTGCAACGCGCAAATCGCCCTGCTTGAGTGCCTGCAACACGAGCTCCTGTTTAACGGCACCCTTGCGCGGCTTGAATTCATCTGCCCCAGAAGTGCGCGTCACCCAACGCTCGTCGACCTCGGAAACCATAGGTCGCGTCACCTGCCAGGTGCCGTTGATGCGCTCCACACGCGGCACGCCGCCAGGCGGCATGAACAGGCGTATGCAAGAAGAAAACGGTGCAAGGTAACGATCCGCCAAGAACTGCGCACATTGAGCGCCGATTTCGGTGAAACAAGGTTTGCCCAACACCTCTTCTACGGCTTTGAGCTTCGAAAAATCCAGGCCACTGGGGGCATCTGCGCCCAGGCCAACCACAAAGCCCACAGCTTTGCGCCCACCAAAGGGAACCAGCACTGCGCAACCGACTTTAACGGACGAGCACAATGACGCAGCATAAGAATCGGACGCTTTTTCCTTGGAAACCCCCCGTGAGACATTGGCGGCAGAAAGCATCTCGACGCCAAAGCCGCTTGCTCCCGCCTCATGGCCTGCCCGCATCAAGTCTGCAGTGGATAGGTGGCTGGGCGATGCCTCCATTGGATCTTCAGCGAGCAAATCATCAAACGATGCCTGCATCGCCTTTTTTGCAGGCATCTTGGCAGAGGACTTCGCAGCCGCTAGCTGCGCCTGCTCTTCGGCAGTTTCGAGCACCACATAGGTATAGGGTGTTTCAAGTGCCGCAGTTGGTATGTCGAGAATCACAGAGGCAAATTTCATGTTGAAGAGTATAAGGGGCAGCAATCAACTTCCCAAGCAAACCGGCCAAGCGCAACCAAACCTCCAGCACTGCGCCGAGCGCCAAAGCAAATAGAGCACTCCGAGAAATGCCCAGAAAGTTAGATCACATGCTCGACGTTCCAGTTCGGCTTCATGTCAAACACATCGAACGCATGCTCGCGGCATCATCACACAAAAAAGCCCCGTTGAAACGGGGCTTACAACCGTTGATTCGGTTTGAGAATAACGCTTTACACGATGCTGATTCGGTTTAACGAAGGCGCTTTACGCGATGCCACACGCTGCCTTCAGCTCTTCGGCCTTGTCGGTCTTTTCCCAAGTGAATTCAGGAAGCTCGCGGCCAAAGTGGCCGTATGCCGCGGTTTTGCGATAGATAGGACGGCGCAAATCGAGCTCGTCGATGATGGCACCAGGACGCAGGTCAAACACTTTGCTTACCGCTGCCTCGATGTCGGATGAGGAAACGATGCCCGTGCCAAACGTATCGACCATTACAGAAACAGGGCGCGCAACACCAATGGCATAGGCAATCTGAACCTCGCAACGCGTTGCCAAACCGGCAGCAACCACATTCTTGGCAACCCAACGAGCAGCATAGGCGCCCGAGCGGTCTACCTTGGTGCAGTCCTTGCCCGAAAAGGCGCCGCCACCGTGACGCCCCATACCGCCATAAGTGTCAACGATGATCTTGCGGCCAGTAAGACCCGCATCGCCCATAGGGCCACCCACCACAAAACGACCGGTAGGGTTCACATACAGTTCCAGATCGCCTGCGACCGTTACCCCCTCGGCTTCAAACACGGGATCGATAACGTTACGCTTAAGTGTTTCGCGCAATTCGGCAGGATCGGTTTCCTCGGAGTGCTGAGTAGATATAACCACCTTTTCAACCTGGGTAGGAACGCCGTCGACATAACGAACGCTAACCTGGGTCTTGCCGTCGGGACGCAGATTCGGCATGGTGCCATCTTTACGCACCTTCGAAAGACGCTCGGCCAAACGGCTGGCCAGATAATGCGGCAAAGGCATAAGGGTCTTTGTCTCGTTGCATGCATAACCGAACATCATGCCCTGATCGCCCGCACCGATTTGGTCATACGGATCAACAGCTTCACCGTTCTGCGTTTCCCAAGATTCGTCAACGCCTTGTGCAATATCGGGAGACTGCTCGTGGATGGTATTCAACACACCGCAGGTATCGCAGTCGAAACCGTACTTGGCGCGATCGTATCCAATTTCACGGAGCACCTCGCGGGCAATTCCCGGCACATCAACATAGGCCTGAGTGCGCACCTCGCCGGTAACCATGATAAGACCAGTGGTAGCCATGGTTTCCACCGCGCAACGAACCTCTTTCGGGTTGGCGGGAATGCCGCCCGGAGCAACATAACCCCCTGCCGCCAACTCGGTTTCCTTGGCGAGGATGGCATCGAGGATGGCATCGGAGACCTGGTCGCAGATCTTATCGGGGTGGCCTTCGGTTACCGATTCGCTCGTAAACAGGTACGAATGCTGTTCTTCTTGCATCTATCGTTTCCTTTCAGGAAAACAGGGGGCAGCCAAAGCTGCCTCCCCACAACTTTTCGATAGTACTATACCGTCCCCGTGCCCCATGCTGCGCTGTCAACAGAAAACGCCAACAGGTTATGGGGGCAAGCGGACTATTTTTCTTGCGCCAATGGGTGACGGGTACGACCCAAACGCTCGAATTTCGTCATATCGGTTGCCGCCATTCCCTGGGTAGCATCGTGGCGTTTCTCGAACAAAGGATCGTCCGGGTCGTTCCAAATGCGCTCGGAAACCGGTTTCCATGCTGCAGCGGCATCCTTGGTTTTCGCGCACAGCTCTTCGGCCGTTTCCTGTTCCTGAAGATCGGAAGAATGGGCACCTGCACGCTCGACCATTTCGGTCAGCTTGCCGCTGTTTTCCAGGATGGGACATGGGCGGAGCAGATTGTCGCTGAAAGGCTGCTCGCGGTAGTACTCCATGAAAATGGGCGACTGCAGTGCCTCAAGCAGGGAGACCTCACGAATGTTGGCATTGGAGTAATGCGCGAAAACGCACGGGTCAACGTCGCCCGCTGCATTAATATGCAGATAGCGCCGTCCGCCAGCAATGCAGCCGCCCACAAATTCGCCGTCATTCTGGAAATCAAGCGTAAACAAGGGTTTCTTCTGACGCATTTCACGTACAAAGCGGTACAGATGCTCACGCTGTTCGGGGCTAGCCATAAGATCGGGTGTAGACCCTGCACCTACCGGCATGAACGAGAAAATCCAAGCAAACAGCGCGCCTTGATCGATAAGGTAGTCGAAATACTCCTCCGAGGCAATCGATTCCGCATTCTGTGATGTGTAGCAACATGAAACACCAAAGGGCAAACCGTTTCGCTTAAGCAGCTGCATTGCCTTCTGCACTTTGGCGTACGTTCCCGCACCGCGACGACTGTCAGTTGCTTCTTCAAAGCCTTCGGCGCTGATGGCGGGAACAAAATTCTTCACGCGAATCATATCCCGGCAGAACGCCTCATCGATCAGTGTTCCATTGGTAAACGAAAGGAACACGCAATCAGGGTGCATCTCGCACAACTTGATGAGGTCCTTCTTGCGCACCAAAGGTTCACCACCCGTGTAGATATACACATGCGTGCCCAGCTCTTTACCTTGCTTGATAATGAAATCAATCTCTTCCAAGCTTAGATTCAATTTATTACCATATTCCGCTGCCCAGCAGCCCGTACAGTGCAGATTGCAAGCACTGGTAGGATCAAGGAGGATGGCCCAGGGAATATTGCATTCGTATTTATCGCGGTTGGCTTCCTGCACCGGCCATGCCATCAGGCTGCCATCGATGATGAGCGTTTTCACAAGATCGTCGCGTACTTCAGGGTTGGTATCGTTCATGATGTGCATGATCAGGCGATACCAGTTGCTTTGATCGTCGATTGCACCGCGAAATGCTGCTCGCTGGGATGCGAACAAGTCCTTTGGCGCTACTTTATCAATCAGGTCCATGATTTTTACGATGTTATGTTCAGGATCTGCCAGGAAGTAGTCAACGGCTTTCTCGAAAGCCGCCCTCTTGATGTGGTCGGTTGCCTTCATCGTTACCCCTCTTCTTTACTAAATCCCATACGTTGCTTTTTCTACATTTGTAGATTATATTAGCTTCGAAGAGGGGCTCAATGCCCAAGAGGCAAAGACCTGTATCATAAGATACACATCGGCAATGATTGGGGATTATTTTTATGGCTACAATCGAGGCTAAAAAGGCTGATAGACGCGTTATTCGTACCCGAAGCGCCATACGCAAGGCCTTTACCGACCTGCTCGCCGAAACGGCCTACAACAAGATCACCATCACCGCACTTGCCAAGCGCGCCGATGTTGACCGAAAAACGTTCTACACCCACTACTCATCAGTGGACAATCTGCTCGAAGACGTAATTCGCATCCAGACCGAAAAAAGCTTGGAGGGGATCGATTTTCGTGACTTCTTTGCCGATCCCCCTGCCTGCACCAAACGACTCCTGACCGCCATCGAAGCTTCACTGCCCTTCACCCGCGAGCAGCTGCGCACAGTTGCCGAGCATGTGCCCCTCGACGAGTACCTCACCTATTGGACGGCGGCCGCAAAAGAGCACATTCACAAGGAGGCGGGATTGCTTCCCGCCGTAGTTGAACGCAACCTCGATATCATGCTTGAATTCTATCTAGGCGGCGTCCTAAACGCCTATCTGTATTGGCTCCGTAACTGCCACGACATGCCCCTCGATGAATTACTGGCACTAATATCGGACAACGTGGCATATGGCCTTCCCGGCGCCCTTGCCCGCCGAGCCAAAGCTCAACGCTAAAACCAAATCCAGAAACCAGCCTCCAGGATCTCCCTTTCACCTCCTGGAGGCGATTGCCTTTTGGGCATCATATTCCCGCATTTTTCCCGCAGCAAGGTACAGACACCCTGCCTAACGGGTACACTTTCGCTGAAACCAACGCGAAAGGAAGCTCCATGAAAAGCAATGCCGAGCTAACCGAAGAATACTTTGCTTGCGCCGAAAAGCTCGGCGGTGATATCGCCGGCCGCCGAAGCGCGTACGAATACATGAAAAACTCCACCGCCATCGTGCATGAAAAGGTGGTTGCTTCTTCATTCATCCCCCGACTCTACAACGATGAGAGCTGGGAAGCGTTGCGCTCCATCGCCGAGACAACGCATCGAATCTTGCGCAAAGTCATCGAGCATTACCGCGAAACACCTGAATACCGCGACGTGTTCACCTTCGATGAGCGCCTGCGCGAACTGGTGCTTCTGCCTCGCGGTTACGCCGACCCTCTGCCTTTCGCCCGCATCGACGTATTCCTGAACGAAGATGACCTCAGCTGCGGATTCTGCGAGTTCAACGGCGATGGATCTGCAGGCATGAACGAGAACCGCGAGATCACCAACAGCATCGACCAAACGGAAACGTTCAAGCTTTTCTCCCAGAAACACCCCCTTGAAGCCTGCGAGCTCTTCGATTCGTGGGTACGAGAGTTCATTCGCATCTTCGAGCATTCAAAGCACTTTGTTCCCGGTGCCCGATTTGCCATCTGCGATTACCTTGAGTGTGGCGTAGTTGATGAGTTCAAGGTGTTCTCCTCCTTCTTCTCACGCTACGGCTACGAATGTATCGTATGCGACGTGCGCGATCTGAAGTTCGACGGCGGCGCCCTGTACGATGACAACGGGCTGCCCATTCATGCCATTTGGCGCCGCAGCGTAACAAACGACGTGCTTGATCATTGGGATGAGTCGCAAGACCTTATCGAAGCAGTGCGCCACGAAGCCGTAGCCCTGATTGGAAGCTTTGCCGGCCATCTGGTTCACGACAAGCAGATTTTCGAAGTACTGCGCCACCCCAAAACCAAAGCAATTCTAACTCCCGAGGAAAACGAATTCGTAGAGCGTCATGTTCCCCGCACCCTTTTCCTCGACGAAAAGGAAATCGATCTCGACGAAGTACGCACCAATAAGAACGCCTGGATCATCAAACCCACCGACAATTACGGCGCTAAAGATGTATATGCTGGCGTTTCCTCTACCCAGGAAGAATGGGAGGATCTTATTGCCCGATTCGCAAACGGGGCATCAGGCGCGCCTTTCATTGTCCAGACGTACCTCACCCCGTACAAAACCCACACCCTGCCTCCCGATGAGGATATTGAGAATCTGACCGATGACGAAGTTGATCGAACAGGTGCCCTGTACAACAACCTCAGCGGCCTGTACCTGTACAACGGACATTTTCAAGGTATTTTCTCTCGCTTAGGACCCTTCCCCACCATTAGCAAAGACCTGAAGGGCATCACTGCCGCCACCATCCGCGTTCGAGGGTAGCACCGTGAGTATCATGCGTCGCGCACTTGCCCCTCTTCTTACGCTTGCAACGAGCATAGCCCTGGCCTACACCCTGTTCGGATTAGGATTCGTTGTCTGCACCACCCCGCAGGCTACCGCTGCCATTGGCGGCACCTTCTCTGGTTGGGAGAATTCGGTGTTCCCCGAAGAAGACATGGCGGCCATCGCTGAGGCAACGCGCGCTTTCTCCATCGAAGGAGCGCCAATCAACGAACTCTCCGACGCCATTCGTTCAGCGCTCGAGAACTCGAATCCCCAACTTGCCGAAGCGTTTGCCGCCAGCGGACTTGATATCGCCGCAAACCAAGGCAAAGCCGCTTCGGTGGCGGGTGCGCTTTCCGATCGTTACACCCTACCGCAAAACGCGCTTTCCCACTTGCAAGACTGCACGCCCATCTTTACCACGGGCCGCATTTCGGTGGGAGTTGTGGGGGGATTTGCCCTTGTGGGACTTATAGCGCTGGGATTCCTGACGGGACGCAAGGGGACAGGACGGGCAATGCAGCTAGGCGCAGCCCTAGTCGCTGCAACACTGTTGGCTCTAGCCGCATGGGCGATCACCGATTTTGATGGCCTCTTCACCTGGATGCATCAGATGCTGTTTTCGCAGGGGAACTGGACATTCAGCGCAAGCTCGCTTTTGATCCAGCTGTTCCCTGAGGCGTTCTGGGCAGCTATGGCGGCGCTGTGGGTCATCTGCAGCCTTATCTGCGCCGCTCTATGCGGGCTTCTCGGGAAGGTTATCGCGCACTAGTTGGGAATAGGGGGACAGGTTCCGTTTTTCCAACTAGGTACAATCGGCAAAGGAAGAGCCTTGCTTGCACAATCTCCCGCAAACAAAGCTCTTCCTCTTAGGCGGGATTATGAGACCTGTCCCCATATTCCCAGTTTCCCCCTCAGCCCCGCATGGCTATGCCAGGCGGCTCTGAAGTTCTTTCGCAGCCGCAGCCTTGTCGAAGTTGCCGCCTGTTTTCTGGGTGAGAGCGCCCATCACGCGGCCCATTTCTTTCTTGGTAGTTGCGCCAGTTTCAGCAAGAACTTCACCAATCAAGGCCGAAAGCTCTTCGCCGCTCACTTGCTTCGGAAGATACTCCTCCAGAATCTTCACCTGTTCGGCAAGCGTATCGGTACGCTCCTGATCGTTGCCAGCCTTGATAGAACCATCAAGGGTTTCCTTCGTCTGCTTGATGGTGCGCTTCAACATGGCGTCAACGTCGGCATCAGTAATCTCGCGACGCTCGTTTACCTCGATATTCTTAATCTCGCCCAGAACCTGGCGAAGGATGGCCAAGCGAACCTTGTCCTTTGCCTTCATGGCGGTTTTGATCTCATCACGCAATTCCTGGTAGTTCATAAGTTCCTCCTTTGTTGACCGTCCCCATTATACGCGCGGGACAAAACAAGCATCGGGAATCACTGAGCCCTTACTTTAGAGGAGTACAATCACCTAACCGAAAGCAAGTGCACGAGCACATCAAAGAAAGGAACCCCCTATGAGTTTGGCTGATCGTTGGATCACGCTCTTCAATAAACCCATTCCCAACGTCATTCTCCGTCTGGTGGTGCTGTTCGGCGGGTTTCTTTCCATGGCCATGTCTATTGCGCTAATGCGAACAACCGGCCTGGGAAACTCCCCTATCTCATGTATTCCCGCAACGCTTTCTTACCTTGTACCGCTAACCCTTGGCACTATTACCTTCATCATGAACACCTGCTTTTTGATTGTGCAGGCAATTCTGCTTCGCCGCGACTTCAACCCCGTACAGCTCCTGCAAATACCTTTCACGTTCGTATTTGCCCTGATGATCGACCAGCTTCTACCTTTCTGCGAAACACTGCCCATGCAATACTACCCCGAACAATTAGGGTGGAACATCCTGGGTTGCTTCCTACTTGCCATGGGAGTGTTCCTGCAGGTCAAGGCAAGCTTTATCACCCTGCCTGGAGAAGGCATTGTTCTTGCCATCGCCAAAGCGGCGAAAAAGCCCTTCCCTAAATGCAAGATCGCATTCGACAGCTCCATGGTTGTGGTTTCCGTTGCCATATCCTTCATAGGTCTGGGGTATCTCCAGGGCGTTCGCGAAGGCACCATCATCACCGCCCTTGCCTCAGGAACCATTGTTGCCCTTATCGGCAAACTACTTCCCCACTTCGACCGCTTCTGCCCCGTTGAAGGCCACATCAGCTTCATCATCAACGTACCCATGAACAGTGACGAGCAACCGAGCGCCCCAGAAAACGAAGGGCAGCCACCTCTGGTTGTCGCAATCGAGCGCCAATACGGCTCGGGCGGACGCGAAATCGGCACCTTGGTAGGTAGAGAGCTTGGCATACCCTCGTTCGATCACACGCTCATCGACCTCACCGCGCAGGAATCCGGCTTTCCGCCTGCATATGTTAAACAGCACGAGCAAGAGGTGCGCCGCGGCTTGCTATACAACCTCTACATGCAGAACTACCGCAGCGTTGGCGCTGAGCCGGAGCAGATGGACGACATGTGGCTTGCGCAAGCACGTGCTATCACCAAACTGGCAGACGAGGGATCATGCGTTATCGTAGGGCGTTGCGCTGGCGCCATCCTGCGGGGCCGAAAGAACGTGCTTACCGTGTTCGTTCATGCCCCACTGGAAATTCGCATCAACCACGTTATGGATCGCGATGGTCTCAATGCAAAAGAAGCAGAAGCGCGCATCAAAACCATCGACCGCGAGCGCGCCGAACATAGCCTCAGCTTCGCAAACGCAACGTGGGGCGCCGCCGAAACCCACCATCTTGTATTGGATTCATCGATCCAGAGCCCAAGGGATGCGGCAAAACTCATTGCCAACCTTGCGAAAAAAGCGTTCCCCGAAGCACCCCTTTCGCCCTGCCCCAAAAAGCCTGGGAGGAAGAGTTAGCAAAACGGGTCTTCCCCGCGCACGGGTGACACGGTGCGCGCTGCCGCTTACGTGGCGCGACGAATGCGCGCCATTTCCTCGCACTGACGCCAGGGCGAGGAAATGGCGCCTGTTCCTATTCTCCCAACACATTTCCTCTATGTTTGAGGACTAGGATAAACGGTATTCCATCTATTTGCATATGCCGCAGCGCCCACTTCTGTGGGCTTTTCTGCGTGAAAGGAGACCTGTGAGATTCACCCAAGCTTGGCACTCATTTTTCGATCGATCGGCCCCCAATGTCGTGCTCCGACTAATTGTTATGCTTGCAGGCGTCGCCATCACTTCAGCGTCAGTGGCGCTCACACGCGCAACCGGGCTCGGAACCTCGCCGGTATCGTGTTTCCCTGCCACGCTTTCATATCTCACCCCTCTCACCATCGGCACGTGGACCTTTATCATGAACGTCGTATTCGTGCTGATCCAAATCGCCCTGCTGCGTCGCGACTTCAACCCCGTGCAGCTGCTGCAGATACCCTACGTTTTCGTATTCTCGGCACTCATCGATGCATTCGTGCCTCTCTGCGAGCTCATCCCCATGGGAAACTACGCGCTGCAAATCACCTGGAGCGTTGTCGGCTGCTTCATGACAGCATTCGGCGTATTTCTGCAGGTAAAGGCAAGTTTCCTTACCCTACCCGGAGAAGGCATCAATTTGGCTATATCGCGCGTTACCAAAATCGCATTCCCCAAGGTTAAAGTTGCTTTCGACTGCACCAATGTGGTAGTGGCTGCCGCGGTTTCGCTAGCATACTCCGGCGCTTTGTACGGCGTTCGCGAAGGCACCATCCTGGCAGCGTTGGCGGTGGGCAGCATCGTGGCATTGTTCAACAAGCTGCTGCCTCGGTTTGAGCGTTTTTGCCCCACACGCGGGCACATCACCCTCACTGCAGCCACCATGCCAGCCCCCGATGAAAGCGCATCCCCCTCTTCCGAAGAAGGCGACAACACACCACTTGTCATTACTATTTCCCGCCAGTTTGGCTCGGGTGGACGCGAAATCGGGCAAGCTCTAGGGAAAAAGCTCGGCATCCCCGTTTTCGACGAAACGCTTATCGAGCTCACCGCGCAGGAGGCAGGCCTCACTTCCGCCTACGTCCGCAAACACGAGCAGGAAGTTCGCAAAGGAGTGCTGTACAACCTCTACATGCAGAACTATCAGAGCATCGGTGTGGAACCCAGCCAGCTTGACGATCTGTGGTTGGCCCAAGCCCACACAATCACAAAGCTCGCAAATCAAGGAAGCTGCGTTGTCGTTGGCCGCTGCGCAAACGCGATCCTGAAAGAGCGCCCCTGCACCTTCAACGTATTCATCCACGCACCGCTTGTACCTCGCATCGGCCGCGTCATGAAACGCGAAAACATCGACCATATGGAAGCCGCCGCCACAATCGAACGCATCGATGCCGAACGAGCCGAGCACTGCAAGCACTTCACTGACGCCATTTGGGGCAAGGCGGATGCCTACCACCTCTCGCTCGATTCTTCGTTCGAACCAAGCGAAGAAAACGCCACAATCATCGCCAGCCTGGCTCGCGCCGCTTTTCCCGAAGCACCGCTTTCACCCTGCCCAGAAAAACCAAAAGGAAAGAGCTAGCGAAACGCACCTCCTCCGCGCATGGGCGGCGCGATGGGAAAATGGGACCTGTTCCTATTTTCCCATTCTGCTTTTCGGCATGCGGGCGGCTCTTCGTTTATCATTTAGACCATACGACTTGAAAGGAAATGAGCTTGATGACAGACCAGTCTAAGCCTGTTCGCGTTCGCTTCGCACCCTCGCCCACCGGCGAGCTGCACATTGGCGGAGCGCGCACCGCTATCTATAACTGGGCGTTTGCCCGCGCCATGGGCGGCACCTTCATTCTCCGCATCGAAGACACCGACCCCGAGCGTTCCACCGAGGAAAACAAGCAGGTTATCCTGCGTTCGATGAAGTGGCTCGGCCTAGATTGGGATGAAGGTCCCGAAGTTGGCGGCGAGTTTGGCCCCTACCTGCAAACCGAACGCTTCGATACCTACAAGGCCGCTCTTGAAAAGCTGAAGGAAAAGGGCGCCGTATATCCCTGCTTCTGCACCCAAGAAGAAATCGCCGCAAAGCGCGCTGAAGCCGAAAAGACCGAAGGCGGTTACTCCGGGTACGACCGCACCTGTCGCGGCATCAGCCCCGAAGAAGCACAACGCCGCATCGATGCAGGCGAACCCCATGTATGGCGCCTCAAGGTTCCCGAGAACCACGGCCCCATCGAATTCGACGATGCCGTATACGGCCATATGTCTTTCCCTGCCGACGTTATGGACGACATGATCCTGGTTCGCACCGACGGCACGCCCACCTACAACTTCGCGGTAGTGTGCGACGACGCAAACATGCAGATAAGCCATGTTGTCCGCGGCGACGATCATCTTTCCAACACCCCACGTCAGATTCTTATCTACGAAGCTTTGGGCTACGACATTCCCGTATTCGCCCATCTTTCCATGATCTTGGGCGCCGATGGCCGCAAGCTCTCCAAACGCCGTAACGCCACTTCGGTTGAACAGTACAAGGAAATGGGCTACCTGCCCGACACCCTGGTGAATTTCCTCGCACTTCTGGGATGGTCGCTTGACGGAGAAACCACCATCATCCCGCGCGACGTACTGTGCCGTGAGTTCAGCCTCGATCGCATCACGCGCAAGGATGCCATTCTCGATGAAACCAAGCTCGACTGGATGAACGGCGAGTACATCAAGAATATGGGCGCTGCTGCATGGGTTGACGCCACCGCACCCTTCCTGATCGCCGCCGGCCTCACCACCGAAGAAGAGGTTGCTGCCAAGCATGACTGGTTCGAAAAGCTCTATCCTCTTGTTGCCGAGCGCATGAAGCGCTTCACTGAGGCGCCGGAAAAGCTGGCATTCATCTTCGACGGCCCCAAGGTTACGCTCGACGAGAAGTCGGTTAAGAAGAACCTGCTGAAAGAAGGCTGCCGCGCCGACGAGGTTCTCGCAGAGGTACGTGCAATCCTGGCTGACGAGTCCATTGAATGGGCGTGCGACCCGCTGCAAGACGCTTGTCGTGAACTCACCGAAAAGCTCGACTTGAAGGCAAAGCTGATATTCCAGCCCATCCGTGTTGCAGTCACCGGCTCTCAGGTTTCCCCGCCGCTGTTCGAGTCCATCGAGCTGATGGATCGTGCCGATGTGGTTGCCCGCCTCGACTACACCATCAACGAGGTATTTGGTGCCTAAGGACCCAGAACAAATCTGCACATCCAGCGATGGCAACAACAAAACAGCTATCGCTGGATTTGCGATGCCCGAAAGTGAACATCCTTCGCTTTCGGGCATCGATCTTTCGCAGCTCTCGGAAGAAGAGCTGATCGACGCCATAGCGTCGGCTCACGAAAAGGAGCCCGCGCTGGAATCCAATGACAAAGGCGATGCAGAAAGCCCCTTTGAAAACGAGACTGAAGCAGAAGAAGATATCGACCCCTTCCCCCGTGAGGAAGTTGTGGCTTTGGAATCGTGGTGTACCGCCCCGCATGGTTCAGGCTGCACGCGATGCCAGGCGGTATGCCCCACTGGCGCACTTTCCCTCGAAAACGGCACGCCGCACATCAACACTGAGCTTTGCACCCGTTGCGGCATGTGCGCAGGCATCTGCGACGCCTTCGCCTTTACCCGCATCACCCTCGAAGACCTTTTCACCCGCGCGAAACGCGAAGCAAAAGAAGAAGGCGCCGTGTGCTTCACCTGCAACGACCACTTGTTTGATGGGGTTGCTCCACGCAGCAACGTTATTGCGCTTCCCTGCCTAGCCGCCGTTCCCCCCGAGTTTTGGGCGGCGCTTTTGGCAAACGATATTCCTGTCCAACTGTACCTAGACGAATCGTATTGCGAAAACTGCCCTGCAGCTGGCCCTATGGGACCTGCACTTTACGCCCATGCGCTCGACCAGGCACAAGACTGGACCGGCAAAGCCATCGAACGCGTAACCGAGCTTCCCGAACGCGAGTATCTTCTTGCAGCCTGGGCAAATGTCGATGCCACCGACCGACGGGGTATGCTGGCAAAAATCGCAAAAGAAAGCATTGATGTTGCCGACGGATCGCATCGAAAGCGAATCGATGGCACCGTCGCCGATTTTCATGAGCAGCAGGAGCGCCTGCGCGCACAAGGTCGCATCAACGCCGAAACGCTCATAGGCACACCCCTTGCCCCTACCAAACACCCTTCGCCCCGTTTAGCCCTAATGGTAAAAGCTGCGCAAGCCATGCCCGAACGATCTGCATATATAGAACGCTATACTTCCGTCACTGATGCGCAGCAGTGCAGTGGATGCCAGGCCTGCATCGGAGCATGCCCCACAGGCGCTCGCTCCTTCAAAGAAGCAACAGGTTTACCCGATGTCAACGCATCGCTTTGCACTGCATGCGGTTGTTGCATAGGTACCTGCCCAATCGGCGCGTGCGATTTCCGTTCAATCACCGCAAAGGCATACTGCGGGTAAGGCAACGCCTCCGTAACTGTTTGCGCTCTCCTGCCCAGAGCGGCATACCATTCAGCATGTGTAAACAGCACCACCAGAAAGGTTGGCCATGCCCAGCACGCCTGATCCAGATTACTGGGGCAACCCTCCTCAAACGCCCCGTTCCAGCAATATTCCGCAACAGCCAATGCACCATGCATCGCCCGAACCACCCATGGGGGCTCGGTCCTCTATGTCGGCGCATGACGGCGCAGCGCCCCAGCAGCAAGCACCGTTCACCCCTGCCAGCGGCAACGGAGCCGCGCAAACAGGCGCCAACTTCCAGCAGGTTCCCCAAGGGAGCTCCATCCCTCCTGCTCCCGCTGCCCCACCGGCGCCGATCCGTCCCGAAAAGAAGAATACGGGCATTATCGTTGCGATTGCGATCATTGCCGCTTTGCTCGTCGGGATGGGCGGCTGCGCAGCATGCACCGCAGTGCTGTCAGCAACGCTCGACGATGCAGATGATGCTCGGCCCGCACAAAGCGACTTCAATCAGCAATATCAGAACCACAACATGCCCATAAACGAGCAAGAGCTCCTAAACAGGGAAACCCGAACGGACTTCGGCCTTGTAGGCAGCACTGCCCTCGATAGCGCTGAACTCGATTCCGTTCAATCGAGCTACTTCGACAACGTCAGCAAAGCCCCCGACGCAAACGGCATGTATGCTGCAGGGATATACCGCGTGGGCACCGATATTCCCGCTGGAAATTATTGGTTTTCCGGCAATAAATCCAGCCTCTCCACCTTTTATATCCTTCAGCCAACCTCTGCGGGAGCCTCCACCTACGACACCGTGCACATCAATAGCTACTACGGCCACAATCTCATGGACTTACGCGAAGGCGAAGTGTTCATTCTCGACAATGGGGGTACTATGCTCCCCCTCGATCAAATGACCAAAACGTTCACGCCGCCCTACGGCAGCGGAGTTTACCGCGTTGGCATCGATATCCCCGAGGGCACCTACCAACTCGTAGTGGGAGATGGAGCTAACGATTACAGCTCTTGCTCCGTAATGATCGATTTAAATTATGACGAGAATTCAAGCTACCTGTACCGAAACTACTTCATCAAGGGAGATAAACCCGACACCATCACGCTAGAAGCCGGTACCTACGTCGAGCTCTACAACATGCAGATGAAGCCCACCGGATTGGCATAGTCTCCGCAAGGCTTTTTCATGCTCTTTGAAAGCAAAACCGGGATGAGCCATCCGTAAGCCTCATCCCGGTTTTTTGTTAGTCTCTATCGCCTTGACCCTCGACGCCCCACATAGTTGGTAACGCCCAAGCTCTGAGCGCGCGTACTACGAGAAGCCGATCGACGCGAACTGGAACCTGCCGTCGAAGAACCCTTGCGCGAAGAGCGGGCAGAAGGTCCCGAGGCCGCCAAGGAAAGACTGCTTCGCGGAGCTTCACCACGTCCCGACGCTGGGCGCTCCCCGCTTTCCTTCCCTTCTTCCACCACTTTCTGCAGATAGGCAAGCACGTTGGTCAGCATGCCCACATCACCTGCCTCCTCTTCTTTGCCATAGCCAGGGACCACGACACGCAGAGGAACTGCCATTTTTTTCTTGTCGGCCAAGTAGCGACCTGCCTTACGGCGCAAGCTCGAAGCCTGCGATTTCGTCAGCGCAAACGGCTCCACGGTAAGTTTGCCCGCCGAAACGGAGATAAGCTTGATACCATGCTCGTTGGCAAACGCCTTAAGGCGTGCTTTCTCGAACTGGTTGACGGAGGCCTGAGGCATCTCGGGATGCTTTGCCAACAATTCTTCGTAAATATCATTTACCGCATCGATGGTATCGGCGCTGGCGATCTTTCGGTAGTACAACACGCGCTCATCAGCGTCGGGCAGGTATTCCTCGGGGAAATACGTGTGGTCGGGCACGTTCACCACAATATCCGACAGTGCAGGCGGCAAGAACTCCTTAGCCGAAGAATTGCCCTCACGCGCATTGTTCACCGCCGTAGACAGCATTTGAGCAAACAGATCAAAACCTACCGCCGACATATTGCCGCTCTGCTCGGCACCTAGCAGGCTGCCGGCCCCGCGGATTTCCAGGTCGCGCATAGCCACGCGCATGCCGCTTCCCAGATCAGTGTGCTCACCAAGCGCCGTAAGGCGCGCCACCGCTTCTTCAGTGAGCGGGATATTGTCAGGGAACAAGAAATACGCATACGCCTGAGTGGAAGAACGCCCGACGCGACCTTTCAACTGGTACATCTGAGCTAGCCCCAAGCGCTGAGAGTCTTCAATGATGAGCGTGTTGGTGTGAGGGTTGTCAATGCCCGATTCGATGATAGTGGTAGCCACCAATACATCAAGTTCGCCAGCCGCGAAGTTTTCCATAACGTCTTCCAGCTGCTCTTTAGTCATCTTGCCATGGGCAACGCCAACACGCGCCTCACCTGCGGCGGCTTGCACGCGCTTCACCGCCTCATCGATGGAGCGCACGCGATTGCTTACGTAGTAGATCTGCCCGCCACGGGCCATCTCTCGGCGTATGGCGTCGCTCACCACGTCGGGATCCCACTCGCCAACATGCACTTCCACCGGGCGTCTGTCGTCGGGCGGAGTCAGGATCAAGCTCATGTCGCGCACGCCCGAAAGGCCCATTTGCATAGTACGCGGGATAGGGGTTGCGGAAAGCGTGAGGACATCGATCGATTCGCGCATGTTCTTCAGCTGCTCTTTATGGGCAACGCCAAAGCGCTGTTCCTCATCAATAATGACGAGGCCCAGATCATGCGGATTGACATCGCGTGAAAGGAGACGATGCGTCCCAACCAACACCGAAACCGTTCCCTCTGAAAAATCAGCCAGAGCTTGCTTCTGCTGAGCTGGGGTACGGAAACGCGAAAGAACTTCCACCTTTACGCCAAAGGGCTCGAAACGATCTTTGAACGTAGAGTAGTGCTGCTGGGCTAGGATGGTGGTTGGGCACAACACCATAACCTGCTTGTTGTCCTGCGTTGCTTTGAAGGCAGCGCGCAACGCCACCTCGGTCTTGCCAAAGCCAACGTCTCCACAGACCAGACGGTCCATGGGGCGTGGGGATTGCATATCGGCCTTGATATCAGCAATGGCGGCTAACTGATCGGGTGTTTCTTGGTAGGGGAAGCTTTCCTCCATCTCATGCTGCCAGGGAGTGTCTTCCCTATAGCGATACCCTTGGGTCGAAGCACGGCGCGTATACACATCAACCAGGTCGAACGCCAGCTGCTTGGTTGCCTTGCGGGCCTTCGCCATGGCGCGGCTCCAGTCAGACGTGTTCAGACGCGTCAAGCGAGGCGACGATCCTTCCGGCCCCACATAGCGGGTAACACGGTCCAGCTGCTCTACCGGAACATACAGCTTATCGCCCTCGGCGTATTCCAGAAGCAGATAGTCTCGCTCGGACCCACCCACATCTTGGCGTACGATATCGCGAAAGAAGGCCACGCCATGAGCCGCATGCACTACGTAGTCGCCCGGCTTGAAAGGAAACGTAATATCCGTCACATCGATGCGGCTCCGTTTGCGCGTAGCCATGGCACCTTGCGTGTCCGAAAGGGAGACGAGAGCCATCTTTGCCGCAGGGAAGATCATGCCAAGGGGGATATCCACATCGACGATGTTGACCTGACCTCGTTTGAGCTTAGGCGACGCATCCCCCACCACGTCAAGGACCTCGTTGATAGGAATTCCCAAATCAACCAAGGAAAGCTTCATTTCCTGACGAGCGCGGAAATGAGGTACGGAAAAAACTACCGTAAAGCCCATCTCAGCCAAAGAGCGCAATCGGCCAAAGAGTTTCTCTGGATCGCCCGCCACATCAACGCGCTTCACTACCAGCTCGCTATCGAGCTGCACGCCCACGCGCATGATAGAAACGTAGGTTGCACGCGGATTCGCGCCGAAATCGAGTTCATTGGGACCCATGTACAGATCCGATACGGGAATCGAAGTGCCTACACAGCGCTTTGAAAGCTCATCGTAAGCATGCAAAGCATCATCGACCAGCGAACGTGGCTCAATAAGCACCGTAAGGGCATCCGCGGACAAATAGTCGCCCACGGCCGCCTTTTTTTCCAGCAGATATGCTGCCATCAAGTCGGGCAGCTCATGAGAGTCGTCTTCGAGGCGTTCTAGCAATTCGCGTTGTGCTGCGTTTGTTTCCGCGCTCTTTGAAATGGCGCGTTTAGCGCGAAGCAGCGCCGCATCCGTCTGGGCAAACTCGCGAACAGGAAAAATATCAACCTGCTTAAGCGAGGAAATGGTCTGCCCTGTTGAAGGAAGGAACCGACGAATCTCGTCTAATTCATCGCCAAAGAAATCGAGACGTACGGGATACGCAAGATTCCCGGGAAACACATCGATAGCACCACCCTGCACGCTAAACGTACCAGGGCCATCAAGCTTTCCGCTGTTTTCGTAGCCCATAGATACCAGGCAATGCTCCAAATCCTCGAAACAGGCAATGCCACGCTGGGGTTCCTCTGAAAGGTCGGATCCCGCCACCAGAACAAGGGGGCGCGCCACTTCTTCTTTAGCGGGAGCAATGCGACGCAGCAGGGCTCGAGCCGAAGCAACCACAACAGCGGGCTTTCCCTGCTGAAGCGACCAAAGGGCTTCGAGCCTACGGCCATGAAGGCGCGGCTGGGGCGGAGCATCGAGCGAGAACGGGTTGCCCTCGTAATCGGGCAAACGCAAAACACGCTCCTCGCCCACGAAGGCACCCACCGTACGTGCAAAAGTATCGGCAGCCTCTTCCCCCGCCGCCACCACAAGCGTAGCCCTGGGGTCAGCCGCAAAACGCGCCGCAACCAAAAACGGACGAGCAGAAGAAGCCACGCCCACCGTAGCATCCTGCCCCGAATCAAGCTTCGCCCAAGCATCATCGAGCGCACCCGACTTGGCAAGCGACGCAGACAGCATATCTATCAACATGTCCGTTCCTTTCGGTAAGTGCTGCCCCTACCGCCAGCAAACCAAGGGCAGGGCCTGGGTTCCACCATGTCAGCAAAGATGGCAGACGTTAAGGTATCCTCCAGCAGCACCATTGGCGCATAACGTCAAGTGGCTGGGCAATCGGCACTCGGCCTTGTTGCAGGAGGGCATCACAACCCCAACAAGCCCGAAAGCAAAAACTTCGGGCGTTTTCTCTCGTTTATTCTAATATCCGTATAAGGTAATTCACGCCAAGAATCGGCGTTACCATAAGGCATGCGCAACCAACCGTAATCACCGAAGGGAAATGCCATGGCCCGCGAAAAGAAAGCCGACAAGCTCATCCGCGCCCTAGCTGTCGCCGAGCGCATGAACAGCCATTACGAAGAAGCAGCCTGCGCGCTTCACTACACCACGCCTTTCACTCTCACCATTGCTGTTCTGCTCTCCGCTCAAACCACCGATGCGGGGGTGAACAGGGTAACACCCGAGCTATTTACGAAATACGGAACACCCCAAGCCATGGCACAAGCCGACCCCGAAGACATCGCACGGATCATCCGGTCAATTGGGTTTTACCGAACCAAAGCAAAAAACTGCATCGCCTGCGCGCAGATGATCATGTCTGATTTCGGTGGCGAAGTTCCCCGCGACATGGACCAAATGCAAAAGCTTCCCGGAGTAGGGCGTAAAACCGCAAATGTGGTGCTCAATGAGGCATTCGGCATTGTCGAAGGCATCGCCGTAGACACACACGTATTTCGTATCGCCCACAAACTGAAGTTCGCTGGTCCCTCTGCCGATACCCCCGCAAAAACAGAGGACGCCCTCCTTTCGCTGTACCCGCGTGAATACTGGGGGCCCATCAACCATCAATGGGTGTTGTTTGGGCGAGAGACCTGCATAGCCCGTCGACCAAAATGCGCTGACTGTTTCATCAGCGACCTCTGCCCCAGTTGCCCAAAAGATCTCATAGGGAACCGAGGGAACCCACAAGAATAACCAAGCAGCTTAGAAAGATGGCATTCGATACCGAAAACAACACCATCCTCCGTGAAAACCCTGCGCTGTTTGAGCAAAATCAACGAGCGTTTGCTATCCTCAAATAGTCGTGGGAAAGCAGCTTCTTAACAAAGGGCTGCCATCGGAAGCAAGGAATAACAATGAACCTCTCTCATTTGAGATACTTCATTAGCTTGGCAGATTCGAAGCACTTCGCAAACACAGCAAAGTCGCTGTCCATCGCGCGCTCAACGCTTTCTCTTGCAATCTCAAACCTCGAACAGGACCTGGGCGCGCCCCTGTTCACCAAAAACGGAAGCACATTCCTGCTTACCCCTTACGGCAAGGAGTTTTACCGCTACGCCTCCCTTGCCCTGAAGAATATCGAAACAGGACGCCAACGCGTTCGGATCATGGTCAACAGCAAGGTTGAAACGCTTCGTATCGGCGTGCCTTTCTCCATCCAGAACGAAGACTGGTCCCGTATGATGCGCGCTTTCCGTGCCCATCTCGACGAAAATACGTCGGTGAAAGTTTTGCAGGGCTTCAGCGCTGGGCTTTTACGCGACCTGGCCGCAGGCACGCTCGATGTCACGTTTGCCACAAAACTCGAAGATGCCCCCGAGGGTTTGAATTACATCCCTTTCTGGTCACAGGAGCTTGTTCTTGCGGTAAACGAAGGCAACCCCTTGGCAAACCGTAAATCTATCAAGCTTGAGGAACTTCAAGGCTCGAAGGTGCTTTCTTATGCCGTCGATTGCCCTCCCCATGACCTTGTTTTGGAACACACCAAGCATTTTGATATTCAGGTAGAAGAGCGCTTCCGCGAGGAGATAACTGCGTGCTCCATCGTTTCCGCCAGCGATGAAGCCATGGCGCTTGTAGACTACTCGTTCTTAATGAAGGCTTTCAACGATGTGGTCTGCATTCCCATCGACGATCTGCCGCGAGATTTCCACAAGATTTACCTGATCCACCGCGCCGACGACGAACTCACTGACGCCCAGCGCGATTTCATCAACTACGCTTGCAACCATCGCGTTTTGCCAGCCTGGTTGCCCCGTGAAAACGAGGACGAAACCCAATTCCAAATCGGATATAAGTAGCGTCACGCCAGGCAACACAACGAAGCCGAGATGGCCCAGCAGCTGCTGCTGGGCCATCTCGGCTTATGAGGCAAGTGCATCCCGGGCCCCACCCGAAGGCGCACACAGTTAGCCTGGAGGCACTCTGGGCAGCAAAGGAGCAGGAAGAACATCCACCGCCACCCTCCGGGGCGGCAGTGCCGAATACGTCTACGACAGCAATTCTGGCAGCGGAGCACCATCTTTACGTTCGATGCTGCAACCCTGACGCACAAGCTCAGCTATAACCGACTCGGCCAAAAACGGCAGCCTATCTGCAACAGGCTGCGTGAGGCCCTCCATAAACTCCGCAGGCTCCAGGTTCAAAACCTGCATACCGTAGCACATGCCTTCGCTGGCGTATCCAAGCAATGCTGCCGCATCAAACAGATCGGCAAGCTTCGTGTCGTGCAGAGAAGTGCGGGCACCGCAGGTTCGCGCAATGTCGTGCGGCCGATAACGAAATACCGTACCAGGCTCCGAGCCCGATTCATCAACGGCATCGACGGTGATCATAAAGTCGTATTCATTGACTTTGGAAATCATGTCTAAGCTCATACAGCCCACATCGAACATATCAACATTGTCGGGAAGAATGTATTCTTCCCGAATCAGATCGTAAGCAGCGGGTCCAACACCATCATCGAGCATCAAGCGATTGCCCACAAAGAAAACTGCGATACGTTTCACTTATGCGCCTACCGTCGGACGAATAACCAAGTTGTAATACGTTGCCGCAACGATCATTATCACCGCGACCAAGACCATGGCAACAGCCCACTTCTTCTGACTTTTCAAATACTGTTCTTTGGTTTTGCCCATGGATAGAGCGCGCTGACACGCATAGCCCTGACCGGCACGGGCAAACACGATAGTTGCAAACGCAAGAACCAATGCCGCAACAATACTCAAGCCCACCGTGAGGGGACGAGGGTCAAGGTAGACGCTATAGAAAAGGTTGTCAGCCAAAAGCCATGCTGGGTAATACAGGATGGCTAGCCAAATGCCGTTAGCGGCGCCCCAGACAGGAGGCATGAAAAGAGCTCCTATGTTGACGGGAGGCAAGCCTTCCATGATCTGTTCCTGGCTAAGCTGACGGGGACTTTTTTCCTGCTTCGACACGAGCATCTCGCTTTCACTGACGTTATTCCGCTAAAGAGTATAGAGGAAAGCGCCTTGGCGCTCTCCTCTATTCGGCAAACTGCGAATTATACAATTCCGCGTAGGCACCACCCTTAACCAGCAGTTCATCGTGAGTTCCCTGCTCTACGATGTCGCCCTCACGAAGAACCAAAATCAGGTCGGCATTACGGATGGTGGAAAGACGATGGGCAATGACAAACGAGGTGCGCCCTTCCATCAGATTATCCATAGCCATCTGGATTCGCTCTTCGGTGCGCGTATCCACCGAGCTGGTTGCCTCGTCCAAAATCAGCATGCGTCTGTCAGCCAAAATCGCACGGGCAATGGTCAAAAGCTGACGTTGCCCCTGACTGATATTGCTCGCATCTTCATTAATCTCCATATCGTAGCCACCTGGCAGGGTACGGATGAAATGATCAGCGAATGCCGCCTTGGCTGCCGCTTCAACCTCTTCATCGGTCGCATCAAGGCGACCGTAGCGTATGTTTTCTCGGATCGTCCCCTTGAACAGCCAAGTATCTTGCAGAACCATACCGAATAGCGAACGCAAATCGTTGCGGTCAAACTCGCGCACATCATGGCCGCCTACACGGATCGAACCACTATCGACATCATAGAAACGCATCAACAGTTTGACGATAGTCGTTTTGCCAGCACCGGTCGGCCCAACCAATGCAACGGTTTGCCCACGTTGAACCGTTGCCGAGAAATCTTTGATGATGGGTTTGCCAGCTTCGTAGCCAAAATGCACGTGGTTAAACTCCACACCGCCCGAAATCTCCGCGGTCTTCGCCGTCACCGCAGTCTTCGACTCCTCTTCAGCTTCAAGGAACGCAAACACACGCTCGGCCGAAGCGGCCATTTGCTGCAGCACATTAGACACCTGAGCAAGTTGGGTAATGGGCTGCGTGAAATTTTTCACATACTGGATAAAAGCCTGAATATCACCAACGGTAATGCGTCCGCCAATGGCAAACAACGCACCGGCAATGGCAACAGCAACGTAGCCCAGGTTGCTCACAAAATTCATCACGGGCATCATCAAGCCCGAAAGGAACTGCGACTTCCACGCTGATTCATACAATTCGGCGTTCGTTTTCTTGAACTGCGCCAGCACATCGCCCTCTTTGTTGAAGGCGCGCACCACGGCCTGCCCAGAAAACACCTCTTCAACCTGCCCGTTGATGGCACCCAGGCGGTTTTGCTGCATTCGGAAGTACTTCTGGCTTCGACCAACCACCACTTTCACCAAGATAGCTGAAAGGGGAATCGCCAGCAGGGCAATAAGCGTCATGGGCACGTTGATGGAAAGCATCATAACCAGCACGCCTATTACAGTAGCGATAGAAGTGATCAGCTGTGTCACGCCCTGATTGAGGCTCTGTCCCAGCGTATCGATGTCATTGGTGATGCGTGAAAGCACGTCACCGGTGCTGGTGCGCTCAAAATACCCCATAGGCAACGCATCAATCTTCTGAGCAATACGCTGTCGCAAAAGATAGCAGGTTTTTTGCGTGACATGGGTCATCAGCCATCCCTGAACAAATGAGCACAAGGCGGAAAAACCATAGAGCGCAAGAGTTGCAAGCAGGATAGCACCCACCACATCAAAGCGAATGCCGCCTGTGCCGGCAATTTTCGCCGTAACGCCCTCGAAGAGTTCGGTGGTAGCTGTCGAGAGAACCTTCGGGCCCACAATGTTGAACACAGTCGAGGCGATGGCAAACACGAACACCGCCCCCAGCGCAAACTTGAACTTGCCCATGAATGCCAGCAGCTTCAGCATGGAGCCCTTGAAATCTCCTGCCTTTTCGCCAGGCCCACGCCCCATCGGCCCACGACGACGAAGCTGGGTGTTAGCACGCGCAGCAATTGGCCCACTTTCCTGATTTTTTCTTTCCTCGTCGATGCTCATCGCTCATCCCCTCCTTTCAGCTCTTCCTCCGATAACTGGGATTCGGCAATCTCGCAATACGTTGGACAGGTCTTCATCAATTCCGAATGGGTACCGCAGCCAACCATCTTCCCTTCTTCGAGCACCACGATCTTGTCGGCGTTGAGAACCGTAGAAATGCGCTGCGCCACCACGATCACCGTTTTGCCCGCAGCATTCTGCGCCAAGGCGCGGCGCAGCTTGGCGTCGGTCGCGTAATCGAGCGCAGAAAAGCTGTCGTCAAACAGCAACACACGGGCATCGGTAGCCAGGGCGCGCGCAATTGAAAGGCGCTGGCGTTGACCGCCTGAAACATTGGTGCCGCCTTGGCTGATTGCAGTTTGCATGCCTTCGGCCTTGGCATCGATGAACTCGGTTGCTTGCGCAATTTCAGCTGCAGACCGAATGCGCTCCTCGTCCATTGCCTCATTGGAATACGCAATGGTCGACCCTATGGTGCCCGAGAACAGGAATGCCTTTTGAGGTACGTAGCCAAGCTCTTTTCGCAGTTCATCCTGTTTCATATCGCGAACATCGATACCGCCCACGCGGACTGACCCTTCCGCCACGTCATAGAAACGCTCGACGAGCTTTATGATGCTCGATTTGCCTGACCCTGTAGGGCCGATGATGGCTGTGGTCTGACCTGGCTCGGCCGTAAAATCAATGTTTTCCAGAACGGGACTGCTTCCCCTGTTGTAGGCAAAGGTGACATGATCGAACTGGACGGTAAGACCTTCCGCGCTCGAATCGAGTTCGCCCGCTTTCGACTGAACGGGGTCTGCAATAGAACTTTCCGTTTCCAGAACCTCGTTAACGCGACGGGCGGCAACGTCGGCACGCGGCAGCATGATCGCAATCATGCCAATCATCAAGAACGACATGACGATAACCATGGAATAGGTGATAAAGGCAATCATGTCACCGGTCTGAATCGTGCCCGCATCAATATAGGTTCCGCCCACCCACACGATAAGAACCGAAACAGCATTCATGACCAACATCATCGTGGGCATCATGAATGCCATGGCCCGGTTCGTGAACAGTTGCGTACGATACAGTGCCGTGCTTGCCTCGTCGAAGCGCTCTTCCTCATACTGCTGCCGATCGAATGCGCGGATAACAGATAAACCGGTTAGCATCTCGCGCGATACCAGGTTCACGCGGTCGATCAGTTTCTGCATCATCTTGAACTTCGGCATGGCAACTGCCATGAGTATGCCGATAATGATGGCGATTACCACTACCGCAAGCACAATGATCCAACTCATCGAAACGTTTGTCTGCGAAACCATGACAATACCGCCAATGGCGAGAATCGGTGAATACAGCACCATGCGCAGAAGCATCACCATCACCATTTGGATTTGCTGGATATCGTTAGTGCCACGCGTGATGAGGGAAGCCGCAGAAAAAGATTGGACCTCGGCATCCGAGAAGGAAATAACTTTCTCGAAAAGGCGCTCACGCAAGCCTCGAGCGGTCTTTGCCGCCGTTCGCGACGCGATGAAACCAACCGCAATCGAGGCAATCATCATCAATGCCGCAACCCCTAGCATCTGAACTCCCAGCCGCACCAGGTAGCTCATCTGCATGGCCCCCATGTCGATGCCAAGCTGCTCATATTCGGCTTTGGTTGCCATTATTGCCTGCTGCTGGATAAGAGATTCGTCAATGGACCCGAACGCATTCTGGGCCTGGACCATCGCCTCTTCAACCTGGGTCTTGCTAATGGCCCCCGCCTGATATGCGGCATATAGCTGAGGCAGATCGAAATCCCCCGAGACTCCGGGAGCACCATCAAATGCTGGCGACCCTTCTTTCTGATGACCCTTCAACGACTCTGCCATCTGGTCGGAAAAATGAACCACCACAAGAGGGAGGGCGATGGCGGAATCCAGCTCTTTACGCTGCTCCAAGCCTTGCTGATTTAGGGCAAAGTTCCCATCCGAATCCTGCTCATACGAACTGCGCAACAGCCGTTCGTCATCATCGGGCGCCAGCATACAGGCGTAGTTAAACGTATCGGAGCTCATAACGCTAGGCGAGCAATCTTCGATACCACCCTGCTGGATACCAACATCAACCAAGTCGGACGTGTAGCGAGGAAGCGACAAATCGGCAAATGCTTGCACAACGAGAAGAACCACGATCAAAGCAACAGCGAGTTTTGATTGTTTCAAATACCCGATTATGCGCATGGAACCCCCTTCCCAGGAATATTGCATTCACGGGAAACGGGGACAAACGAATCCGACCCTTCTGCGTAATCGCAAATTTTTTCCAAGATCGCTACCAATTGATTTATGTTGTCGATGCCAACGCTTTCGACCATGTCCATAAACTGCTTGCTGCGCTCACGGCGAAGTTGCGAAGAGAGGGATTGGCCCTTTTCCGTAAGGCCTATGCAAACCGAGCGTGAATCGCCCTCGGCACGTGTGCGCACGATGAAACCCTTCCGTTCAAGGCCTCTCAGGAACTGGGATACCGCGCTGGGCGAAACGCGCAGACGGCGTGCGATGTCGGAAGGCTTGACGCTGCACTGCTTTTCATCGGCGCAAAACAAAAGCACAAGGGCACGAGCCTCCATCGGGGTAAGCCCATCCATGCTTGGAGATAACGCAGGGCGCAAACGCTTAAGCCGATGGGTCAATGCGATAATCTCGTTCTCCAACGATTGAGGGGAACGATCGCGGGCGGTTTCGTTCATAGGTGAAGCTCCTTAACCATTTAATGGCTTAATAGTTTAGATGCTTAACTAATTTCTTGAAAAAGAAAACGCCGGACACATGCGACAAACATAAATCCGGCGTTTAGTTATTCTCGGTGCGGCCAAACCGCATAGCTTGGCGAAGCGATAGGTTTCAGATTTGGCGGATAAAGACCTCGGGGCGGCGCCATGGGTTGGTGCCCCAGCGGCAACCCGACAGGTTTAGACTCCGGCGATTAAAGGGCAGCCTTGATACCCGCCATCAACTCAGCATACTCTTCGAACGCGGGTATGGTAGGGTTGTCGGCTTTGATGGAATCAGTGCTCTTGAACAGAAAGCCCGCCTTGCTAGCTTTGATCATGCCCAGATCGTTGAAACTGTCACCTGCGGCAATGGTTTCCAACCCCGCCTGATGCAACGCCTTGACGGTGGTGAGCTTTGATTGCTCACAGCGCATCTTGAAGCCTGTAACCGTGCCGTCTTCGGCCACCTCAAGTTCATTGCAGAACAGCGTAGGCCAACCGAGCTTCTTCATGAGAGGCTGGGCAAACTGGGTAAACGTGTCAGAGATGATGATTACCTGGGTAAGCTCACGCAGCTCGTCCAAGAACTCCTTTGCACCAGGCATGGGGTCGATGGAGGCAATAACATCCTGAATCTCTTTCAGCCCCAGACCATGTTCTTTGAGGATGCCGATTCGATAGTTCATGAGCTTGTCGTAGTCAGGTTCGTCGCGCGTGGTTTTCTTCAATTCGGGAATGTTGGTTGCCTCGGCAAAGGCAATCCAAATCTCAGGAACCAAAACGCCCTCAAGATCCAAGCACACTACGTTCATCGCAACCTCTTTCCATGCGCGGGTATTTTCTTTTCGTTTGAAGAATACCCGAAACGCCCACGCTCGCAACGCACACTTTCGCATACGGCCAAAGCAGCACCGTCTTTACCGCCCCTTCTTACAGCAATACCGCCAACTCGTAGGCTTCACGCAAGGCATCGATGGCACGACGGGCTTCCACGGCATCGCCGACCACGTGAACCGAAATGCCACGCTGTGCCAATGCTTCCGAAAGCCGATCATCAGCGACGTGCCCCATAGCAAGCACCACTGAATCAAACCCGCGCAGTTCATGCAATTGGCCGGTTAGGGTATTCTCATATTCCACGCCATCAGCGTAGAAACGACAGATCTTGGCATTCGGAACCTGACACACGCCGTGTTCGGCAAAGCTGCGCATCAAAGCGCTACGGTGCTCCGCCACCATATCAGCCGCCAGATTTTCACGGTATTCCGCCACGGTAACGCTATGTCCCAATTCGGCAAGCAAATCGGCAATCTCGCAACCGACCATCCCTCCACCGGCAATCAACACGTTCTTCCCCGGATAAGCCTTTCCGGCTAAGACATCTCCCCCTCGCAGGATCGCAGGACAGTCGATGCCCTCAATGGGAAGCAGCAAAGCTCGGGCACCCGTAGCCACCACCACTTCATCGGGCTGCAGCGCAGCAATATCGTCAGGCAGCGCTTTTACGCCAAGACGCACCTCGACGCCCGATTTTTGCGCGCGCACCACCCATGAACGAACCATATCTGCAATAGGGCCTTTGCCGGGTGGGAACGATGCCAGACGCATGTTCCCGCCCAATGCGGGCGCCTCTTCAAGCAGAATCACGTCATGTCCGCGCTCGGAACTTATGGCAGCTGCCGCCAGCCCCGCAACACCACCACCGATCACAACAATACGCTTAGCCGCAACTGCAGCTGGCACGGTTTCGCACTCATGCCCTAAACGAGGATTCACCAAACAACGTATGGGCTTACCTGCATACATGTTGGCAACGCACCCCTGCAGACAGGCGATGCATGGCGTCGTATCCTCTTCGCGGCCTTCGGCGTATTTGCGGGGCATCTCAGGGTCCGCCAAGCTCTGGCGGCCGAATGCCACAAGATCGCATTTCCCCTGCTCGATCAAAAGCTCGGGCAAATACGGATCGGTAAAACGCCCCACGGAAATAACCGGAATGCTAATGCATTCTTTGATCTTCGCCACCAAATCAGCGTTGAATCCAGCGTGCACCGAGGTTGGAGCCCACATGAACTCATCTCGCAAATGAACCGCACGGGAAACATGCAACGCATCGGCGCCACATTCCTCAAGGTAACGAGCAATAACGCGCGCATCGTTCACATCAATGCCGCCCGGCTCTTCGTCGGCAGCGTTGATGCGACAGAGCACCGCCACCCTATCCCCAACACGTCTTCGGATCTCTTCCAAGATCAAGCGGGGAAAGCGCATACGATTCTCAAAAGATCCGCCAAATTCGTCGACACGTTTATTGGTTCGCGGGGAAATAAACGAACTGACCAGGTAGCCATGGGCCATGGGCCATATGCACTTCCACTGCGTCAACGCCCGCTCGAAGGGCGCGCTCGGCAGCATCCCCGTAACCTCGGACCAGCTCGTATACCTTTCTAGTTGGCACCTCTTCAGGCACATCGCGCCCGCATGCTGCAGGAATGGGAGATGCCGCCTGCAATGGCACTCCTGCGTTTTTCGCATTGCCCTCCGGTCCAGCGTTTTGCAGCTGTACCGAAACCTTGGCTCCGTGCCTATGACAGGCATCGACAACGGCACGCAGGCTGGGAATAGAATCGTCGCTATAGAGGCAAGGCTTCAAGGGGCCGCCCTTCGCGCCGCGATGCACCACCGTAGCCTCGATGGTTATCAAACCGAAGCCCCCAGCCGCTCGCGCCTCATAGTAAGCACGCGACTGGTCAGACCAACTCCCATCAGAGTTGGCGAAGTTGTTTCCCATCGGGGGAACCACAAAACGGTTTGGCACTTCCATAGCGCCGATCTTGATAGGCGAATAAAGGCAGCGGTATGGCATGGGGGCACTCCTTCGTTTACGCTCGCTAGCACGAATCAAGAAAGCATTTGGGTAGAGACAAAACTCCACGAAGGCAAGGCGGGACCTGTTGAGCCTTTGCAAAATCGACAGATGCATCAGGAGACATTCGCACCCAACAACGCTTTCGTCTATCTGCGATCATAGCGGTTTTACCTGCTCGGCGAACGGCGTTCACTATACGTTTGTGATGCATTTTGCGAAAAAACGACTCCCTTTATTCCCTAGATTTGCCCGTTTGGCAGATTCACGGCACCAGAGAAATTCGAATCCCTAGTATTGGGACGTTCTATTTTTTGCATACGCAAGAGCAGAGTGTCCCCTATTCGAAAGAGAGAAACCTATGTTCCAAGCTGTGGTCGATCCAGTCGCAGGCAGTCTTGCCCTGTCGGCCTTGGTTGCCTGCATTCCGCTCGCGGCATTCTTCGTTATGCTGGTGGGCGTAAAGGCAAAAGCGCACGTTTCCGCGCTCGTTGCGCTGGTAGTTGCGCTGGTAGTTGCAATATTCGCCTTCGGCATGCCCGCTAACCTCGCCGCCCTTTCCGGCTTGCAGGGTGCCTGCTATGGCGCATTCCCCATCGTATTCATCATCATCATGGCCGTATGGTTCTACGAGGTTACGGTTGTTTCCGGACGCTCTGAAGACCTGAAGAGCCTGTTTGACATTGTTGGCGGCGGCGATATCCGCATCCAGGCAGTCCTCGTTGCCTTCTGCTTCGGCGGCCTGCTCGAAGCACTTGCCGGCTTTGGCGCTCCTATCGCCATCACCGCAACCATGATCCTCGCCCTGGGCGTAAAGCCCGCTAAGGCGGCTCTGGCAGTTCTCATCGCGAACACCGCTCCTGTTGCCTATGGCGCAGCTGGTACCCCCATCACCACCGCAGGCAACATGGTTGCTGGCGGCGATGCCTCTGTTGCCCTCGAATCGGCACAACACGTTGCCGCTATCGTTGGTTACCAGGCACCGCTCTTCGCTCTCTTTGTTCCTTTGCTGGTTGTCCTGATCTTGGACGGCAAGAAAGGCCTGCGCGACTGCTGGATGCACGCTCTGGTTATTGGCGCTTCCTTTGCAATTACCCAGTGGTGGTGCTCCAACCACTTCGCCTACGAGCTGACCGACGTTGTAGCTTCCCTTGTTTCTCTTGGCATCAGCGTTATCTTCCTGCACTTTGTTAAGCCCAAGAATGTCAACAACGCTCGCGAGCGCTTCGGCATGGAGCCCATTGCTGAAGGCAAGGGCACCGAACTCGCTCCCGTACGCGCCTGGATGGCCCTGGTCCCCTACATCATCGTTGTAATAGTATTCGCTATCTGCAAGCTGGGCATTCCCGCACTGCTCGCAAGTACCGACATCAAGATCCCCTTCCCCGGCCTTGCAGGCAATGTCCTGAATGCCGCAGGCAAGGATCCTGGCACCACTTACAACCTGAACCTGCTCTCTAACCCCGGCACCATGCTCCTTATCGCTGGCTTGATCACTACCATCGTGTACAGCATCTTCAATGAGAAGGGCAAGTATCGCATCACCCTGGGCATGTCCGGCAAGCAGCTTGGTCAAACTTTCTGGGCAATGCGCTTCTCTTCCTTGACCATCGTTATGGTTCTGGGCCTGGCTTACGTCATGAATTTCTCGGGCATGACCATTTCCATCGGTCAGTTCCTTGCCCACACCGGCTCCCTCTTTGCACTGCTTTCCCCTGTACTTGGCTGGGTTGGAACCGCGGTTACCGGCTCGGATACGTCTGCAAACGCCCTGTTCTCCAGCTTGCAGTATGAAGCTGCGCAGTCGAACGCTTCGCTTGCCCACGTTTCCCCCGATCTGTTCCTTGCCGCCAATACCATGGGTGGCGTTATCGGCAAGATGATCTCGCCTCAGTCATTGGCTATCGCTGCCGTTACCACCGGCGAACACGAGTCGAGCCTGTTCAAGAAGGTCATCCCTTGGAGCGTCGGCATGCTGGCTGTTCTTTGCGTACTGGTGTTCGCAGAGTCCAGCGTTCTTTCCTTCATCCTTCCGTAACGCTCGGATAAAGATCGCTTCAAAGAAGCCTCGGTTCATTGAACTGAGGCTTCTTCTTTTTTTAATTGCCAGTTAACACTCGCCCACGCAACTCAGCCTGCCTGGCAGCAAAGTCATACTGCAAATCATTGCGGAGATGACGCCCATGACATCGAGCCACCGCATCAGCAACCTCGTCAAGGCTTTCAGCATGTCTGATATCTCGATTGGTTACATGAACAACCCTTGAACCAGCAGCATCCAAAGAGGTTAGACTGCGATTTCGTTTTCGATCATCATCATTCCCCTTAAGCGCTTGGCCTCCATACCTCAGCAGCAGCCCAACATCGGGCCAATGCAGATCAAAGGCAGTATTCTTTCCCGATAAAAACAACAGCACTTCGCTCGAGGTGGCAAATTCATGCCGAATTTCCGGCTTCCTAAGACCATACCCGCCCAATTTCCTGGGTAAGACCATCAACATGCTCAACTCCGTTTCCCTCGGCGAAGCAGAGCCGTCAAGCACATAGCGAAGAGCCCATCGAGCTTTTTTGACGCTCCGGTTGTTACTCTGCGACGCAACATGAGCAGTTAGCCGCGCAACGGAAGTTAGCGCCTTTCTTCTGGAATATCCTCGTGGCGTCCCCGCATAGTTAGGCTGAGACATAGGTAGCGAATACACCCCGCACAGCTCATAACCAAGCTTTACCAATTCAATCCCTGAAAGCTGCGCGGCCATTTCCAAAAACAGCACCTCAGGCGAAACGACACAGAGGGAAGATTCATCTGTGCTTCTATGCAGACAAATTGCGTTCATTTCACCGCCGAACACATGACAATGGCCATTTTTAATATTTCTACGGTTCCTTGGCTTGGGCACAACGCAATGAAGCGGTATATGGGAAGTGCGGATTGGCAAAGCGCGATAGCATTCGACATCATTACGCGTGGGAACCGAAAGCGAAAGGAAAGACACCTTTTCATATCCAGAAACGGGCATCATCGAAGAGCGGTACAATTCCAGTGCCGTTCTATGACTTAAAACCATGCTCATACGCTGCTCCTTTTTGCAAAACGCTTATGAGTCAACGATATTGAGCAGATGAGAAAAAGATGAGAAAACGATGCGAAAAGCGTGCGAGAACAATGCGAAAATAAGGCAAATGCACAAGCATGTTTTAACGACTCAATCCACCACAACAGGACTGAAGCTCCCCACCTCCTCGCCTGCGGAGACATGACCAAAAACCACCGATGATGCGCGAACGCACACGGCACTTCCCTCGTCTGCAGGGATGTAATGTGCGCCCCATCTCAAGCTCTCCGCGCTCAAAGGCGGGAACTATAGACAGACCTCAGATACCCGCTGTTCACCGAACTCCCTGCGTACGAAGACCGGCACAACCCTATACCCGCAAACAGAGCTCACGGGGCACTGCCCCGTAGGGCCCAACCCAAACAAACAAGGAAGAAACCATGGATCCCTTATTCGCCCAAGAACTTTGCGAGCTGAACAATCGCTTTTACTGCACGTGGGCGGATTCGTTTTCCGATACCCGCCACAACACCTGGCCAGGATGGAATCGCTGCCTTAAGGAATCAGGGTTAACCGATCGCCCCCTTCCCCTTCTAGAGCAGCTCCATTTACTTGATGTTGCCTGCGGAAATCTTCGCTTCGAAAGACACCTTGCCCGCTCTATCCCTAATGCCATCATCGAAGTCCAAGCACTTGATGCCTGTGACGAACTGGCCCAAAAAGGCATTCAGCTTCCCTCGAATGTTTTCGCTTCATTCACCCACTGCGATGTCATGGAAGAGTTGCAATCGGGCACCTTGGCCGATGCGCTCCGATTCGATACGCAAGCAGATTTGAGCGTGTCATTCGGCTTTCTGCATCATATCCCCCTTCCTGAATGGCGTGCGACGTTCCTGAAGGCGTTGATAAGGGCAACTAAGCCAGGTGGTTTCTCCTGTGTTTCCCTTTGGCGTTTCTTAACCGACGAAGGACTTGCCGCCAAGGCAAAAGAAAGCACCGCATCAGGAATAGCGGAGCTGGGATACCCCAAAGAGCAATTTGGCAAAGGTGATTGCCTGCTGGGCTGGAAAAACGAAAAGGGAGCCTACCGTTACTGCCATAGTTTTTCAGATGAAGAGATCAATGATCTTGTAAGCGCTGTTTCGAACGAAGCCTATTTAAAAGCGCGCTTTCAGGCAGATGGGCGCACAGGCGCCCTCAACGAATACCTAGTATTTCAGAGAAAGTGATAGCTGACTTATCTCGGGTTCTTCCATTCAATCGATCCACCGCCACTTCAGTTACCTTGACTGAACAAATATATAAGTGCCCAAAACGCAAAAGGAGCCCGACCCTACGGCCGAGCTCCTTTGTTAAGCGCTTCTACCTTGCGGTATATGCTTAGTGCTGATCTACGGAATGATCCTCGCCAACGATAACGTGACGGTTGGGATCGTAGACCAAGCCACCATGCTCCTTACCGAAGAACATGAGGTTTGCATTGGCAGTGCCCTCGATAAATACGAGGTATCCATGCAGCATGGTGAAAATGATGAATACGAACATCATGAAGTAGTGGATGATGCGCATAGACATAGCGCCACCAACAAAAGCGGTACCTGCTGCGAAGAAGGTCCACTCAGAGGTGGGTACCCACAGGCAAAGACCCGTGTAAGCCATGATAAGGATCAGGATACCGACAGCAAAGTACGAGATCTTCTGAGGAACGCCAAGCTTTGCAGAAAGCGGATGATCCTTCTTCATGAAGAGATAGTACTTGATCCAAGGGATAAGCTGATGCTTGTTGTCATCCTGGGGCATCCAGGTCTTGTAGTCGCGGACACGGTTACGCGTGCCACCCGTAGGAGCAGAGGTAACCAAGAATGCAAGCACGTAACGAACGATGCAGTTGAAGAGCAGCACCAGACCGCAGAACACATGCACGCCGCGAGCAACGCCCGTAAGAGCTGCCCAGAACGGGAAGTGGATCAAGAAGCCGGAGAAAATAAGCAGGACCATGCAGCTAAGGTTGATCCAGTGAGTGATACGCATCGGCAGAGGATGCGCTTCACGGTAATGAGCCAAATGTGCCATTTACTTCACCCCCCAAGGGCTGGTAACGGTTTCAAAGTGCTTACCGGTGGAAGGCTCAGTCACATGCACTGCGCAAGCGGTGCAGGGGTCGAAGCTGTGTACCGTACGCAGGGCGTTGATAGGCATATCAACGTCGGCAACGGGGGTGCCAATAAGAGCCTGTTCCATCGGGCCCTGTACGCCTTCGGCGTTGCGGGGAGCAATGTTCCAGGTAGTAGGAATGATGATCTGGTAATCGGTGATCTTGCCGTTGTTAACCTTTTCGGTGTGTAGCAGTGCGCCACGAGGTGCTTCCCAAAGGCCCATGCCTTCGCCCGTGATGGTCTCAGGGGTACGGAAGTACTCGGAGTCGCCGCCCTTAACAGCCTCGATGAGCTCGTCAACCCATTCAACCATGCATTCAGCAATGTAGATGGGCTCGACGTTGCGAGCAGCTACGCGGCCAAGGGTGCTCTGCAGCTGAGGAATGGTAAGGCCAAGGTCAGCGCACAGACCGTCGACAGCAGGCTTAACGAATTCGTTGCCACGCAGGTAAGCAGCCAGAACGCGGGAGAACGGACCAGCCTCCATGCACTTGCCGTCGTAGGAAGGTGCCTTGGACCAAGAGTAGCGATCATTAATATCACCGATCTCGTGACCATTTTCCTCGCGCAAGGTACCAGCCTTGTAGTACTCAGTGAACTCGGGCTCGGTGACGCCTTCGCGGGGGTTGAGGTCGGAGTCGCCCACATACCAGGAATGACCGATGTATTCCTTGATGAGGTCAGTGTCAACCTCGGAGAGCTTAAGGTTCTCATCGATAACGCCGGAAGGCAGGTAGCGATCAGCCAAAGCGAAGCTCGGACGCTCGAAAACGCCCCAAGCAACGTAACGGCCACAGCCCTTACCGAAGGAAAGAGCCTCCTTGTAATAAGGAGCGATAGCCTTGGTATCCGGGATGATGGTTGCCTTGATCCAGTCACGCAGTTCATGAACGAGAGACCACAGATCGTCGAGCTTTTCTTCCGTAGGAACGAAAGAGGTACCGCCAGGAACAATGGTCATAACATGAGGCATCTTGCCGCCCAGCAGAGCACAGACCTCAGATGCCTTTGACTGCATGGTGAGAGCCTCAATGTAATGAGCGGTAGCGATAAGGTCGAGTTCAGCAGGAAGCTTGAACTCGGTATCGGACTGACCGTTCTTCCACCAGTTACCAGAGAAGATGGACAGCTGACCATTTTCTGCGAACTTGGTGAGGCGCTCCTGAAGTGCCTTCAGGTCGGACTGGCAGGAAGTGCCTGCAGCCTCTACCAGGTCGTAGGCGCTGCCCACGTTTGCCTTCAGAGCGTTCAGGGGGTTTACGTAGTCCAGAGCAGCCAAGGTGTAGAACCACAGGATATGGCTGTGCAGGAACTGCGCACCCTCGATGAGGTTACGGATGATACGGGCATTGTTGGAAATGGTGATACCGTATGCCTTTTCAGCAGCAATGGTTGCAGCGTGGGAGTGGGATACGGGGCAAACACCGCAGATGCGCTGCACAATGTGAGCAGCATCTTCAGGCGTGCGATCCTTTACCACGAGCTCCATACCGCGGAAGCAGCCGCCGGAAACCCAAGCATCGGAAACAACACCGTTTTCAACCTCCATCTCTACGCGGAGATGACCCTCAATACGGGTTACGGGATCGATTACGGAACGTGCCATAGGTTACTTGCCTCCCTTCAGAACTTCTTCGTCGTACTGGCCAATGGACTCGCTGGGATGCTTCTTATCCCACTCGCGGATAGGCTCGAAGTCTGCACCACCGTCGGTGCGGCCCATCTTCTTCATGCCAAAGCCATGGATAACGAGTGCGGCAGCCACAACGCCGGTGAGCGTCCAAGCAATTGCCTCAGGCTGAACAACCAGGCCACCGATGCGCAGATCGCGGAAGCGTGCGCGGAAGGGCGTGTTGGTTTCAACCCAGTTCTCACCAGGATCATTGGGGTTAGCCGTGCAGCAGCCGATGCAAGGGCCGCCCGAAGCAACGCACCAAGAACGACGATGGTTCCAACGAACAACACCGCAGTTGGCCTTGGTCTGAGGACCACGGCAGCCCATGGGATACAGGCAGTAACCCTTGGCTTCTTCTTCGGTGCCGAATGCGTAGACGAATTCGCCATTCTCGAAGTGACCGCGACGCTCGCAGTTGTCATGAATGGTCTGGTTGAAGATGACCTTAGGCTTGTTGTCGGCGGTGAGCTCAGGGAGCTTGCCAACAAGGATTGCGTCTACGAGAACAGCCTCGAGCCATTCAGGGTTAGCAGGGCAACCGGGGATGTTGATAACCGGGGTATCGATACCCTGCTTCTTCAGGTACTGCTGAACACCCAGCGCACCAGCGGAGTTGGGGTTTGCACCCATCCAGCCACCGTTTACTGCACAAGAACCAAGAGCAACAACCGCATTTGCGTTCTCTGCAGCATGGACCAAGTGGTCGGTACCGGGCTCATTGGCAACACGCAGCGCCTCGCCGTTCCAACCTTCCAGAACTGCACCTTCGTAAATGAGGATGTAGTTTCCGGCCTCGATCGTCTGTGCCTTTGCTTCTTCCATGGACCAACCTGCAGCAGCGGAAAGGGTCTCACAATAGTTAAGGGAAACCATTTCCAACACTACGGTTGCGGGATCAGGGGCATCTACCTGTGCGAACGACTCCGTACAACCAGTGCAAGAAGCGCCCTCGATCCAGATTGCGGGATACAGGCCGCCAGATTCTGCGCCGATAACGGAATCCTCGATCGCGCGAGCGACGCGAGGTGCTGCCAGCTCAGACAAGCCTGCAGCTACGGCAAGAGAGCCACAGAGCTTCATGAAGCTACGACGAGAAACACCACGTGCCTCGAGCTTGCTCAGAAACTCCGGACTAATAGCCTCTGTTACCATGTGCACACCTCCTTAAGGGTGTCTTTGTCCTACAAAACTTCTGAAGCATATTCTCGTTGATTTGCTCCTAAAAAAGACTGGTTAATTGCCGAATATCGAGTAATTCCCGCCAATGGTCAGAAAATGTTACTGCCTTATTTTCGGGTAACACATTATTTCTCCATTTTTTGCAATAAAAAATGATTCCTTGGCTGTTTTAGGTCATATCGAATAATTTGACCGTTCTATTCTTCAAAAATAGCGAGTTTAAACTGAATTTTTGCTTGGCAATTACTGGAGGCTCTTCAAAAAATGGACATATTTCATCGTTCGTCCTATCCATCTTTTGAATAGGTAGTTTATCTTTGCTACCCAAAATTAATTTTTTATCCATCAGAATTTTGGAGAGAATCCCGTCCTATAGCCACGCTGGTGCATCTTCTTTCGGTACTGGAGGTTTTTTGGGGAACAATGCCTTGCTTTTGCGCAGGCAACATGTTTGCCTGCGACTGGACTGAGGCGAAGATCCGGCATTTTCCTAGCGGCATCAACGGGCAATCGAGCCCATCAACGGCATCAATGTTCCACGCTGATCGCGAGAGCAACACCGCCCTGTTAAGACGGCATTAAATCCAAGGGCCAGATGCATATGCATCACAGCGTTTTCTAAATAAAGCGTTATCATAGGCAAATTATCGCTATCCCAGAAAGGACGCTCTATGAGCAACGCAACCATCGCCTACCTCGGACCGCAAGGGACCTACTCCGATGAGGCTGCTCGTCTTTTTGCAAAAAAGATGGGCTGCGAAAACCCCGAATTCGTGGAGTGCCCTTCTTTTAATGAGGTTCACGAAGCGGTTGATCGCGGTCGTTGCGAATTCGGAGTTATGCCGATCGAAAACTCACTTGAAGGCGTGGTTACCGCCACGCTCGACACCTTGGCTTTCAAGGGTGGCGTGAGCATCATGGGTTCAACCGTACTCAACATCCACCACTGCCTTATGGTGAACCCGGAATCCTCCCTCGATAAAGTAACCACTATCGCCAGCCACCCGCAAGCTTTGGCACAATGCCGTCGCTGGCTCGATGCCCACTTCCCCTCCGTGCCGCGTTTGGCCGTTTCGTCCACTGCGGAGGGTGCGCGCAAAGCAGCTCAGGACAAAACGGTGGCGGGAATTTCCAGCAAATTTGCAGGACAGCTGTTCGACTGCACCATCGCCGAAGAAGGCATCGAAGATCACTACGGCAACCAGACGCGCTTTGTGCTCATTGCCCGCCAAGGCCACGAACCAGTGCTCGAGAGCGACAACATGAAAACCACGCTGGCGCTTTCGTTGAACGCCGATAAGCCCGGCTCCCTGTTGATGATCCTCTCCGAGCTGAACTACGCCAATGTAAACTTGACCATGATTCAGAGCCGTCCCACCAAACAGGGACTGGGAGATTACCTCTTCTTCATCGATATCGAAGGCACGCCGGCCAATCCCGCCATCAAAACCGCGCTCGATTGCCTCCGCCTTAAGCTCCGCGAGGTTAAAGTGCTTGGATCCTATCCCGCTGAGTAAAATCCATCCCATTGCAAGCAAAGCCAAGATGCTTCCTGCTTCGAGCCCCTGGCGATATCCGGTGCTTCAGCAAACCCTAATCGACAAGGTATCGAGCGTTATCGCCTTCGCCTTCCTGAGAGAAAAATCCCTCGGTAACCAAATCATTCACAATCGAACGGACTATATCTTCTTCGGGCGCCTCCCTACCCTGCTTCTTTTCGAAGTCGGAAAGAGCGGCAACGAGCTCACGGAAGCTTGCTTCGCGTCGAGCAAGAACGAAACGAACCAGCTCAGCCCGCTTCTGTCGCCGTGACCCCTCAAATTTCGATTGCTTCGTATGGTGCTTTGACCGGCGAGAGGGGTTGGGCATCGTTGATTTCAGATAGTTGCCATAATCGAGCAGGGCGTAATACCAACCGCGAGGGTCTTCCGCAGAACACGTACGCCGTACCAAAGGCTCTAGTTCTTTGTCGGAAACCTTTTCGCGCCCCGGAAACAACTCATGGATGAACACCGTGCGTACGTTTGTCTCCAAGTACATAGAGGGCTTCTGGTAGGCGAACGCCATGATGCCTCCTGCCGTAGCCTTTCCGATGCCAGGAAGGGCTAGCAACTCTTCCGACGACTCGGGAAGAAGCCCGCCGAATTCACGTGAACATATTTCTGCCGTACGTTTCAATGCCAACGCACGACGGTTGTATCCCAGCCCTTGCCACATTTCCAGAACAAGTGACGTTTCAGCACTCGCCAATGCATCCAACGTCGGAAATAATGCCATAAAACGCTGCCAGTACTTTTCGACACGTGCGACCTGGGTTTGCTGAAGCATGATCTCGGAAACCATAACAGCATAGGGGTCGTCTACATTGCGCCAAGGCAAATCGCGATATAGGCGCGCACCTTCGTTCCATACTTTAACGACAAGGGCCTGCTCTTCGGGGCTCAACTCGTCAGAACAGGTTGAAGAAACTTGAGAAGCCATGCTATTCGGCAACCGGCGAATTTTCGCATGAAGCAAATGCCGCCTGAATAGCGGGATGGCTTGCACCCTGGGTAAAAAGCCCCTCCAAAGTAACGGAAGCAAAAAGGTGACTTATCAGCGCATTTGACGCACACCACAAGGCATTGAACGAGCAGCAATCCTTATGGACGCAAGGGTAATCGGCGCATGCGCAATCAGCTATGCTTATGCCGCCATTTACCCCCTCCAGAACATCAAGCACAGTGGTTTTTGAGGGGTCACACGCCAGGGCAAGACCGCCTTTCACGCCACGAATGGTTTTCAGCAGGCCTGCCTTCACCAATTCGTGTTGAATGCTACGAGCAAAAGAATAGGGAATGCTCTCCTGTTCAGCCACCTCCGCGATGGAGATATACGTGTCGCCGCTACGATAAGCGGCGCGAATGATGCGACAAGCATAGTCGCAACGACGCGTAATGCTCATTAGCCGCTAACCCTCCAGCAGATCATCAAAATTGGAAGTATTCCGGCGCAGCTCTTCAACTGCCATATCCTCCATGCGGCGATACTCGGCAGAATCTAATGGCTGAAAGTTGGCCAAACGCGAAACCATCGCACCGGTCTCGACTGCGCAGAAGCGGTTTTCGACAATGCTCTTCCGGTAAGCTTCTTCAACCGCCTCACTCGCAATGGCAAGGATCTCAAAACGGGAAAGACCACGAGAGAGCTCTACCATGCGGGTGGCATCCAAACCACGAGTAGAAGGATGTTGCGCCTGAACTTCTCGCCAAATCTCATTGCGCTCACGTGCGCTAGGAAGGTCGATATCGATGATCCGATACTGGGACCCAATGAGCTCCCAGAAAAACGGATCAATATCACTTGGCTCAGATGCGGAAATGAGAACCGTTGCCTCGGGGCTTTCAAGAGCAGTCTGGATAAGTGCTAATGCTTCGCGGGCGCCACGGGACAGCTGCATCTGAAGAAGGCCCTGCACGGGGTTCTCGGCAAGCTGGGGATCGAAGTCGGGGAGATCCCACAAATCAAAATCTTCGAGGATAACCACGGTCGGCGACTCAAAGCCAGCGCGCGGCACACCAGAGATGCGTGATTTGAAATCGGCCGACGCCATTACGCACAACACCGCTTGACCTTGCGCATTCTGATCAAGGCGCATGCGTATTGCAGGCATATTCAATTCGCCAGCTGTAGCAACCATGAAGTAGTTGGAATCTTCTCGAGCAGGGCAGCGGAACAGCAAGGTGCCCAGTCGGGGAATGCCAGGCAAGCCGTGACGAGCATTGAGCATAGCGACAAAGCGGGCAAACTCAGGATCACGCGAGCGGCCGACGCCCAGTTCTCCCATAGTTTCGACAGCATTGCCAAAACCAACCAGCGATCGATAGTCGAAACGCTGCTCGGGCACTGCAGGCTCAGCTTTCGCCTCGGAAGCCTGGCCGAAAATGAGCGAAGTGAGGTCCTTCACCGCCTGCTCGCGATTGGCGTCCGCCGAAGACTGATTGGCTTCCGCTGAGCCCGAAGCGTTCTGAGCAGAGCCTGCAGCAGTTTGGGCAGCTTCAGCAGGAGCCGAAGCTGATGCCGCAGCAGGAGCGCTTTCCTCAAAGCGGCACAGCATATCAGGTGCGGCTTCCATGAGATCCTGATTTACCATGTCGGCCATGCCTTCAATGGCGTCACGGTCGAAGCCGTATTCTTCGAGCTTATCGAAAGCCAAGCGCTGAAGTTCATCGGCGTGCCGAGAAACCTCATTGCTGTCCCAATAAGGCTCGAGTTTTTCAAAGATATATTCAGCAAGGGAACGTTGTTTGGTTTTGATGGCTAAATCCCATGCCTTGCTCATGCCTTCAAGCACTTCTTCGCCCGGCATGATGCTTTCGCGCAATGCGCGCTCGTAAGCAGCAAGATATAGATGGATACCGAGAACGCTGTCCCCTTCCGCAACCGCGGAAGCGGCACGCTTAAGGTATGCCTGAGAAGAATTGGAGCGACTGTCCTGAAAAGGAACTTGGCCGCTTGCGGTATCTTCACTCATCCTGGTGCACCTCCTTGGCAGGTAACAATAGTTGCAAGCGCGCTGGGCCAGCCGAAGGGAGCGCGCTGATATGAGAGTTCGTTAATCGCACTTAATTGTATGCCGCCCCAATTCGGGCGGCTCGAACAAACCCATTATCCGTCAAATTCCCATAGGGTGAACGGCGAACCAGGCTCTGCTACAAAGCGCTAAGCCAACATTGCCGCAGCGCAATACCCGCCGGAACCGCACGAACAACATACAGGGCTCTTAATCGATTCGGCACATATAAAAACAGGCTAGCGCCAGTTCAAAATCGGCCATTCCCGATTGCGCGCAGTGCGGCGCAGGGGCCTATCGGGAGTAACCGCAAAAGGATGCTCAGCTGCAGCGAGCAGGGTTCGATCGGAATGATGGTCCCCATAAGCATGGGTTAGGACCCAGTTCCCTTTCCCGAATCGGGCATTGGCCTCACGGGTAAGAACCTCGAGTTTTTGGCTTCCTTCCACCGGCAAGCCTTCCACTTCTCGCGTATAGCGGCCATTGGAATCGATTTTCATTCGTGTGGAAAACGCCTGAGTATAACCATGTTGCGTCATTGCCTGCTGGATAAGGGGTTCAAACGTTGCCGTTACCGCCCACACCTCACGACCCGCAGCACGATGCTCCTCAATAACTTCGTCAGCCTGAGCACGGAAGAGTTTTTCCAGGTGGCTATCGTAAAAGTCACGCAAGTATTCGTCGACTTCTTCCTTTTTCTTGCCCTCAAAGGCAGAGAACACTGCACCACGAACCCAGCTTTCATTTTGCGGCAGACGGAGCTTGTAGGCAGCAGCCCAGCAAAGAATGCGCAGAAGCGTGCCCTTGCCCAAGAGACCCTTTCGAACCAGATGGCTCACCAAAATGACTGGCGAATTACCGGATATGCAGGTACCGTCGAAGTCGAACGCGGCAATTTCAACCGGCTTCGTCTGACGAGAATCGCCCATCGCGTCTCCATCCTTCTGGTATCGATTGCGCCATTTGTCATACGCAACATAAAGTCGAACTTGCTTACTATACACCATGCAAGAACCGACAAGAAACGCGATAGCGCGGGGATTGAGGCTTCAGCAAAGACACACTTTTAGACCACTCGAAAGCCAGCTCCTGGAAGCCCCGAAAAGCAAAAAGGCTTGCCTTGCGGCAAGCCTTACATGCAAAGTGGCGGGATGTACGGGACTCGAACCCGCGACCTCCGACGTGACAGGCCGGCGCTCTAACCAACTGAGCTAACACCCCATGTCTTAAGCGACTTGCGATAGTTTACTAGCAATCAAAACCGAGCACAAGACCCTATTTGAAATTATTTTCAACACATCCAATCGACTACCTAAAGACTGCAAACCCCTTTCCGTTGATTCGATAATCCTGCCCATAGTTCCCACGGACGCAACCGCTACAAAACGCAGCAGCAATGCCAAGCTGCCGCTTTCTTTTATTCCTTTTCGCGGTATTCGCCCTGCTGTCGTCGTAGCCCCTACGCCTTTTCAAACATTTACCCTCGTTGCCGTTACTCACCTTGCGCGTTTTCCAACAAATGTGCCCCGTTGCAGTGATCCGCCCATCGCGAAAACAAAAATCTCGACTTTTTTGCAACTTTTTTGCGATTGGCAACTCCCCTCCACCCTCGCAACGCGGCAATAAGCCTCTACACAGCCATTTTCGCCGCGTTTTTGGGCAGCAATCCGCGATTGGGGAGATTGCAACAATCCCTAATCGCAAAAAAGTTGCAACCAAGGCAGAATTTTTGTTTCTGAGCTCCCGAGGCGACTTCAGGATGGCGCTGTGAGCAAGGTTTGCCCAGCAGTGCTTCGAGCAGCATTGGGAATGCGCTATAAATGGGTAATTTGTAGCGGCGCTATGAGCGGCGCATGGATGCGATGGACCAGGCTCAACACTGCAAAACGATGTCCAAAACAGTCCTATGGGGGGGTTATAGAAACAAAGGGTTATAGGACAAAGTGCATCTGGCTAATCGATGGCATATGAGCCCAAATTAGTGCGAAACCCCTTTTGACTACAGACCAATTGCGCAGAGGGACATCACAAAACACAGAGATGGGATTCAAACCGAAGAAACAAAAAGGCCCGCCATTGGCGAACCTTTAATACGTAAGCTGGCGGGATGTACGGGACTCGAACCCGCGACCTCCGACGTGACAGGCCGGCGCTCTAACCAACTGAGCTAACACCCCATGTGCGACAGCGATAGATAGTATACAGGAACGGAATCATCGCGCAAGAACCTTTTTAAAAAAGTTTTCCCAAATTAGGAAACGGATCATTCCACGTGCACTTATGCCGTTCAGCAAAAAGATAGCCCCCCCCGCAATGCTCCACACGAAATAGTCAGTGTGAACTGGGAGCCGGCCAACAGAGAAACAGTGTTACAGGCGTTTGCCCTTGTTCCTATGACCTGGCTTTAAGGATTTCCATGCAACTTTAGCTGCCGACTTGGCAACGGGCGCAGCGGCATCCAGGGCAACCACGGCTGCCTTCTTCGCCTTTGGCGCCACGGCGGCAACAACCGTTTTCACCGCATGCTTGGCGGCAACGGTTTCCGCAGCTTCCGCTGCCACGGAAGTGGTTTTTCCCACCAGAGCAGCCAAGCCGGCAATATCGCCACCGCCCTCAAAATACTCGATTGCCGCATGGCCAATAGCTTGGGTGCCCACATAGCCCATGGTTCCCTTTACCGCCCAGCCAAGCGCCGGGATGGCACCTGTAAGCTGACGGGAAACCCCACGGAATACAAAGCCTCCAGCAATAACGCCAGCAATCTCCTTCACCCTATCGGCACTCAGGGGATGTCCATAGGCAGCTGCGATCTGCAATACCATCTTTGCCTGGTTCGCGGTCATGATGGGCATATCGGCGCCAGGAACAAAGACAACAACCCCAACACCAGCATTCTGCAGCGAAGTGGTGCGAATCGATTCATATGCCAAAGGACGACGCACAAACGGATAGGCTATAGAAAAGGCCAGACGCTTTTCTGAATCGGCGCGGACAATCCATGTGCCGATTCCATCTGCAAGCGTTCCGCGAAGCTCATCGCTTAGCACTTCGCCTTCGCCAAGCGAAATCAGATCTTCGTCTGGAATAGCATAGCCAGCCGCCACCGCAGCCTCATGAACCGCTTCTGCATTTTCGGCAACAACCAAAACAGGCGTTCCCTGCTCGCGGAACCCCGCTGCGATCTTCCCAACATCAGGATTCGAGCCTGCAGCAATAACCGCAATGTCGCTTGCAACGTGCGCATCGGGTGTTTGGGTAGGGAAATAGCTCACCATAACACGGGAGTTTGCAGATTCGCTATTAAAGCCCGATCGAACGAACACCTGAAACTCCGGCGTTGCCGACTCGTCGATAAGGATATTTGCAGAAACCGAGACAGAGCATGCTTTATCGATATCGATCGCCGCCGTCAACAAAGCGGGAATATCAATTGGTAGTTTCATGCGATCCCCTTTCGCGTTAGCGTCCGCTATGAACCCAAACAGAGTTTATCAAACCCAGCATCACGAAGTTCACAACCATAAACGATGATCCGTAACTGATAAACGGCAACGGAATACCCGTAATAGGCATAAGGCCACAATCCATGCCGATATTCTCTAGTATCTGAAAGAGCCACATGCCCACAACACAGATAACGATAATGGTACCGAAGAGATCGCTGGCACCACGTGCAACGTGTACTGAGGTGACGATCAAGCCGATATAGAATGCGAGCAAAACGAGCGCGCCCACAAAACCAAACTCTTCCGCCAAGATGCAGAAAACGAAGTCGGTTGGTGCCTCGGGCAAAAAGCCCATGGACGATTGAGTTGCCTGCATGAAGCCCTTGCCCAGCAGCCCGCCGCTGCCAATAGCAATCTTTGCTTGCTGCGAATTATAGCCATCGCCCGAAGTGTCATACGTAGAGTCCGAGAACACCATCAAACGTGACTTTTGGTAGTCCTTTAAAAGTACATCGTGACCAGCGATTTGGTCGACAATGGGGTCGATAATCAAGATTGCGGCGCATAAGAGAATAATGGTAAGACCCGTGCCCACCATGAAACGCCAATCGGCACCACCGATAATCAGCGCGAAGGCAGCAATAACCAAGTACACCAAGCCGGTGCCAAGGTCGGGCTGAGTCATTACGCAAACGAAAGGCACCGCCATGATGCCAAGTGCCTTCAGGTACTCACGCAAATCGGTAAGACGACCGCCGTAACGCGCCATAACCGAAGCGGCCAACAGCACCATGGTGATCTTCGCAAATTCACCCGGCTGAATCTGAGTGCCGATGTTGATCCAAGAGCGACCGCCATTAACTTCCACGCCAATGCCGGGCAAATGAGGCGAGAGGAGCAAAACGACATTGATGATCAGGAACAACGTGGTATAGCCAGAAAGGGCGTGATAATCCATGCGTGTGATGAGCACAAACAGGACCATACCCACCGCAACGCCTGAGAGCTGACGAGCGAAGCTATAGTCGGCATCGGCAGATGTAGCCGAGAACTGAACGATAAGGCCATATCCAACCAGCAAAAGGGCGAACAGATAGAACGAAGGGTTCACATACTTGAACCTGCGAGGACGCGTAGCGCGAGCCACAGCGGGATCCTGCATGCGCAAAGAGCTGATCTCGTTAATTTGAGCCACCAACGCTCACCTCCGTTGCCGCAATAGTGCTCATATCTTCTTCCAAGGTGCCCGCTGCAGACTGAATTGCGGCATCCATGATTTGACCCGCCAAAGGCGCAGCAACAGAACCGCCCGAGCCGCCTTCCTCGACGCACACGCACATTGCAAACTGCGGATTGTCATAAGGGGCGTAGCAGGAGAACCATGCCATATCTTCTTTGCCGGCAACCTCGGCAGTACCAGTCTTTGCCGCTGCAGACCAAGAGTACTTATTGAACTCGGTTGAAACGGTTTCGTTTTCCGTAGCCACACCATGCAAAGCATCGCGCACGATTTTAAGATTTGCTTCTGTTACCTGCGGCGCCGTGTCTTCCACCGTGTCATAGGAGAGCACCGTATCGCCCAGTGAATTGCGCGCTTCCTTCAGCAGATGCGGACGCAAGAGCTTTCCCGTTGCAACCGCGCCATAAGCACGAACCACCTGAATGGGAGTAACCAAGACATAGCCCTGGCCGATAACCATGTTCGACATATCGCCGGGCAGCCACTGGGCTTCTTCGGGGACGTCTTTGAAATATTCCTTTTTCCATGCAGGCGTGGGAATACGACCCTCCGCTTCACCGGAAAGGTCGATCTTTGTAGCAGCCGAATAGCCAAATTCCTTAACGAAATCTTGCATGGCCTCATCACCGATGGAGGCACGGGCATCGTAGAAGCTCTTTGCGATTTCATAGAACACAACGTCGCAGGAAACGACGATGCCCTCACGCAGGCCCAGCAACCCATGACCTGACTTTTGCCAGCACTTCTGCGGGAAGCTGTCGCCAAAACCCGTCCAGGTGCCCTGACAGTCCCAGACGCGAGATGTATCAGCAAATCCATAGGTTAAACCAGCCAGGCTGGTAAATGCCTTGAAGCACGATGCCGCAGGGTACGTACCTGCGATAACGCGATTCATCAACGGATAATGAGACTCCTCGGTTTGGTAAGCGTCCCACATGTCCTGGGAAATACCGCCGATAAAATGCTCAGGTGCATAGGTTGGATAGTTCGAAAGCGCCACAATGCCGCCCGTATTAACATCCATTACAACACATGATGCCGCAGTACCGGTTCCGTGACGCACCGCATCCTGAAGCACGCGATCTGCCACATGTTGAACCTTGGCATCGATGGTCAGGTACACATCGTTGCCCTTGCTCGGGGCGGTTTCCCCTACCACCTGCTGAACCACACCAGCTGCGTTTGTCACCAAAACACGTTGACCATGGTCGCCGGCAAGCAGCGAATCGTAAGTTTGCTCGATGCCGCTTTTGCCTACAGCATCACCAGACTGGATATCACGGCCCTCGGCAGCGTTCTTCAAGTCATCTTCGGAAGCGGTGCCCGTATAACCCAAGGCATGCGCCGCCATCGCCCCATAGGGATAGGTTCGCGTGGTTCGAATCTGCGTGCTGACACCGGGAAAGGCATCGCGATGTTCAGAAATATACGCGATATCGCGCAGCTTCACATCGCTTGCCACCACTCGTTGGCTCTGGGCACCCGAAGAAGAATCGAGAATACGAGAACGCACCACTTCGTAGGGAATTCCCAGAAGGGAAGAAAGGCGCAAGATCACATCGGAGTTCTTTGCAACATCCGCATCGGCAAGAACAGTTTGCACCTGGCGGTTTGCAACCATGGCAATACCATTTGCATCGTAGATAACGCCACGAGGAGCCGGCGTATTTACCGTAGTGTAGAGGTTTGCATCTGCCTCTTCGCTATAGCTGGCAGCCTCGATGATCTGCAAACCAAACAGCTTAGCGGTAAGCGCACCGAAAATGCCCAATGCTATGACGCCAACCGCAGTGAAGCGATTGCGCAAGCCCTCGCCCGCAGCAACACCGCCGCCCATAGAAGGGCCGCTCGGCGCAGCGCTATGCGTGGTCTTTGGCGTTTCTGCAGCAATACCAACCGACGTTACCGAGCGTACTCGCATACGGTCGGCAGCCCTCGAGTGAGCAGAATTGGCGCGCACGCGGAACACAACCGCAAGGATAACGCCCAATACAACAAGAGCGGCAAAAGTAGTGAGAATAGCGGAAAGCACGTGTTCCCCCTACCCTTAGCGGAATCGACCCGAGGTAGGAACCTGCCACGCTTCATTAGAAGCTTGAGCAAACGGCAAGCGACGCATGACGACAAAGAGCAACGCCGCGATCAATGAGTTCAGGATTGTGGCAGGAATCACGCGCTGAGCAAAGATATCAAGGATGGACCCCTGATAGCCGAGTACTAAAAGGACAACGGCAAACAGCAGCTCAAACACCAAAAGCGTTGCAGCAAGGGCAATAAGCGGCATAGCCAAAGAGGTATCGTCCAACACCTCGAACACACGCGAGAGGCAGAACACTGCAATAAGCAAAAGCAACGGCGTAAGGCCTACTGGTGTATGCGTAAGGAGGTCGGCAATAAGGCCAAGCACAAACGCATAAACGTACGTGGTATCGGGTCGACGCATGATGGAGAGCACCAGAACGAACGAAACAATAAAACTTGGCACCGTAGAGAACACCGTAAGAATCGGTGCGAATACGACCTGAATTACTACGATGACAACAGAAAAGATAAGAGGAAGCATCCAATCACGCATGGGCGTTATTCACCATCCTCGGAAGAAGAGTTAGAAGAAGAATTCTTCTTGGAGTCGGAGCTAGAAGAGTCGCCCGACTTCGAAGAGCTGTCGGAGCTTGAGCTGGCATTCGCATCGCTGGTTGAGTTTTTGCTCAAAAGGGCATCGGGTCCAACCGCTTGAACTACAGCGTTGGCGGCATTGGTGTCGCTAGAAGCGGCACCATCATTGCTCATGCCCAAAACAACCAGCACTTCACTGATGTTGCTAAACGATGAGTTAGGCGAAATAACAATGGTGCGCGTTGCGTCGCCCTGTCGCTGCTCAACCTTGGAAACCACGCCCACGACCAATCCGCGGAAGTAGCCTCCGCCAAGACCTGTGGTTATAACCGCTTCGCCTTCTTTCACCTCGGTGCTCTCATCAACGCCCTGAAGGTACAGCACGCCTTCCACCGATCCAGAAAGAATACCCTCGGCACGAGAGTTTTGAAGCATCACAGCAACGCCACTTTGAGCATCGTTGAGCAATCGCACTTCAGATGTATAGGTTGAGCAGGAAACCACCTGGCCAACCACTCCCGTAGATCCCATAACGGGCAATCCCGGCTTCACGCCAGATGCAGTGCCAACATCGATGGTGATAATGCGATTGTAGGAATCGGAGGAATAGCCCGTCACGTGGGCAGCAACCGAAGAGAATCCATACACGTCATGAATGCCGATAAGCGCCTCAAGGCGCGAAGCCTCCTGACGATACTCTTCAAGCTCGACCACCATTTGGGAAAGCTGTGCGTTGCTTTCCTTCAACTGGCTCATGGTTTGACCATCGGCCGTAAGGTCTTCCAACGAAGCTGAAGCAGAGGCAGCAAGCGAACCTGCGGCAGTCCCTGCAGAAGACAGGGGCGAAGAAACCGCTGATGTAGTATTTTGCAATGAATGCAGAGCGCCTTCGTCTCCCTCGCGGGAATAGACGACGACAAGGACGAGAGAGACCACCAACAAGATGATCAGCAACCCCGTCCCTCCAAGTTGGCCGCCGAATGGGATCTTTTTTTCGTTCAAATTCAGGGCCATATCGTAAAAGGATCTCCTATTTCGATCTCATAAGAATCTGCTTGAGTGCCGTGGGAGTTTCAAGAACCTTCAAGCAACCCGAAACAACATTGGTGAGCGCCGTTTCACTGGTCCAAACCGGAATCTCAAGCTGCTGCGAAAGATAGCGATCCAAGCCAGCGAGCAAACCGCCGCCGCCCGTGAGCAGAATACCGTTGGAAATGATGTCAGAGGCCAAGTCGGGGTTGGTCTTCTTGAACGTTTCCTTGATATGCACAACCATTTCGTCGATAGGAGCCTGCAGCGCATCACGCACATCTTCCGACTGAATGGTAACTTCCTTGGGCTGTTCGGTAAGCACGTCCTGACCAGAGATGATCATGTCGCGTTCGCGACCGTCTTCAAAGGGCAGAATGGATCCAATCTTAATCTTGATGACCTCTGCTGTGCGTTCACCGATCTTGATTCCAAGAAGATCACGCAAATGAACCGCAATAGCTTCATCAAGACGATTGCCAGCAAGACGCAGAGAAGAAGAAGTTACGATACCGCCCAAAGAAATGACGGCAACTTCAGTGGTGCCGCCGCCGATGTCAACAACCATCGAGCCAGTAGGCTCGGTTACGGGCAGGTCGGCGCCCATGGCAGCAGCCATAGGCTCTTCGATGAGGTATGCCTGGCGAGCGCCCGCCTGAATGGTGGCCTCGAAAACAGCGCGCTTCTCTACAGAAGTGGCACCACAAGGAATGCATACCACGATACGCGGCTTTGGCTGCCAAGGATAACGACGCGGAGCTGCTTTGTTAATAAACGCGGAGATCATGGCCTCCGTCACGTCATAGTCTGCGATAACGCCATCGTGCAGAGGATGCTCTGCAGAAAAAGTGTCTGGCGTATGGTTGATCATGTTCTTTGCTTCATGACCAACAGCAAGAACGCGGTGGGTGCTGCGCTCGATGGCAACAACAGAAGGCTCGTTGATAACGATACCCTGCCCCGTGATGGCTACGAGTGTATTGGCGGTGCCAAGGTCGATAGCCATGTCGTACGAAGACGACGAGGTGGCGTTCTGTATGAAATCAAGGAAAGACATTAATCGTCCTTAAACAGTATTGTGCAATCGTAAGAACAGATTCTATCACACAGCATAAATACACGTGCAGAAACCGTGAAGGAGGGAAAACAGGGACAGGTACCAGATTCCCACTTGAAGTGGGAATCTGGTACCTGTCCCTGTTTTCCCATCAAACGAGCCCCTGATAAGTGCAGCCGCCGGAAAGCCGCCATCAAGCGCACCTCTTGCGCCAAGGCTGTTCAGACCGACAGCTGCATCATCAAGGGCTCGCGTAGCGTAATTGCGCCCAAAACAAATGTTGCGCCGTTCCATGAACGACGCAACCAAAAAAGCTTAGAAGAAGATGGAGATCTCGCGCTCGGCAGAAGCAACGGAGTCGGAGCCGTGGATTACGTTTTCGTCCATGATCAGGCCGAAGTCGCCACGGATGGTGCCAGGAGCTGCCTCTGCAGGGTTGGTAGCGCCCATGAGGGAGCGGCACTTGGCAACAGCGCCTTCACCGGAAACAACCATCTTAACAACAGGGCCGGAGGTGATGTAGGAAATCAGGCCATCATAGAAAGGCTTACCCTCGTGCTCCTGGTAGTTAGCAGCAGCCTGCTCGGGGGTAACCATACCCATTTCCATGCGCTCGATCTTCAGACCAGCACGCTCGAAGCGGTTTACGATTTCGCCGATATGACCGTTGCGAACACCGTCGGGCTTGATCATGCTGTAGGTCTTTTCAATTGCCATGTTGGTTCCTTTCAAATGAACGTTTCGTTCTTACTGACGATATGAAACGGGGCGAACCCCGGATCGAATAGGGTTAAGACTGGCTGGTGAAGGAAAGTGACACGCTGGAAACCTTCCAGCCCAGGCCATCGCGTACCATGGAGATCTGGTACGGCACTTCGCCACCCTGCGAAGTGGTTGCAGTTGCGTACACCTCAGCGGTGCCAAGATTGTTGGTGGTACCGTTGATGGTAACCTGGCCACCCTGGGCAACCGTATCGGCGATACGGGCTTTTTTGCTTTCGTCAACGCTAGCGGCATACACATCTGCATTTTGAGGATCGGCAAACAGTGCATTTACTTGATCCTGCTGGGAGGGCATACCGTAACCTTGCGTATATGCGAAAGCACCACCGCCTGCAACGATGATGATGAGGATAAGGATGATGAGGAACGCCTTGAGGCCACGATGACGGCGCTTCTTCTTAAGAGGCTGGCCCCAATCCTGGAAATCCTGCTCGGCTTCCTGGAAATATTGGCTACCCGCCTGCTCGGCTGCAGCAATTTCGCGCATAATGCTGGTTTCAGACAGCTGCATGGTGCCCATTTCGGAAGGGTCGAGACGAGACGATCCGATAGGAACGCCATCACCCTGAACATCCAAACCGGAAAGATCGTTATGGGTACTGGTAGAAGCTAATTCTTCTGGCGTAACGGCTTCGACTTCCCCCGTGTTGCCAGCGGCAACAGCAGCAACAGCGCGCTGGTAGTCAACATTTGCAGCATCGTTGAACACATAGGTTTTGTCGGCCAAGGCTGACTCGAATGCGCGAACCGCCTTTTCCATCTTGCCATCAGCAACATAGGCCTGGCCCATGTTGGCGAAGATCTTGTTACGGGTTTCGGGCTTCATATCGAACTGAAGGGCACTTTCGTAGGATGCGATAGCGTCCATCGGGCGATCAAGAGCCATGAAGCAAACGCCCAGGTTCAGCAATGCCTTCGTGGGATCGGGGTTCGATTCGTCTAAGGCTGCCGCACGGAAAGCGGCGCCCGCCTCGGCAGATTTACCCAGCTTGAGCAAGGAGTTGCCCAAGGCTACATATGCTTTATAGGGAGTAGCATAACGGGAATCTTCCGTAACCGCCTTGAAGTTGGTAATAGCGTCTTCGAAATCGCCCTGAGAAGCATATACCATGCCCAAGTTGTAGCTTACCGAGCCAGAGGCATCGTAAGAGGTATCCACCAAAGCCTGGGAATACGCATGGATAGCCTCGTTCGGGTCTTTGAGCTTCACCAGGCAGTTGCCGATCTGGTGATACAGCAAGCCAACTTCGCCGGGGGCCTTTTCGACAGAGGTGTCCTCAAGGCATTCGGTGAACTTTGCAAGCGCTACGTCAAATTGCTTCGAAACGTACGCGCTGCGCGCTTGCTGAAAAGTCTCATTGTTCATGTATCGTCGGTTCCTCTCTTGCGTTTCTCGAACTGGCCCCTAAGGACGCAGAAGAAGCAGCCCGAGGCATACTAGCTCGGGCAGTACACGCTGTTAGTTGGCGTTCTCGATTTCGATGGTTTCGATAACGTCACCTACACGGAGCTGACCAACAACGTCAAGACCTTCCACCGTCTGACCGAATACCGTGTAGCCGGAATCCAAGAAAGGCTGAGCACCGAGGCACAGATAGAACTGGGAGCCCGCAGAGTTAGGATCCTGGGAACGAGCCATAGCCAAAGTGCCGTCGAGATGCTTGTTATTGGGGTTGGTGGTGTACTCTTCGTGAATGGTGTAACCCGGACCGCCGGTGCCAAGACGAGCAAAGGGATTGCCCTCCGCTGCCTTTACCTGCTCGGAGTCGAGCTCACGCGTGTTGGGGCAACCGCCCTGGATCACAAAACCGGGAACGTAGCGGTGGAACTTAAGGTTATCGTAGAAGCCCTTCTGAGCGAGTTCCACAAAATTGCCCACATGAATGGGGGCATCGTTACCAGCAAGCTCGACGCGAATGTCGCCCTTGGAGGTTTTGATTACTGCAACCTCATTGCCATTGGGCTGGTATTTAGGTGTGTACAAAGCCATGGTTTCCCCTAACTGCTTCGTGTTTCAAAAAAAATGGTGCCCTCTACAGGATTCGAACCTGCGGCTTTCTGCTCCGGAGGCAGACGCTCTATCCCCTGAGCTAAGAGGGCCCAAGTGCTCATATTATACGTTATGATTTACAACATTCTTATTTCCCCACGAAAACCAAAGGATGAGACCATAATGCGCATCGAGATCACCGGTATGACCTATGGAGCAAACGCAGTTGGACGCGCCGATGACGGTAAAGTGGTGTTCGTCGCCGGCGGCGCACCGGGCGACGTGGTCGAAGTTGAAACAACCCGCGAAACCAAAGGTTTTCGCGAAGGATCTATTATTGAATTCTACGAAAAGGGAGCCGCCCGTGTTGAGGCACCCTGCCCCTTTGCCGCCGTATGCGGCGGATGCCCCTGGATGCACTTGTCTTACGAATCCCAACTACAGTCAAAGCGTGCCAGCGTAGTAAGCCAGCTCTCAAAAATCGGCGGCATACCACGAGATCGTGCCGAAGAACTCGTGGGCGAATGCGTAGGGTCCAAACGCCAGCTGGGCTACCGCAATAAGCTTGAGCTCGCAGGCGGACGCGACGAACGCGGTTTGTTCATGCTCGGCTTCCACGAGCGGGGAGGCAAGCTTGCGGCAGCACCCAAAACCTGCCTTTTGGCAGCAAAGGGAATCGAAAAAGCACCGGGGGCACTGCGCGGAGCCCTCTCTTACCTGCAGGGCCATGACGATCTGGGCATTTTCCGTATCGGCGTGCGACGCAGCGTACGGACCAAGGATACCGAAATCGCGCTCTGGACGAACCCTTCAGCATTTCCCCGAAAAGCCGCAGCGAACACCCTTTCCAGCGCGCTGAAATGCACCAGCATCGTGCGCGTAATCGCCGACCCCGGCAAAGCACGCAAGATCAAAAAAGTTGAAGCACTGTACGGAAAGGGACATTGGAGCGAAGAGCTGGCAGGAAACACCTACCGCATCAGCGCCCCAAGCTTCTTCCAGGTAAACACCGTCCAAGCAGAAAAGATGATCCAGTTGGTGCTCGACGGGCTGGAAGTTGGCTCCTCTTCGGTTGTCGCCGACTTATACTGCGGTGCAGGCACTTTCACGCTGCCACTGGCGCAACGCGCCGACTATGTGTTCGCCGTCGAATCTGCGGCTTCTTCCGTACGCGATCTTCGTCGCAATATGGAAGGGATCGATGGTGAAATCGAAGTTATCGGCGGCGACAGCGCCCGTGAGCTGCCCACCCTGGGACACCTCGATGCCCTTGTGGTAGACCCGCCGCGCACCGGCCTTGCCAAGGGAGTTGCCGAAAGCATCGCCGCATCGAAAGCCGAACGTGTAGCCTACGTCAGCTGTGATCCCGCCACCTGGGCACGAGACATAGCCCGTTTTGCCGAAGCAGGATACGAACTGGTACGGGCAATACCGGTAGACCTGTTCCCTCAGACCTTCCATGTGGAAACGGTAAGCATCCTGAAGCGCAAATAAGCATCAGAACCCACATAGCGAGATGACGCTATGCGGGTTCTTACAGCGCAGGATGCTTCAGCCCATAGGGCGAAGCATCCTGAAGCGTCCTGACGCAAAAGGGCCCGGAACGAATCTTCATTCCGGGCCCAGTATTTGCAAAGAACTCAGTTCAGCAACGCGGACTTTTCGATCCGCAGTTGCAAGCTCTAAAAGCAATTGACACATTGACGCCACAATGCGGAACTTGCGGCGTTATCCCCCCCACGCGATACAAACCGCGTCAAGCAACGCTGCACAATCCGAAAAGCCATGACGCCGTGCGCTTTAGCTGCGCGCTTCCTTCACGTGCCCAACCAGCTTAGCAATACGCTCGCTGTATTCGGGATGCTCGATGCCCGCTTCGGCGATATCGATAATAGGGGCGTCACCCCACAAGGTTTCCAGACGATAGAAATCACGAGATTCGGGCTGGAACACATCCACTACAAACTCGCCGTAATCGAGAAGCTCCCAAGAATGATCGTTAGTCTGCTCGCGGGAAATGGGCTTCACGCCGCCCTCGATACGCACTTTTTCCTCGATGTTGTCGAGGATAGCCTCAACCTGGGGAGTGTTAGCGCCCGTTGCGATAACGAAATAATCGGTGACGTCCACCAAGTCGCCAACTTTAATGACCATGATGTCAGTTGCCTTGCGCTCGTCTGCCGCACGTGCAGCAATAAGCGCGCATTCACGAGAAGATGTTTCTTCCACTTATATTCTCCTTTATTGTTCTTGAGGCTTAGCACCGTTGTAGCAGTTCCAAACCGTGACAGAATCATAACTGATAGGCTTGCCGGCACGAACCAGATAGGACATGCCTTCCTTCAGCACCGCATAGAACAGCTCTTCCAGGCTCATAGTGCCAATCTGCTTATACAGGCGCTTGTATTCGGCTACATCGTGCGTGGGCTCGATTTTGTCAGCCACAAACACGATCATATCAAGTGGCGCCATGTCGGGAGCACCAACCGTATGCCTCTCGATTGCCTGAAACACTTCTTCCCCGAAGCAGGGGAAATCACGCCGCAGCACTGCCGCCGCCGTAGGCCCGTGCAATACCCACGGCATACCGTTTATCACATCGGGACTTACTTTCAGATCGAAATCCGAAATGCGCTGCTGTAACTGAGCAGGAAGAAGCGCTTTGTCCCAATCGTGCAGCAGGCCAGCCATACGGGCGATATGGCCATCATAGCCATAAACACGTGCGAGTTTTCGAGCCGTTTTCGCTACCGATATGCTGTGCACATACCGCGAAGGGTTCACGCGTTGCATAAGCAATCCCTTCATGTGCTTGTATGACTGAGAGCCAAACGGCTTTCCCTCATCAAGGCCTTCAGCGCCAGTAGGCTGGTAGGCAAACTCCGAAAGCTCTTCTCTAGTAGGCTCTGTCACCTGCGCTTTCTTCTTCTTAGCCATGTTCCACTTCCTCGCGATAGAACTCGTGCTCCATCACGTGATCGACTACAACCTGGGGCGTAAGATAACGGATCGACTTTCCCTCCGCCAGGCGACGCCGCAGTTCACTTGATGATATCTCCAGTGCTTCAATGGTAACGAATGAAATGGAGATGCCCTTCGCTGCTTCCACAATCTGCGCGCGCTTTTCATCGGAAAGCTCGTAGCCTGGACGATCAACCCCTACGAATTTTGCAAGGGACCCCATTTCGTCCGAGCCTCGCCACTTTGAAACCGTTGCTATCGCATCGGCTCCCGCCAAAAAATACAACTCAACATTAGGCGGAAAATGGCCACGGAGTGTTCGAAGGGTGTCGATGGTGTAGGTATCGCCACCACGCGCAATTTCAATATCGCTTACATCGAAATACGGGTTATCGGCAATGGCGGCACGGCACATGGCCAAACGATCGCTTGCAGGAGCAATTCGTTGCCCACGCTTGAAGACCGGATTCCCCGTGGGAATGAACAAGATAACATCAAGGCCCAAATCTTCTCGCGCTTGTTCGGCACAAGCCAAATGCCCGTTATGGATAGGATCGAAGGTGCCACCCATGATCCCTAAACGACAGGGCTTGCCGTCTTTTCCGAAATCATCGAAGCGTTCGCAGATATACGGCTCTTTGTAGCCCGTTTCCTGCGCACGCATTTTGCGCACGGTCTCGATAACATCGATAGCACTCATGCTACTCCCTTACCTGGCCCGTTCCGTTCACCAGGTATTTCGTGCTGGTAAGCGCCTCTAGCGCAAACGGACCACGCACGTGCAATTTCTGAGTTGAGATACCTATTTCCGCACCAAGGCCAAATTCTCCACCGTCGGTAAAACGAGTTGAGGCGTTGGCATATACAGCAGCAGCATCAACTCCCTGCTGGAAAACCGCAATGGCTTCTTCGTTCGAGGCAACAATGCACTCAGAGTGATTGGTGCCATAGCGATTGATATGGGAAACGGCTTCATCTACCCCGTTTTCAACAACATGGATGCTGATTTCCAGAGCCAAGTACTCACGGCCCCAGTCTTCTTCAGTGGCGTCAACGAAGAATTGCGAAAGTTCAGCGTGGCCTTCGGCAACAGTTGCCTGCACTGCCGCGCGGACCACCTCGTCACCGTGGATCAATACGTTTGCCTGAGCCAAATCGAGCAGCAAGCCAGGAAGGAATTCCCGAGCAATGGAAGCATCAACCAACACCGATTCGCATGCGTTGCATACACCGGTACGCTGAGTCTTTGCGTTCAGGATTATCTTTCGCGCCATGGCAAAATCAGCCGATTCGTGCACATAAACATGGCAGTTGCCGACACCCGTTTCGATTACCGGCACTATCGCGTGTTCCACGCAATGCTGAATAAGGCCGGCGCCACCACGAGGAATAAGCACGTCGACCAAGCCGCGAAGACGCAGCAGGGTGTCGGTCTCCGCGCGGTCGGTTGATTCAATGGCAACTACCGCATCAGCAGGCAAACCGACGCTTTCAATGGCAACGCGCAGAACCTGTGCAATTGCCAGATTCGAGTGAACTGCCATAGAGCCGCCGCGCAGCACGCAGGCGTTGCCCGATTTCACGCAGATGCCCGCAGCATCAGCAGTTACATTGGGGCGTGCCTCGTACACCATAGCCACCACGCCCAACGGCACGGAAACCTTTCGGATAAGCAAACCGTTTTCTAGTGTTCGCTGCTCTAAGATCTTGCCTGCGGGATCGTCGAGCGAAGCAAGGCTTTCAAGAGCAGATGCCATACCCTCGATACGGCCCTCATCCAAGAACAAACGATCAATCAGCGGGTCTTTCGTTCCTGCTTTTCGGGCCTCAGCACAATCGACCGCGTTTTCTGCGCAGATAAGCGCTGCTTCTTTGCGAAGGGCAGCTGCCATTGCAAACAACGCCTTGTTCTTCAGCTCGGTAGAGGCTTTCGCCATAGCAGCGCTGGCAACCTTGGCCCTCTGCGCCGCAACCTGTGCTTCACTCATTCGAACACCACCAATTCATCGCGATGGACTGCGGGCTTATCGCCCAAATTTACGAGCAATTCGTTACCACGAATTTCCTTCTGGGAGCGGCCTCGGGCAAGACTTACTTCAGAAGAGGGTGCGTTTACCCTACCGCGAGCAAACAGGTGCCCCTCTTGATCCTTGATATCGACAATATCCCCACGGAAGAAAGAGCCCTCCACGCTGGTAATGCCCACAGACAAAAGCGACGAGCCGGTATCTACCAAGGCTCGCCTGGCGCCATCGTCTACCACCAAAACGCCCTTGGCAGTGTCGCCGAGGGCAATCCAGAGCTTACGCGGGGAAATATCATGCGCTTTGTTGCGAGCAACGAAGTAGGTGCCCACCGATTCGCCGTGAGCGAGCTGGATTAAGCTACCCTGACGACGCCCATGGCAGATAACCATCGGGATGCCCGCAAGCATAAGCACGCGAGCAGCGCGGATCTTGGTGATCATGCCGCCGCTGCCCACCTTCGATGTAACGCCTCCCGCGGAAGCCATCAGCTCGGGGGTGATGCGCTCAACGAGGGGGATAAGCGTAGCCGTTGGATCGATAGTGGGATTGGCGGTATACAAGCCTTCGATATCGGAGAAGATAACGCACATATCGGCCTGCACCAAGCAAGAGACGAGGGCGGCAAGTGTGTCGTTGTCGCCAAAGCGAATCTGCTCAACCGACACCGTGTCGTTTTCGTTGATGATGGGCACGACATCGAAATCAATCAAGCGCTCCAAGGTGTCACGCGCATGCAGATAGGCATTGCGCTGCGCCGTAGAGTGTCGAGTGATAAGCACGCATGAGGTAAGCACATCGTAGCGCGAGAATGCTTCTGCGTACGTTGCCATAAGTGCATTCTGCCCCACCGAAGCCGCCGCCTGGAGCGAAGGCATGTCGGTCGGGCGCTCTTCGATGCCCAATGCCTCCAAGCCGCATGCAATTGCGGCGCTGGAAACAATAAGGGGGCTCCATCCCATCTGACGTAAAGCATGGACCTGAGCGGCAAGGCCATCGAAGTATGCACGATCGAGCTTGCCTTGCTCGTTTACCAAGGTTGACGAACCGATCTTGATTACTATGACTTTCTTGCCGTTTCTCATGCTTTAGATGTCCATTCCCTCGAAATCGTCTTCGCGCATACGTGCCGACTCAAACTCAAATGTACATTCCAAAATGCGAATCTCATCGCCGTCGCAAGCCCCCGCAGCCTCAAGGGCCTCATCGAGCTTCAAACGCTTAAAGCGATGCTGCAGGAACGTAACAGCTTCATCGTTTTCCCAGTCGGTCTGGATAACCATGCGCTCAATCTGCTTTCCGGTAACGCGGAACACGCCCTCGGAAAGCTTGGTGACCTTGAACTTCTTATCTTTCGCATCGCGACGATGCTGCCAGATCTGATCGAAATGCTCTTGACCTTCCATGGCCTTGCGCTGAGCCTCGCGGAGCTCAGCAACACGAGCACCGGTAGCCTTCATCAGGGCATCTACGCCTTTTCCCGTAACGGCACTGGTGAAGAACACCTTAGGGTTCAACGGGCTTTCAGCATATTCATTGCCACCGGCGCGCTCAACGGAATCGCGGCGCACCTCTTCTTCGAGGCGGCGAGCGGCGTCTTCCACACCAGGGGCATCTACCTTATTTCCCACCACGATGCAAGGACGCTCTGCCAATTCAGGCAGATAAGCCTTCAGCTCATTGTTGATAATGCGGTAATCCTCTACCGGGTCGCGGCCCTCATACCCACCAGTAAGGTCGATAACATGGAGGATGATTGCGCAGCGTTCCACGTGACGGAGGAATTCGTGGCCCAAGCCCTTTCCTTCGTGCGCGCCCTCAATGAGGCCAGGAACGTCTGCCACGACATAGTTATACTCATCGGCTTTCACCACACCCAAATTAGGCACAAGCGTAGTGAAAGGATAATCAGCGATTTTAGGCTTGGCGGCAGACATGCGTGCAATGAGCGAAGACTTGCCAGCGGAAGGAACGCCCACCAAGGCAGCATCCGCCATGAGCTTCATTTCAAGCTCGACCCAGCATTCTTCCGCGGGAACACCAAGCTCCGCAAAAGCAGGGGCGCGACGTGTTGACGTGACGAAATGGGTATTGCCGCGACCGCCAATGCCGCCGCGAGCAGCAATAATACGTTCTCCATCATGAGTGAGGTCGGCAATAACCTCACCGGTTTCCTTGGTTTCATCGTTGTATTCACGCACAATAGTGCCAACGGGAACTTTGAGAACAAGGTCTTCACCATTGGCGCCGTTCATCTTGGAACCCTTACCATGGGTGCCGCGCGTTGCTTTGAAATGATGTTTGAAGCGATAGTCGATCAACGAAGAAACGCGGGAATCGGCTTCAAGCACGATATCGCCGCCCTTGCCGCCGTCGCCGCCGTCGGGGCCGCCCTTCGGGACGTGCGCCTCACGACGAAACGACATGCAGCCCGCGCCGCCGTCGCCTGCTTTAAGAAATATGCGAACCTTGTCTGTAAACATTATCCTTCAATTCTAAACGAAAAGACCCCCTGCGATGCAGAGGGCCTTTGTTAAGTCCAAATTTAGGCGGTATTTATGCCTGAGGACGGACATGCACCTTGCGGCGTGCGCCCTTGGTGTATTCTACCGTACCTTCGCACAGAGCGAACAGGGTGTCGTCCTTGCCGCGACCCACGTTCTCACCGGGATGGAAGTGAGTGCCACGCTGACGAACCAGGATGTTGCCCGCACCGACGAATTCGCCAGCAAAGCGCTTGCAACCAAGGCGCTTAGCCTTCGAATCGCGACCGTTGCGGATGGAACCTTGACCTTTCTTATGTGCCATTAGTATTCCTCCTCTACTTAAGCGATGCTGGTGATCTGAATACGAGTGAGCTGCTGGCGATGACCGCGCAGCTTCTTGTAGTTCTTGCGCTTCTTGAATTTGAAGACGAGCTGCTTGTCGCCCTTAAACTGCTCAACGATGGTAGCCTCAACCTTGGTCTTGGCAGCCTCTGCAGGGTCAGCGATAACCTTAGCGCCGTCAACAACCGTGATAGCGGTAAGAGCGACCTTGTCGCCTGCTTCACCTTCGAGCTTTTCGACGTTCAGGCAGTCACCGGTGGATACCTTGTACTGCTTGCCGCCAGTCTTAACAATAGCGTACATAATTCTCCTTATTTGAAATAAACGCAAGGCGATAGCTTATCAGCGTGACCGTAGCAAGTCAACGAAAGTGCCTTTCGTTGCAACGTATGCACCGTCTCCGCGTATCATCGCACTTATTCCTAAGCTGCACCTTTCGTGCAACCTGTTGAATGATACCAGAAACCGCCCGATATGGAAGAACAAACCCAAGTTTCGTGAAGGCGCTCCACAATTGGCCAACAAGAGAAAGACCCTTCCCGTCGCATTCTCCTTCTAGCCCCGCCCGCCCCTTGCCACACCAAGCGACTTAACCGTCTACAAATAATTGTTAGTATTTTTATACCATTTGCTCTCACCTGCGCCTCTATTGGTGATATGATGCTTTTGTGTAGAAGATCAGCCTTTAATTGGGCTGCGGAAAAGGAGGTGGTGTGCGAATGGAATTCCTCACCGACCCGGTACTGCTTGCACGCATCCAGTTTGCGCTCACAGCTATGTACCACTATGTGTTTGTGCCGCTCTCTATAGGTCTAGGCCTTATTGTGGCGATTTTCGAGACCAAGTACTATCGATCCCAAAGCGTTGAAGATGCCGCCGCATCCCGTTTCTGGATCAAGGTATTCACGGCCACCTTCGCCCTAGGTGTTGCAACTGGCATCACCATGGAATTCTCGTTTGGCACCAACTGGGCCGACTACGCGCGTTTCGTAGGCGACATCTTCGGCGCACCGTTGGCAGCAGAAGCGCTGCTCGCGTTTTTCTTGGAATCGGTATTCCTTGGTGTACTCCTGTTCGGACGTAAGAAGGTAAGCGGCAAATTCTACCTTGTTTCCGCCTGGCTCGTTTGGCTAGGTTCGTGCCTCTCTGCGCTGTGGATCATCATCGCCAACTCGTGGATGCAAACCCCAGCAGGCACCGAGCTTTCCGCAGACGGCACCCAGGCACTCTTGACCAACTTCCTTGATGCCGCGTTCAACGCAACTACGGCCCCTCGCTACTTCCACACGGTAGACGCTCTGCTCATCATGGGCGCATTCACAGCGCTTGCCATTGCCGCGTGGTACCTGAAGAAGGGCCTTCACACCGAATTCGCCATGAAAACGGTGCGCGTTGCTTCCGTTGTTGCCTTGTGCACAACTTGCCTTATGGTGGTATTCGCCCATCAATCCGCCGTGACGGTGGCCGAAGAACAGCCCACAAAGTTCGCCATGATGGAAGGTGCCTACAACGGAGAGGCAATGCCGCTGTACGCGGTAGGCTGGGTTGACGAAGCCTCCCAAAAGGTGATTACCCCTATCGCCATACCAGGTGGCACTTCTTTCCTGGCCTCTGGCTCGTTTGATACGGAATATCCTGGCCTCAACGACCTGGCGAAGAGCGGCGCTTACGGGTCCGATTTCACCGAAGAGACCATTTCAGAGCTCCCTGTGAACACCGTATTCCAAAGCTATCACTTGATGGTGGCAATGTTCGGGCTTATTGGGCTTACTACCCTGCTAGCCTTCATCTTCACGTTCCGCAAGGGACGCATTGCCTCGATGCGCTGGCTGCAGAACCTGGCCATCGTTTCGCCTCTGTTCCCCTTCTTGGCCATCGAAGCAGGTTGGTTTACTGCGGAAATCGGCCGTCAACCATGGGTGGTGTACCCCGCCACCAGCAGCCCCGAGGGCGTAAGCCTGCTCACACAGGCCTCTTCTTCCGCATCTGTAACATCTCCCGAGCTTGCCATCACGCTGGCACTGTTTCTGCTTATCTATCTGTTCCTGATCATCGGATGGGCACGCATCGTTATCCACCTTATCAAGGTCGGCCCACGCATCGACGAGAGCGGCGAGGCAAGCAATGAAATCGCTCGCAAAACGGGCAATAGTAGCAATGGCAACGTTGAGGCCTCTATCGGAAAGGCAGGTGAGTAGTCATGACCGCATTGGGAATTCTTTGGTTTGCCCTGATAGCTGTTCTTATCGCGGGCTATTTCATCCTCGATGGATTTGATTTGGGCGCCGGCATCCTTTCGCCCTTTATCGCAAAAAACGAAAATGAAAAGGCCGTAGTGCGTCGAGCCATCGGCCCGACTTGGGACGGCAACGAAGTGTGGCTCCTCACCGCTGGCGGCGCGCTATTCGCTGCATTTGCTCCGGCATACGCTACTACGTTTTCAGGCTTTTATCTGGCTATCATGCTCGTGCTATTCGGCTTGATCGTCCGAGCTGTATCTCTCGAATATCGCTCCCATGACCCCAAATGGGGCAAGATTTGGGACGCCCTGTTCTTTATTGGATCGCTCCTGCCTGCTCTGCTGTTCGGCGTAGCCATCGGCAACGTATACGCCGGCATTCCCCTTGACGCCAATGGCGATTATGCGGGCGTTCCGCTTCTGGGGCTCATCACCCCCTTCACTCTTCTGTGCGGGCTTCTGGGCCTTTCAGTGTTTGTCACCCAAGGGGCAACCTGGATTGCGCTCAAGGCCGAAAAGCAATCTGACCTGCAGGCGCGCGCAGCCAAACTGCGCTGCCCCTTGGCCTGCATAACCATGGCCCTATTTGTTGCCGTAAGCGCATACGCCCTTATGGGCATTGCGCCTACCCTCGACCCTGCCCTTGGAACGCTGCGCTCGGTTGCCTGTGCGGGCGTGGTTGCCGCGCTGATGGCGCTCTTCTTGGCCTCCAGAGAAACGGACAATGACCTTCTTCCGTTCCTGGCAAGCAGCGCATCGGCACTGCTTCTGGTGCTCCTATTTGCAGCATCGATGTTCCCTACCCTGGTGGTTGCCACAACGGGCACGAGCATCACCATCGCGAATGCCGCTTCTTCCGATTTGGCCCTCGCATGGATGACAGGCATCACCTGCATTGGCCTTCCCTTGGTGCTGGTGTACCACGTACTGGTGTATCGCACCTTCCGTGGACGCATCAGCGCTGATGAGGCCAACGAATACTAACCTGTGCGGCGGCGAATTCCCTGAATGGGACAGCCGCCGCTTTCGTTTTCGCTGAAGGCGTCAGAAGGCGCCGCATTCAGCGCTCCTCGCAACACGCTGCCCATGCAAATGAAAGGAGGAGGCATGTTCGACAAGAGACTCTTCGCACTTCCCGGCGCAAAGAGCGCTATCGCCTGGTGCATTGCCACCTCCCTTCTTCTAGCGGCGCTCATGGTAGGTCAAGCCGCAGCTCTGGCCTGGGCCCTGACCCTTCTTTGGGGAGGAAGCGCCCTCTCCGGCGTCGCAGCGCAGCTTGGAGCCTTTACGCTCTGCTTCATTGGGAAACAGGCAGTCAGTAACATTCAGGCCAAGCAGCTCGAGCTCTTTGCGGCAGCACGCACTGAAGAGTTTCGCCAGGAGCTGTCAAAACGCCTTTATGAAGGAGGGGCCCCCTTAACCCAAAAGCTAGGAACGGGCGCAGCTTCAACACTTTGCCTTGATGGCATCGACAACATTGAGCACTATTTGAGCACCGCTTTGCCTCGTACGGTGGCGCTGGTCACGGTGCCCTTTGTTCTTCTTGCCGTAATCGTCTTCCAAGACTGGGTTTCCGCTCTTATTGCGCTTCTGGTGTTTCCCGCCATCATCCTTCAAATGGTTCTTATCGGAAGCACTGCACAAGAGGAAGCCGGCAAACAACATCGCGAATACCAGCGCCTCGCAAACCATTTCATCGATTCGCTGCGCGGCATCGATACCCTGAAGTACTTCGGCCGCAGCAACGAACAAGCTGACCGCGTATATAGGACAAGCGAAAAATTCCGCATAGCAACGATGAAGACATTGCGCACCGCAACGCTTTCGGGTGCTGTGCTTGACGCATTTTCCACCATTTCCCTCGCAGCAGTTGCCGTTATGCTCGGCTTTCGCTTGGTGGATGGGTCCATTACCCTGCTGCCCGCGCTGTTCGTCTTGGTGATCATGCCCGATTATTTTCGCCCAATCCGCGAATTCGCCTCCGATTACCACGCTACGTTAAACGGGAAAAACACCCTTACCCAAGTATTGGAGGTATTGGGATGCTCCGCTGAAACCGCAGCGAAGAAAGAAAGCCGCACGCCTGGATTGCAGGTTGACGCCCCCAAACTAGAGCCTTGGCAAAAACTCAGCGTGCTCACCTTCGAACATATAGGGATCTCCTACGAGGGGGAAACAGCCCTGAAAGACGTTTCTTGCTCTTTCGGGGGTTTCCGCAAATACGGCATTGTGGGACCATCCGGCTGCGGGAAAACCACCCTTGCCCAACTACTCGCCGGCGTCGTGCAGCCCACCCAAGGGTCCATCGTTGCCAACAACCACGCAATCGAGACGCTTTCGATGCCCAGCTGGAGAAAACAAGTGGCTTATCTGCCTCAATCTCCCCATATTTTCAGCACCACCCTCCGAAACAATCTGACGTTTTACCAGCCCGATGCAACCGAAGAAGAAATCGCCCACGCGCTTGAGCTGGTAGGGCTCACCAGCCTGGTTACTGAGCTGCCCAAGGGATTGGATACCATTGTTGGGGAAGGCGGACGGTCATTGAGCGGCGGCCAGTCACAACGCGTCGCCCTTGCACGTGCGGTGCTGCATCGAACCTGTCGGGTCTTGGTGTTCGACGAACCAACGGCCCATCTCGACATTGAAACAGAATGGGAGCTCAAACAGCGCATGCTTCCCTTGATGGAAGGTAAATTGGTTTTCTTTGCAACCCATCGCCTTCATTGGCTAAGCGAAATGGACGAAATCCTCCTACTTGAAGATGGGCAGGTTAGAGACTTTGGCTCCTACGAGGCGTTGAGCAAAGCAAACTCTTTTGCCTATCTGTCAAGCCACGAGAAGGAGGGCGGGGATGTATAGCAGCTTGAAAGAAGCGATTGCCCTGCTTGAACGCGATGAGTGGGTTAGACCCTATCTGGGCCGCTATCGCAAAATCCTTGCACTGGCCCTTGCTCTAGGCTGCTGCACGGTTCTTTTCGCCGCCGGACTTATGTTCACTTCAGGATGGCTCATTGCAGGCTCTGCCGAAATGCCCTATTCGGTTCTGATGCTGGGCACACCTTTGCTTTGCGTGCGGGTATTCGGCGTGGGAAAACCCATTCTGCGTTACTGCGAACGCTTAGCGAGCCACAATTGGGTGCTGCGATTCACTTCAAATCTTCGCAAGCAGCTTTACCGATCCTTTGACGCAGAAGGCGTTTTCTTCCGTGCCAGCCACCGCCTCGGCGATGCCCTAGGGCTTCTTGCCGAAGATGTTGAGCACATCCAAAACCTCTATCTTCGCTGCGTTTTCCCAACCGCAATAGCCCTGGCAGCTGGCGTGGGACTGTGCGTTCTGTTCGGTTGTTTTTCGCCCCTTGCATGCTTGACGTGCTTCGTCTTCGTATCTCTCGAACTCTTTGTTGTACCCGCCGTTTCTGTAAGCATCAACGGCACGCGCCAATCGACGGCAAAAGAGCTTGCCGCGAAACGCTATGCCACCTATGCCGACAACATTCTCGGAATCACCGACTGGACGCTTTCGGGCAGAAAAGCCGATTTCTTAGCGCAATGCAAAAATGGGCAGGAAGACCTCAACCGCCTAAAAGCCCAGGCGCACGCCTTCGATCGCAGACGCGACCTGGCTCAACAAGCGATATTCGCATGTGCCATCATTGCCCTTATATGCTGGGCGACACTCACCTTTGGCGGAATGCAAGGAGGACAGGCAAACTGGATTCTGGCTTTTGTGCTGGGAGCCTTTCCCCTCGTTGATGCCTTTGCAGTGATGCCCATTGCCGCAACACAGGCTCAGGGGCACTTCGACTCCATAGCGCGGCTCAACGATCTCCCCCTGCCCGCTGAAGAGGAAACAAAAACCAACTCGGAAGCCAAGCATGCGCAAAACATCGACCTTGGCCTGAAGCATCCGGTTGTCGAACTGAAAGACGTTGAATTCGCCTACCCTGGCCAATCCCCTACGATTTGCGGAATCAACCTCTCCCTTTCGCCGGGACAACATCTAGCACTTCTGGGCAAAAGCGGATCGGGAAAAACCACCCTCGCGCATCTGCTGCGCGGGGACCTCGCCCCCACCTCAGGCAGCATCACCGCAGGAGGGCTCCCCTGCTCGGAGCTTGGAAGCGATGCGTCTCGAATGTTTGGCGTCTGCCAACAGGCCACGTACCTGTTCAACGACACTCTGCGCAACAATCTGCTTATAGCAAAACCCCAGGCAACCGACGAGGAGCTTGAACGCGCCCTCGAGCGCGTCGGGCTAAAAAGGCTGCTTGCGCGATTGCCGAAAGGTCTCGACACCTTACTCGATGAAGCAGGATTGCGCTTTTCGGGCGGCGAGCGTCATCGTGTTGCCCTGGCACGCATCCTTTTGCAGGATGCGCCTATCGTCATCCTCGACGAACCAACGGTTAGCCTCGATCCCCGCACCGAACACGAGGTGCTGGACACCATGTTCGAAGTGCTTGCGGGCAAAACGGTGATCCTAATCACCCATCATCTTCAAGGGGTATCGGACATGGACCGTGTGCTGTTCCTGGAAAGCGGCCGTATAACTCTTGACGGGGCGCCCGAAGAACTCGAGCGCAACAACCAGCACTACCGAACCCTTCTCGAACTCGAGCAGGGGTTTTAATCAGGCGCGCAAGCACGGGACAAGCATGCAGCAATATTTCTAATGAGCCTCAGCCCAGTTGGCACCAGCGGACACATCAACCAGCAACGGAACCGACAATTCAACAACCGACTCCATCACGCTTGTCAGGAGGTCCGAAACCTCTTCCACTTCCGACTCGGGCACCGAAAGGTCAAGCTCGTCGTGCACCTGAAGCATGAGCCTCGTGCCAAGGTCTCGCGCCACAAGTTCATCTTGTACCTGACGCATGGCAAGCTTAATGATGTCGGCAGCAGTGCCCTGCATAGGATGATTCATTGCCGTACGCTCACCAAAGCCACGCTGGGCCGCATTCTTGGCTTTCAGCTCGGGGATATAGCGGCGACGACCGAACAAGGTGACGGCATAGCCATCCTTGTGGGCCTGCGCCACCACTTCATCGAGATACGTACGCACACCAGGATGAACCTCGAAATAACGATCGATCATTTCTTTCGCTTCATAGAACGGGATATGGAGCGACTGCGAAAGGCCATATGCCTGCTGACCGTACACAATGCCGAAATTAACCGCTTTTGCTCGACTGCGCATTTGCGGCGTAACATCGTCCATCGGAACACCGAACACGCGCGAAGCCGTGCTGGCGTGAAAATCCTCACCAGAATTGAACGAGGCAATAAGATGCTCATCCCCTGAAAGGTGCGCCAAGAGGCGCAATTCGATCTGAGAATAATCGGCAGAAACAAACACTTCTCCCTCGTCGAGCGGCACAAAGCAGGTTCTTATCTGGCGTCCGAAATCAGTACGAACCGGAATATTTTGCAAATTCGGGTCAGAAGAGGAAAGGCGGCCAGTAGTGGTAACCATTTCATTGAACGATGTGTGGACACGCCCGTCTTCGGCCCGCATGCGCGGCAGAGCATCGATGTAGGTCGACTTGATCTTCGCGTATTCGCGATACTCCAGCATGAGGCCGGGCAGTTCGTGCTCTTCGGTTAGCTCTTTCAGAACAGAAGCGTTGGTGGAATAGCCGCTTCTTGTCTTTTTCTTCGGAGTGAGGCCCAATTCGTCAAACAGCACCTCTGAGAGCTGCTTTGGAGAATCGACATTGAACTCATGGCCCGCTGAAGCATAAATCGCCGCACGCAGACGATCAACTTCAGCGCCGGTGCTTTCGTTCAAGGCCTTCAGGTGGTCAACATCCAAAGCCGCGCCGGTGCGCTCCATACAAGCGAGTACGCCCACCAACGGCAAGTCAATGCCATCGTAGACCTTGCGGGCACCCTCCTTTTCAAGCTCTTGAGCCAAAGGGTCTACCAAGGCGCCAATCGCAGCAGCCTGCAGCGCCACTTGCTTTTGCGGATCCTTTTCATCGGGAAGTACTGCGCCCGCATAGCGTTCCATGAGGGCATTTAAAGTGGCGGCACCGTTATTGGAGTCGGCAACGTAGGCGGCAAGGGCTACATCGAACATATGTGCATCGAGTATTTCCCCACGGGAAACAAGAGAATCCTGTGCGGTATCAGCGGGGAATACCACTTGAAGCAGCGACTTCGCATCTGCTGTAGCAATTTCTCGTTCGCGAACAAGGAAAGCAAGAGCCTCTTTGGCTTCCTCGTCATGGAAGAGTGCAGTTGAATCCCCCAGGTTCACTGCCAGGGTCAGCCCGTCGCCAAAAAGCGATGCCTGAGGATCAAGCGCCCACGCAACCGGTACACAGCCCTCTGCAGGCAGCTCGATGGCCGCCTTCGCTTCATCGCCTTCAATGAAATTATCCCAAGAGCCCAAATCAATGGAGGCTGCTTCGCCCCCCTGGAGTTTCAAGATCTTTGCCAAATGAGCCATCATACGCACGTCGGTGAATGCCTCGGTAACCTGCTCTGCATTGAAATCCGGGAAGCTGATCGATTCAAGATCGAGTTCAAAATCCGCGTCGCGCACAATAGTGGCTACCTGACGGGAAAGGAATGCATCGTCTTTGTAGTTGGTCAGGTTCTCCAGCTGCTTTCCCTTGAACTTGTCAAGGTTGGCATAGATGCCCTCCAGGTTGCCATATGCCTGAAGCATCGAGGCGGCCTTTTTATCACCGATACCGGGAACACCAGGGATGTTATCGGCCTTGTCGCCTTTGAGACCCAAAAAATCCGTGAATTGAGCAGGCGTTACGCCGTAGCGCTCCTCCACTTCTTCAGGGCCATAGATAACCACATCGGTAATTCCGCGCTTAGTGGTTACGATTTTCGTTAGGTCGCTGGCTAGCTGATAAGCGTCTTTGTCTCCCGTGACCAAAAGCGTCCTATAGCCCAATTCCTCATCACGCGCAGCAACGGTACCCAGGATGTCGTCACCCTCCCAACCAGGAAGCGCCACAACCGGCACGTTCATGGCAGCTAATAGGTTTTCGATAACGGGAAACTGGGCCTTCAGCTCTTCGTCCATAGGGGGTCGCTGCGCCTTGTACTGCTCAAGCGCCTCCATTCGAAACTTAGGACGACCCTTATCAAACGCGCAGACCAAAGCATCGGGCTGCTCCATTTCGATGAATTTCAGCAGCATGGAAAGGAATCCGAATGCTGCGTTAGTAGGAGTGCCATCGGGTGCCGTCATGGTTGGCGGAACGGCATGATATGCACGATGCATCAAAGAGTTTCCGTCAATCACGGCAACGGTTTTAGGCATAGAAATTCCTTTCATGTTTGAACGTAACGATTATACCGCGCGCAAGCAGCACCTCCGACGCCCTGCAAAGCAGAAGCAACGAAGATGATTCGAAGGACCTCATTCCAATAAGGGATAAGCTGGCATTCGTTTCTGCGATGCACATTCGGATCGCCATCTACCCATGCGCCACATCGGGCCTATCCCGCCTCGGCATCGTCCCGATGCAGACCAAGAACCAAAAACAAAAAAGCGACCAGAATTGCAGCTTTTTTGCGATTAGGGATTGCTCGGAGCCCCCAATCACGAATTGAGGGCCAAAAATGCAGCTAAAACGGCTGCGCAGCGGCTTATTTCCGCTTTGCAGGGACAGGAGGGAGTCCGCAATCGCAAAAAAGCTGCAAAACCACTCGGTTTTTTGTTTCTGGAACGAATTGATCGCCGAAACGGAGCAAATCCGCAAAACAGAAGGGGCAAGCCTCCAAAGAAGCTTGCCCCACAATGGCGAACGCCAAATGCGACGTTGCCGCTTTTTGTTTAATTGCCATGCCAGTTACATGACGATGCAATCGGCTAATCCCACAGATACCCAACACCGCGGACGGTTTCCAAGTGCTGAGAAAGCTCAGGGCCGAGCTTGGCACGCACACGTCGAACATGGACGTCAACGGTTCGAGAGCCACCAAAATAGTCAAACCCCCAAACGCGACGAAGCAAAGCGTCGCGCGAATACGTACGTCCAGGATGCGTTACGAGGAATGCCAACAACGCGTATTCCAGATAGGTGAAATCGATCGGCTCGCCGTTTACGGCAACTTGATACGTTGCCAAGTTGATGGTCATGCCATCAACCGAGATAAAATCGTTTGTCGAGCTTTCATTTCCCGGCCACAATAGCTGTCTGATGCGAAGAGAACATTCCTCCGAGCTTGCTCCATGCACAACAAAATCGCAATTGATCTGAACAGGCAAACGGAAGCCCGAAAGCATGTCCTCTTTCACGATGATGAGCATCGGCACGCCGCCATCGTCGATAAGTGCCTGCTCGACCGCAATCAGCGTTTGCGCTGATTCTGCGGTTGCTTCATAGATAACCAAATCGTACGAGGGATTGTCGGCCAAGAGTTTCTTGAACTGCATAGACGAGCCTGCCGCAACGTCGACATCAAGGCTGGAAAGCACCGCCTGGAACTTATGAGCGTTGTCGAGACTGTCCGCAATGAATATGACATTCTTTCTTTGTTGCATGATACGCCTCCGTTACAGTACGCCCAGATAACGGTCAAGCTCCCAGTTGGAAACCTGGCGCTGGTACTCGTTCCACTCTTCACGCTTTACCTTCACAAGGAACGAATGGATATGTTCACCGAGCACTTCTTTCATCAGCTCAGATTCGGCAAACAGCTCCACAGCTTCACCAAGCGTGTCGGGCAGAGACTCAAACCCTCGTGCACGCAGCTCCTGACGAGAAAGCCCACGAGCGAAGTCTTCTTCCATAGGAGGGCACAACTCGAGTTCTTCTTCTATGCCTTTCAAGCCAGCAGCAAGCACCGCCGAAAATGCCAGGTACGGGTTAGCGGCAGAATCGGGGCTTCGCAACTCTACACGGCACGCCTCTTCCTTATCGGGTTTGTAACCAGGAATACGCACCAGCGCAGAACGATTATTGCGCGCCCACGAGATATGCACCGGTGCTTCACCGCCGGGAACCAGACGCTTATAAGAATTAACGCTGGGGTTGGTGAGCAGGCTGAATTCGGGAACGTACTTGAGCAAGCCCGCAATATAGTGCTTTGCCACCTTAGAAAGGTTGTATCCATCAGGATCGCTGGCATCGAAGAATGCATTGTTACCTTCTTCATCAAATAGGCTTTGATGAATATGCATGCCCGAGCCGGGAGCTCCGGAAATGGGCTTGGGCATAAATGATGCGTACACCCCATGCTTCATGGCGATTTCCTTGACCACCATTTTGTAGGTCATTACGTTGTCGGCCATGCTCAGCGCATCCGCGAAACGCAGGTCGATCTCCTGCTGGGAGGGACCGTTTTCATGATGGGAATACTCGACGGGAATTCCCATCTTTTCCAAGGTAAGAATGGTGTCGCGTCTAAGGTCGCTTGCCATGTCAAGGGAGGTAAGGTCGAAGTAGCCGCCATGGTCAAGCACTTCTGTCCCGTTGGGATCCTTGAAGTAGTAGTACTCAAGCTCAGGGCCAACATTCATCACATAGCCCAAGCGCTCGGCCTTAGCAGCCTGGCGTTTCAACACGTTTCGGGAATCGCCATCGAAGAAATCGCCCTCGGGCGTTTTAATGGAGCAGAACATACGCCCAACAGCATTGCGCTCAGGACGCCAAGGCAAGATCTGAAATGTGGAAGCCTCAGGATATGCGAGCATATCCGATTCGCTCGTAGAGGCAAAACCGCGAATGCAGCTGCCGTCAAAGCCCATTCCCTCTTCGAAAGCGTTTTCCAATTCGCTGGGAATAACCGCAAAAGACTTCATGTGGCCCAGCACATCGCAGAACCAAAAACGAACGAAATGCACGTCGCGGCTTTTTATTGTCTTAAGGACGAAATCCTGGTCTGGGCTGGTGCTCATAGCTTGTCCTTCCGTGGCTTGCTCAGATTTGTTTCATTGTAACAAGCAAGGTGTTACAAGCGCGTTTCGCCGAATTCTTTTGCCGCTGAACCGATAGTTCTTGCACATCATTCAAGTTGCAAAAACCGCTTTCCCACCAAAAGCCAACGCCTCGGGAATATAGGGACAGGCCCCTTTTCCCAGCATCTTTCCAAAGGACGACAAGCTAAGTTGGTTGGCATAAAAAATGGCCCGCCTGCGCGAGCCATTTCGAATTACTTTTTACGATCGATTTTACGAGCAGCAAGGTCACAGCCGCTCTGAACGATTTGAACCAGAACGATAAGAATGACGATGGTGGCAATCATCACATCGACCATGTAGCGCTGATAACCGTAGCGAATGGCGATGTCACCCAAGCCGCCCGCACCAACAGTGCCCGCCATTGCGGAATAGCCAAGCAGCGTAATGAGGACGATGGAAAAGCCCCTAATCAGAGATGGCAAGCTTTCCCACAGAAACACCTTCGCGACGATTTGCCAAGTAGAAGCACCGAAAGACTGAGCCGCCTCAACCAAACCGGCGTCAACTTCGGCCAAGCTCTGCTCGACCATACGGCCAACGAAAGGCGCAGCCGCCACAACCAGTGGTACCACCGCACCAGGAACGCCCAGCGAAGTACCCACGACCAAGCGAGTAAACGGGATAATGGCAACGAGCAAAATGATAAACGGAATCGAACGGCCAATGTTCACGATCCAACCAAGAACGGCATTAACCGCCTTATGGGGCAACAAGCCCTTCTTTGGATCGGTTAGCACCAAGAACACGCCGAGGGGAATACCTATTACGTAGGCAAGCGCCGTGGAAACCAAGCTCATAACAATGGTGTCCCAAGTTCCCTGCGCCAGAAGCGCCCCATACTGGGCGAAGAACGTCTGCAAGTATTCCACGATTACAACCTCTTCTCCAGCAACTTACGGGCAACGTCGCTTTGCGGGTTCGCAAAGATATCTTCCGTTTTACCCTCTTCCACGATCTTGCCCTCATCGATTACCACCACGTTGTCGCAGATAAGCTCTGCAACAGCCAGCGAATGGGTGATGAGCACGATGGTTACGCCCATCTTTTCGTTGATGTCTTTCAGCAGCTTCAAGATGGAATGCGTAGTCATGGAGTCGAGTGCGCTGGTGGCCTCGTCGCACAACATGATGGACGGGTTGTTCACCAAGGCACGCGCAATCGCAACACGCTGCTGCTGACCGCCAGAAAGCTGACTGGGATACTTGTCGCACTTGTCGGCCAAACCTACCAGTTCCAGCAGTTCACGAGCGCGCTTTTCCGCCTCCTTCTTGTCGGCATGGCGGAGCTCAAGCGGAAACATGACATTGCGAAGAACCGTACGCTGCTGAAGCAGACTGAAGTTCTGGAAGACCATACTTACCGAGCTGCGGAACTCGCGCAATTCCTTTTCGGAAAGACTCGTGATATCGCGCCCATTGATGATGATCGAGCCAGAAGTAGGACGCTCAAGCAGATTGAGGCAACGTACGAGGGTCGACTTACCAGCACCCGATTGGCCGATAATGCCAAACACGGATCCGTCATCGATGGTCAAATTGATATCAGTCAGGGCGATATGCGTTTCCCCCTGACGCGACACATAGGTCTTATTAAGATGTTCGATTTGAATCATTCATTGTTCCTTTTGCACAGCGCAGCATACTTAGCGCGCATAAAACAGCCTACCTACCATACCGCAGCCCAGGGCATAGGCAGAAAAATGCCATAGTCCAAACCGCATGCGGCTTATACATAAATCTAATAACTGGCAATAAGCTTAGAGAATAGCTATTGGACTGAGCCCAACAAGAAATACGGCGCACGCGGATCAAGGCACGAACTCATATAGGGGTCGCCGTCCACGAACAAATGCGGCCAACGATAATGCAAAAAAGCCTTTTCCCGCTCGGCACGCAGCTGCTGCTTTTTGGTAAGCGCTGAGCGACCGTTGGAGTCGCTCCCCTTGCGATACGCTTCCACCCCACCGTTATAGGCAATCAGGTAACCCTCTTTTGCCACCTTCAAGCAGAAATCGACATCGCAATTGCAGACTTGGAAACGTTCGTCGAAGCCCTTAGCGCTATCGTAGGCAGCACGTTTTACCATCATGACAGACAGAGAAACCGCCGAAACATTGCTAGCACACCGCAAACGCCCCAAATAACCACGGGCACTACGGGGCATGTTCGCGCCAATCTCTGAAGCCGATTCATACGGACCAACCATCATGCCAGCATGACGAATGGTGTCGTCGGCGAACAGGGTTTTCGCTCCCACAACGCCCACATCTTCACGAATGCAATGGGTTAGCATGCAGTTCAGCGCCTCAGGATCTGCGAACTCAACATCCCCATCAACCACCAGAACATAGTCGGAGGTGCTTTGGGAAAAGCCCAGGTTTGCCATAGCCGCCCTATTGCTGGATCCCTGATAGGCGATAACCCTGGCACGGCTCTTACGCACCAAATGTTCTCCGTATACCACAACATCACGAGATGTTTCCTGGTTTACCACCACATATATAGGTGTGTCGCGCGGTATTACGCTCTGCTCGATTGAGGATAGGCAGGCATCAAGCAACGACGCATCGTCACCAGCAAGCACGACCACCGATAGAGTTGGCGTCTCATCGGGCATTCGATAACGAACGGTATAGAGACGATCGGAAACATCGGCAAGAACCAACGCATCAATGCCATTACGGCGCAAGTGGTTGGCGAGCACCTTCCTCCCCGTACGGAACGCCTCTTCTTCGCGACGCGAGCTGATCCTATCGGCATCGGGGGAAATAGAGGCAGCATTCTGAACGTGATACAGGACTTTGTCGATTCGTTCTACGCGTTCTGCCTGAGCGGTCGCCTTCAGCACTAAGTCGTAATCGAACGATTCGGAGGAAAAACCAACCGATGACTGGATTGCTTCCAAGACGCGGCGAGAAAGGAAAACCAAAGGTCCAAGATAGTTGTAGGAGTACAGCAAATCTGGCGAAAAAACCGGCTTGAACTGGGGAGTGTGCAAGCCGCCGTCACGATCAAAGCTGTCGTGGTTCGTGTACACAACATCGCACGGACCCACACCATGGCTGTTTTTGATGGCTTCTTTGTCCATCACTTCGTTGATACGGCGAACATACTCGTAAAGAGCCTCAGGGGCCAAGACAACACTCGGCTCCAGCACCGCGCATACTTCGCCCTTAGACTGGAGCAAGCCCGTCAGACGCGCCGCGCCCTCATCAAGTTCGGCCTCGGGAACCAAATGGACAACGCGCTCGTCACCTTCCCATTCGCGGAGGGCCGAGGTGAGGCTCAATTCGTTGGCACCCATATCAACCAGAACAAGCTCGAAGTGGGTATAGGTCTGAAGGCTCAAAGAAGCCATGGCGGCAGACAGATAGCATTCGTCACCCGGATACAGAGGCATAACCAAACTGATCTGAGGTTGAACGGCAAACGAATGGGAACGCTGTTCCTCAAGGCCAGCGAGCGTTTCGCAATGGCGCACGAACCAACGGCCATAGCGTGAATCGATGGAAGCGTCTATCGCACAATAAGAAAACGACTCGCCCAGCGGCCCAAACGTTTCGTCGCAGAAATAGGCGAATCCTCCGGGGATTTGCTCGTTGGCATCGTAAACCGTTACGCAGAAATCCTTAGCAGCGGCAGCAACACGCACAGAAAAGCCGATACGAAGGCGCTCACCCTCGCCATAGTTTGCGGGAGGAATTATCTCATCCACCAACGGATACACGGGAAGATCGACTTCGATGCCACAGCCATCGGTGAAATCGACCATCACATCGGAACCTTCGGCATGAGGCATATCCGCAAGCATCTTCACCACGATTTCATCGCCGTCTTCAATGGCGTCGGTGAAATATACGTTCATGCGACCCGAGCAGTATTCGCGCTCGATATCAAACATCTGCTCCAAAAGCTCATTATGGACAAACGCATTGAAGCGCGTGCGCCAGCGCATCATATTCAGTTCCACAGTAAGGCGGCTTTGAGTAAGCGGAGAGCTTTCCCCTGCGTATTCCAAGAAGGTCAGGTCAACTTCGCGTACATCGAAATGAGGAAGCACCACCACATAATTGGCCTGCGATGTTTCTTCCAGCGGATTAAAAGGAAACAAGTGAGCGGGTATCTTGGTGCCATCCTTCAAGCGGGCATCAAGAAGCACTTCGGCATCAGGATGCATGCGGTCAAGAACCATTTGCAGGTAGACCTTGCCATCGCCGTGACTCATGCTTTCAATTCGTGCGTTCATGCAATTATCCTCGGGGTTTTCCGCGCTTCATGGCGAAATAGGAGCTGTCGGGGTTCAAATTAGGGTTGTAGAAGGCATCGCCCTCAACGAAGATGCTTGGCCATGCCGACTGCAGTAAGGCGGCCTCCTTACGGCGTCGGATGCTGATTTCCTTGGAGCGAATACGCATGCGCGAAACGCTGTGAAGGTGACTCAAAAGCACATGCGGCGTAAACACCGTGTAGTAGCCGGCATTGCGCACTTTGAGGCAGAAATCAACATCAGCGTAGAACAAGGTGAATTCCTCGCTGAAGCCGCCCACCTCTTCGTAGGCGCTGCGACGAAGCATCATGCAGTCGCCGGTAACCGCCGAAACGTTCTGGGCAACAACGGCGCGATCCAAATACCCTTGGCTTTCCGCATCCATGTGGCGGAAAAGGGGCGTTACCACACGCGAGCCTCCCACCACAATGCCGGCATGCTCAACCGTACCATCGATGAACAGCTGTTTGGGGCCCACCACGCCCACATCAGGGCGCTGGAAGTAGCCCAGAAGCTGCTCGAGAGCATCGTCGGTAAGAATGCTGGCGTCGTCGTTGAGGAACAGCAAGAATTCGCCCTGCGTGTTCTTCACCGCAAAGTTGGCAATCTGCGCTTTGTTGAATGGACCATCCCACTCAAGAACCGAAAGACTATCGTGATCTTCAGCCAATTCGGCAAGGCAGGCTTTCGTTTCCTGAGCAAACGCAGCGGTGCTCACCACCACGATCTCGAAATTGGCGTAGCCGATTTTCTCATACAGGTCGCGCACGCACGTACGAAGCAGCGGCGCATTGCCCTCAAAGATAAGCACCACCGAAACGCGCGGCGATTCGGCAAGCACGTGGCGTACGCGATAATGGCCCGGTTCATGGTCGTTCAACACCTCGGCGTTGATTCCCATACGCTGACAGTGGGCAACCAGTGCCTTGCGACCTGCTTCTTGCTCGATTTGAGTGGCTTTGAAGCCTTCAGAGGTATCAATTGTGGCAAAACGACGATGGCACAGAACACGCGGAACATGGCATACGCGGCGAGCCTTCTCCGTAACGCGCAACGCCAAATCGTAGCCAGCAGCGCCCATAATGGCATAAGGGAGGTTGGGCAAACCAGAAAGCAAGGAAGAGCGCACTACCACCAAATCACGCAAGTAGTTATACGAGCGCAGCAGCTCGGGCGAGAAGTCTGGACGGAACACAGGCTGGAAGTGCACACCATCGGCATCGAAGGCATCCACATCGGTGTAGAGCACATCGCAATCGGAATATTCATTAATAGCGCGTACGCATTCGAACAGCGCATCGGGAGCCATGATATCGCACGGCTTCATAAACACGACGAAATCGCCTTCCACGGTAGCCATGCCTGCCGCAAAGCGCTCATTGATGCCAAGCGATTGGTCGGTTTCCACCACGTAGACACGATCGCTGTCGAGCGAATCTTTCAGATCGGCGGCTTCACTGCCCGACGATCCAGCATCAACCAAAATAAGCTCCCAGCGGCCATAGCTCTGAAGCGCAATAGAGTTCATGAGGTCGTGGACGTGATGCGACGGAGTGTCGTCAAGCACGCAAACAATGCTGAAAAGAGGCTCGTAATCGAAGCGGGTTGCCACCTGTTCGAGCAGATCAGGAACATCGGCACGATGCTGCTTCACGAACCATTCATGATATTCAGGGTCAAGCGCCGCGCTCGTTGTTTGCTCGTCGAATTCGGCAACGAGAGATTCAAGAGTGCGATTGCCTAGCATGGCAAAACCGGGAGCCACCGTAGATGCCGTATCGGTTGCGCAGAGGCATATCTGAGGGTTATCGGCATCGACCAAGAAGGAAAGCTCAATATAACGACGTCGCAAAGCGCCATACCCGGGGCTTTGCGAGACGGAATCCTCTACGATGGCAGGTTTAAGATCGAGCCGGCGCCCCGTCTTATCAAGGAAATCGCATTCAACCACACTTGCCTCGTGGTACGGCATTTCCAACAGCGCTGAAACTCGAATCTTGTCGCCGGTTTCAAATGCGCGCAAAAAGCTCACGTGGATGCGATCGTGGATAAAGCGGCCATCAAGATCTTCGATAAGGGAAGGCACCGCCCCGCTGCGCTGAGGCGCCATCACCTTCAGGCTGGTTGCTCGAACATCGAGCACCTTGCGACAAGAAGCAATAACGTTGCCTGATGAATCTATGGCATTGAATTCGAGTTCCCACCTACGACAGCTCAACCAAGGAAGCGCGATAACGAAAAAACGCACACCAGCAGAATTTTTGGTGTGAAGAGGAGGGAAAGGCATTTCCCTGTTTGCTAACGCACCGTCAGAAAGAACCTGACGCAAAGCCAGAGGGTCGGCCACGTCGCAATAGGGAAAGGTATCCGACGGGATGCGGGCGCCCGATTCCGTCGAAGCGGCAAGCACTACAGGGAGACGCTCGTCGTAACCGGAAATCTCAGACAAGATGTAAACCTTATCGCCCGAACGGCGGATGGTTTTGAACGATACATTCATGAGCCTCCCCTTTCCTGAAATGTTTGTCTTACACCATTTCAGCAAAGATTATTATCGCCCGAATTAATCGTGAGCTTCGAGGAAAATCTTCCTGGTTACGAAGTTCCATACTGCCACAACAACCGTAACAACGATCTTTGACAGACGGTAGTCGATGTAGAGGCTGTCAACCATGAGCCACATAAGAAGATCGTTGATGCCCAAGCCGCAAACGGAAAGCACAATGAAGATGATAAATTCGCGCCTGCGACTCATATCGTCTTTGCGCTTGAACACGAAGCGCATCGAAGCGAAGTAGTTGAAAATAACCGAAACGACAAAAGAGATCGTGGTACTGATGAGGTAGGGAACGCCGAATACCTCGGTAAGGAAGATCATCACACCGTAATCGATAACAAATGCGATGACACCAACGATACCGAATTTCATGAACTGGGCGATGAGCTTCTTCAAGCCAACTCCTTTGTCTGCCTACATAAGAAAAAAGGCCCTGCAAAGCAGAGCCTGTTCATTCATGGTGCCCCCAACGGGACTCGAACCCGTGTTTCAGCCTTGAAAGGGCCGCGTCCTAACCGCTAGACGATGGGGACTTATTGCTTACTGCGAAGCAACAGCTCGGTTATTATTGCAAAGCACAGAAAATATGGCAAGTACTTTTTCAAAAAAATTTTTCAGATCCCTATCGCACCCCAGATAACACCCTTGGACGAAAGGTGTATTTCAAAACCGTAGAAAAGACTATCGTTAACTCAGGTACCAGAAATGATGTTAGGAAGTCATGAGAATCGCCGTTGCAAGTGAAGGTTTGGATGTCAGCAGCCATTTCGGCTGTTGTACCAACTTTAACTTCTATCAGGTCAAAAACGGCGAATTGGTAGACTCTCGAAACCTCCCCAGCCAAGGGCACCTTTGCGGATCGCAGGCAAATTTCTTGCGACAGATAGAGGTCAAGGTTCTCTTGTGTGGCACCATTTCGGAAAAAGACGCAGAAAGCATGAAAGCTGCTGGCATCACCGTGGTGCAAGGTGCAGAAGGTCGGGCGATTACCGCTGCCGACAACTATTTGAAGCAGGCAAGCGCCGAAGAATTAGCTGCGCTGGGATAGCCTCTTGGCGGTACGCCTGCCAAATCGGCACACTCGGCAAAGGAATTGGCTTTGCCCATAGTTCCTGGGGAACACCTGCGCCTTTCCCGCTAGCCCCGCTCCGACTGAGCAGCGCCTTCAGACGCTACTCGCAACCGAAACGCTCCCGGAAATTCTTTTCAGTTGCCACCACAACGCCTGCTTCCTTGAGCATTTTTGTCGCAACACCGTCGCCCGGCACCAGCACATCTGAAAAAGTGCCGTCATACACTTCCCCAATGCCACATGAAGGGCTTTTCGCCTTCAGGATGGCATGAGTGCAACCCGACTCACAAACCAGCGAGCAAGCAGCACGAGCGCCCGCCTCGAATGCTTCCGTATGATCGTTCCCTTCGGCGTCGACCACGCGAACTTGCCCGTCAAGCACGCGCTGCTCGTGGGGAGGATGAGGAATAGAAAGCCCTCCCATAACCTCTGGGCAGATTTTCACCACCTGGCATTCGTGGCCTTCCAGAAAGCACTGCACTTCTGCCGAAGGCTTTGAGCGACCATCGAAACGGCATCGAACCCCAAGCAAACAAGCGCTAACTGCAACTTTCACGATAATCTCCCGTCTGGGCATTGCAAAAATAACCCTAAAAAATTGTGAGCAACGCAAAAAGGGCCCGCCTTAAGCGGACCCTTTTGAATAAATGGTGGAGCATAGGGGGATCGAACCCCTGACCTCATGGCTGCCAGCCATGCGCTCTCCCAGCTGA